>Ga0136643_10002361_pt1 | contig 24376 bp, 16 predicted proteins | sample TergutLab28metaG_FD_96883 | JGI IMG/M metagenome (GOLD analysis project Ga0136643, IMG submission 96883) | Labiotermes labralis P1 segment gut microbial communities from Petit-Saut dam, French Guiana - Lab288 P1 (version 3) (version 3) | ecosystem: Host-associated > Arthropoda: Insects >... | reverse complement strand
CTCTGTACAGTCCGTACGGTCCATAGGGGGAGTAGAGGTATAGCTGTACTGTACAGGCACTGAGGCTCTGTACAGGCCGTACGGCCCATAGGGGGAGTAGAGGTATAGCTGTACTTTTCAGGCACTGAGGCTGTGTACAGGCCGTACGGTCCATATGGGGAGTAGAAGTATAGCTCTACTCTTTCGTGACCACGGCACTAGAAGTGGTGAGGGAACAGCGTCACGACCCGGCCGCTCTTTACCCCCGGAAAAGACCCGTTACCCATTGTACAGGAGCCTTGGTTAGGCCCCAGGGTCGGTCTGGACAGGTGCGGAAAATCACGCCCCCACCGGTATTCGATCCCCGGAACGTCCAGCCTGTAGCCGGTCGCTATACAGACTGAGCTACCCGGCCCACCATCATAACATGCGACACCAAAAAAGGAAAATGTTTTTTCACAACTGTTTCAAATTAAGGAAACGCAAATGTTGTGAACGAAGGAGCAGAAAAGATCTTAAACTACCAAGATCTTACAATACAAGTAGAGTTTATATTAAATTTAGAAACAAAATGGATACCAGTAAAGATAGGTGCAAGTGGGACCATCTCATGGCCATTCGGATAATACCTGAGGAACACATCAGAGAAGTAAAAAATCAAGGAACTATATCAAGCAATTTTAGTGCTCACTGCACATATACAGTAGAACTCCAATTACAGGGAACCTGTTTATCCGGATCTCCAATTATCCGGTCGGCTTGGCCCTTCCGCTAAACCTTTCCTTACTGTAACTGTATTACATCTTTTATGGTCTTTTTTCCTCCAGTTTTCAAATACATATAAGAAATTATGTATTTTAATGTTTTACATAAAACCATATAAATATTTAACTAAAACAGCCGTTTGTAGAAATTATTTCCAATTCAGTAGGCAGTGAAGTGTGTTTACCCCCCCGTCCCAAACAAATCCAATTATCCTCATTCACTGCACATCCGGATAGTTCGCCATTCCAATTGATATGTATAAGTGGAGTCCTACTGTACGTCGGAAAGTGCTAATGCAAAAGTACGAAACGTTTGTTCTGAGAAACAGCATTACTTACTTACTTACTTACTTGCTTACTTACTTACTTACTTACTTACTCACTCCATGGTGCAGAGTCCTTCTTGAGAAGCTAACTGGTTTGCAGCTAGTCAAGAAATTCACCGCATTTCACGGAACCCGAAGGTTCATTACCGCACTCACAAGCATCCGCCACCTGTTCCTATCCTGGGGCAGCCCTATCCGGTTTATATACCCACATCTCACCTCCTGGAGATCATCTTAATATTATCCACCCATGAGAAACATCATTACATAAAGCACATATTGCCATTACAGAAAACCTGCAACGTCATATACCTTAGAATCACGATTTGTTTGAGCTACATAATTTTAAATACCCTGCAGTAAAGAAATCAGTAATAATAAAAATAATAGTCTAACTTTTGAGGGAAAAATTTATGAACTATAGACTTTACGTGACGTGTGACTACATTAAGTTATTTGAATTAGTGACTTTGCTATAGCTAAAGAATTCAACTTAGAGGGAAAATTGACCACGGATGACAATCGAGGCAAAACTTAGGACTTAGTGATATGGGTCTGTTTGAAGCCACCAACTTCACCGTCCGCGTGCAAAGATATAGACAAGTCACAGCAACCTGCAATATATAGATATCGCAGGACACAGTGAAGCATTAGAGCAACCTGAATTTCCAGTCTGTGTGAAGAATGGGTCTGCAAATTTTCTGCGATAACTGAGAATTCTAAAGGCCATCGGATATTTCCTGGATTCTTTCATCCCGGAAATGTCAAAGGAAGCTTGTGTCGAATTGTAGTATGTTTGATTATACTTGTCAATAATTGGAGCCACAGGAAAAGTAACAAGTTATAAAGCAAAAAATTTCGTACATCAGGAATACATTCAATACATTCAATAGATTCACTAAAATGACAGCTATAATTGGAAGATCGATCATAATACGGAAAGCGTTGCAATGTGAACGTGGAAGACTGAGTTGTGTGGATCGACGTTGGTTCAATAGGGAAAGTACCGTGGAGAAAGGGCAAGTGACAAGAGAAATATAATAATAACACAAAGGCAATATTGGTAGAGTCCCTAAAGAGAATATGGAAAAACAAAGTAATGTATGGGCAGTGTATTATAAATACAGATAGGCAGCTTATTAGTGAAGAAGGAACTATCCTCTGGCTATCGAAGGGAGATCTAAAAGCAGAAACTGAAAGTGAAATAGTGGCAGCACAAGACCAGGCGTTACAAACAAAATATTATGCGACAAAAATATTGACCACAGAGACAGATAGCAAGTGCAGACTTTACCAACAATTTAGTAAGACAATAGACCATGTAATATCAGTATAACCAATACTGGCAAAAGAACAGTACATAAAAAGACATGATAGAGTGTGTGTACAACTACACTTCAACATATGCAAGGAAACAGGGGTACAATTGTACGGAAAACCCTGGTAAGAACATGTGCCAAAATCAGTAGAAACAAGAAAAGGAGGCAAGGTAACCATATTGTGGAATCAACAAATACAAACTGACAGAACTATCCCCAACAACAAACCAGACATTATAATTCGTGACAATGAAAAAGGAACATGTATGTTAATGGACGTTGCAATCTCAGGAGACAGAAATGTGATTAAAAGAGAAGCCGAGAAGATTTTCAAATATATAGACCTTACAACAGAAATACAGCGCATGTGGAATGTAAAAACAAAGGTGATACCAGTAATAATAGGGGCGACTGGGGCTGTTTCAAAGTTATTTAGAAAATACGTGAGCAACATACCGGGAAACCATGAAGTCAAGGAACTACAGAAAACAGCCATGTTGGGCACCGCACACATACTGCGGAAAGTACTAATGCAAAAGTACAATAGATTCAGCACTGGAACTAACGGTATAACTACCATGAATAGTAACAACAGAATAGCTGCAACACTGTATTCCCTAGGGACATAGTTTGTGTCAGGAATATAAGTATAAATACTCTGCATAAAGGAGATGATGATGATGATAATAATGATAATGATAATAATAATAATAATAATATGGGAACTGAAAACACCCTGTATAATACCCACAGTACCTTCGACAAAGACTATTATTACTAACAATTTACATGATAGGTTAAAAGTGCTTAATCTCCTACCCTTTCTATATATTCTAATTAAGAAAATCTTAACTCGATACAAGCCGTACGGTCAGAATGTTTTGGCCGAACACTGGATATGAAGTGTTTTATCAGTACTCTGAGCCTAACCCCACCGACAGTGCGAGAAAGATGAATTTTCCCCAAACGAAAGATGCTGAAAAGTGCGATTAAATAATGTGTGATTAAGTAAATAATAATAATAACAATAATAACAATAATATATTTTTATTTCCTTATCATTATGATAAGGGGCGGCCCTAGGCTACAGACAAGAGAAACGACCTTGAGCTTTAGAGGGAACTAGCACACGTAATTAAGAAGCAAGTTTGGAAAACCGATAAGGGGTAGTTTTCCATCTTGTGTGTTCAACAGGTAATAAATTTTCTTTATGGTTTAAACTTTTGGCGCCGGAATTAATTTTTTTAATTTTAGCACAACCTGTATATAAAATGTGAATAATACAGGAACCAAATACGTTATAATTATGAAACAAACTGCATTTTGAAGAGAAAAAACGGAGAGTATACAACATGTTTCAAATATTCAGTAGCTATATTTGTTGAATAAATATATAAAATGCAACTTTAGAGGTTAGCGATGCGGTATGACCACTATAGTTGACATTAGGCATAAAAAGGTTAAGCAGTATAACATTACAAAAGGATACAGATGGATTTGCTGTTGGTTGGTATTACTAGTACGTTAATGAGCCGTCGAGGTTTATAAAGTGTAGGGGTATTCCCGGAATGAGAGAATAAATATTAGTTTTCCAAAAAGAGGAATAGGATTTGTGGAGCTATAGCAATATCTACAGAACCTACAGAGGAGAAATATTCAGTGCCACCATACAGAACCGTGTATGGATGGGACGGTGGGGTGAAACTGTCTGGAATATATGTAGGACGTCAGACTCCTGAAACCCCCAAAGGAATTTAACGTCAAAAGCAGTAATATCTTTAATATTTCAACTAATTGCACATTGTATAATCGAATACATATATTCGTTTATCGTGAGTCGGTTAGCTCAGTCGGTATAGTGACCGACTACGGACTGGACGGTCCGGGATCGAATCCCGGTAGGGGACGAGATTTTCCGCCCTTCCAGACCGACCCTGGGGCCCACCCAGCCTCCTGTAAAATGGGTACCGGGTCTTTCCCGGAGGTAAAGTGCGGCCAGGACGTGCTGCTGACCACTCACCCCCTTCTAGTGCCTCGGTCATGGAAGAGTAGAGCTATACCTCTACCCACCCGCTGGACCACACCGGGCCTGTAACGGGATCAATTTACATTTTATATACTTGTTTATCATGTCTCTCCCATTTCTTTCGGTGTGTACTGTACCATCCTCAGAGAGAAATGTTTATCACTAACTCAAAACTATCTGCTTTTTATAATGTTGTCACATAGTTACTGATAGTTTTGAGCAAGTGTTACGAAGTTCTCCCTGAACATGTTGCAGTACGCACCGAAACAGGTAGACGAGATTTGATACAAAATATATGAATTCAATTACGTTTATTTTTTTGGAAAAATAAGGATATAATTTCTGTAAGAGAAGGAACGTTATGGATGATTTTACATTGAATTCAAGGGGCCCGGCTAACGCAAAATCCAGGGTTACAACCAGGAGGCGAAATATCAAATTTTGGCAGCCCTATCTTGCTTCAAGCAGTAGTGTTATGCTATATAACGATAGGGAATTTCAAGAGATAATCATGTGTCCAGTTTTCCGCCCGGTCTCTGCCGAATATTAAGAGCCCAAAAGTATCGCTTCCAAGAGCTACCGTGTCTGTAGTCTGCGTGAAGTTTGTGGTAAAATCGCATAGCCGGTGTAACCTCGCATCAGGGGGTACAGAGAACATGGCCTGTAACCACAACTCTCGGGCCAACGTTGTTATCGATTGCCGCTCCCAAATCGCTGTAAATCGTGAGACACTTCATGCTTTGCAAAATGCACAGACATTCTGTCCAAGCAATACCCATCTGCACGGCTCACAAGATTAAAGGTTAAAATCCAAAATATTTTAATTAATTCCAAAATACCGAAGAAGCGTTGGCGCTAGCAGCTGTAACTGTGGAGACGGAACGGATTAAAGGGTCCAATCCTTGATGTTGATGATGATGATGATGAAGTTTTACCGAAATTAATTTTCAACACAATTTGTGACCTTCAAAGTTCAAAATTGGGCATAAAATAAGTGTCGTTAGGGAGAATATAAACAAAATCTATAAATTTATTATTTCCAACTTTCGCCATGTTCTGAATGTTGTATGTTATTTTCTGGGTAATTCCCCGGCATCTGAATTTTATATGCCGACGTTTCGGAACACTCTGTCTGTTCCGTATTCATAGGCACGTAGGTATGAAGAATTCTTCATACCTACCCGCATATGAAGATGGAACAGACAGTGTGTTCCGAAACGTCGGCATATACAATTCAGACGCAGGGAAATTACCCAGAATGTAGCATACAGCAAAATATATAGAACTTAAAAATGTTTATCTTTCCGAAAACAGAGCTATATAGATCGTGTATATTTACTTTTGTATAAAAATCAATACACATTCTCTGTGTGTCAGTGTCGTGTAGGAAGATAAATGAATGTTTGTTTATTTTGAGAAATGTACCGTACATCTTTTATCATTTTGTACTCTGACCAACAAACGCACAATTATTTCATCACAAATTATCACACTGCTACATGTTTCGACACTATCGTGTCATCCTCAGGGGCATTGTAATCAATACCTTGCCAAGTTACACAAGTATTTCAAATGTTTTAACTTTTGCAGATTTTATAATATTGAAATTTCAAAGTGTATAATATGAGAACCTACACAAAACCTGTGTGAAACATCTTAATTGTAAACTGTATTACCAACAGCTGCATTTGAAATACTTGTGTAACTTGGCAAGTTATTGATCACAGATTGTCCGAGGATGACACGATAGTGTCGAAACATGTAGCAGTGTGATAATTTGTGAAATAATTGTGTATTTTTTGGTCATAGTATAAAAACACTTGTTTGGTATAACATAATGAAAAGATATCAGTTCAGAGTACAATAACACCTCGATCTGAGCTCGATACAGGACTTCTGAAAATGGAAAGCGTTGGCAGTTTTAGCTTCCTGCTGGAACGCTAAGTTTTAAGAGGTTCAGTGTCCTCCCCATTCTTTGCACTAACATTAAGCCACTACGTATCTCTATGTATAATGTGCACATTCAGAGAATTTCTAAACTTTCTTCTTGAAAGCGACCAATCGTTCGTTAACTTTTTCGATTCTAACGTCTTAGCCCGAAATAAGAACGGTTAAATAATATTGAAAAGTTTGATGTGAAATGTCTCAAGTTGAAAATGGAAAGGCGTCTATTCTTCTGTATAGGAACCCGATCCAAAGTAGGACGAAATGTGGCAGCTGCGTGGCTCCACAGCGAAGTTCCGACTATGATCCTATTACTGGGCAGAGGTTTTGGTGATATCACTGGTTGGGGGGGGGGGGTTTTCGGGGGGAAATTAAAAGGAAGGCCACTTGCTTTAATAAATTATATATATATATATATATATATATACGTATAAATAAATATTTATATATTCGAAAACAACTTTATTATGTAATTGTATTTAGTTAAAGGGAAACAGTAGCTACAATGTTTCGGTTTTCGTGAAGCCAACTGTAGGATGTAACTTAAAAGGACATTAACCCTTTAAAGACGCAGCGCAGACCTGTCTATTTAAAGACCCAGTCCGTACCGCGCTGTAAACACTTTTCATCTCGGTTATAAAAACCAATCAGTTTATGCTGTAAGTGGCACAAGTCTCTGTTTGTTCTCAGATAAACACAAAACACATAAATACAGTGTGGGCAGAGCGTACAGTTGTTAAATGTTAAACTGGTGGTGCATCACGTGACCAGTAGGGCTTTAGAAGGTTAATATATCATTGGAAATGTCTTAAAATTACGCAATCTCTTTTATATTTGTTGATGAATAGGATATATCAAAATATAAAATGTAATATATAAACATAAACTATAAATCTTTTATATTTTATTATCTAATATAGTATATTAATTAAGAAATATATAAGATATCACGTAAATTTAATGCGTTGCCAATTTTATATCAAAGCCCTTTTAAGTTACAACCTGAAGAAGGCGTCATGAAAGCCGAAACATGTAGCTACTGTGTTGTTTTAATTAATTATGATTACATAATAAAGTTGTGTTAGACTACAAATTTATACAGGGTTATTCGAAATGATTGTCGGGGTTTTAACTACTTGTCACCTCGTTCTCCAGATGCATCTCCACGTGATTTCTTTCTATGGGGTTACGTCAAGGATCAGGTTTGTGTTCCTCCTCTTCCCGCAAGTACGCCCGGAACTGAAGGTACGAAACAGAACAGCCATTGAAACCATCACCGCTGACATGCTACAGACAGTTTGGAACGAACTCGATTATCGTGTTGATGTTTGTAGAATCACAAAGGGTGCACATATAGAGCAACTGTACGGTATGTAACAAAAACTTGGAGTGCTGTTCTATTAAATAAAAAAACACATATACTGCTATCTCGGGGGTATTGTGTATGACAAGTTGTTAAAATCCCGACAATAATTTTGAATAACCCTGTTTTTTTATTAAGAATATAATATTACAATGCTGGATGCACTTTAAGCGCTGAATTGGTCATTAAATCAGACGGTACAAAGCAAAATTTTGTTGTTTCGTTACACTTTGCTTAAGACAACACCGGCAACGGGCTTAAAAAGTATTCTGTTTCATTAATTAACCTGTCATATTATTAGAAAATTTTGAATATTTTTCATTAATAACTTGCAACCACTTGCATTTGTCATTTGTAAGAATAATTCTCATATTAATACTCTATTATATTACAGTTATTTACAGTCAATTTAAATTAACAATTCCACTGTGGGAGTTTCATTTGTACTCCTTTTCCACAACATTTTTGTCGAGAAAGCTAATTACAGCGCGGTTACAAATCACTGCTGGACAGTCCTGCGATCTTGTGGTCCTACCCCAAACTACTATCAATGACCCATATCGCTACATAAAACACACATAAAATCAACGAATATGAAGACCTATTTTATGTACAATTGTATTATACAAAATGTTCACTAACTTGGCCAAATTCAGGAAAGTATTCTGTACGTCATTTGGGGGAAAAATATATGGAAATTGTATTTATTTTCATATCTGGTCTCCCGTTAGGCGCTAGCGATTGATGGATCATACCGAGGCGTGGCATCAATTCCTACTTTTGAAATACACTGCCTTGGTTAGCGTTTACTTTGTCATGTGACCATATGGCCACGTGGACTTGTGCCTGTGTGGTTGTGTCGGACACGGTGATGTGGTCAAAGTGTCCAACACCTTTACAAATAAAACGTTCAGTGACATTTATCTCATCAAATATAAACGCAGTATCATAATATTGTTGCCAGTATCAATATTTGGTTAAATTGTGGTATCTAGTGTTACGGAAAATCTGTATTGGAACGGGTGGTGCAGGCACATTTTGACAGTTCGGTTTTACAGGAATTTTCTGAAAAATTAATGACAACTGTACATAGTGACTGTGCCTCTTGTAACATGGTGGACGGTGTGGCCATAGTAAGATGGCTAGCACTTTTTTAACCAATATTGTTGGGAGAAAATAAATAGGAAAGGGTGAACAGATGACTTTGTCTCTTCTATCTGTCTGCTGGAAACCGTTAAATTTCTTTTAATGGGGTTGCAAGTAGACGAGGGTAAATAGCAATGATGACTTAGATACAAGACTTCAGTTACTAAAAGTTACAACAATCCCTTTACTTCTATATTACTGGCTCAGGTATCTCCACGAAGTTGAAGCTATACAGCCGTACTAAGGTCCATAGATCTTCATGAAGTTGAGGCTATACAGCCATAATCCTGGTCCAGGGATCTCCATGAATTTGAGGCTATACGGCCATACTATATCCCAGAAATCTCCACGAACTTGAGGCTATACTACTGATCCAGGGATCTCTATGAAGTTGAGGCTATAGAGCCATAATACAGGCCCAGAGATCTCCATGAATTTGAGGCTATACAGTCATACTAAGGACCAGGAGTCTCCACGAATATGAGGCTATACAGTCATACTAATGTCCAGAGATCTCCATGAAGTTGAGGCTATAAGACAAACTAAGGCCCAGGAATCTCAATGAAGCTGAGGCTATACAGCCATAATACTGATCCAGGGATCTCCATGGTGTTGAGGTTTTACAGCCATACTAAGGCCCAGGAATCTCAATGAAGGAGAAGCTATACAGCTATATTACAGGCCCAAAGATCTCCACGAAGTTGAGGCTATACAGCAATATTATTGATCCAGGGGTCTCCATGAATTTGGGGCTATACGGCCATAATAGAGGCCCAGAGATCTCCATGAAGTTGAGGCTATACAACCATATTAAGGCCCGGGAATCTCAACGAAGGCCCAGAGATATCCATGAAGTTGAATTGTACAACCATATTAGAGGTCCGGTGGGATCCAGGAGGTTGAGCCTCCCAAAATTTCTAGATAATCGGCACATGAAGCTGGTAAGGTTGTTAGATCAAAGAAGCTGAAATATTTACCCCCCCCTCAGGAAATATTCCTTGTACTAATTTCCGTTAGAGGTTGAGTCGACGTCAGGATCACAGTGCGGCCGGAAGGATTACGTCAATGAAAAATTCAAATGACAGATTTTAATTACTGGAAGAAGCTACCGCTGGGTCGAAAATGAACCGGGAAACACGCAGTACAGCAGCCACTGTCAGCTTGCTTGGTATATCTGGGGGAACTTGTGCAGAGTTTTAGAGTCAATTAAGTATTAATTATTTCTAAAATTGTTAAATCAATAATAGTAACGTGATTTGAGGAGATATTGTTTATATTGTTTATATGGTTTATACTGTTTATATTGTTGTATTGTTTCTATTGTTATATCGTTTATATTGTTATATAGTTTATATTGTTTATATTGTTATGTTGTTTTTATTGTTATATCGTTTATATTGCCTCTATTGTTTATATTGTTTATCCAGTGCTACACCAACAGTCTTTAAACTGACAAACGTGTCGATAAGGCTATCATTTAATAGACCCTCTTCATGTATGCACCATGCATCAATGACAACACTTTATTTTTCAACAGATGCACAAATATATAATCCGTAGATACAATTAGAATTATTACAAAATTTTTAAATTTTAAAAATTACTCCAACATGTTTCGGATCACAAGGGATCCATCATCAGGAAGCTTTATACAGTGCTTGGCTAAAATTACAGTAATGGTTCTATCGTGTCCGGTGATATGGACGTAGTTGGTGTTATGGCAGCATATTTGCTGTAATTAGGTAAATTAGGGTCTGATTTAGAATCAAATTAATTAATTAATTTGATTCTAAATCAAACCTCTGATTAATTAATGCATTAGTTTGATTCTAAATCAGACCCCAATTTACCTAATTACAGTAAATATGCTGCCATAACACCGACTACGTCCATATCACCGGACACGATAGAACCATTACTGTAATTTTAGCCAAGCACTGTATAAAGCTCCCTGATGATGGATCCCTTGTGATCCGAAACATGTTGCAGCAATTTTAAATATTTTTAAATATTTTATAGCGATTCTAATTGTATCTACGGATTATATATTTGTACATCTGTTGGATAATAAAGTGTTTTAATAGACCCTCTTTGTTCCAACAGATTGACAAATCACCCCCATGAAATTCTGCCACTTTAACCTGATGAACCCTCTGTATTTACATTAATTATTGGAACTGTTAATTGTAATACTGTGTTCTGCATGTAATAGGAAGACAGAACGGCCAAAAAGCCATTTTAACAAAAATCCAGGAACATGTAATGAAACAAAATACAATACGTAGTGGTCAAGAACACATATTTATTAAGTTTAGCACACTTTAAAATAACGCGTGGTGTCTCACATTGTGGTTGAAACACAGATTGGGGGTATTGGGAACAGGATCCTTGAGGTATATATTTGGGCCTAAGAGGAAAGAAGTAAATTGGGCAGGAGAAAATTACATAACGAAGATCTTCATAGCATGTATTCCTCACCAAATAACACCCGGATTATCCAGTCAAGAATATAGAGATTGGCGAGGCATGTAGCACGTATGGAGGAGAGGAGAGATGCATACAGAGTTTTGGGGTGAAAAATGAGGGAAAGAGACCGCTTGGGATACCTAGACGCAGAGGTCATAATTAAAATATGGCTTCAAGAAGTGGGATGAGGCATGGATTGTACTGATCTGGCTCTGGATTTGGACAGATGGCGGCTGTTGTGAATACAGTAGTGGTGAAACTGTGGTTTATATTAAATTTTTAAAATTTCTTGAAATAAGGACATTTAAGTTTCTGAAGAAGAATTTTTCTCCTTATAGTTAGTTACTTAGTTTGTTGTTTGGTTAGTTAGTTAGTTAGTACTTACTTATTTGGTCGGTCGGTCAGTCAGTCAGTCATGCAGTAAGTTAGGCTTCACTACAAACACATTCTCATGCCGACAGAATATTTTAAACCTTAGATATAAGGCTTCCTCACAATTTTGTTGCAAATTTCAGTATTATACTTTGTTAGGATGAATAAGAGGGAAGTGATTGTCGACGTCTCAAGACAGCGTGCCATTACGTAGCTTCTGAACAGTCATACAAACTGACTCGCACAACAATTTACCTTCATCGCTCACTTCCTTAGGTGGTAAGAAGTATCGAATTTTAGGTTGCGCAACTTCTGTCTTACCCTGTTTATATATGCATGTATGTATGTATGTGTGTATGTATGTATATATTATGTATATATGTATGTATGTGTGTATGTATGTGTGAGTGTATGTGTGTATATATTATGTATATATGTATGTATGTGTGTATGTATGTGTGAGTGTATGTATGTATATATTATGTATATATGTATGTATGTATGTGTGTATGTATGTGTGAGTGTATGTATGTATATATTATGTATGTGTGTATGTATGTGTGAGTGTATGTGTGTATGTATGTAAGTACGTATGTGTGTATGTATGTATATATTATGTATATATGTATGTATGTATGCATGTATGTATGTATATATATGTATGTATGTACTTGTATGTATGTAGGTATGTATGTATGTACGTATGTGTGTATGTATGTATGTATGTATGTATGTATATATGTATGTATGCATGTATATATGTATGTATGTATGCATGTATGTATGTATACATATGTATGTATGTATGTACTTGTATGTATATAGGTATGTATGTATGTATTTGTGTATGTATATATGTATGTATGTATGCATATATGTATGTGTATGTATGTGTGTATGTATGTATGTATGTATGTGTGTATTTATGTATGTATGTATGTATGTATGTATGTGTGTATATATACATGTATATATTTATGCGTGTATGTATTGGAAGGTTACTTTCGAACTAATTAAGGGTCATTAAATGCAAGCAGGTTATTTTCCAACTGTGCCGCTATCTGCAGCATGACGCAGATATCCAAACACATTAAGCTCACCCTATTGTGATATGAAAACTGACACTCCTAGTGACAAAGAATTGCAACTTAGGCAACCTGCATTTCTAGTTTAAACCTCAGACATCCTCTAAGCAAAGCTTCCCCTAACCCCCCCCCTCCTCAAGGCGTGCAACACAAATCCTCAGGACAACCCTCAGAAGGTCCACATCCGATATGAAATAACTTCAGCTTAAACACTAACCCCATTTAGCGTCCATGTCAAACGTCAGATTTCGTCTCTTGCGCACGAGTGACTAAAAAAAACCAAAAGAGCTGGATTTTCGCATTGCGCATGTCCACTTAAACTTTTGGATGGTTGGAATTAGCGTCAGCAATTTTGTACAGCATGGGATTGCAGAAAGGAACGGTAAATTTATTGGCAATTGTTCAGATTTAGCAATTCATAGATATAAGTATATTGCACCATAATAGAGGAATCGTGCGTGGTTTAATTCTTAACCTTTAGATGCCTAATGTCAACTGTAGTGGTCGTACCGCATCGCTAAACTCCAAAATTGCATTTCATATACTTATTCAACAAATATAGGTACCGAATATTTTAAACATGGTGTACACTCTCCGTTGTTTTCTCTTCAAAATGCAGTTTGTTTCATAATTCTAACTTGTTTGTTTCCTGTATTATTCAAATTTTGTATACAGGGTGTGCTAAAATTTAAGAAATAATTCCGGCGCCAAGAATTTAATTACATTTTCCTTATTTTCTAGACCCTCAGCTTGCGGCTAAATGGGCTGTGATACTCAGCGATATGTCAATGAGATACTAGAATACTTTACCCATTTTAGTAGCCTTCAGATTTGATACATTATAAAACTCAACAAAATAAATATATATTCCATATCAGTGCATAAAGGATATTATTATATTTGTTTAACATATCATCAAATACACACCAATAAAACATACTTTTTCCTACATCAGTCTTTATCAGTAAGTTTAGTTCGTTGCACTGTGACATACAAGAATATTTCTTGAATTCTTGGCCCTTGAAGATGGGACCGATAGATTGTTCCGAAACGTCGGTAAGGTATTACCACTACACACTGCGTAATAGCCAAGAAGATTGAACTTATCATTACACAAACATTTACACAAAACGCCTAATTAAAACCACTGAATATTACACTTAGTGTTCTGAACGCTCAATATGGTCATTAAATGTCAGATTAAGTTGCGATTAAAACTCTTAAAATTGGATGTGTTTATGTCGCTTCTCAGTTTATGTATTTGATACCACAGGAATGATCTCCAAAGACTTGTGCAACACCCTTTATGAAGCGAGGGAAACAGACTTGTAATTAGTAACACGTGACACAATATTTTATATTTGTAATTTTGTTGGTTTGTTGCAACAAATACAATTTTTTTTTTCGGAAGCACTAGATGTACTAAGAGTTTTGGCTACGATCATTTTGCGTGTGGACACTAAAAGAATGCGCCACCCTCAAAAGAAATTGTTCTTAAAATATTCTGAATCTAGCACCATCCCAAACACGAAAGTCCTATTTCGTTTTTCTACAAATATGAATTCAATTTTGTTGCGGATAAGTTGCAGTAAAAGGAAATTTAAAGTAATTCCAGTGCTCCACAATGTAACAGAAAGTTTATATAGAGATAATATCTTTTAACTTTCTCACTCGATTGGGTTTACAGCTACATCCCTCGACTTTAACCCCAGTGAGTTTTGTCGGTACATCAGAGCTACTTTGGAAGCTTCTGGAAAGAAGAACAAACGTTTGTCTTGACGAGAATTGAAGAAAGGCTTCTTGGATTTCTAGCCGGTATCCTAAACTATACCAAAATATGGAGAATACGAAACAACATGGAGATTGATAAATTAATAGAAGATGCAGATTTAGTGAAATTCATCAAGGCACAAAGAATCAAATGGCTGGGGCATGTTCAAAGAATGGACAAAGCAAAACCAGCTAGGAAACTATTAGATGGGAAACCTATGGGAATTAGACCAGTAGGAAGACCAAGACAATGATGGTAAGAAGATGTTATGGAAGATCTAAAAAGCCTGAAAGTTAAAAAAAAAGGAAGGAAATAGCTAAGAATAGAAGAAATGGGAGAGACTTGGCGGAGAGGGTGAAAACAGTGCCAAGTGATGATGATGATGATGATGATGATGATAATTATGATTATGATCCTATACTATACACTGCACCAATGACACTATGCTGGCTTTGATGTATGTTGCTGTAGGAAATAAATCAGAAAAACACAGATTTCTTTCAGTTATGGTCCGTTTCACACAAAAGATGTCAAAAACTTTCAAATGGAAATTACTTATTTTCACGATACACTTATGCGAGGATTACACAAATGTTTGAACAGTCGTGGCACGAATCTGAGTGGTCACATTCGTACGGTGTCCTTCCGAAAGATTTCTATGCTAAGTCTACCGTAACCTTGTGTTGTCACAAATGTATTGTCGGTTTAATACAATATTATATAGTGTACGTCAGCACAACCACTTTATTATATAAGGTAATACAAGGCCACATGTTTCGACTATAACCCGGTCATCTTCAGGCCTATATTAACGATTGTGTTACCAGATGCTATGCACAATTTGGGATCCCATCGTGTTTACATTCGTGGAATATATCTGATTGAAACATTTGTCTAAAAGGTGTGATGTGCAAATACAGGATTGGGGTACGTAAAATTGTCTCTTAAAATGTATTTTACAGATTTGTCTAAAAGAAATATAAATTATATAAAATATGTTCTTAACGGTGCTTTGCTGTTCATCAGTTTCGGATGTGGGGTCTTGTTGTCTTTGCTTTTGAGGCTGTGAGTTGCTGTATATCTATGGGTGATGTCGGAGTATTATCGGTTACCCAGACGAACAAATGCATTTTTGAATCTGACGTTCAGGTGACCATGCATCGTGACATATTTTTGAATTTGACGTTCAGACGACCGGGCATCGTGACATATTCTTATATTAAAGCCAAAGAGAATCACTAATTTCTCAAGTTTATTTTTTGAATAGGATTCCCATTCCAAAAATAAATTTGAGAAATTTGTGTTTCTTGTTGGCTGTTTATTGTAAAAAAATATATGTTGCCTATTTTTAAAATGAAACATGACTTACCTTTCCCATGAGCCTTATGTCAACTAAGTAACGTAATACTCAATTATTATACCAACTACTGCACGTACAGGGTGGGGCAAAATACCCTCCGTAATTTCAGTAGGGCATTGTGAAGGGAGGGAAGGCCTTAGAAGGGTGGGGTTGGGCTCGAAAAGTGCAGGTAGTTGGGAAGTTCCCGTTACAACACGCCGCAGTCGTAACGATGGTGTGGTCCAACGAGCAGCGCCCATTTGCCGTCGAAACCTACATTTCGCAAAGTCACTCTATCGTAGCGGTGCAGCGTGCGTTCCGTACTCGCTACCAAATCCCCCCTCGGGACCGAGTACCGGACCGAAAATCCATTCTGTTGTAGGTTAAGAACTTCAGGGAAACGGGAAGTGTGTCTGAAAAAAGATGAGGACGACCACGGACCTCTCGAACACCAGAAAAATTCGAGGCTGTCAGACGGTCCGTTTTGCAGTCTCCCAGGCGCTCTGCACGCAAACACCTCGCAAAGAACGGCCACCACTTGCAAGATATTATTTTTGTGACTATGTTGTTTAAAACTTACCATTATGTAGTTTCAGAATCCAAAAATGAAAGTTTTGTATTTCGAATAGTTTTTTTGTTATTCACCTTAAAATGTACGGAGGTTATTTTGCCCCACGCTGTAAATAAAATTTATAAAATTTACACAATAAAACACTAAAACGCTCCGACATGTTTCGGTCCTAGGACCATCATCAGGGAGCCATACCGTCCTTGCTAAAGTCACACTATAAAAAGTCACATTTATTTCGCTGTACCAGTTGGGTATTGTGGCAGCATGCCCGTAATATAAATTATACCAAGTACGTAACTTCAAAATAAATATTAGAATAGTCTTGTACACAAGTAATTTAGCTTCTTGGACCGATGTGAGATTTATTCTTACCGTGTTGTGTAATGATGATGGTCCTAGGACCGAAATATGTCGGAGCGTTTCAATGCTTTAATGTGCAAATTTTATAAATTTTATATTCAAATATGTGCAGTAGTTGGTATAGTAATTGATTAACTCGACAACATGCACGGTGTAACAACGAAAATATGTAACGTAATGTTTTTACTGCAAAAAAGGTAATTACTGTTTAAAATTTACTAAAGGTTTCATAAATTTTATAAGAAGAATATGAAATGGTTTGAGAGACCAACCACATACGAAGAAATAAAATGTTCCTCAATTTTGCCTCCACTTTGGGCATTAGGACTCAAAAATTGACAGTAAATCTTCAAAAATCCATGTAACTGCTAATTTGATTTTACATATATCACCCGTTTGAGTATTTTGTATGGTGTCGGGCAACACTCTGAGTAACGTGATTGCGGTTTACAAAGGAATAGGCTGAGGGAATTCAGGGAGTATTTAACAAACGTAGGAGAGAAACGTCACAATATGACATGACTACTATACCATTTCACTAACGCCTATTGGTTAAATGATGACTGTCTTTGACTCTTAAGTTAATTAAATCACTCTGTGTTTGCTCGTTGACCGTTATTATTAAATCAGACCAATTGTATTCGTTGAGTATTATGGGTAATTTCATGCTGTGTTTACAGGCGCTTTTACATAAATAGCTAAAAGATCCTATTTGCTTCATTATGTCCTTCTGTCTGTCCGCATTATCAGCGCAGTTGACTAGGCAGATTTTCGTAAAATTGGTATTGGGGTTTTAGGAAAAAGAATTGATAATCGCCAGTTTGGGTTCAAATCAGACAAAAATATAAAAAATTTACGTTTAGACATGAATCCTTTGATATAATTAAGAATAGCACGAAATGTTTTGTGGCTGGACAACAGTCCAAAGGGAACCCATTGTTGCTTTCCCATGACAACACTCAGTGTTGTCATATTGTTGAAAGTAACAGGCAGTGTCAAAGGGAATGCGTTTTTTTGTTTCCATACAAACAAGTGTTATATTCTTATTGTTGCCTTATTCGTAAGTTCCTTATTTCCTTCCTCATTTCATTTATTTTGCTCCATTTCATTATTTGAAACACGATATTGATTTATATTTTACAATTTGAAACGCGATATTGATTTATACATTATAATTTGAAACAAGATATTAATTTTTCACTTTAAAATTTGAAAAACGATATCGATTTTTACTATACAATTTGAAACACAATATTGATTTATATTTTAGAATTTGAAACACGATATTGATTTATACTTTACAATTTGAAACACAATACTGATTTATACTTTACTATTTGAAACACAATATTGATTTATACTTTACAATTTGAAACGCGATATTGATTTAAACATTACAATTTGGAACACGATATTGATTTATACTTTACAATTTGAAACACAACATTGATTTTTTTACTTTACAATTTGAAACACAACATTGACTTTTACTTTACAATTTGAAACACAATACTGATTTATACTTTACAATTTGAAATTTGAAACACGTCTAAATTACCCTAATAACTTCATTTATATTCACCGACAAGATATTTTTGTCCCATTGCAAACACAAATCTTTTGTTTTTTGTTTTATAAAATATGGTTACGCATAATCGGTGAAAATATTGTAAATCACACGAAACAAAAAAGACGCGGGTGCGAAATTCGCTGTTTGTTCTAAGGGACTAGTAAACACTCTGCTTTGATTAATCGATGTACTGTAAGGAGAGTGGCAGAAAAATATATTCGTCTTTGTTGCGAGGGAAGACGTGGAGACAATCAGGTAGGAGCAAATTACAAATAGCCAAATACTGGAGTGCTGATAATTCCTTAGCCCGACCAGGTAGGAAACAAGCTCGGAAGCATGTCAGGGACGCGCGCGATTTCAACAACATCGAGACGCGAGCTGTCATCAATCCCCCCCCACCCTCGCAAGGCAAGGCGCCGAAGGAAATTCACGCCATTCTGACAGAAACATTAGCTTGTTTCCGTCCTGATCGGGCTAAGGACTTATCGGCACCCCTATAGAAGCATGGACAAATGTAGTTGACAGTATGAAACCCGTAATTTGCCAGAAATGGAAGAACCTGGTGGGAATTTAAAGTAATAAATAAATTGTATATCGAAGTAAGGCCCAGACTCTCACGGCTGTCTGTATGCCTTGGCGAGTCACGTTCCTTTCTTTCAACGTGTTGTTTTTCAGGTGCGTTAACTTTCCGCTTATATCGGGTTCAACTGCCATATGCCCTAAAGGGTCTGTTCCTGGCACACAACAAAGTTACTGAACTGCTTTGCTCAATAAGATTAATTAAAATGGGTGTTGCAGTGTGTTTATATTGTGACGTAATACAATATGTAAATTTCAGGGGACGGTGGTGTTTCTATTCTTTTCTCCCGTAGATAAACACGCAGTTAATATAATAACTTGTATATAAAGGATTGTGCTGTATAATGTAATATTTTCTTTGAATCTGTTCTTTTTCCTCAATACTGTACTTACTTACATACTTCATGTAGCGGAATCCTTCCTGAGAATCTAACCGGTTCTCAACTAGTCAAGAAATTCAGTGCATTTTATGGAGCCCGAAGGTTCATTACCGCATTCACAAGTGCCCACCACCTGTCCCTATCCTGAGCCAGATCGATCCAGTCCATACCTCAACATCCCACTTCCTGAAAATCCCTCTAAATATTATCCTCCCATCTACGCCTGGGTCTTCCAAGTTATCTCTTTCCCTCAGGTTTACCTACCAAAATTTTGTGTAGGCCTCTCCTCTCCCCCATACACGATACATTCCCCACCCATCTCATCTTCTCGATTTCATAACCCGAAAAATATATGGTGAGCAGTACAGATCATTAAGCTCCGCATTATGTATTATTCTCCACTCCCCTGTTACTTGCTCCCTCTTAGGCCCAAATATTCTCCTCAGCATCCCATTCTCGGAATCTGTCTATACTGTGCATGTATTAAAATACTGTCATGTCTACTCTTATATAAGCAAATTACTTTAGACACATTTCACTTTCAATATTATAACTGTACTTTGGAAATTCTGGCGGTTGCTGTAGATACTGTCAGATTTAACGTTCAGAACTTCTGCGTTCCGATTACATTTGTGCGGTTGTGTTTTGTGTGGGTCCCAAAACAAAATAGTTTTTTCCCCTATAGTGCGATCAGTGTTCACTTAACATCGCTATACGATACATGTACTGATCTGATGTATATTGAACCGTGCATCATTGTGATAACTGAAGAATAAAAAGCCAACTAGATGTCACTTATTATTTTATTGTACTTCTTATAGGCTCAACATGTTTCGGGCATTACTATGACCATCATCAGGGGCTTACGACTATAATGTTGATTATCACATTGGTTGTTTGGTTCTTGATTTGCTGTGTGTTGGAGGTTAGGTGTGGTTAGGCTGGAGTGGTGTCTGGGCTAGAGGCTAAAGCTAACCTCGCAACCTATAACAAGCCACGAACGAAACGACCAATGTGGTAATCAACATTACATTCGCGAGCTCCTGATGACGGGCATAGCAGTGCCCGAAATATTTTGAGCCTATAAGAAGTACAATAAAATAATAAGTAGCACCTAGTTGGTTTTCTACACCCCCTGATATTTAATAAACTCTAAATATTCATATCATTTTCTTAAAATCATTTTTAACAATCCTCAAACAATACTTCCTTCAGGTTTTTAAGATTTTTTTTTCCCAAAATAGTTTTTTCCTGTTATTTATATTTTCTTATTTGTCTACCTTCTTTATTTGTTTGCTCTGACAATTTTGGGAGTGTTTATATTTATTTAAAAAGTTTGTAAGCGCTTATTTTGAGAACGTGCCAGTAAATAATTTAATACACCTAAATTATTCATAATATTTGAACCAATTTTTGGTTGGAGGTTAGCTTAACTTTTTTGCCATTTGCCTTTTTTGTCCGTCTTACTAATTATATAATAATTAATGATCAATATTTTATTTTGAGATCACATTAAAAAATCCCCCATTCAAAATTTGGGCCTCAGTTTATCTTCACTGATGTCACCACAATTTATCTCAGATCCTGCATATAAATTCAGCAAATTTCCTCCAATTCGTCCACAACTCTTTCCTTCTAATTTTGTTTCATTTCATTTCTCTTCTATCGTGCCATTAGACGCCACATACTCCCACTACTCGCAGCGTCGTTAAATAATCAAACAAATTTTATTATGAAATTCTACAATACACCCTACTATTGCAGTGTGCATCAGCAGACAGTATCGGACGGAACGTGACATCGCTACTCTTATCTCCGACAGTTATTGACCTAATTATGCCGGCCCTGTCACTCTGGATGACCGTCAAAAAAGCCTCATCTGTACCTAAGTCTGTCACCCTCAGAGCTACCAACCTCATAATAAGAAACATTCAGCCACCACGCAGATTTTCACACAAAAACTTCATTCAAAGCTTCTGTTACCTAACAGTGGAACACCTAACCTCAAAACATGGTAGGCAATACAGATCCGATACGTTTGAAAGACTCTAAAATTTGTCTACAAAATATTTTTTTGTGTCTTCTACTTTTCTCAAAACAGGCTATATTACTGTGTATTTTAAAAAAAAACAGCATTGAGGTTGTTCTTTATAATTTTCAGACAGTAATTTTCAGTGAAGAGGGAAGTATATCATCAAAAATATTTTAGATTAGCCTCAGGCTTTACAAGGTTAGGTGATGTGTAGATTTCCATCCACAAGAACAGCAAACAAAATAAACAACTCACTGTGTAACAGGAAAAAGGAGAAATGGCCCTTAATAGAACGGTTATACACAGAGATGGCTTCACTCCGTCATTAGAAAAATAACAGCTTTATTGAAGGAAGAGTAACAGAACACAATACCTAGCAAAAGTGATATTTCAAGTTACTAATGCGGTGAAGAGTGAATCATCTCAATGGATGACTGTATTCTGAAAGGCACCAGGACTGAAATCGATAAACGTGATATTTCATACGTGAAAAAATATTTCGGAGAGGCAACAATTTCTGCATACGAATATCAAGACGTTTCGTCGCTTCGATTAAACAACTGAAAATCGTTCTCGGGGACAACTGTGCGGGAATCAAAATATCAGAAATTTCCCGTTTTTTTTTTCAATAGGACAGCTTATAATCGTTCTCGGATACAAATGTGCAGGAATCAAAGTATCAGGAAGTTTTCGTTTTTTCGATTGAACAGTTGATAATTTTTCTCAGGGACAGCTGTGCAGGAATCTAAATATCATGATATTTTGGTTTTTTTAATCTGAGAGCTGATAATCATTCTCGGGTACAAATGTGCAGGAATCAAAATATCAGAATTTTTTTTTTCGATTGAACGGTTGAAAAGCTTTCTCAGGGACAGCTGTGCAGGAATCAAAATATCAGGAAATTTCCATTTTTTGAATCGGAGAGTTGATAATCGTTCTCGGGTACAAATGTGCAGGAATCAAAATATCAGGAAGTTTTCATTATTTCGATTGAACAGTTGATAATTTTTCTCAGGGACAGCTGTGCAGGAATCAAAATATCATGATATTTTATTTTTTTGAATCTGAGAGCTGATAATCGTTCTCAGAAACAGCTGTGCAAGAATCACAATATCAGAATGTTTCCATTTTTTAATCGGAAAGCTGATAATCGTTCACGGGTAAAAATGTGCAGGAATCAAAATATCAGGAATTTTTCGTTTTTTCGATTGAACAGCTGAAACTCTTTCTCACGGACAGCTGTGCAGGAATCAAAATATCAGGAAAGTTCCATTTTTTGAATCGGAGAGTTGATAATCGTTTTCGGGTACTAATGTGCAGGAATCAAAATATCAGGAAGTTTTCATTTTTCCGATTGAACAGCTGATAATTTTTTTCAGGGACAGCTGTGCAGGAATCAAAATATCAGGAAATTTTTATTTTTTCGATTGAACAGCTGATAAATTTTATCAGGGACAGCTTTGCAGGAATCAAAATATCATGACGTTTTGGTTTTTTTGAATCTGACAGCTGATAATCGTTCTCAGGGATAGCTGTGCAGGAATCAAAATATCCGAAAGTTTCCATTTTTTTTAATCGGAGAGCTGATAATCGTTCTCGGGTACAAATGTGCAGGAATCAAAATATCAGGTAATTTTCATTCTTTCGATTGAACAGCTGAGAATTTTTCTCAGGGACGACTGTGCATTCAAGAAGTTAGGTATAAAATATCGGGACTTTTCAATTTACTGATTGAACTAACGTTAACTTATCGTCCTAAGCACCTGCTGCACACCATAATATACAAAATATAGTCGTCGCCACCTATTACATATTTTCTCTTACGAAAATATCTTCGTCATGTGTGGTGAAGACCGCTCCAATTCCGTCTCTTTTGTTCAGTTACCAAGAAACGTCGATGAGAAGTGCAAACTCTCCAACCATTTATATCTCTGTTACTCTCTTCAGTCTCTTTAACTTTCTCCTACCTTTCAGGTACAGAAAAATCTTTAAAATTCTTTCTAAATTATTTCTACAATAGGCGACAATTATTCTTACCTCAATAAAACACGTGAAATATTAATTTTCGGATGTTTACTTTCTCACTAATTTTTTGTGGTAACTATATGTACCAATAATTTCAACATTCGAAAACCCTGACGTTTTGGCAATAGATTGATTTAATATGCTTCATTTGTGTCTGGTGATCAACAGCGATTATATTCTTAGCCAGTGATAATTGTTTGGTTCTAAATACCATAATGAGAGGTCAATAAACCAAAATCAAATAATTGCAAAGCTCGGTTTTTAATGGGGTCTCAATCTACTGCAAATAATGCAAGAAAATATTTTTCATTACAAACAATTCTACTTGCAAAATATAACTCATTTATCAAATATGAACAAAGAGTAAAAAAAAAAATTTGTTTTCATAATTTTGACTTCATGTATAAGCCTATTAATATTTATGTATTGCCATCTTTCAGGCTTGTGTTTTTAAAGATTTTGGTATGGTTTATTCTTTCTAAGAAAATGTGTTATTTTTTATCGGTAATTTATAATCTCTGTGTGAGGATTGATAATAGTACATTCGAGAGTGTGGAAGAGTTCAAATATTTGGGAACAAATTTAACAAATCAAAATTCTATTGCCGAAGAAATTAAGAGCAGTTTGAGGATAGGAATTGCCTGCTGTCATTCGGTGCAGAACATTTTGTCTTGCAGGTTGCTATCCAAAAATTTAAAGATAAAAATATATATATAACTATAATTTTGTCTGTTGTTTTGTATGGGTGTGAAACTTGGTCGCTGACATTGCGGGAGGAAAGGAAGCTGAGGGTGTTTGAGAATATGGTGTTGAGGAGAATATTTGGGCCTAGGAGGGACGAGGTAACGGGAGAATGGAGGAGATTGCATAACGAGGAGCTAAATGATTTGTACTGCTCACCCAATATTGTGCGGGTGATAAAATCGAGAAGAATGAGATGGGCTGGTCATGTGGCGCGT
>Ga0136643_10002360_pt1 | contig 24376 bp, 16 predicted proteins | sample TergutLab28metaG_FD_96883 | JGI IMG/M metagenome (GOLD analysis project Ga0136643, IMG submission 96883) | Labiotermes labralis P1 segment gut microbial communities from Petit-Saut dam, French Guiana - Lab288 P1 (version 3) (version 3) | ecosystem: Host-associated > Arthropoda: Insects >... | reverse complement strand
TGTCGCGGATGTGCCCGGACGTCCGGGCACATCCGCGACAGGCGGGCACAACGACGCGACGAATGGGCACATCGGTGCGAGATGGTGGGCGCGCGCACCACCGCTCAGGACGGCTGGATCTCCACCGGCTCGGTGTCGGGCAGCGGCGTCGAGTCGCGACCGCGCAGGTCCGGCAGCGAGCGCACCGCGAGCACCGGCACGAGCGTGCCGAAGAGGGCGAAGGCGGCCGAGAGCCAGAATGCGCCCTGCGCGCCGTGCCCGTCGATGACGAAGCCGGCGATCGCCGAGCCGAAGCCCGCGCCGATGAGCTGGCCGGTTCCGATCCAGCCGAAGGCCTCGGCGGTGTCGCTGAACTTCACGCTCGACGAGGTCATCGCGAACATCGCGGCGAGCGCCGGGGCGATGCCCGCGCCCGAGATCAGAAGCGCGCCGATCAGCCACCACATGTTGAGCCAGATGCCGGCCAGGGCGACGCCCGCGAACATGAGCGCCATGCGGCGCGCGAGCGCCCACGGCCCGAGCGGCAGGTGCCCGAAGGCCACGCCGCCGAGCAGCGAGCCGAGCGACCACACGGCGAGCACGACGCCGGACTGATAGCCGTGGGCTGATGCCCCGGTCGAGGTGCCCTGGAACGTCGCCACGACCCCCGCCTCGACCGCGGCGCACGACGCGATGAGCAGCATGCCGATGATGGTCGCGAGCAGCACGGTCGGGCGCGTCAGGACGATGCCGAACCGGCGCTTCGAGCGCGGGATGCGCACGCGCCCCAGCTCGGGCGACGCGATGAACCAGGCGCCGCCGCAGAGCATGATGATCGCGCAGAGCACGAGGCCGACCGTCGTCGAGATCTGCGTGGCGATGAAGGTGATGGCGACGGGGCCGGCGATCCAGATCAGCTCCTGCGCCGAGGCATCCAGCGAGAACAGCGGGGTCAGCAGGGTGCTGTTGACCATCTTCGGGTAGATCGTGCGCACGGCGGGCACCACGGGCGGCGTCGCGAGGCCCGAGACGAACGAGACGAGGATCGTGATCGGCACCGACATCGTGATGAGGGCGATGACGAGGATGCCGGCGGCGCACACCGCGGTCGTCGCCGCGAGCACGGGCCGCATTCCGACGCGCCCCATGAGCCGGCTCGTGAGCGGCCCCGCGATCGCCTGCCCGGCCGACGAGCCGGCGAGCACGAGCCCGGCTGCGCCGTAGCTGCCGTGCACGTGCTCGATATGGAGCAGGACGCCGAGCGAGAGCATTCCGGACGGGAAGCGGGCCAGGAGCTGCGCGGCGATGATCCGGGCGACGCCCGGGGATCTGAGAACGCTCGAATAGGCACTCACTGTGCACTCAGCCTAGCCCCGGGCATCCCCGAGGAACGGGGCGTTCCGCCGATGTCGGTGGTCGCCTCTAGCGTGGCGTGAGCGGGGTCGGGAACGGGGTTCCCGCCTGTGGAGAACGACGCGGAGTTATGCACATTTGTGGATGACACGCCCACTAGATGTGGTGCCGTGAGTGATCCGCAGCCCCGCTATATAGTGATCAAGCTCGGTCGGGGGTTCCGGTCGGCATCCGGGGAAATCAAGGGAGTGACACACGTGGCAATCACCGTTGTCAAGCGCGATGGAACGCGCGAGCCGTACGACGCCAACAAGATCAACCTCGCCATCGAGAAGGCGGCCGAGGGGCTCGACGACAACATCACGTGGGTGACCCAGATCGCGAGCGAGCTCGAGCTCACGCTGTTCGACGGCATCACCACTCAGCAGCTCGACGAGGCGGTCATCCAGGTCGCCCTGCAGAACGTCAAGGACGACCCCGCCTTCGACACCGTCGCCGCCCGGCTGCTGCTCAAGACCATCTACAAGCGCGTGCTCGGCGACTACGCCACCGACGCCGAGCTCAAGCAGAAGCACCACGCGCAGTTCCGCGCCTACATCGAGCGCGGCGTCGACGAGCAGCTGCTCGAGCCGCGCTTCACGAGCCTGTTCGACCTGGACCGCCTCGCCGCCGCGATCGAGCCGGCGAACGACCAGCTGCTCAAGTACATCGGCCTCGTCACGCTCAACAACCGCTACGGCATCAAGGCCCGCAGCGGCGAGCCGCTCGAGGTGCCGCAGTACTTCTGGATGCGCATCGCGATGGGCCTCTCGCTCAACGAGGCCGACCCGACGGGCATCGCCCTCGAGTTCTACGAGACGATGTCGCGCCTCGACTACCTCGCAGCGGGCTCGACCCTCGTCAACGCCGGCACCAAGTTCCCCCAGCTCTCCAACTGCTTCGTGATGGAGATGCACGACGACATCGAGCACATCGCTAAGTCGGTGCGCGACGTCATGTGGATCACCAAGGGCACGGGCGGCATCGGCCTCTCGGTCACCAAGCTGCGCTCGCAGGGCTCGCCGATCCGTTCGAACAACACGACCTCGACCGGCCCGATCCCGTTCATGCACACGATCGACTCGGTGCTGCGCGCGGTCAGCCGCGGCGGCAAGAAGTTCGGCGCCCTCGCCTTCTACATGGAGAACTGGCACCTCGACTTCCCCGACTTCCTCGACCTGCGCCAGAACTCGGGCGACCCCTACCGCCGCACCCGCACGGCCAACACCGCCGTGTGGATCTCGGACGAGTTCATGAAGCGCGTCCAGAACGACGAGCCGTGGTACCTCTTCGACCCGCTCGAGGTCGCCGACCTCAACGAGCTGTACGGCAAGGCGTTCTCCGAGCGCTACGCCGAGTACGTCGAGCTGGCCGAGACCGGCAAGCTGCGCATGTTCAAGAAGCTGCCGGCGCGCCAGCAGTTCAAGGACATCCTGATGAGCCTCCAGACCACGGCCCACCCGTGGCTCACCTGGAAGGACACGATCAACAACCGCGCCCTGAACAACAACACGGGCACGTTCCTACGGCCGAACCTGTGCACCGAGATCTGCCTGCCGCAGGACATCGACAACATCGCGGTGTGCAACCTGGCATCCATCAACCTGCCGCGCCACCTGCGCGCCGACGGCACCTTCGACTGGGCGTCCATCGAGCGCTCCGCCCGCCTCGCCGTGCGCCAGCTCGACAACCTGATCGACATCACGATGTCGTCGGTTCCCGAGGCCGACAACGCCAACCTGAACAACCGCGCCATCGGCCTCGGCATGATGGGCTTCACCGACATCGTCGAGAAGCTCGGCCTCGCCTACGATTCGGAGGAGGCGTACGACCTGATCGATGAGATCGCCGAGCGCATCTCGTACTACGCGATCAGCGAGTCGGCCGACCTCGCCGAAGCGCGCGGCGCCTACCCGAACTTCGCCGGCTCGCGCTGGAGCCAGGGCCTCGTGCCGTTCGACACGCTCGCCCTCACCGAGGCCGACCGCGGAGTACCGATCCAGGTCAGCCGCCGCACCACGATGGACTGGGACGCCCTGCGCGCCCGCGTCGCGAAGGGCATGCGCAACGCCACGCTCATGGCCGTCGCGCCGACCGCCTCGATCGGCCTCGTCGCCGGCACGACCCCCGGCTTCGACCCGCAGTTCTCGCAGATCTTCAGCCGCTCGACCTCGAACGGCAAGTTCCTCGAGGTCAACACCAACCTCGTGAACGCGCTGCAGGAGCACGGCCTGTGGGAGATGGTGCGCGAGCAGGTGCTGCGCAGCCAGGGCGACATCCAGGGCATCGCCGCGATCCCCGACGAGATCAAGCAGGTCTACAAGACGAGCTTCCAGCTCTCGCCGTACGCCTTCCTCGAGGTCGCCGCCCGCGCCCAGAAGTGGATCGACCAGGCCATCAGCCGCAACATGTACCTCGAGTCGCGCGACCTGTCCGACATGGTCGACATCTACGTCGCCGCGTGGGAGCGCGGTGTCAAGACGACGTACTACCTGCACATGAAGCCGCGTCACCAGGCCGAGCAGTCGACCGTGCGCGTCAACAAGAGCGAGGAGATCGGCGGCGAGCGCAAGGGCTTCGGCGCGGCCGGCGCCGGCGCCGCGGCATCCGCCCCGGCAGCCGAGCCCGCCACGGCGGGCGCACCCGCCCGACGCGGCTTCGGCTTCGGCGGTCTCACCTCGGCCACCACCGACTCGGAAGGCAAGTAATCCAGATGGGAATCCTCGGCACGGGCGTCAAGGACGGCCTGCTCCTCAAGCCGATCACCTACCAGTGGGCGATGGACCTCTACGACCAGGCGGTCGCCAACACCTGGTTCCCCAACGAGATCCAGCTCGGTGAAGACCTGGCCGACTTCAAGAAGATGACCGACGAGGAACGCCACGCCGTCACCTTCCTGATCTCGTACTTCAACCCGAACGAGCTGCTCGTCAACAAGGCGCTCTCGTTCGGCGTCTACCCCTACGTCAAGGCTCCCGAGGCGCACCTGTACCTCGCGAAGCAGATGTGGGAGGCGGCGAACCACTGCATGTCGTTCGAGTACATGCTCGAGACCTTCCCCATCGACCGCGACGAGGCGTACAACGCCCACGTCGACATCCCGTCGATGGCCCGCAAGGAAGAGTTCGAGGTCACGTACATCCGCCGCATGACGGAGGAAACGCTCGACATCACGACGACCGAGGGCAAGCAGGACTTCATCCGCAACCTCGTGGCGTACAACATCATCCTCGAGGGCATCTGGTTCTACTCGGGCTTCATGGTCGCGCTCTCGTTCCGCCAGCGGAACCTGTTGCGCAACTTCGGCTCCCTCATGGACTGGGTCGTGCGCGACGAGTCGCTGCACCTCAAGTTCGGCATGAACCTGATCCTCACGGTGCTCGACGAGAACCCCGACCTGCAGACCGCCGAGTTCGCGGCCGAGATCAAGCAGATGATCCTCGACGCGGTCGAGATGGAGGAGCAGTACAACCGCGACCTGCTGCCGAACGGCATCCTCGGCCTCAACGCGAACTACATCAACCAGTACGTGCGCTACCTCGCCGACCGCCGCCTCGAAGAGCTCGGCTTCGAGCCCGAGTACAAGGTGACGAACCCCGCGAAATGGATGGCCACCGCCAACGACACGCTCGAGCTCGTCAACTTCTTCGAGTCGACGAACACCTCGTACGAGTCGAACGCGAAGGCGTCGAGCTAGTCGCAGCGCTGTGCTGTGCGGGATGCCTCGGCCGAGGCGTCCCGCACAGCGAGAAGCCCCGCACCTCTGCATGAGGCGCGGGGCTTCTGCGCGTTCGGCAGGACGGGTGCCGTCAGCTGCCGGCGGCCCGGTGCGCGGTCACGATGATGACGATGAGCCCGATCCAGAGCAGGGTGAAGACGACCCCGAGCGTGATGCCCGCCTTCGCGAGGCCCTCGCCCCGCAGGCCGCGCCTCTTGATGCGCACGTAGGCGGCGGTCGAGATGATCAGCCCGATGAGGCTCAAGAGGAAGGCGAAGACGAAGCCGACGACCGCGAGCGCGCTGAACCTGTCCGAACGGGGCGGGACGGGCGGCTCCAGCTCGGCCTCGTCGCCGGCCCCCGGGCGGAACGGAGGGCGGGTCGGCGGTGTGGAATCGGACATCCAGGTTTCCTCTCGATACGGGGCGGCCCCGATGGCGAGATTATCCGGATACGGTCGGTTCATGAGCGAAGCCGACCGCCCGATCCTGACCGCGCCCGCCGAGCTCGAGACCGCACTGCGCGACGGCCGCTACGCCGACGGCGGCCCGGTGCGCGTGCTGGACGTGCGCTGGCGCCTGGACCAGCCGGACGGCCGCGCCGACTTCGAGCTCGGTCACATCCCCGGCGCGGTCTACGTCGACCTCGACACCGAGCTCGCTCTGCCGCCCGAGCAGCGCCGCCCCGCGGACGGCCGCCACCCGTTGCCCGCCGTCGAGGTGCTGCAGCAGGCCGCACGGGCATGGGGCCTCGACGCGGGTGACACGGTCGTCGTCTACGACGACCTCAAGAACCTGTCCTCGGCGCGCGCCTGGTGGCTGCTGCGCCACGCGGGCGTCGCGGACGTGCGGCTGCTCGACGGCAGCCTGCGCGCGTGGACGAGCGCGGGGAACCCGCTCGAGACCGGGCCGACGGATGCCCCGACGCCCGGCTCCGTGACGCTCGCCTACGGCGCGCTGCCGGTGATCCCGCTCGACGGGGTGCTGGAGTTCGCGGCATCCGGCACGCTGCTCGACGCGCGTGCGGCAGACCGCTATCGGGGCGAGGTCGAGCCCGTCGACCCGCGCCCGGGCCACATCCCCGGGGCGGTCAGCGCGCCCACGACCGAGAACGTCGACGCAGCCGGCCGCTTCCTGACGCCGAGCGAGCTGCGCGCCCGCTTCGCGGCCGTGGGCGTGACGGATGCCGCACCCGTCGGCGCGTACTGCGGCAGCGGTGTCACGGCGGCGCACGAGGCCGTCGCGCTCACGCTCGCTGGCTTCGAGCCGGCGCTCTTCCCGGGCTCGTACAGCCAGTGGTCGAACCACCCCGAGCTGCCGGTGGCGCTCGGCGCGTAGGTCTCTGCACCCAGGTGTGAGTTCGGGCTGGAACCCACGCGAGGTGTGAGCCCGAACTGCAACCTGGGAGAGGTTCGCGCGGCTGCTGGCAACCCCTTGCCGATGTGCACCGGCGGGGCGATCATCTAAAGACCATCGACACACAGTGCGAGGTCGCAATGAGTGAACGCATAACGGCACCGGACTACCTGCCCCGACTCGGGGCCGGGCGGCATCGTTCGGCCAGGCGCGGCGCCTGTTTCATGGAGTTCGCGTCCTACCTCGCGGGGGAGCGCTGGAGCGATCACCCCGCCTGCACCGACCCGGTGCTCGCCGCGCTGGCGCGCGCCGTGAACGACCTGGTCGGCGACCATCGGCGGCAGGAGCTGCTGAGGGATGTCCCGCGGGTCATCGGCATGAGGGGGTCGCCGGCCGACACGCTGCGCGTCGCCGCGAGCGCTGCGGCCTCGGCGCTGCCGGTCTCGAGCATGCACCGCCAGCACGCCCTCGCGGTCGGCCTGCGCGCCGCGCTCGCGGCTCTCGACGCCATGGGTGTGCACGCGCCCGAGCTCGAGGCGCGGGCGCAGCTCGCGTTCGCCGCGGCCCCGGGCGCGGTCGCCTGGGTCGAGCGGCACACCGAGTTCCACGCCCGCATCCCGACCGGCCGCGAAGAGCGCGCCGGGCTCGAGATCGTGCGCGTGGCGGCGTGCGGCATCGCCGAGGCCTGCGTCTGGGACGCCGACGACCGGCTGATCGACATGCTGCGCACGGCGATCGCCGACTTCGAGGCGGTGCACCCGCGGGTCGAGGTGCGGCAGCCGATCAGGATGCCGGCGGCCCCGGCATCCTCGCCCGCCACCGCCTGACCGGAACTCGCCGGTCGTCACCTGCGCACAGTGCGCGCGCCGGTCACTGTGCACAAGTGACGACCGGCGGCCCGAACGACGACGAGTCGTCACCTCTGCACGGTGCCGAGCGCGTCGACTGTGCGGAAGTGACGACTCGCGGTCGTCTTCGGATGAGCGCCCGATCAGCCCGTGTTCTGCAGGCCGGCCGCGACGCCGTTCACGGCGAGCAGCATGAGGCGGTGCGGGCGGTCCTCGGCGTCGGCCGAGCCCGTCGCACGGATCTCGCGCAGGGCGCGCAGCTGCAGCAGCGAGAGCGCGTCGACGTACGGCGAGCGCAGCTGAACGGCGCGCTGCAGCACGGCGCGGCCCTCGAGCAGCTCGCTCTGACCGGAGGTCAGCAGCACCTGCTCGTGGGTGAGCGCCATCTCGTCGAGCACGAGCTGGGCGAGGTCGTCGCGGTCGCCGAGCGCGAGGTAGCGGCGGGCGAGGCGCTCGTCGGTCTTCGCGAGCGACATCTGCACGTTGTCGATCATCGTGCGGAACAGCGGCCACTCGGCATACGCCGAACGCAGCAGCTCGGTGTCGCCGACCGAGGCGAGCGCCGTGCCGAGACCGAACCAGCCGGTCAGGTTGACGCGGGCCTGCGACCAGGCGAACACCCACGGGATCGCGCGCAGGTCCTCGAGCGACTCGAGCGAGAGGCCGCGGCGCGCGGGGCGCGAGCCGAGCGCGAGCAGGCCCACCTCTTCCTGCGGGGTGACGCGGCCGAACCACTGCGCGAAGCCCTCGGCGTGCACGAGCTCGTAGAAGCGGTTGCGGCTCGACTCGTCGAGCTGCGCGGCGAGCGAGGCGTAGGTGGCGGATGCCTGCGCGTTGCGCGCCTGGTTCGAGGGCGCCTCGGCGAGCAGCGTCGCGCTCGCCATCTGCTCGAGGTGGCGCGCGGCGATCGTCTGGTCGCCGTACTGGGCGAAGATGACCTCACCCTGCTCGGTGAGCTTGAAGCGGCCGTCGACCGAGTGCGGCGGCTGGGCGAGCACGGCCTCGTTGGCGGGGCCGCCGCCGCGGCCGAGGGCGCCGCCGCGGCCGTGGAAGAGCGTGAGCTCGATGTCGTTGTTCTTCGCCCATTCGGCGATGCGGCTCTGCGCGCTGTACAGCGCGAGGGTCGCCGAGACGGGGCCGACGTCCTTGGACGAGTCCGAGTAGCCGAGCATGACCTCGAGCTTGCGGCCGGTCGCGGCGAGGCGCGCCTGGACGGGCTCGAGCTCGAGCGCGCCCGTGAGGATGTCGACCGAGTTGTTCAGATCGGCGAAGGTCTCGAACAGCGGGATGACGTCGAGCACGGGCGCGTCGGCGCCGAGCGCGTGCTGCGCGAGCTCGTAGACGTTGCCGAGGTCCTCCGACGACTGCGTGAACGAGACGATGTAGCGACGCGCCGCGTTGACGCCGAAGCGCTTCTGCAGGCTCTGGATCGTGTGGAAGACCTCGAGCACCTCGTCGGTGAGCTCGGAGTGCGAGCCGCCGGCGCGCAGCTCGGCGAGCACCTGGCGGTGCACCTTCGAGTGCTGGCGCACCTCGAGGTCGGCGAGGTGGAAGCCGAAGGTCTCGACCTGCCAGATGAGGTGCTGCAGCTCGCCCGAGGCCGCGCGCGTGGCGCCGCCCTCGCGCAGCGACGACTGGATCGTGCGCAGCTCGGCGAGCAGCTCGCTCGGGCCGGTGTATGCGAGGTCGGCGTCGCGGGTGCGCGTCGCGATGATGCGGCGCGTGATGAAGAGCAGGGCGCGACGATGCGGCTCGGTGTGCGAGCGCTGCTCGAGCTCGTCGGCGGCGAAGCCCCCGAGGGCGCGCTGGCGCGTCCACAGCTCGTTCAGGGCCGCCGATGCCGGGGCGTCCTCGGCGGACAGCGTCAGAGTGCGCCCGATGCGGGTCGCCGCGTGCTCGTAGCCGAGCAGCACGTGCTCGCTCGCGATCGACGCGGCCTGCCGGGTCACCTTGGCGGTCACGAAGGGGTTGCCGTCGCGGTCGGCGCCGATCCAGGAGCCGTAGCGGACGAAGGAGGTCGCGCGCGCCGGCGCGACGCCGGCCTCGGCGCCGAGCAGCCAGTCGTCGAGCGCGCGGTAGACGCGCGGGACGACCTGGAACAGCGACGTGTCGAACACGTTCATCGCCGTGCGGACCTCGTCGACGGGCGTCGGCCGCTGCGAGCGCAGGGGGCTCGTGCGCCACAGCGTGTCGATCTCTTCGAGCAGGCGGCGCTCGTTCTCGATGCCGGCGGCGTAGCCGAGGCGCGGGTCCTCGCGCTCCTGCAGCAGCGCGGCGATGCGGCGGATCGCACCGGAGATCGCGGGGCGGCGGGCCTCGGTCGGGTGCGCGGTGAGCACGGGGTGGAAGCGCAGCGCGGCGACGCGCTTCGCGGTCTCCTCGGCGCCGACCTCGGCCGTGAGCTGCGTGATGGCGCCCGCGAAGGTGTCGGTGCGCGTCTCGGCGCGACCCGGCACGTCCCGCTCGCGCAGGCGGCGGATGCGGTGCTGCTCCTCGGCGAGGTTCACGAGGTGGAAGTAGGCGGTGAAGGCGCGGGCGACCTGCTCGGCGCGCTCGGGCGAGAACCCTGCGACGAGCGTCTCGGCCTCGCTGAAGCTCGCCTGGTCGTCTTCCGCATACGCCGCGATCGACAGCGTGCGCAGCTTCTCGACGTCGTCGAGAAGACCGGGATCGATGGCGGACAGCACCCGTCCGAGCAAGCCGCCGAGCGTGCGGACGTCGGCGCGGAGGGTTTCATCTACCTCAGCGCGGACGGACTGCCGGTGGCGAGAGGGCGACGGTGCGGTGGTGTTCTCAAGGTCGCTCACCGCGCCAGGTTACGGGACGCACCGCGGGCACGACGAATCGGGCCGACTCAGTGACGCATCCTCGCGACCGGCCGACGCCTATTCAGCCAGAACTTTCGTGATGCGCTGCAGCGACACGCTCTCGGCCGTGCCGAGCGGCTGGGCGAACAGGCTGATGCGCAGTTCCTCGAGCATCCAGCGGGCGTGGCGGATGCTGGGGCGCACGGCCGGCGTGAGCGGCAGCGGCCCCCCGGCCTCCGTGTACCGCGCCGTTGCGTTCTGCACCTCGGTCATCCAGACGCGATCGCGGCCGGGGTTCTCGGCGAGCTTCTCCATGCGCCAGGCGATGCCGTTCAGGTAGCGCGGCAGGTGGCGCAGCTGCGCGCGCCCGGTCACGGAGATGAAGCCGGGGTGCACGATCGCGGCGAGCTGCTGCTTCGCGTCCGCGAGCGCCCCGAGCAGGGCCATGCTGTTCACCGCCGAGATCGCCTTCTCGGCCTTGCGCGCGGCGGCGAGGGTGGCGGCGACGTGCTTGACGGCGTCGAACATCGCGTCGACGACGACCGCGGAGGCGGCATCCCTCACCCGCTCGTAATCGGTGCGCGTGAAGACCATGTCGTGCGTCGCATCGGCCGCGAGCACCTCGTCGACGACCGCGGCGAGGCAGTCGGCGAACAGGGCGGGCGTCGACGCGTAGGGCGCGGTCGCGAGCGCGAGCTTCTCGGGCGCGGTCAGGTGTTCCTGCACGTACGACGCCGGGCTCGGGATCTCGGCGAGCAGCAGCCGGCGCACGCCGCGCGGGTGCTGCGCGGCCTGCTCGGCGGGCGTCGCGAGGATGCGCAGCGCGACCTTCCCGCGCTCGTCCACGAGCGCCGGGTAGCCGCGCACGGTGTTCTGCAGGCCGCCCATCTTGGTGTCGACCTGGCGGGGCAGCTCGCGCATGTCCCACTCGGGCACGCTGTCGCGCTCGAGCGCGTCGGGGATGCGGGCGCTCGCGACCGCCGCGACCGAGTCGCGCGCCTTGCCGGCGAAGCGCTTCTGGAGCTCGGCGAGGTTCTTCGACGCGCCCAGGCGCTTGCCGCGCTGGTCGATCACCGCGAAGGTCGGCAGCAGGTGCGGCGGGATGCGGGTCAGGTCGAAGTCGCCCGCGTCGGCGGGGGCGTAGGTGAGCTTCTTGATGGCGGATGCCACGACCTCGGCGAACGGCGTGGCGGTGGCCTCGGGCGGCAGCTCGGCCACGATCTTCGACGCCCAGTCGGCCGCGGGCACGACCGAGCGGCGGATCGCCTTCGGCAGCGCGCGGATCATCGCCGTGACGAGCTCGGCGCGCAGCCCCGGCACCTGCCAGTCGAAGCCGGCGGGGCTGAGGCGCGCGAGCAGGGGCAGCGGCACGGTGACCGTGACGCCGTCATCCGCCGCACCCGGCTCGAAGCGGTAGGACAGCATGAAGCGCTGGTCGCCCTGCTGCCAGATGGTCGGGAAGGCGGTCTGGTCGACGAGCTCCTCGGCGGACTCGTCGCCGAGCAGCAGCTGCTCGGTCATGGTCAGCAGCTCGGGGCTCTTGGTCTGCTCGTCGCGCCACCAGCGCTCGAAGCCACGCGTGTCGACGACCTCGCGCGGCACACGCTCGTCGTAGAACGCGAACGCCGCCTCGTCGCCGTCGAGGATGTCGCGCCGCCGGGTCTTCTCCTCGAGCTGCGCGAGCCGCTTGATGAGCGCGCGGTTCTTCCGGTCGAAGTCGAACAGCTTCCCGCGCCGCTCGCCCGGCCACTCGCCCTCGACGAGGCCGCTGCGCAGGAAGAGCGTGCGCGCGAAGTCGCGGTCGATGCGCGCGAACTGCACACGGCGCCGCTCGATGATCGGCACGCCGTAGAGCGTGACCTTCTCGTGGGCGACGGCCGCGCCCTGGCTCTTCTCCCAGTGGGGCTCCGAATACTGCCGCTTGAGCAGGCGCTCGCCCGCGATCGGCTCGGCCCACGCCGGGTCGATCGCGGCGTTGACGCGCGCGAAGAGGCGGCTCGTCTCGACGAGCTCGGCGCTCATCAGCGCCTGAGGCTGCTTCTTGGCGAGGGCCGAGCCGGGGAAGACGACGAAGCGCGTGCCGCGGGCGCCCGCGTAGTCCTTCTTCTGCAGGTCGCGCAGGCCGAGGTGGGAGAGCAGGCCGGCGAGCAGCGACTTGTGGATGCCGTCCGGGTTCACCGCGGGCTCGCCGATGTCCAGGTCGAGGTCGCGCGACATCCGCCGCAGCTGCCGATACACGTCCTGCCACTCGCGCACCCGCAGGTAGTTCAGGAACTCGGCCTTGCACAGCCGGCGGAACGCGGAGCTCGAGAGCTCGCGCTGCTTCTCTTCGAGGTGGTTCCAGAGGTTCAGCAGCGTCAGGAAGTCGCTCGTCGGGTCGGCGAAGCGCGCGTGCAGCTGATCGGCGGTGCCGCGGCGCTCGACGGGGCGCTCGCGCGGGTCCTGGATGGTGAGCCCCGCGACGATCGCCATGACCTCGCGCGTGGTGCCGTGCCGGCGCGACTCGACCACCATGCGCGCGAAGCGCGGGTCGATGGGCAGGCGCGCGAGCTCGCGGCCCGTGCGAGTGAGGCGCAGCTCGGCGCCGCGGCCGCCCAACGCGCTGTGCTGGTCGTTCGCGGGCTTCGCCCGCGAGCCGGCTGCCGCCGTGATCGCCCCGAGTTCAGCCAAGAGATCCAGGCCGTCCTTCACACCGCGCTGGTCGGGCTTCGTGAGGAACGGGAACTTCTCGATGTCGCCGAGGTCGAGCGAGATCATCTGCAGGATGACGGCCGCGAGGTTCGTGCGCAGGATCTCGGGCTCGGTGAACGCCGGCCGCTTCGCGAAGTCCTCTTCGGAGTAGAGACGGATCGCGATGCCGTCGCTCGTGCGCCCGGCGCGGCCGCTGCGCTGGGTGGCGGAGGCCTGGCTCACCGGCTCGATCGGCAGCCGCTGCACCTTCGCGCGCGTCGAGTAGCGCGAGATGCGTGCGGTGCCCGTGTCGATCACATACTTGATGCCCGGCACGGTGAGCGAGGTCTCGGCGACGTTCGTCGCGAGCACGATGCGGCGGCGGATGCCGGGCCGCGAGCTCGACTCGAAGACCCGGTGCTGCTCGGCCGCCGAGAGGCGCCCGTAGAGCGGCAGCACCTCGGTGGTCTCGGCCTTGCCGCGGCGCGTGAGGTGGCCGCGGACCGCGTCGGCGGCATCCTTGATCTCGTTCTCGCCCGAGAAGAACACGAGCACGTCGCCCGGCTTCTCGCGCTCGAGCTCGTCGAGCGCGTCGACGATCGCCTGGTTCATGTCGCGGGCCTGCACGGTGCTCGTGCTCGGGGCATCCACATCGTCATCGTCGACGTCGTCGGCGACCAGCGGACGGTACCTGACCTCGACGGGGTAGGTGCGGCCCGAGACCTCGATGATCGGGGCGGGCGTGCCGTCGGCGGCGGCGAAGTGCGCGGCGAACGACTCGGGGTCGATCGTCGCCGACGTGATGATGACCTTGAGGTCGGGCCGCCGCGGCAGCAGTCGCGCGAGGTAGCCGAGCAGGAAGTCGATGTTGAGGCTGCGCTCGTGCGCCTCGTCGATGATGATCGTGTCGTAGGCTGAGAGCTCGCGGTCGCGGTGCATCTCGTTGAGCAGGATGCCGTCGGTCATCAGCTTGATGCGCGTGCCCGCGCTCACCTGGTCGGTGAACCGCACCTTGTAGCCGACCGTCTCGCCGACGCTCTCGCCCAGTTCGTCGGCGATGCGCTCGGCGATCGTACGGGCCGCGAGGCGGCGGGGCTGCGTGTGGCCGATGCGCTCGCGCCCGATGGAGAGGGCGATCTTCGGCAGCTGGGTGGTCTTTCCCGAGCCGGTCTCGCCCGCGACGATCACGACCTGGTGCGCCGCGATGGCCGCCGCGATCTCGTCGCGCTTGCGGCTGACGGGGAGTTCGTCGGGGAAGCTGATCCGCAGGTCGCTCACGCGTGCAGCGGCTCGGACGGGTCGGTGCCGAGGTGCGTGATGCGGTTGTTCGCGTCGACGTGCACGACCGTGGGCACGAAGGCCTTCGCTTCGTCGCGCGTCATGCTCGCGTAGGCGATGACGATCACGACGTCGCCGATGTGCGCGAGATGGGCCGCGGCCCCGTTGATGCCGATGACGCCCGAGCCGCGCTGGCCGGCGATCGTGTAGGTCTCGAAGCGGGCGCCGTTGGTCACGTCGACGACCGACACCTGCTCGCCCACGAGGATGTCGGCCGCCTCGAGCAGGTCCTCGTCGATGGTGATCGAGCCCACGTAGTCGAGATCGGCCTGCGTCACGCGGGCACGGTGGATCTTCGAGTGGAACATCGTCAGGTTCATGGCGTCGTCAATTCTTCCATGTGCTGTCTCTGTGCGCGGTATGTTGGCTCATTCCTTCGCCACCTTTTCAGGAGCACCGCGTGCACAGTGGTCAACCCGCTCTCGAGGTCGCCGATTCCTTTCTTGTCATCGACGGGCGCACCGTGGCGTTGCACGCGCACCGCACGCGGTTCTGCGGGGCGAGCGGTTTTGCGGGGGCTGCGTGGGATGCCGCGCTCGAGGCCGTGCCCGAGACGGGCGCGTGGTTCCCCCGGGTCGAGAAGCGCGCGGGCGTCGGGCATCCCCTGCTCGAACTGCGACCCGCGCCGCCGCGCACCCAGGCCGTCGTGCTCGCGACGGCCGCGCGCGACCCGCGCCGCGCGCCGCTCGTGAAGGGCCCCGATCTCGAGGTGCTGGGGGAGGTACGTGCGGATGCCCGGGCCCGGGGTGCCGGCGAGGCCGTGCTGCTCTCCGCCGCGGGCGAGGTCGTCGAGGGCGCCGGCAGCGCGCTCGTGTGGTGGCGGGGCGGCGCGCTGCACGTCGTCGAGCCCGCGCTGCCGCGGCTGCGCTCGATCACCGAAGCGGTCGTGCGCGTGATCGCCGCGGAGTCGGGGGCGCCGGTGGCCTCTGCGCGCGTCGCGCCCGCCGAGCTCGCGGGGGCCGAGGTCTGGTCGCTGTCGTCGTTGCACGGCATCCGCGCCGTCACGCAGTGGATCGACGGGCCCGCGCTCGCCGCCCCCGATCTCGCGCGGCTCGAGGAATGGCGCGTGCGGTGGGCCGGGTTCGCCGAGCCGGTGCGGCGCGCGTAGATGCGCACCCTGCTCGTCGACAACGTCGACTCATACACCTACAACCTGTACCAGCTGATCTGGCAGACCTACGGCATGCAGCCGCTCGTCGTGCGCAACGACGACCCGCGCCTGCTGTCGGGCGCGTTCCTCACCGGGTTCGACGCGGTCGTGATCTCGCCCGGGCCGGGCGACCCGGCGCGGGGGGCGGATGTCGGCCTCGTGCCCGCGCTGCTCGAACGGTGGCGCGGCCCCGTGCTCGGCGTGTGCCTCGGGCACCAGCTGCTCGGCCTGCTCGCCGGCGGCCGCGTCGAGCGCGCGCCCTGGCCCGAGCACGGCAAGGTCGAGCGGGTGTTCCACGACGGGTCGCCGTTGTTCGCGGGCATCCCAAGCCCGTTCGAGGGCGTGCGCTACCACTCGCTGCACGTCGTCGGCGGTGATGCGCGGCGGCTCGCCTGGAGCGCCGACGACGTCACCCAGGCGCTCGAGGTGCCGGGGCGGCCGTGGTGGGGCGTGCAGTTCCACCCCGAGTCGGTCGCGTCGTCGCACGGGGCCGAGCTGCTGCGGAACTTCCGCGCGCTCGTGTTGGGTGGTGATGGTGGTGGTGCGGTTGCCGCGCGACCGGGCGATGAGGGCGCCGATTGGGCCGAGGTGGCGCCGTCTGCGGATGACCTTCAACCCCTGATCGATCCCGCGCCTGCGCCCGCGGTCGAGCTGGCGGCGGTGGAGGTGGCGCTCGCGGCATCCGCCGAGGATCTCTTCGACGCCCTCGCGCGCCCCGGTGACGACGTCGTCTGGCTCGACTCGAGCAGTCTCGAGCACGACACGGCGCGGTTCTCGTACCTGTGCTGGGGCGAGCGGGTGGACATCGACCGCGGCGGCGCGTCCTCGGAACTCGCGGCGTTCGCATCCCGCTTCGAGAGCCGCGCGGTCGCGGGGGCGGATGCCGTGCCCTTCGGCTTCCACGGCGGCTACGTCGGCTGGTTCGGCTACGAGGCCGATCGTCCGATGAGCGCGGGGCCGCAGGCGAACCTGTCGCGGTGGCTCGAGGTGCGCCGCTTCGTCGCGATCGACCACCGCGCCGCGCGCGCGTGGGTCGTGACCGTGGGCGACGAGGCGGATGCGGGGGGTCGGGAGGCCTGGACATCCGGCATCGTCGCCCGCATTGCCGCGACCCGGCCGGGCGCGCCCCGCGTCGAAGAACCTGTCGACGAGGTGGACGTCGACGCGCTCGTCGATCTCGGGCCGGATGCGTATGTCGCGACAGCCGAGCGCGCGCAGGAGTATCTGCGTGCGGGCGAGAGCTACGAGATCTGCCTGACCACGGGCATCCGGCTGCCGCAGACCGAGCCGGGGCGCGATTTCTATCGCCGGCTGCGTGCGCTCAACCCCGCGCCGTTCGCGGCGTATGCCGCCATCGACGGCATCGAGGTGATGTCGTCGTCGCCCGAGCTGTTCCTGTCGATCGACGGTGCGGGCCGGGCCGTGGCGCGGCCGATGAAGGGCACGGCGCCGCGGTCGGCCGACCCCGATGCCGACGCTGCCGCTGCGCTCGCCCTCGCGCACGATCCCAAGACGATCGCCGAGAACCTCATGATCGCCGACCTGCTGCGCAACGATCTGGGGGTGCTCGCCGCCCGCGGCTCGGTGCGCGTGCCCGAGCTCATGCGCGTCGAGGCATATGCGACCGCGCACCAGATGGTGAGCGTGGTCGAGGCGGATGTCGCGTCGTCGGCGTCCGCGATGGCGGTCGTCGCCGCCTGCTTCCCGCCCGGCTCGATGACCGGGGCGCCGAAGCGGCGCACGGTCGAGCTGCTCGACGGGCTCGAGGCGCGGCCGCGCGGGGTGTACTCCGGGGTGCTCGGGCATGTCGGGTTCGACGGCGCCGTGTGCCTGAACGTGCTGATCCGCACCGCGGTCGTCGTCGGCGGGGTCGTGTCGGTCGGGGCCGGCGGGGCGGTGGTGCTCGCGTCGTCGCCGCGTGCCGAATACGACGAGATGGCGCTCAAGCTGCGGGCGGTGCTGCGGGCGTATCGAGGGTGACGGGGCCTGTGGGATATTCGCGCCTGTGAATGAAGATGTGAACAAATGTTCTAATAAATATCTGTACAGGTTCTCATCAATTGATAGACTCGTTCTATGTCGACGATCGGCTCAGCTGCAGGCTCCGCGCTCTCGCGCTTGGCCTCGCGCCTGCCGGTCGACCCTTGTGTGCTGACCGATCTGCAGCTCATCGGGCTCGCAGAAGACCTCGCCGAGCTGTCGCGTCTGGCCGACGGTCTGCGGGTCGGTGTCGCCGCTGAGATCGATCGGCGTTCCGACCCCGACGGCGAGTCCCTCGCGAAGCGGCTCGGCTACAAGACGCCGGCACAGGCGCTCGAGGCGATCATGAAGAGCTCGGGGAAGGAAGCCGCGAAGCTCGTCGCCGGCATGAAGGACCTCGCGAAGCTCCCTGCGTTGGAAGCCGCGGTGCTCGACGGTCGCGTCGGGCTCGAGGCGGCCGGGGCCATCGCTCACGAACTGAAGAAAGCAGTCGGGCCGGGCAGCTTCGAGGGCTCGGGGTTCCTCGACGGTCTCGGCTCCGGTGAGGGCGCGGCCGACGGCGGCCTGCTCAGTGCCGTCGAGGCCGAACTGGTCGAGCTCGCCGCGACGCGGCCCGTCGACCAGGTGCGCGAGCGGGCCCAGACGCTGGCTGTTCAGCTCATCCCCGACGCTGTCGAGGCGCAGGCCGAGAAGGCGATGCGCGAGCGGTATGTCTCGCTCAGCGAGACGCGCGACGGGCTCGCACGCCTGTCCGGTCTGCTCCCTGCGGGTCACGCGGCGGTGATCCGAGGCGTGCTTGACGCGTTCGTCAACCCCCGCTCGCAGAAGACGGTCGCCTTCGCCGACCTGGACGCCTCCGCCGGCGTGGGCGGCGTCGGTGGCATCGGCGACTCCGTTGGCGCAGGCAGCTCGAGCAGTCTGGGCGACCCGGTCGGCTCGGGCGTGCCGGGTGAACCGTGTGACGGGCGCACCCTCGGCCAGAAGAGGGCCGATCTGCTCCGCGATGTGTTCGCCTCGCAGGCGCGCTCGGCCGAGGCGCCGGACATGGGCGGCGACCACCCAGCCGTGTGGGTGTCCGTGACCGCGAGCGAACTCGCGGCAGGCGAAGGTCTGGCGTTCTACGCGGGCACGCCTGAGGCCGTTCCGGCGCGCGAGGCGGTTCAAGCCGCGTGCGCCGGCGGCACCCAGACCGTGGTCTTCGACGAAGACGGCAGCGTGCTCCGGCTCGGGCGCCAGGTGCGCGCCTTCACGCGCCGTCAGCGCCGCGCGATCGCCTTGCGCGACGGGGGAAGCTGTGTGATTCCGGGCTGCTCGATCCCGGCGCAGTGGTGCGAGGCGCACCACGTCGTCGCCTTCCGCGACGGCGGTCGCACCGACGTCGACAACGGCGTCCTGCTGTGCTGGTTCCACCACCGCGAGATCGACTCAGGTCCGTGGCGGGTCCGCATGCGGAACGGGGTGCCGCAGGTGCGTTACGCCTGGGGCGGCAGGGTGCGCGAGTGGGGTCCGGCGGGCGACGGGGCGGCAAGCCGTCTCCGACCTCGCGCGGGGGTGCCCGATGCGGCATCCTCAGGGCGGGCGGGACCGTGACTGACACCATATGGATGATTGAGGTCGGGGTCGGGTCGTCTTCGGCGGCGATTAACTGTTGCTGACCAGGAGCTTGACGTGTAGCGCTGTCGAGCGACGGTCGGCTGCCCGTCGTACGCACCCCAGGGCCGGTGTCGGTGGTCGTCGGGATCATGTCGTCATGGCTTCGAGCGACTTCGACTTCCTCTTCGGCGAGTGGCGTGTGCACCATCACAAGCGGGTGAACCCGTTCGACCCGGCCGACGACCACTGGGTCGAGTTCGATACATTGACCGGCGCGCGTCCGACCCTGAGCGGCCTGGGCAACATCGACGAGACGACCGGCGAACTGCCTGGCTCAGGCCCGTTCACGGGCATGAGCCTCCGGCTCTACGACCCGGCGGCAGACCGGTGGGGTATCTGGTGGGCCTCGACCGGCGCACCCGGCGTTCTCGACGCACCTGTCTACGGGCGCTTCGAGCACGGCGTCGGCGAGTTCGTCGGCGCCGCCGAGCACCGCGGCATCCCCTTCCTGCAGCGCTTCCGCTGGCTCGACGTTGAGACGCCGTCACCTGTGTGGGAGCAGCAGTTCTCCTTCGATGGCGGCGCCACCTGGGACGGAGTGAACTGGCGAATGGAACACACCCGGACCTGATGACTTCGCGAGCCCGTTCGTCAGCGACCTCATGACCAGCGGACTCCCAGCCGGCTCATCGGTGTTCTGTGCCGAATCTTCGAACGAGGCGAGCACGATGGGGGCTGTGAATCCTCGCCGTCATCCGCTCATCTGGGCCGCCGTCGCGGTCGGGCTGTTCGGCTTCGCGGTCTCGTTCGCCCTCAGCTGGGTGCCGTCCCTCGACTTCAACGAGGCGGCCACCGTCATCTCGGCCCTGCGCCCCTGGCCCGCCCTGTGGCGCGAGATCCACCACATCGACGCAGTGCACGCGACGTACTACGCGTTCATGCACCTCTGGTTCGACCTCGTCGGCTACAGCCCGCTCGCCTTGCGCGTGCCCGCGAGCGTCGCCGCCGGCGTCGCAGCCGGGCTGCTCGTGCTGCTCGGCACGCGCCTCGGGAACCTCCGCATCGGCCTCGCCGCGGGCATCGTCTTCGCGGTGCTGCCGCAGACGATGTGGATGGGCTTCGAGGGCCGTCAGTACGAGGCGAGCATGGCACTCGCCACCGGCCTCGTCCTGCTCTTCCTCGCCGCGCGCGAGCGCAGTCTTACCGGGCGCCGATCCTGGCCGTGGTGGGCCGGCTACGCCGTGCTCGGCATCGTCAGCCAGTACGTCTTCGGCTATCTGTTCATGGTCGACTTCGGCCTCATGCTGCTGCTCGTCTGGCCGCTGCTGCGGCGCGCGACGCGCACCCGGGTCGCCCTGCGCACGCTGGGGAAGTTCGTCGTCGTCGTCGCCGTCACGATCGCGGCATGGGTTCCGCTCGCGCTGCTCGAGGTGCACGAGCAGGGCCAGGTCTCGTGGATCCAGGGGCTGTCGTTCGCGACGCTCGGCCAGGTGCTCGGCCTGCAGTTCTTCCCCGGCAACATCGCCCTCGCGGTCGTCGGCTGGGCGGCGGCGACGGCGGGGGCCGTCGCCGGCATCGCGGCCTGGCGGCGCGGGCGCCACACGCCGGCGCGCGCGATCATGGCCGTCGCGCTGCCGTGGCTGGTCATCCCGCTCGGCATCCTGCTGTTCGCCACCGCGCTCGGCCACCATCTCTACACGCCCCGCTACCTCGCCTTCACGACGCCCGCGCTCGCGCTGCTGATCGCCGTGCCGATCACCTGGATCCGCATGCGGCGCGCACAGCTCGTCTCGGCGCTCGCGATCGCGGCGGTCGTGGCGCTGGCCGTGCCCACCTGGGCCGCGCAGCGCACGACCGCGTCGAAGGAGAAGGACTCCTGGAACCAGATCGCGGCCGTGATCACCGCCGAGCGCAAGGAGGAGCCGAAGGGGGCGCAGAACGTCGTCGTCTTCGGCGCCGCGCCCGCGCACCGCGTGGTGACCTCGCAGGTGATCGCCGACCTGTACCCGAGCGCCTTCGCCGGCATGGACGACATCACCCTCGCCACGAGCTACGACCAGGCGTCGGGCCTGTGGGACACGAGCCGCCCGCTCTCCGCCGTGCTGAGCCGGGCCAAGGGCGCCAACTTCGTCTGGGTGCTCACCACGACCGTGTCGCACCAGCAGCAGCCCGACACGCGCATGCTGCAGAGCATCGGCTTCCGCCTGCACGAGTCCTGGAAGATGAACGGCGCGGTCGTCCTGCAGTTCGTGAACCCGTCCGCGCGGGCCTGAACCCGGTCGCGGGCCTGAGACCCGCAGCCCGCCTCAGCGGGGCGACGGCTGCGAGCGCACCCAGCCCTGCATGACGTCGAGCACGACGTCCGCGTTCTGGCGCGGCCAGCGCACGTGGTCCCACGGGGCCCCGGCGTTGACATCCGCCGTCAGATGGATGCGATCGGGCGCGACCGGCCCGACCCGTGCGGCCAGCATGTCGACCGCGCGCGGCGACACCAGCCGGTCGCCCTCGAACGACAGCTGCAGCACAGGCGCGGTGACGTGCTGCAACGCCTCCTCGTAGTCGGTCGCCGTGCCCGCGAATTCGAAGCGGCCCGTGCGGGCCTCGCGGTGCCAGTCGCCGATCATGGTGCGCGGCTGGCGGTCGCCGAAGCCCAGCTTGTCGCCGGGGAAGTAACCGAGCGCGCGCGTGATCGCGATCGCGGTCGGCGTGATCAGGCGGCGCTGCAGGCGCGGCAGGAAGCCGTCGCGCGTCGTGTAGTGCGCGGCGCCGCTCGCGGCGGTGACGATGCGGTCGGGGGCGAGGATGCCGGCGCCCGTCGCGCTCAGCGCGAGCAGTCCGCCCAGGCTGTGGCCGACCACGGTCATGCGCTCGACGTCGGCGAGCGGGGTCTGCGCGAGCGCGGCGGTCAGATCCTGCTCCATCAGGGTCGCGTAGCCCCAGTCGTGGCGGCGCAGGTCGGTGGTCGAGCTGCGCGGGCGGCCGCGGAACTCGATGCCGAAGACGTGGATGCCCCGCGCCTCCGCCTTCTCGAACAGCGGCCGGTAGTAGCCGATGGGCACCCCGAGCGCCGGCAGGAAGAAGACGGCGGCCCGGGCATCCGTCGCGGCCCCGTATTCGTCGACCACGGTCGAGGTGCCGTCTGCTGCGGTGATGCGGTGCTCTGTGGCCACCTCACCACGCTAAATGCCCCGTGCGCGCCGAGCATGACGGATTGTGCACCGCTGACAACGGGCCTCGATCGTCGACCCCATAAAGTTGTCGGCATGCCTCGTCCCCTCGACTTCGACACGCGCCAGATCCATGCGGCCGCGCTCATCGACGCCCAGGCGCAGGCCCGCGTCACGCCGATCTATCAGACCGCGGGTTATGTGTTCGATGACTTCGACGACGGCGAGACGCGTTTCGCGGGCCGCGGCGGCCGCGTCTACTCGCGCAACGAGAACCCGACGAACTTCGTCGCGGGGCAGCGCCTCGCCGACCTCGAGGGCGGCGTCGACGGCATCGTCGTCGCGAGCGGCCAGGCCGCGATCCTCGTGGCGGTCGCCGCGCTCGCCGGCGCGGGCGACCACGTGCTCATCACGAAGTCGCTGTATGAGGGCACGAACGAGATGTTCCGCGGCATCTTCAAGCGCCAGGGCATCGACGGCGAGTACGTGCCCGACGAGGCGAGCGACGCCGAGTGGGCGGCGCGCATCCGGCCCAACACCAAGGCGATCTACACCGAGAGCATCCCGAACCCGCTGGGCCAGGTCGTCGACCTCGAGCGCCTCGCGGGCATCGCGCACGCGCACGGCCTGCCGCTCGTCGTCGACAACACGGTCGCGACGCCGTACCTCGAGCGCCCGATCGAGTTCGGCGCGGATGTCGTCATCCATTCGACGTCCAAGTGGCTCGCGGGCCACGGCGCGGTCATCGGCGGCGCCGTGATCGACGGCGGCACCTTCGACTGGGCGGCGTCCGGCCGCTTCCCGCAGCTCGCCGAGTCGCCCCGCCCCGGCGTCGGCTCATTCGTCGAGCGCTTCGGCACGGGCGCGTACGGCGCATATCTGCGCCAGGTGGTCGTGCTCGAATACGGCCCCACCGTGCCGCCGACCTCCACCTTCCTGCTGCTGCACGGCATCGAGACGCTGTCGCTGCGCATGGACCGCCACGTCGCCAACGCGCAGGCCGTCGCCGAGTTCCTCGAGGGCAAGCCGGGCGTGGGCGTCGTGCACTTCCCGGGCCTGCCGTCGAACCCGTACTACGAGCTCGCGCAGAAGTACCTGCCGCTCGGCCCCGGCTCGATCGTGTCGATCGACGTGGGCACCCGCGAGGCGGCCCGTGCGTTCATCGACGCGCTCGAGCTCGTCACCCCGATGACCCACATCGGCGACGTGCGCACGCTCGCGCTGCACCTCGGCTCGACGATCCACCTCAAGCTGAACGACGAGCAGAAGGACCACATCGGCATCACGCCGGGCCTCATCCGCATCTCGGTCGGCATCGAGAGCGCGCGCGACATCATCGCCGACCTCGAGCTCGGTCTGGCCGCGATCGCGGCGCTGTAGCGGGAGGGGATGCCGCGGCTGCGGCATCTGGAGGCACTCATACCCTCCACCGGGCGTCGCCTGATGCCGTTATGCGGCGCCGATTCCGGCATGTTGTGACGCCCGGCCGAGTGCGGGATCCGCGCGGCGTCAGTTGAGGTCGAAATGGCAAGCGGATTCCGGCAACAACTGACGCCCGGTGGGACCGGATGAGGCGCCTGGCGGGATCGGGTAAGACGCGCGCGTCGGCCTCAGGCGAGCGTCGCCGCGATGCGCCGCACGGCCTCGACGATCGTCGACGGGTCGCACGCCACGTTGAGGCGTGCGAAGCCGCGGCCCGGGGCGCCGAAGGTCGGCCCCGAGTTGAGGGCCAGGCGCCCGGTCTCGCGCAGCACGCGCGCCGGGTCATCCCCGAGGCCCGTCTCGCGGAAGTCGACCCAGACGAGATAGCCGCAGTCGGGGCGCACGATGCGCACCGACGGGGCATGAGAGGCGAGCTCGGACTCGAGCAGCGCGACGTTCGCGACGATCTGCTCGAGCGCGGCATCCCGCCAATCGGTCGCACCGAAGGCGGCGACGTTGGCGTGCAGGCCGAGCAGGCTCGTGCGCGCGGCGAGCTCCTCGGGCAGGCGGTTCAGCAGCTCGGCGGTCGCGGGGTCCCCGGCGACCACGACCGCGCACTTCATGGCCGCGAGGTTCCAGCCCTTCGAGGCGCTCGTGACGGTCGCGGAGCGCGTGCCGGCCGCCGCCGCGATCGGCGCGAAGGGCGTGAACACCGTGCCCGGGTGCACGAGCGTCGCGTGCACCTCGTCGCTCGCGATGAAGACGTCGTACTGCGCGGCGAGGGCGGCGAGCGCCTCGAGCGACGCGCGGCTGTGGGCGCGGCCGGTCGGGTTGTGCGGGTTGCAGAGCACCATCGCGTGGGCGCCTGCGCGGAAGGCATCCTCGATGCCCGCGAGATCGAGCGTGAAGCCGGATGCCTCGACCAACGGCACCTCGACGGCCTCGGCCCCCGTCTCG
>Ga0136643_10002356_pt1 | contig 24384 bp, 14 predicted proteins | sample TergutLab28metaG_FD_96883 | JGI IMG/M metagenome (GOLD analysis project Ga0136643, IMG submission 96883) | Labiotermes labralis P1 segment gut microbial communities from Petit-Saut dam, French Guiana - Lab288 P1 (version 3) (version 3) | ecosystem: Host-associated > Arthropoda: Insects >... | reverse complement strand
TGCGAAAGAACTTTACACAACTCTCTTCAAATTACCATCCTTGCTCTTGTTTCTGTGCTTATCAGAAGATTCTGACTTTAACACACTGGAAATTGGTAATATTTATGCTAAATAGACTCTAAGGGTAATGTCAACATGTTTTGGCTAAAAATTTATACATGAAGTTTTACATTTTGCGTTGGTACACCATTTATTACTTCACACGTACCAATTTCAATTTTTGCAACCAACTTTTCTAACAGTTCCCTGTCGATTGCCAAGAGCGGGAACGAATTTTGCTCTAAATGATTGATTTTATTTTCTGTGGCAGTTCGTTGATTTTCTGCTTTGTCTATAGCACTGCGGAAATTTTCGGCAGAAATAAGCCCATTTACTTTGTTTTCGTAAAGCTGCTGCATTTGGCTTTCCAAGCGGGCGAGTTGTTGTTTTAATTTTGCTTTGGCTATTTTTGATACGCAAGTTTTGTTTACATATTCCTGCACCAATGTTGTTAATGTTTTTTCCGAAATTTTTGAACATGCGGCTTTGCATTTATAGCTGCCATATCTTGAAAATCTCATTTTTGTGTTACAGCTTTGGCAAAAAACCAAACCAGCAAACAGCGATGTTTTACATGATGCCGTTTTTTTTGTGCTATTGTTTAGCTCTGCAACCTTGTCCCATGTTTTTATATCGATAATAGCTTCGTGGGTGTTTTCGACTCTTACCCATTCGCTTTGGTCACGCCAATAAATGCGTTTGTCGCGATAAGAACGTGTGCCGCGCTTTAACGAGACAGTGTTGCCAATGTATATCTCGTTGCCAAGTATCAGCTTTATGGTTGGGGCTGTCCATCGCGATTGCGGCGGTGGAATTTGATTTTTAATAAGCTCGCCCGCAATTTGGCCATAGCTCATGCTATTGGCGCGAAGTTCAAATATTTGCCGTACTATGCCGGCAGTGTTTTGGTCTATAATAAGACGCCCGCGGTTACTTGGGTCGCGGGCATAGCCATATGGTGCGCGCCCGGTAAGTTTTTGCCCATCTTTTGCCCTTGCAAGCATTACAGACTTTACGCGATGGCTTATATCCCTTACATAAAAATCGTTTATGGCGTTTATAAACGGGATGATGTCGTTTTCGCCCGTATCTGTATCAATGCCGTCCGACAATGCCACAAAGCGGCAGCCCAGGCTCGGCAGTTCTTCTTCAAGCAGCCGCCCGGCTTCCAGATAATTGCGCCCAAAGCGCGACAAATCCTTGACCAATACAAGGTTAATTATGCCCAGGCGAGCGTCTTGCATCATACTAATAAAACCGGGGCGTGCAAAATTGGCCCCGCTGGCGTTGTCTGTGTAGGTCTTTGTTTTGACCCAGCCTGGCATATTTTCGATAAATTTTGTCAGCAACGCAATTTGATTTTCTATGCTGGTTGAGTCCTCTTGCGAAATACGTGCATATATGCCTACTTCATATATTTTCAAGAGCCCGCCACCATTCCAAAATTATATATAATTTTAACGTCGCAAATTTTTTGGCCATTTACATATATGCTTTCGCCAACGATTATTTTTTCAACAAGCAGTTTTAGGATTTCGGCGTCTATGGTTTCTATTATCGGCAGTGCGGGCGGTTTTGTTTTGTTGATTCGCTTTTTCATTTGAGCTAGTGCTTGCGTCCGTTCTTCTCGTTCTTGTTCATATTTTTTTATTTGCCGCTTAAACAAACTGTCGGGTACAAGCCCAGAAATTTTATCTATGTACAGGTTTTCTATAAGCATGTCTAGCTTTACCAGTTGTTTTTCGTGGGCTTTAAGCTCGTTTTGGCATGATTCACGGTATGAGCCTTTACCCCGGGCAGCTGAAACTGCTTCGGTAATGCGTGCCTGGTCGTAATTTATGGATTGTACACATATGCGAATATGGTCTGCAATTAGGCGTACAAGGGCTTTTTCGCTAATCCCGTGGATGGTGCAGGCTGTTTTGCCATGTTTGCCATAGGTGCTGCACATGTATGATACATATTTACTGCCGTCTTTTCGTATGCGTGTTTCTGTTTGCCCACGCAATTTAAAGCCGCAGTCCGGGCAGTGCAGCAGCCCCGCAAACAAGTTCCCGTCTATGCTTCGGCTTGGTTTATATTTTTTAAACGAGTTCACCTTTTCCCAAAGCTGGCGGTCAATAAGTGGCTCATGAGTTGATTCTGTTCGTATCCAGTCGCTTTCGTCTTTTCGTACCAGCTTTTGATTTTTGTAAGACATTGTGCCTGTTTTGCCGGATACTGTGTTGCCTATGTACGCTTCGTTTTTTATGATGTCGCGGATGGTACTACCGCTCCAATTCAATGGGGACGATACGGGGCGCGGCACAGCCGCTTTTTTTGTCTGGTGAAAATACTCCCGTGGAGGGATTATCATGTCGTGGTTCAATTTTGCCGCAATTTGTTTAAAAGCTACCCCCATGGCCCGCAGTTCAAATATTTTGCGGACAATTGGGGCGGTGTTTTGGTCAATTATGAGTTTGTGGCGGTTGACAGGGTCTTTTGTATAGCCATATGGGGCGTACGCGCCAACAAATTTGCCGTTTTGGGCAGATATGCGCTTGCCCATTCGCACTTTTGTGCTGGTGGTTTTGCTGTGCTGCTCGTTAAACCAGTTGCGGAATACCATCATTTCGTCAAGCTTTTCGTTTAATGAAATTAGCTCGCACCCATGCTGCGGCAAAAAAACTTCGGCAAGATTGCCAACTTCCAAGTAATTTCGCCCAAGTCTGGACAGGTCTTTAATCAATATGGTATTGATAAAGCCGCTTTTAACATCGGTAATCATCTTTTGAAACGCGGGCCGGTTCTGGTTTGTACCGCTAAAGCCGTCATCTTGGTAGATTTCCCTAAGCTGCCAGCCCATTTCTTTCACGTGGCCTATAAGCATCAGCTTTTGGTTTTCGATAGATACCGATTCGCCGCTGCGTGAGTCTTCCCTGCTTAGCCTAACGTAAATTCCAACATTTTTAGTCATAATCGCTTTCCCTCAACAACTTTTGTATGACCAGATCTTCTATTGCCTTTGTAAGTTCTACTTCGCCTTTATATACGCTGGTGACGCGGTACAGCGTTTTATCAATTTTTATTTCGTGATATGTGGTATCTGTCTTGTCCGCATAATTCATCAGGATTCACCTTCTTTTGCATATTTATATTAAATAGGCGGCGATGTAATGCATGTTGCGTTTGTCCTTTTTTTAAATCCTTTTGTTTTGCACGTAGGCACAAGTTTGTAAGAAATGTTTTTGTATTTTTTTGCAAAAACACTTGACAGTGCTATGGTGTTATAGTATAATCATATCAAAGAATGATTTTGGGAGATGGACAATGAAAACCAAATACGGTCTTAGGCCGGTTATAAGAATTAAGGAATTTTTGGAACAGCGGCACCTTACCCAAAAAGAACTTGCAGAGCAAATGGGCGAAACCCCGCAGCAAGTTAATAAATGGGTAATGGGGGTGGAGCCATGTTTAAACGCGCTTGGGCGCATGGCAATAACTTTTGGCGTTAGTTTGGGCGAGCTGGTGTGGCATAAAGGGGACGATGCAGACTTTGGGGTAGACAGTGTCGTGTATATTCGTGGCCAAATTGTGGATACAATCACAAATAAACAGGAACTATTGTACATTCTAAAGCAATATTATAGATGGACGGACGAAGAATGCGCTGGCATAAAAATCATAGACTATAAGCCGGAAAAGAGCGAAATAGTGCTTGGCTGCAACAGCGACAATGCCCAGGAGTTTATTGCTTGGGCGAAAAAAGACCGGGACGATATGTTTAGGTTATGAAATAGGCGCGCCGTCGCGCCCCCCGCAGGCGTAGCCGAGGAAGTGGAAGCGGGCTTTGCCCGTTGTAGCGGCAGTGCCCCTACTTAAATAGAAAGGATGAGGTAGATGTACGTAATTTTCTTTGGAATAGGTGTAGGCTTTGTTGTTTTATCATTGTTAATTGGTGCGCTTGTGGATATCGAAGGTGGCCCACTGGCATTTCTTCAGCCTAAACTTATAGCTGTATTTTTGACAGTCACAGGCGGGGTGGGGATGATTCTTTCCGCAAGGTGGGACAGCTTCTTTAGCGCACCTATTGTTCTGGTTATAAGCGTCAGTATCGGAGTTGTTATAGCGGGGCTTATACATCGCTTTATCATAATACCACTGCACAAAGCGCAAAATACCAGCGCACACGACAAGCAGGCTACTATCGGTATAACAGCCAAAGTTATATCGCCTATCCCCGAAGGCGGGTACGGCAAAATAAGATATAGCATAAGCGGCTCGTTTGTCACAAGCCCGGCAAAATGTGAAGACGGAGGTGAAGTCAAAAACGGTGAAAATGTAGATATTATCTACATCGAAGGCGGTACTTATTATGTAAGACGGCAAGTAAACGCAAATTAGTGCGCGTCGCCGCGCTTCCCGCAGGCGTAGCCGAGGAAGCGTAACGGGGATTTATTCCCCGTGGAGCGGCGGGGTACACCCCTGCGAAGCAGGTTGTGCGAAGCACAAGGCCGCCCGGCCAGCAAGCGATGCTTGCGAGAGGGTTGTAGGGGCAGAGCCCCTACCTAAATAGAGAGGAAAGTAAAAATGGATTTTCAATGGCTAATCGTAGCGGTAGTATTGGCAGTAATTTTTGTGGTTATTATTTTAATAGCCTCACTTTGGAAGCGCATACCGCAAAACAAAGCGGCAGTAATTACAGGCTGGCGCAAAAAAATAATTTCTGGCGGCGGCGGCATGGTGTTCCCAATTTTTGAACGCTATGACGTTATCTCGCTGGAAAACATTAAAATCCCGCTGGATATCGACAACGCGATTTCCAGCCAGGGCGTTCCCGTAATTGTAAAGGGAGTTGCGGTTGTAAAAGTTAAATCCGACAAAGAGTCAATTTATTCTGCGGTAGAGCAGTTCTTCCGCGGCAATACGGACAAAACGTCGGCCGAAATTGCAACACAGTCAAGCTATGTGCTGGTTGGTAAGCTTCGCGAAATTATCGCAAAAATGACAGTGGAAGAAATTTATCAGGACAAAGACAAATTCAGTAGCGAGGTACAGGAGAATGCCGCGATTTCCCTTGCGGAAATGGGTTTAGAAATCAAGGCCTTTACCGTAATGAGCATAGACGACGTAAACGGCTACTTGGTGGCACTTGGCCGCAAGCGTATTTCGGAAGTTAAGCGCGACGCGCAAATTGCTGAAGCCGATGCCGAGCGCGAAACAATTGAACGTACCGCAGAAGCAAACAGGCTGGGTGCCGAAGCAAGACTTGTTGCAGACACCAGAGTTGCAGAAGCAGCAAAGGAAAAAGAACTAAAAGTCCAAGCCTACCGCCGCGAGCAAGAATCTGCAAAAGCTATTGCCGACAACGCCTATCTAATCGAAGAAAACAAGGTGAAAAAAGAAGTAACGGAAACAGAATTGCAAGTTGAACTTCTTCGCCGGACAAAGGAAACCGAACTTGCCGAGCAAGAAGCAAAGCGCAAGGAAAAAGAGCTTGACGCAACCGTTAACAAGCAGGCCAATGCAGAAAGATATCGTCAAGAGCAATTGGCAGACGCCCGCAGATACGAGCATGTTGCAAAAGCACAGGCCGATGCCGAAGCCGTAAAGCTAGAAGGTAACGCAAAGGCAGAAGCAATCCGCGTTCAGGGTCAGGCAGAAGCGGAGGCCATACAGGCACGCGGCCTTGCGGAAGCGGAAGCCATGATGAAAAAAGCCGAAGCGTTTAAGCAGTACAACGACGCGGCTGTTATCCAAATGATGATTGAACGCCTTCCCGAAATAGCCAAAAATGTAGCCGACCCAATTTCCAAAACAGAGAAAATTGTTGTTATCGATCAGGGCGGCGGTGGCAATGGCAAGCCCGCTGGTGCATCTAAAGTGGCTGGGTATGTAACAGACATTATTGCCCAATTGCCAGAAACTGTGGAGGCCTTGACAGGTGTTAATCTGATTGATGTTTTGAAGAATGCTACCGGCAGTAAAGCCAGTTCCATTATCGAGGCAGTTACAACAAAAACGCCAACGGATGTATAGGTAAAATTTCAAATCAACCAACTTGGAACTGAGCTGGTTGATTTTTTTCGTGGAAAATATTGCATTTTTCCAAGTTAGCTGTATGATATATACAGAGAGAGATAGTGAGGAGAGAATAAAAATGCCGAAGCAAACAATAAACGGTAACTGCTTCATGTGCGGCCAGACCGCCGCGAAAACCGCCATGAAAAACCACATATGTAAAAGTCACAACAGCGGCGACGAAAACTGCCTTCTTATTAAGGCAGAGGGCGCATACAACAAAGACTACTGGCTGTTTTTCGCGGTATCACTTGATGCAACGCTTACAGCGGTGGATAAATTCCTGCGCCAAATCTGGTGCGAATGTTGTGGCCATCTAAGCGCGTTTCGTCAAGGTGGAAACGACATTGGAAAGGCGCGAAAAATATCCACATTGGATGTAGGAGACAAACTATTCTATGAATATGATTTTGGCTCGACAACAGAGATATTGCTAACGGTTATTTCCGAAATTTCCAGGCCAAAACAGCGTGAAAAAGTCCTTGTGCTTGCACGAAATGAACCCAGTATCGAACCCTGCGAAACATGCCAAGCCCCTGCCGACTATGTTGACGCTTGGGAAGGTGTAGCGTATTGTGAAGAATGCGCCAATGAAGTGTGCGACGATGCACTTTTGCCCGTTGTTAATTCGCCTCGCATGGGCGTGTGCGGTTATGGCGGTGAGGAAGACCGCTGGATTTTTGACCCGAAATAAGTAAGATGGAAGAAAAGGAGTTTTACCATGCTGGATAAATCTATCGAATACAGGCGCATTGTAATGGAAATGAACGGCGAAAAAGTTTTGTCCACCGCGCAAGCTACCTTGCCTCCGGGGTTTAGTTTCCGCCTACATGACGGCAGCGAAGACGATATTTTGCACTGGGGCAGAATTGAAACCGCCGTGCAGGAATTTGACTCGCAGGACGAAGCCCGCGCGTATTTTTTGGAAGAGTTTTACCCGCACATAGACGAAGTGCAAAAACGTTGCGTGTTTATTGTAAACGCGGACGGCTTGCCAATTGCTACGGCTAGCGGCTGGTTTAGCTCTGACGAAAATGGCAATATTTTAAACCGCCTGCATTGGGTGGCCGTTTGCCCGGAATATCAAGGGCTTGGCTTGGGCCGGTCCATAAGCACAAAGGCGATAAATATTTGTGCAAAACTTACGCCGGGCAAAAAAATGTGGCTTAATACTCAAACCCATAGCCACCGCGCGGTTATGATGTATCACAAGCTGGGTTTTAATGTATTTTCAAACGATAAGGATTATGCCAGGGCAATGGAAGTTTTGGCGGGTGTGCTTAAGCCGGATGATGTGCTGGCATTGCAGGAATCTGCCATATTATAGTGACGGTGTATAACAAAGGAGGTTGATGCCCATTTTGGGCACCAACCTCCTTTGAACTTTTTTATACTTACATAACTTCAATCACAAACGAGTAGTTGGCTATTATGACCACGCTTCCCCAGTCGCCTTCTGTGCGAGCTGTTACGGAAAATCCGTCCCGGCCAAGTCGTGCATTTTCGGCTGCTGCTATGGTTATTGTGGCTTGATTATCTACAATGTAGAATCTTGGGCCATAAGCAACGGAAAGGTCTGCGCGCCATACGTTTAAGTCTATCCATGCGCCGTCAGGCATTCCCTGAGTTGTGACTACAATTTCTACTACGCCGCCCTGTTCTACTACTGCCGGGTTTGGCGCAACGCTCACGATTGTTGGTTCTGCTGGTACAATTTCAAACAGCGCGTTAACAAGCAGCACATGCACAGTTTGGCTGTACACAGTGATATACAGGTTGATATACTGCCACTGTCCGTTTTTGTTGACGTCTACCATGTTGAAATAATCTGCCCAGCCTGTACCGGCTACCCAAACCCTGTTGACTCTAACAAATTGCATTGCGCACTGCCCATCTTGGTCTGTAGCAACAATGGTATCTGCGGCGTCAAGGTACACCGGTGCATTTACGTCGTCAAGCTGTGTCCACATGCGGATTGTGCCGCTGGCGGCAAGGCCTGGGTTTGGCCGTGATGGCGCACCGCCCGGGCCATTGTTGAAAATATCCCAGCCAAATATCGGCAGAGTAGGTGGCTCAAACAGCGCATTAGCAAGCAGCACATGCATGGTTTGCCCAAACACGGTTATAGACAAGTTGATATATTGCCACTGTCCGTTTTTGTCAACGTCAACCATGTTAAAATAATCTGCCCAGCCCGTGCCGGCTACCCAAACCCTGTTGACTCTAACAAATTGCATTGCGCACTGCCCATCTTGGTCTGTGGCAACAATGGTGTCCGCCGCGTCAAAGTATACCGGCGCGTTAATGCCGTCAAGCTGTGCCCACATACGGATTGTGCCGGAAGCGGCAAGACCTGGGTTTGGTCGTGGGTATTGTGTGCCGCCCGGGCCATTATTAAAGATATTCCAGCCAAATACCGGCGGTGTAACAATTTCAGTTCCAAATGCGCCAATTGTGACGCCATTGTCGGTACGAGCTGCCATTGTTAATGTCGGGAAGCCGCTTACAGGCATCGGCTCACGATTTAGTGCTGCCAATGTTATTTCTATTGGCAAGCGGGTGTCGCGCATTGGGAGTTCAATGTCCTCAAATGGTACTGGCGAGCCAATTGCAACACGTGTTCCGCGTTCGGCTACCTCCCTTATGCTTACAGAGCGACGCCCGTCAAACGCAGGATTTTCGTCAAACTCTGGCCATTCACGCAGTGCTTCGGTAAACGGAATGCCAAACAGTGGATTTGCTAAACCAAAATCGAAATTGTTCATATTGTTTAACCAGATGGAGCTGCTTAACGCCGCCAAGTCAACATTTATAAACGGATTGCGCCCTATTGCGTCAAAGTCTTCACCTGCAATCAAATAGGTGTATTCAAATTCTGCTGGCACATGATATACCCTTTGCGCAAATATAGCGTTGTGACTGCCAAACATTTGGCGGCCATTGACCCAAAATACAGGCGTTCCACTATTTTCTAAGCGTATGCCATTGTCGGCAAAGAATACATTGTTGTAGAACTCGATACTTTCGTTGCCAAACTCTGGGCGGAAGGTGCGTGTGCCGCTGCCAGCTACGCCTGTTGAATTGGTGAAAACAAAAGTGTTGTTAACGACGCGGTTGCGCCCCCACGATGTTGCATTTGTGCTGTCTCCGCCCAAGCGGATAAAGCCCCAGCCGCTGCTGCGCGTGTTAATGAAGAGGTTGCCCACTACATCGTAGTCTTCCCGTACCGAATGCATACCAAAATAGACTGAATAATTAGGGCATACATCCAAGTAACCATGCCTGATTTTTAGGTCAATGATTGGGTCAACCGGCAGGCCGCGGTTTGCGTTAACAATTGCGGCTGTTATTTCTGGCCCAAGCAATTCCAAATCTTGCACGGCATTATTATAGAAAATATTGTTGTAGATAATGGAGCGAATACGTGCCTTGTATCCGTTGCCGCCATGTATGGAGTCGCGGATGATGTTATAACGCACAATCCCTATTGCATCCGGGAAGAAACCGCCGCCATTGGCTACATAAATATTGTGGTCCATTCCTCTAAATCCGTTGTGACGAATATGGCTGTGCTCGATGGTGATGCTGCCGCCGGTAAAGTCATTACCTTCGATACCGTGCTGATTATCGGCAAGATACACATTGCGCACCGTTAAACCATTGCTGCGTTGGAAAACACCGCGCTGTACAAGACGGTTGCGGAAATTGTCTGTGCTTACATCAAACTCGCCGTAGCGGTTTACCGCAAAGCGGTTTCCGGCGCCGGAAGCTCCAAGCCGCTGGCGAAGCTGGTCATATGAATCAAAGCCAAACAATTGCATCAATACCTGCTGGTTACCACGCAGTATAAAGCTGTCGATTACAACATAAGGTGCAACAACCTCGAATAATGCCAGGGAGTTGAAAGAAGTGATAATTGGCAATGTATTTGCGCCCATTACACCTCTAAAAGTGATAGGCATGTCTGGTGTACCCATTAGCGTAACCTCATTGGTGCCGGGGACAAAACCTGTGCCGCGGGCTTCCAGGAAGATAGGGCCCGGGTAGGCAAAGTCGCCGTCTATCTCGACAGTATCCCCGGCTCTAAGCATATGCAGTACATCTTGAGGCTTTCTAAACTCGCGGGTAGGGCCAACTTGGAACGTGAATGGGCCGTTTCCGGCTTCTGCCGGGCGTTCCATTCTTGGAAGATTATCAAAATCGTATTCCGGGGCCAACAGTAAGCCCAGTTCTTCGTCATTTATCATGATATCAGTAACGGTGAAGAAACCTTCGTTGGAGATTACGCCCATGGTGCCAATATTGATTAAATCCCTTCTGCCAGCGGCAGGGCCTGCTGCCTGCACAAACTCGTCTGGGGTAAGGGCTGCAAATTGCGAACGGTTATTTCGGAAGTTGACATCCCTGGCCAGCAAATGCTTGCCGTCAATGCCATAGCCTTCGACCCAAACTGTGAACTGCCCTTGTGGGCCGGCCTGCAAATCGACCTCTATTGTAAATGAGTACGTTTCGCCCACTACATAGCTGGCAGGGTTGCTTTCAAATACTTGACCTGCCGAGCCTATTACGCCAAAACTGCCATCTGCGGCCATCGTGACCGTAATCAGGCGGTCTGCCCCCCAGTACATACGCTCTGCATAACCGCTAAAGGCTATCTGCCCGGCTACTGCGGTAAGCGGTGTAACATCAAAAGTAATATCAAATTGCCCGTTTTTATCGCCGCGGGTTGCACCGTTGGCAAATGGGTAGGATATATTGGGTGATCCCCATAGGGCAGGGGAAACATACAAGCTGTTATTGATAGGTGCATACGTGATAAGGTAGTGTAAGTCCATATCAGGGTCGTCTGTTGGGCGCAGAGTAAAGTCGATAGGCAGCCATACAGGCGGCCTGGTAGCGGTGGAAAACGCGCCAATTGCGGTACCATTATCAAAACGCGCCGCACGCGCCGGTGGGAAGTTATTACGTAATACAACTTGAGAATCTAAATCGGTTAATGCGAAACTTGCCGGCATGGCAGTATCTTGCATATATACTCGTGTTAGTACACGCTGTCCAATTGGGTTGTAATCCGGATGCCCTTGACCGGCATTTGCGCTGGTAAGCGGCGGGTCAAATCTCCAATCGTACAAGTATACAAAATCAAATTCCGGCCATTCGTGTACGGTATCTTTAATTGGTACACCTGCAAGCGGTATGGCCAAATTAAAATCGAAAGATTCCAAGTCTGATAAACGGCTGGAGTTTACCAGTTGAGACAAATCGCCCGCGGCAAATGGATTAGCGGCTTCGGGCCCGGTAAATACATATGTGTTTTCCCAGCCCCACCATTCGGGAGCGGTAAACGATGTTGCACTTGGTGAAAATACGGCGTTGTTACTTCCAAAAATTTGCCGTCCATTTACCCAATACGGTATTACGCCGGATGTTGGGCCAACCCATGTGCCTTCTACTATAATAAGCTCGGCCGCCGGCGCATGATGGGTGTAAAACACATTGTTCCAGAATTCAAGGCTTTCCACACCAAATTCTATGCGGATAAAGCGGGAATTACCTTGAGCCCTTCCATGGTTATGCTGGATAAATGTATTGTTGGCAAAGCGGAAACGGCCATAGTTTTCGCCTGTTCCGTCGCCGCCGGCACGTACAAATCCAGTGCCTGTACCACGGGTGTCAATAAATAGGTTGCCCACGACATCAAAGTCTTCGCGCAAAGAGAATTGACTATACATGCCAAAATTATCTGGAAGAGTTAAATACCCGTTATTTACTTTCCAAGCAATGTAGCTTGGCATGCCAGAGGCGGTACCTGCTGCGTTAAGGCCGCGGTTGATGTTTGGATGACCCCATTCATGGGATGGGCCATTAAGTTCCAAGTCTTGCACCGCATTGTTATAGAAAACATTGTAATATATCTGTGCTGGCATACGGGTTTTAAAACCGTTGCCGCCATGTATAGAGTTGCGGATGATATTGTAGCGTAAAATTGCTACAGAGTCGGGATAAAAACCTTGCGCGTGGGCGATGTAAATATTATGGTCGCCGCCGCGGAAGCCATTGTGATGGAAATCATTAAACTCGATAAGAATGTCGCCACCGGCGGTGTCACTGCCTTCAACACCGCGCCTGCAGTCAGAAATATTGTTGTTGCGTATGGTTAATCCTTGCGAGTGGTTTAAAATAGCTGTGCGTGTCACACGGCGCTCGAATGTGTTAAACATGCCGGATGCACCTTGTGTAAATGTTGTGCGGTTCATAAGCTCTTCGTAAGTGTTAAAGCCAAACATAGGCATTAGCACTTGCTGCGAGCCGCGCATGATAAAGCCGTCGATGATAACATAGTCGGAACGGACAGTTATAATATCCCAAGTACTAAAGGTAATGATGGCAGGCATGATGTAGCTGCCTTGTACGCCTTGTATTGTTATTGGCGCGTCGGGCCTGCCCATTGCAATCCTGTGATCCAAATAAATTGGGCCCGGGAAAACTGCGTCGCCGTCTACCAGCACTGTGTCGCCAACTCTTAGTAGTGCCACAACGTCTTGAATCTTTTTAAATTCCCTATCTGGCCCCACATGGAAGGTGAATCCGCCATTGCCTGCTTCTGCAGGACGTGTAGTGCGTGGCAGGTTATCAAAATCATATTCTGGGGCAAACAACAATGGAAGGTCTGCGCCGTCAAGTTGAATATTTGTAACGGCAAATGTACCCTGTGTTGACACAGTACCCATTGTGCCCAGGTTTAAGAAAGGCCTTGCATTGGCTTCGCTAACAGCGGCAAGGTCAAATTCTGCCCGGGATTGAACCGAATATCTGACACGGTTATTTGCAAAATTCACATTGTTGGCCAGTACGACATAGCCATCAATGCCGGAGCCTTCTACACGAACAGAATATTGCCCATGTGTGCCGCCCAAAAGGTTGACATCAACGGTAATGGAGTACGTTGAGCCCGCTTGATAGCGCAGCGCACCGCCCGCATTTGAGCCATTAATAGTCCAGGAGCCGTTGCTGGCAAGGCCAATTCTGATTAAGCGGTTGGCCGCCAAATCCATACGGTCTGCATATCCGCCAAACGTAACTTCACCAACTATCGAATCAGAATGAGGGGTGACGTCGAAAGTCAGCGTCAAAAGCCCATTATCGCCGCGCGTAAAGCCGCTGGCAAAAGGATAGGCAATCACTCTATTAGAATAAGGGGTTACTGGTACAAACAAGCTATTATTGATAGGGGCAAATTGCAGTAATTGTAGCATGTCCATATCAGGGTCGCCCTGTGGTATATATGGCAGCCTGATAGGATGCTCTGTCGGCAATGGGGAAATTGTGATAGTAAATTCCCTTGTTGCGTATGGGTTTACGCCATTGTATGCCCGCACGGTAAATGTAAACTCGCCAACTGTTGTTGGGGTGCCGCTGATACGCCCTTCGCCACTAAGAACCAAGCCGTCCGGCAGTGCGCCCTCTATAACCGACCATGTAATTGGTGCTGTGCCGGTAGCGGCCAATGTTTGATTATATGACCTGCCCACAAAACCATTTGCAAGCGATGTAGTGGTGATTGTTGGCGGCATGGCAGTTATACCAGGGTCATATAGCGCATGTGGATATTCAATTAGTGCCACAATGTCACCAATGAACCACTGCGTCCTTATTTGGCCAAGAGTTGAATCAAACGGTGCCGCGGCAGTGTTGTTTCCACCGGCATTGCGTGTGGCAATCGGGCCTAAGTAACCAAGTAATACGCCATCTTGCAACACATTTACGGTTATAGTGCGAGTGGCTTGGGTGCTGTCTATGACAAAATTAATGTCATAAGTTTCGTCGATATTCCAGTTCACGCCCGGAATCTCTACCCAGGCAGCGTTTGAGCCGGCTGTGGTGTTGAGCCTAAAGCCGCGTCTGGCGGCGGTTGCGTCGGTAAACATGCTGAACACAAACGCACTGTTATTGCGGTTTACATTTGCACCTGGCGAGAAAAAGAACTCGATGTTTGATGCGATTGTTGCGTAAAGAGGTGTGATGCTGAAGGTGTAATTGACGATACCAGGCTCGTCACTTACGAGTGCGGGGTTAAAAATTGTTTGAATGTTGGATGCAAACCCCGAATTTGCGTTGTGGCGTGGAAACCCTAACCCATACGGAAATGGGAACGGATGGTTGTGCCACTGTACGCTGTAACCGTCTGCACCGCCGCCAGCAATAATGGTAGTGGAAGGGGCTGATTTGTGTAAATCATCCGCCGCAACAACTGCCGGAAGCGTGCTTACTACCATGGCTATTGCTAATACAACCGCCAGTAGTTTTTGCAATGGTTTTTTCATGCGTTGCATGGTATTACCTCCTAAATTATGGTTTTTTAGTAAGGCCATGCTATCATTTTTCTGTGGACATGTCAATTCATGCGTGACAAAAAAGTGACAAAAAAGTCACTTTTTTTATTGCAGAAGTCACTTTATAGTCACAAACGGCGGTTATAATGGGGCAAGATTAAAAGGAGGAGCTTTTACATGAACATACTAACAGTCCAAAACCTAACCAAAATCTATGGCAAAGGCGATGCCGCAATAAACGCCGTAGATGACGTATCGTTTACCGTTCCCAAGGGGCAGTTTGTTGCAGTAGTGGGCGCGTCCGGCTGTGGTAAAACTACACTGCTGCACTTATTGGGCGGGGTGGACCGCCCCACACATGGCCGCGTAACAATAGATGGGCAGGACATTTTTACAATGAATGAGTCCAATCTGGCAATTTTCCGCCGTCGCAATATGGGCATTGTGTACCAGTTTTACAATTTGCTGCCCACGCTTACCGCAGAAGAAAACATTATGCTTCCCTTCCTGCTGGACAAGCGCAAACCGTCAGATGCAACTTTGACCGAGCTATTGGAAATGACAAGCCTTACCGACAGGGCAAAGCATTTACCAAGCCAGCTGTCCGGCGGGCAGCAGCAGCGTGTTTCACTTGCGCGGGCATTAATAAATAAACCTGCGGTAATTTTGGCAGACGAACCAACAGGCAACTTGGACAGCAAGGCCGGTAATGCGATAATAGAGTTGTTGGTTATGGCCAACAAACGCTACGCTCAAACAGTTCTGCTTATTACCCATGACGAAAAAATAGCCCTGCAGGCCGATAGGATAATAACATTAAGTGACGGCAAAATACTGCGGGACGAGGTGATTTAACATGAGCACGACGATATCCTTAACCCGTTCCCTGGCAATCCAGCAATTAAAAACCGTAAAAAAGCGCACGGTATGGACATTTCTTGGCATCGCGCTTAGTGTGGCAATGCTTACAGCGGTAAACGGTTTTGCCGCAAGTGCCATGGCTCAGTTCTCATTTCAAGGTCACCCTATAGATTTTCGCGATAGGCTGGGCCTTATGCTTATTGCCGGGGTGCTGGGCGTAGTCATTGCCGCGGCGTCGGTAATAGTAATTTCCAACGCGTTCCGTGTTTCTGCCAGTGAGCGCACGCGCCAGTTTGGCATACTCAAAAGTGTTGGCGCAACAAAGGCGCAAATCCGCGAGGTCATTATGTACGAGGCCATATATGTGGGTGCTTCGGCCATTCCCGTTGGCATTGTGGTGGGGCTCTTGGTTCAATTCACCGTCCTGCGCATTATCAGCAGCATGCTTATTGAAATCGCCCACACGGGGGTCGATTTCAATTTCCCGTTTACTGTTTCCATATGGGCGTTGGCGCTTGCGGTTTTGGGCGCATTCGCAGTTGTGCTGGTTTCCGCGCTTTTGCCCGCGCTAAAGGCGGCAAGGCACCCGGCCGTGGCCGCGCTTTTCCATGCAGATAATATTAAGGTAAAAAAACTGCGCACATTTGGCGTAGCGCGTCTGCTGTTTGGCGAAGAAGGGCATTTGGCTGCCAAGCAAATGAAACGCAGCCGCAGAAATTACCGCGCAACGGTGCTGTCGCTTACCATCAGCATAATTTTGCTAATGGCTGCCGCAAGCCTACGCTCAAACCTGCTTACCCAATGGAATGTCATGCACTACGACAACACAGGTGCCAATGTAATTTTCTATTCCCGCAGGAGTGCCGGCGACATACCGCTAGAGACTGTGCAAACCATGACCGCCCGCATGGAAGAATTCCCAGGCACAGTGGTGCGCGGGTATTCGCACATGCTTTTTTCGGCAGTTACAGAATGCGAACGCCAGCATGAACGCGTGCGGGTGATAACCGTTGCGCCGGATGTATATTTACGTGCTGTGCAAGAAGCGGGCGTACCCTACGGCTCCAACATTCTTATAAACGTGCACAACGATATTGATGCACTGGGAGTAACCCGCCGAACCCACCCGTTTGACGACTTAGTTGGCCAAACTCTGCAAATTTTTCCCGCAACGTCTTTTGGCTACTATGGGAATCGCCATGCGGAAAGCTTGCCGCCAGATATCACAATCCACGGCCAGCTGCGCCACATCCCCGACGAAATTCTTTTCGCCGCGTATTTCGAGATAAGTATAATTGTGCCTAACTTCCCCATAGGCTCGTACTACTGGTTTATCCAAACGGATGATTCTGCCGGGTTTATGGACTATGCGTTTGACCTGCGCTACGAAATTTTCCACGGCCCAAACGGCATCGGCAACATGAGTACCCATATAACCAGCCTTGACGCACGAATAGCAGAAATACGGACGCTTACAAATATAGTATCGCTGCTTATTTACGGCTTCACCGCCATGCTTACGCTAATCGCGCTTACAAATGTGATAAGCACAATTTCCACCAACACAAAAATACGCGCCCGCGAATTTGCGATACTCACAAGCGTTGGTATGACGCAGGGCGGCATAAAACGTATGCTTGCATTGGAAAGCATAATATCGTCGGCACGGTCGCTGGTGTTTGGCCTGCCGCTGGGTGCGGGCGCGGCATGGCTTGTATATGTAGGTACCCAAATGGATCGGGTACGTTTCGGCTTCATTTTCCCATGGCAAACGGCACTTTTATGTGTCGCCGGTGTGTTTATTATAACTTTTGTGATTACAAGATTCTCTGCAAATAAATTTGGCAAGGAGAGTGTTGTGGAGACTATACGACGGGGGTAAAACGACGAAGCAATCCAGAAAGCTAACCTTCTGGATTGTCGTCTTTCATGTGTGCCGTCAAGAATGCGTTCGGCTGTATATTGGATTTCCTCTTTATTGGAGACACGTTATATTATTCGGCTAAACACTGTGCTTTTGACCACCAGCAGTATTCATCATACCCATATGTGTCATCGCCAAAGCGCATTGGGCTACCCAATTCATCCAACAGATATGCATCAGCACCAGCGGATAGTACACCAAAATCTCAAACATACGCCGTTCCGTCACGGCTTGTTGCTTACTCCCTCAAATGAGGACAAAACTTTCTAATCAGATAGACCCTGTAATAATCTATACAGGCAATGAAAACAAATAGCAATACCAGAAATATTGTTATCATGGTCACGATAATAATCTCCATAGAATACGGAATATCTGATAAAAAAACCTTACGAATACGAATCCCATCACAGCTCCACTCATACCAAGCACCGATACAAGAGGAGCAACTCTCTTATTCGATGGATTATTAACGGAAGAAGCCAAGCCAGATTTGCTGAATTTTATCGCTAGTAAAATAATTATCGGTACCAGAAATACTATGGATAGGTTAACAGGCAATATTCTCATAGGGCGATCGCCAAAAATGGCGAAAACATGAAATATCACCAGGATTATTACTGCCCAAAAGCAACTCCAGTACCCGGAGTACAGAATATTTTTCTACACAGAACGATTCTTTTGACATTTCTTTTTCGTGATATATCCGAATAGAATATATTTTTCTATGTCTTTTATGTTGTGTTCCATCATTCCCTCCTTGCGGCTAATTGTTCCCGAACAGCCAATTCACTCCGTTTCGCAAATGTCCACGGATTATATTGCCACCAATTTCTAAGCTATTTACAGGGTTAATTTAGTCGGCTTGTTAAGTTAGTTGTATTCTGTGGTAGTGTGCTCAAGAGGGTTTGTGCTGCGGATAGTTTTTATATAGTTAAACAGTATCAACTGATTTGTCCTTTTCTTTAATCCACAAATTATTATTTTCATCACAGCCGACTTCAAGCTCTACCATGCAGTCATTAACATGTATATCTAGTGTATTGCTTCTTTTAACCTGTTGGGGAGTCCGAGCTTGGGAAGTCCAAAATTGCTGGCGTGCTTTTACAACTTTAAACTCTTTTGTTTCGTTCTCTTCTATTTTACAAGGTGCGGAGTATAACGTATTTGTAAATACATGGTATGCTTTAGGTTTGACACCGCTTGGATTCGCTACCCTTGCAACTCTTATCGTTTGCAAATCATACTTGTTTTTTGAAAACCGATGGATTAATAGACCTATAGGTGCGCTAAAGGGAAGTGCACCCATGGTAATAATTAAAATCGTAGCAAGAAAATAATTATATGCAAGAGGTAAACCCATAATATAAGCAGTTGCATCAATAGCCTGATTAAAAACTAATTCGTTTAGAAACTCATACCAAATTGCAACGATAAGTGCAATAACTGCGACTATGTGTATAAAGTGACATGTGATGAGCCAAATAGCTAACCCTAGACGTTGTTTGCCTGTTGGGTTACATTTCTTTATATAAGTAATAAACAGCCTTTGTCTAAAGGGCAGACTTTTTACATGCTCTCTAGCTGTTTCTTTACTCATACCATTAAAGAGATTCATTCTAATATATTCTCTAAAAATATGTGAATAAATAGCTAGAAAAAAACAAGCAAAAGCAGTCATAACTACGACAAATAGCATTAAATCCATCATTTTACTATCCCCCACATTCCATTTGATTGCTATTAAGCAAATTATTAATTAAATTATGCAAAAATGAGCTTATACCTCGAAATGTTGCTGGGATGCCCTTACTTGCTAAAAAGCCCGCAACTCCACCTTGGATTGACTGAAATGTTAGGGATGCGTTACCAAAAATTTGACCACCAGCATAAGTAAATGCTCCTGCAAATGCTGCCGATCTAATAACTGAATGCCAGTTCATATTTTCTGCTCCACCATTTTCATGGATTTGCATGCCAATATCTCGAAGCCCACCACCAAAGCCAAACGCCAAAGGTGCAGGTACTCCTGCGGCTGTCAACCCTGAAGCTAATGCGACAGATTGACCTGCAATATTGACTCGACGCCAATCAACTTGTCTAAAACTTTCGCCTAACCCCTGTCCTGAAAGAACTGATGGGAGAACTTGAGCTCCAATCTCTATTCCAGCCCCGATTCCATAACCAACAGCAGTCGCAACCGCAAAACCTGTTAATGTCACCTTTGCCGCAGCAAGGGGTGCGACCGCTAAACCTCCTGTTGCGACAATTAATGCAGCAGACCCCACAACAACTAATCCTGTCACAATAACCTCTCTGTGTTCATAAATGAAATCACCTACAGCTCTTCCAGCGTCAACAACTGTATTTACTACATCCCTACCCACATCCACGATAGCATTCCCGATATTTTCTAGGCCTTCTCCAATTCTACGCAAGAACAAACCATCTAGGTCAACAAAATCTATTGGCTGATTCCAACAATAAACATATTGGTTTAATGATTGTGGCAATCCTGTAAAACCTGTTATTTGGTCTTGGGAAATAAACCTTCCTGTACCTGGATTGTATTGGCGTGCCTGCGCATACCAAGTCCCAGTAATCGCATCGCTTTGATACCCGGTAAACCCAAACGGTTGCCCGGCATCACCGTACAATGTATTTCCGAACTCATCATATCCATATGTCTCATCGCCAAAGCGCATTGGGCTACCCAATTCATCCAACAGATATGCATCAGCACCGGCGGATAGTATGCCAAAATCCCAAACATACGCCGTTCCATCGCGCTCCAGTAGATTATGATACTGCCGTGTCAAATCCAACACATCGTCGATTTGTTTTGTCGGCGAAAACACCATAGAACCCACCCCGGCAGTTGGCAATATAGGCTCAGCTTGTACCCTCGGTCTTTCCGCTCCTAGACTAATCGCGTTTATTCAATAGCTTTATTACCACCATCCCGCATATCAGTCTCTATGATATACCTTCGAGGGCTAAAGAAAGTAACACGCCTAACGGGGTACAGTATATCCCAACCTGTAACCACATATTCAACTGTGCTTACCCCCATTTCCTCTGAAAAACCCTCAATTCTTTCTTCTACATAGAAGATAAATGTATTGCGACCCATTCCAAATTCATAGCTTAAATTAAGTTCAGTAAAAGGATCTGCACCTGTGATGTTAATAAGTTCTTGAACCTTCTCTCCATTTTCATTTTGGATAAGAAGCCAATCAAACCCTGTCGTTCTATATGGTTGCCCCAAAATATAGTTTCCTTCCGTCAATTCACTTTCTTTGCGCGCCACCCTTAGAATATTCTCTGGCGTATGAATATTTTTCATATAAAATCGCACCCCTAATAGTATTGAACCAATAATTATAATTACAATAGCCACAAAAATCATTTTTTTCATTGCTCTTCTCCTTGTCAGTCCACACATGGCGTAAAAGTCCTCCATTCAACGCCTTCAGATGCAACAGGACGCAGAATAGCTGGCCACGGAGTTGTATAGTCATCAGATGCCCACCTCTTGATGAGTCTATTCACGTTGCTGAGTGGACGCCACCAACTAGGGTTATTGATATTGCCGAAATAAGTGGTGCCACGATTTCCTTCACTTGCGAAAACAGCACGCGTTCTTCCGCCTGTAAGATTGCTCCACTCTTGGGCAAATGAGGTTCCGTCTCTCACAGTCCCTGTGTTGCATGAAAAGAATCTGGATTGATTCGAGCTGAATCTAGTGTTTCTGAATGCTGCAGGGTTCAGATTTTGAATGTCCTCAGTTCGCCAAGTAAGTCTATCTCTGTACGCTTGCGGAAAATCATGTCCAAAAGAAATCGTGTTTGGATATCCATGTGCAAACAAAGTAAAGTGTGTAATAGGATTCCTTGATCTGTTGCCGTCGTGTCCATTATTGATGTAATAGGTTAGCTCGTCAATATTATTAAAGTAAACAACATTGAACTGAGGTCCCTGAAAACCCGACAATGCTCGAAATAGCTCTATTTGGTCTTTATCCTGTTGCGTAAGCCCCACATTCGCTATTAACAAAGTGCCTCCATGATTCATAATTTCTCTTAAAGCTGAGTCAATAAATACATATTGGTATCCAGGTCTATCGTGGAAAAGTCCACCCGATACGACAATTCGTTCTAATCCATCCAAATCAACAAAATCTATTGGCTGATTCCAACAATAGCTGTATTGATTTAACGAATTAGGAAAAGAAAGATACCCTTTAATCAAATCTTCACTTGCAAACCTCCCCGATTGCGACGCATACTCCCTAGCCTGCGCATACCAAGTCCCAGTAATCACATCGCTTTGATACCCGGTAAACCCAAACGGTTGCCCGGCATCACCATACAATGTATTTCCGAACTCATCATATCCATATGTCTCATCGCCAAAGCGCATTGGGCTACCCAATTCATCCAACAGATATGCATCAGCACCGGCGGATAGTACGCTAAAATCCCAAACATACGCCGTTCCATCGCGTTCCAGTAGATTATGATACTGCCGTGTCAAATCCAACACATCGTCGATTTGTTTTGTCGGCGAAAGGGTTTCGGTTTTTCCTACACGATGCCCTAAGCCGTTGTATTTGTACGTTGCGCCCATGTTCTTCTCAAAGTTGAATGCGGATTCCAAGCGGTTGAGCGCGCCAAACTGGTACTGGTTCGCCAATGAACCGTTCTTATATAGCTCTGTCAAATTGCCGCGCTTGTCATAGACATACTTTTGCTCAAACCCAGCAGTATCTGCCGAAGAAATCAACTGATTAAGCGCATTGTAAGAATAGGTTGTACGATTTTCACCCGATGTCATTTTCGCGCGGTTGCCATAGGCATCATACTCGTAACTTCTTAACAGATTACCATCTTTGAGTACATCTTGCAAACGATTCAACGGGTCATACGAATACGCATATGTGCCACTTTCTTGCGGCAAGTCTTTGCGCTCTTTTGTTATACCGGTTTTGTTGCCCATTAGGTCGTAATCATATTGATAACGATCCAAAAGCCCTTCTGTGTTCCAGTGGCTAAGTTCTTGCAAACGTCCAAGTTCATTGTACTGATACTGTGTTTTTGTACCATTTGAGAACAGCTTCTCCGTCAGCCGGCCGTGTTCATCATAGCTATACGCCGTCCGGATATCGCCGTCGTCTACATGTGCGAGCCGCAAGGATGCATCATACTCGTACACAACGTGTTTACCGTTTGGATAGGTTATGCCGCGGCGTTCGCTTGAGCTGCCCCATTCATAAGAGACAGCTTTGTCTTGGTGATTTGTGATTTTTTTCGCACGCCCCAATGCGTCTACTTCAATTTTTGTTATGCCAAGCCAGTCCTCTATCGCTGTAAGCTGGCGAAGAAGGTTGTAGGATAGTTTTACATCGCGCCCATCTGCGTACTGAATATGTTTCACATCACCATTGGCAGTGTAGCCGTATTTCGTTAAATACCCGTCCTTGTCAATTTTCTCAATCAACTGGCCCTTTCCATCATATTGATAACGCTCCTTCCCGCCAAGTGCGTCTGCAATTTCTTCGACTTGCCCCATAGGATTTCTGGCATAACGTGTGATGCGAAGCGTTTGGTTCTCTGCATTTTGTACGTTAGCTTTTTCTAAATCTGCGTCCAAGCCAAGCTCTCCTGCGATACATTGTCGGACTTCGATAAGCTGGTCGCGCTCGTCATAGGTATACACGGCCTCGTTGCCCAAAGCATCAGTGACTTTGGATAGCTGGCCTGTAGGGGTGTATTCATATGCTGTTGTGTGCCCGTTCTCATCCGTCATGCTTGTTACGTTGGAAACGGCATCATAGGTATATTGCTTTGATGCTCCGCCAGAATTTGCGATTTTGACAATGCGTTTCAAGCTGTCATAAAAGTATGTTGTGGCCTGTCCAAGCCGGTTAGTTGTCTCATTTACATTCCCGGTGCTGTCGTAGCTATAGCCCTCAAACGTGCCGTCAGGGTAGAGTACGCTCTTTAATCGCCCGCCAAGCTCATATTCGTAGCAAGTTTTGGTTCCTGATTCATTTGTAATAGATTCGAGTTTGCCCAGCGATGTGTATGTGTATTTGCGGATATCTCCCATGGGATTCTGTTCTTCTATGAGCTGACCCGCAACGTCGTAGCTTAATTCTACTGTATTGCCCATCGCATTAGTCACGCGAGTCACTTGGCCTTCGGCATTGTATTCATATTTTAGGCTTGTGCCCTCTGCGTCTGTTACCTCTATTAGCTGATTAAGCGCGTCATAAGCAAAGCTGGTTCTGTTTCCGGCTTCGTCGGTGATACATGTGCGGTTGCCGTTTGCATCATACTGGTAACTAATCTTGCTCCCGTCAGGTTTTTCTATGTGCTCAAGCCTATTCAAAGCATTATACGAAAATTTAGTCTCCGCTCCATTCGGCTCTGCTACATGGGCAACATTCCACATGATATCATAATTCAGCAGCGTCTCCCTGCCAAGCTGGTCTGTAAGCTTAGATGGCTTGTTGAGCGCGTTATATTCGCAAAACAGGCTGCTCCCATCAAAGTCTGTTATGCTTGTTACTTTGCCGGATTTGTTGTACGCATAGCTGCGGGCATCGCCTGCCGCATTTTTGACTTCAATTAAATTTCCGGCTGTATCGTATTGATATTGTGTTTCGTTGCCGTTCCCATCAATGGATGCAACTACACGATTTAATGAATTATACCGGTACACCGTAGTTACCCCAAAGCCATCAACTAACTTTGTTATATTATTGCACTCGTCGTAAGCAAAATGCACATGGCTGCCATCAGGTAAAGTTATATTTGTCGGCAAGCCATTGGCATTATATCCCTGACAAAGCTCCCTTTGCAATGGGTCAATAATTTTTATCGCATTTCCGTTTTCATCGTACTCAAACAATACCATGCCGCTGTTTGGCAGGGTTATCTTAGTCGGCTTGTTAAACTCGTTATATTCTGTTGCGGTAGTATGCCCCAGTGGGTTTGTATTTCTGGTTTGGTTGCCCCATTCGTCATATGCGTAGCTGTATGCGTTTCCGTTTCTATCCGTGTATTTAGTGCGCTGGTTATTTGCGTTGTATTCAAATTTCTCGTCGCTGTCTTCATATATTACTTGGGTGGTGCGGAAACCGTCATCCCGTACATAGGTTAT
>Ga0136643_10002355_pt1 | contig 24384 bp, 14 predicted proteins | sample TergutLab28metaG_FD_96883 | JGI IMG/M metagenome (GOLD analysis project Ga0136643, IMG submission 96883) | Labiotermes labralis P1 segment gut microbial communities from Petit-Saut dam, French Guiana - Lab288 P1 (version 3) (version 3) | ecosystem: Host-associated > Arthropoda: Insects >... | reverse complement strand
TCCTACAATTATGTATATTGTACTTTTAGAAGAATTAGTCTACTCTCATTTTATATTTTTTTGAGAGTAGACTAATTCCTACTTTATTTCTAATTTTGGGATGGGGTTATCAGCCTGAGGGTGTTCAAGCTGGTATTTGTTTGTTGTTTTATACTTTATTAGCTTCTCTTCCACTATTGGTTGGTATTTTGTTTATTTATAATTCTTTGGGGGTCATTGTGTTTATTTTTGCTGAGTGGGGATAATTCTTTGGTGGGTAGTTTGTTTTAGGTTTGTATGATTTTTGCCTTTTAGGTTAGGATGCCTATATTTTATAGTTCATTTATGGCTTCCTAGGGCTCATGTTGAGGCTTCTGTCTCTGGTTCTATGATTTTGGCTGGTGTTCTGTTGAAGTTAGGTGGTTATGGTCTTCTTCGTGTTTTTCCTGTGTTGTTTAAATTTGGCTTTAGGTTTGATGTTGTTTGGGTTGCCTTGAGTTTGGTAGGTGGTTTGTTTGTTAGTTTATTTTGTATACGACAGACTGATTTGAAGTCAATGATTGCCTATTCTTCTGTAGCTCATATGAGTATAGTTATTGGTGGGATTATAACATTGAGTTACTGGGGGGTTTGTAGATCTATTTATAAATCTATAAATGAGCAATTTGCCTGTTATGTAATATCCTAGATCTTGCCTCATGTCTCTTAGGTGCAGGTATTTTCCTGAGCACTTTCTCTGAAATGCGTGAAATTTATGTTTGTTCTCGAAAATCAGAGATCATGCTTAAGAGTTACAGACAATTACTGGTTACATTAATAATTTGAATTTATTTTAAAGGACAGTGCTGATGAGGAAGATGATAATGATTCAGATGGGTATGAGGAATCTTCAGTTCTAAATAGGAGCTCAGCACTTATCCAGTCAGCAGTGTACATGGTGACAGATATGGAGTACTTCCAGCCCAAAAGAAAGAGACCTAAACTGTGCCATCGCACCTACAGGCTTTTGGGCCTGAAAAGTACAACACCTGAAGAGCTGTACACTAGAAAGGTATCAGAGTTTGATATCAATTAGATACAGATCACAGTGATAGTATTCCAGTCTTGTTGCTTTAGCGTATAATTTTGGTGATTGTTTGCTGTACTATAAAACAGCTGCTTGTAATGTGACACCCAGAGTGCCTGTGGCCTTCCTATTTACAGCCAGTATCCATCATTTTAGTACAGTATATGCTGCAGTACATGTCTTTAAGTGGGGTAACATGTAGTAAATATGTAATCTTGCTCATATTTTTACTACTTGTCTCACCATGTGACTTTTAGTGTCTGAGAGAATTATACTGATGAGGACCCTTCCTGCCATATTGTTGTGATTAATACAGTTTTTGGCAGAAAATGTTTATGCCATTTTCATCAGGTAAAAGTGTTGAGTTCTCATCTCTCTCCCTGAAAAATGTACATTGTCACTGATATGTTCATATGTATCAAGAAAGAAGTGTAATACAAGCTTCCATACCTGGTGCATTGCAAAAGGCAGTTACCTGCGTTCCTGCAGGCTAGTATGAGGGTCACATATATAGGAAATTGCCTTTCCATCATGAGTGTTTTAACTGGGGCATTCAGTGCCATAAAGTCGGATAACAAAGTTAGGATGGGCTGAATGCAGATTTGTCATCAGATTGTACGATCTGGAGGTTGAAGAAGGGTAGAAAGGTGGATCCTTTCTACATAATTTCTCTGTATATATATTGTGTTGTTTTCTCCATACCAAAAACAAGTCTGAAATATAACGTACAGAGCTGTATGAAATTTAAATTTTTTTTATATTACTCATTGTTTTAACAAAAATTCTCTTTAGAAGTGTGGTAATGTTTAATTTCAGCTTCATGTATGTTACTGATTATAGTGGGTGACACAAACTAAAATACAATTGGTTGGTAGCATTCATCATAAACCCATGAAACCTAATTAGATCTGAATCTGTTAAGTTCTTATGGGATATAAAATATTTAAACTTTGTCATCATGCATTTTTTGTGTGCACTTCACACAAGGAACTGGTCAGCTGCATGAAATCCACCTGAGAAAGGATAAGTCAGAAGACCAAGCATCATTTGTTCTTGTATAAACACCTAAAATCATAAAACAAAGAAAAGAATAATAATAAATTGAATATAGTGGAAATAACACCCCTCAAATGCATTATGACACTCAAAGGAAGTAAAGCACCAGCTAGCTTACCTACCTACCTACCTATTCACCCACCCACCTACCCAACTAACTAATTAATGGGGCAGAACCCTTAGTGAGAAGCTGATAGTTCCTAAGCTAATTAACCGTTATTGGCCAAATAGGTCGCCTGTGTCCCGTTAAATGTAAGTATGGACGAATGGGAAAACACTGTACCACTCAGGTTCAGGGAAGGGCATTGAAAATGAAAGTAACTCCAGCCATCAGCAGCTACACCGAGTAAACTCGACTTATTCTGTCAAACACAACACAGGTTTATTTTAATTCAACATGTGCTTTTACATGTATGCCACATGTTTTGGTCCTCTTTCAAGCCATCATCATGCATGTAAATACAAAAATCATATAAAGGAAAATATAATGTGATAAAATCCAAGGGGCCCCTTGTTTACAGTAACTGTTTTCCTACAGTTTCAAATATAGATTACCGAAATATAAAATATGAAGTATAAAACCGAAATAATTCTTAAAATATACATATATGTATAAGAATTAATATAAAATTCCGGCTCTTGTGTGTTTTAATGGGAGGAGTTTAATTCTTCTATAATTTTGTATTATACTTGGCGTGGCATGGTATCTTTTTAATTTTCCTTGAATTTCGCTGTGCCACACACCCCACTTGATGCCGATAAACATTGCTTCACCACTACCTTAAACTGTATTGTGGCCCACAATTTCCAAATAGAAATTCAAGGAAAATTAAAAAGATACTATGCCACACCATGTATAGTACAAAATCATAGAAGATTAAACTACTGTCACTAAAACACACAGAGCCTAAAGTTAATAGTAATTCTTAAATATATATTTTTTAAAGAATTATTCATATTTTGTATTTATATAATTTGTATTTTGACATTGTAAGAAAGCAGTGACTGTAAACAAGGGGCACATTAGATTATATATCATTATATCTTCTTTATAAGATTTTTGCATTGACATGCCTGATGATGGCCTGAGAAAGGGCTGAAACATATTGCAAACATGTGAAGGCACAACTTGAATTAAAATAAACCTGTGCTGTTTTCGATGGAATAAGTGAGGTTTATTTAGTAATTAACACAACAAGTTGGCTTCCATACAGCTACATTGAGATTTAAAGGCCAGAACATAAAGGTTAAGAAGCACCCTGTATTTTATGGAACCTGAATACTCATTACTGTGTTCATGAGAGCTCACCACAGGTCCCTTGTCCAGAGGCAGGTGAATTGATTCTACACACTCACATATTGTTTCTTTAAAGACCTATGTTGCTGTTATACTCCCATATGTGCCTACTAAAAGTAATAATATGTCTAGTTGAAAATTAAGAAAATTTTAATTAGACCATAATATGTAGTCTGTATTTGTTGAACATTCTTTCAGATACATAATGAAGAATATGTAGAAGCCCTGGCTTTGGCTCAAGCTTACAGTTTGGACTGTGATCTTGTGTATCAGCAGCAGTGGAGAAACAACAAAGCATCAGTTGCTACAATACGTGATTATTTGGTAAGTCAAAATCTCATTGGCCTTTGTATTTGACAAGTGCCTCATTTAACCCTAGGCTGGGTTGGTGACTGCTGTCTGAGGGTTTTGAAAATTTTCCAGCTGAATATTGTATGTACCATGCATGATGCAATGTGCATAAGGAAACAATTATGCATGGATATGACCGTCATAACACAACCATATTGTCATTTGTACATGACATGTCAACTACATGTTTTGGCCAATACTATTTTTGCCCATCATCAGGTTGGATACAATTATCGGAGAAAACTACACAATGTATAATATGATACAGTATAACCATCAGTGTTGGTGTAAGTGGACGGGGATGAGATCCTGTTTACAGAAGAGTTGGAGGGTGTGTGTGCAGAAGGTTTAATGTGTAGATCTATACATTGTCATGTTACGTCTATGATTTTGTAATGATCGCCATTATTGCCGGAGGTATCAGTGGGGTGTCATAGGCTTGAGGGGGAAGCCGGCCGGTATTGTGGCGTTATAAATGCTGCCAGTGGTAGGGGGAGCTGAGATTCACACCGGTCCGCCTTAGTCACTGTGTAAGACATCGTAAGTTGCCTGCGTTTCAGCTACTGGCCACAGATGTGATGTGGTGAGGATGGGAATCTTTTTGTACCGTGCTGGATGTCAGGTGGATGTCTGTTGTCAACGGTGTTTTTATTTAGAGGGGGCCTATATGGAAAAAGACATGTAAATGGAGGATAAAAACAAAATAAAAATGAAAATGAAAAGTGAAAGCAAAATGAAGTGTGCTGAATAAAATAAAATACAAATATAAAAAATAAACGACATGAAATGTAAAAGTGAGGTGAGTGAAAGTAGGTAAGCTAAAATAAAACAAAAATAAGGACAGAATGGAATGAAATAAAATAAAATAAAATAATTGGCTGGTAATGGGCATTTGGTTATGAAAGTGCCACAGATATGTGTGTCTGGGAACATGTTTTAGCAACATATAGTTTGTGGAAATACTACTTACAAGTATGTGGACCCCTGGTTGGTGCTGATGTCAGGGGGTGCGATCCTTGTCAGAAGAAAGACAACAAGGATGGCACTCCTTAAAGTTGCAATGTGCAGTTTATCAACCATCCTTACATGCACTGGAATGTGAAATTGATAGATACACCATCTCCAAAATGTTTCAGCACTTCATGAGCGCCATCTCCAGGGAGCCCTTGTATTGGTAAAAGTTGTGTCCGAATTGGTCCATAATGTGAGGCAAAGTTGCTCACTAACAGCCACTCAATAGCACATGTATTAAGATTTGATTAAAAACACGAGAAATGCCACATTATAGATGTGTGTATGGTAAGTTATTCACATGGTAAAATTGTGGTACTGAATTATTGTACAGTTGTAGGCAATAAAGCATTTCAAGGGGGTTATCTTAATTGGGTTTCACTGTGCTGTGATGTGATGTGATCTGGTGCTATGTAATGTTTGTATGGTGTGACATAAACTCCAGGACTGGTTAAAAACTAAAATTTAACTATCACTTGTTAAAGAAAGAGTGTTCCACAGGTTGGTTTTTTGTGCCTGTTCAATATAACCAAGAATTTCCACTGCTTCTGGATGAACCTACATTTTTCTCTCACAGAGTATGGTAACTAAACAAGTTTGGGTGCTGAAGGAATGTGTAGAGAGGGTGCCTGAAACATATGGTGCAGCGCTAGAGTTACTACAGTTTGGTCTTCAGGGAACTGACTTTGAAACGTTCATCTCTGTTGCTGATGGTGAGGATTTTACCTGTCATATTACCCTTTGTCAGTACATAACTTAGTGTAAGGATATTGAACTACAAGGAAAGTTACTGTCAGGAACCAAAGTATTGCAATTTGATTAATGAATTGAATAACTCGGTGTTTTTTTTTTAAGACAAACTTTAAGTCTCAGTCAATTTAATGATCATCATCTTGTGATGTGTGCACCTGGTTGGTTCATATTAGAGCAAACCTCTTTCTATCCTTCTGTGTCGTACTGTATGCTCACCTCTCATATCTGTGTTCGCTGTTGTCCTGATCTTGTATTTCGCCATTTAGTGGGTGTATTCGGTGAGTGACTGTATGTCTGTACATGTGCCCCTTATTTTAAGAACTATTGTTGTTGTGTTTCATAGCTGTCAGCATGAAATTTAGTGACTTTGAATATGCATGTGTTAAAACTAAAACTACACAATGTGTAGCAGCAGAAACAGTGATAGTTTAAAGTTTTTTAAAATAGTGACTGAACTTTTATTAGGTGGTCATATTTCCAGAATTTTAACTGATGAGTAGTGAATTTAGATGAAGAGGAGTTTCTAAGTTCTATGGAGGTTTATGGGAAGACTGGTTTAGGAATTAGTGTCAAGAATAGTGTATACTATACATATTTAGTGAAGCAGCTGATTATCAAGGTTGGTTCCATCGTGTGCAAGGAATGCTATCCTACAGACTTCTGATGAGGTATTATAAAGTACAAACCAAAATGGGGGAGTGAAGAAGGGAAAACCATATCCAAGGGGAAAGAACCATTTCTAAACCTTGAAGTGAGAACAGTTTGATAGCTTAATTTGTCAGGTGAATGAATGTACCTTTGTATTGATAATGAGTTAATTTTATCTAATTTTTCTTCTTTGCATGTTTTGTGTTGTACAAGATCCTTGTGCTGGGACTGCCTCTTGTTCTCTGTCTACAATGAAAAGTCCTACAGAAATGCTCCCTTACCTTCTACAGGTTGGAGAGTACTGGGGTTTGAACCCCAGTGGGGGGCGAGATTTTCTGGACCCATCCAGACTAACCCCAAGGCCCACCCAGCTTCATGTACATTGGGTACTGGGTCTCCTTCCTGGGGGTAAAGTGAGCAGGGCATGCCATTGGCCATCCAATGCCTTCTAGGACAAAGGTTGAGTGTGGATAGAGGTTTACCTCTTCCTCATCTCAGGGCCTCCTTGGCATGTTAGGGGGCAGCCTTTCCCTTTACAGAAAGGGTTCCCCAGTACTGCAGAACCTTCACCACCATTAAAATGATAGGATTACGGTTGTTTTATGTGGATAGTGTATTGTATTGCGACAAATGGACAGTTAAGCATTATAGAAGCAGCAGAGTGCTGCTTCCTCAGGACAGTGAGTGGTTGCATGAATGTAACATAGTTGTATGAATTAAACTGGATTAGTAATACGTATTAATAGAAGAATAAAATACCATGTAAGAACTGGGGCATGTAGGAAGATATGAAAATTTGATATGTGAAGAATACTGTGTAATTGTCAGTCCCAAGAAATATCTCAGATATCCATGGATGTAATTAAGATTCCAAATTTTAACACTTTTAAGTTTAATTTTAATACCTTTCACAGTTTGATTTTAAAAACTTATACATTGAAACCTTAGGCAAGAATTCTGAAGCCAGAAAAGGTTGAATACACCAGATGGCACCCTACTTCATAAGTAGGATGTCTCAGTTTCAGATCTCAGTGAGTTTTGGTTAGCCTTTCTGCAGTTGTTGTGGTTTGCCTCAATTCCTCCAGACAAGACAGTAGCTTCCACATCCCATATGATGCTTTATTCACTTATAATACTAAGTTGACATCACAGGATTTGATCTATTGAAAGCATCATTCAGGACGTCATAAGTAAAATAAGGAACAAGAGAAACAACATAATCTAGAGGTACACGAATTCCAGGCACTAGGTTGCTTGAGTGACCTAATTGTGCATGGTGGCGCTTGATATTTGTGGGATCTCAGTATGGAATTTGCTGCATGTCACCTTTCTGTTGCCTTGAATGTTTTGGTGGCTACTAGATTTTTGGAAAATATGTGTATCTTGTGGCTTAATCCACCGTGATGATTGAGGATTATCTGTACTTTTCATTTATTTATACTCTCTTCTACATCAGTGCGGATAATCTTCAGTATACTGTAACCTGTAATTGTTAATGACAAAGGTATGTCATTAATCTGACATACCTATTGGACATTTTCCAGCTCATCATTTTGGTTAAAGAAACACAGCAGTTCAGAATCTGGCTATGCCTCTGTCCTTGTGTAAAAGTACGAAACATACTCTGTTGTGCCTATTAAGTGGAGCTGATCCCGATTTGAGGGTGAAGCAGATTAAGATGGAAAATGCTTGGTGTGCCATGTTTAACCAAATGTAAAACAATCCAGTATGTAAGATGACCTGCCGTCACCATCATCAGTTTTTAGGAAAATACCCGTACAACTGTGGTCATCTAGTAAATATCATAAATTTGGAGCAAGTCACTGTATAATATGATTTATTACTGAAGTATAATTGTGTGGCTGCAGGTAGAGATGCTGGGAATTCTGTCCAGCATTTCCAAGACCTTGAAGATAGTGCTGAAGTTCTTAGCTCTGACGCAGAAGAAAAGAGAAAGAGATTTCTTCATTCACAGGTAAAGTAATCTGTTGTAACTCCAAATTGTTACCACTTTGGATTTCTCGTACAAAATTTCATCAAAACCTGTTAAGTGATGATGTTTATTCACATACTAAATGCACATACATGTACCAAATGACATACATAAGGCTTTGGTTCTGCTGCCTCTTATATTAGTCATATTTTATGTGCCAAGATTACCATTGGCATATGAGTTTGTCATGATACACTTTAATGATGTTTACAAGTACCAAAAGTAATTTAACATTGCCATGTACCTGGTCTACCTTGACTCTGGTGACTTAACTGTGATGTCAGTTTCTGCATGCAGCTGAATTTAATGAACAAGAATTTTTATGTAAAGTATGATTGTGAGAAGTCAGATTTTGGGTAACCCTGGGAGGATCTGTATGTGCTGTGAAAATTTAACTGTGGATGGACAGAGATGGACAGATCATGTCTCAAAAATTTTAGGTTATTTGTATGGTGTGTTTTTGTGGGTGGTCATCATATAGAAGTAGTTCAAGTTTGCTTGTGTTTTAGCAATGTGGGTTTTGTTGGAGGAGATCACTGTGTAAAGGTCCATAGTTAATTATGTGCAATGTGTGTTTCTGTTCAGGTGACAGTGGATGAACTGAATGGTGAACAGCTGCAGCTCTTAACATACAGACAGCAGCTGCTGAAGTATTATGATAGATTATGTACATATGAGGTAAAGATATTTCAGTGTCATCATCCATTCCAATTCCATAGAGATGGTCTGTAATATAAGTAAACCTTCCACATTTGTTTCTGTCCTTCCATTAGCACACCTGTTCTGTTTGTGTTGTCTGCTGCTTTCTCTTGTTATTAAGTTGCCCATTGTCTCTCCAACTAACCTTGCTTTCTGTAATGATCTCATATCTGCCATGTTCAAAGGGATGGTTGTATACTCAATTCAACCAACTTGTCTTCCTTTACAGTCACATCTTTTCTAATGTCTGGATTTTGGGTTTTATCTCTTCCAGTATGTTGCTTGATGTGCCATAAAAATTTTTTTATCAAAAACCTCTCATTTATTACAGTTTGTGTTAGACCATATGAGAACTTTACAATCAAGCCGTGCAGTCTTCATGCTGAGGAATGTTTCAGTAAAACAGAAAACCTGTGATGTACTTTTTTATTTATTAGGATGAAGCTTATTGTTCATTTATGGGCTGATGCACACTTAACTCTCTTAAACAGTATAAGAATTTTGAAATTCTTGAGTATGTGTTTTAGTTGTTTTGGCTCAATAATGGAGATTGTTGTGTTCAGTTCCTATGACTGGAGATTGCATGTTTTCAAATCATTATGCCTGTAGTTTGTTATATTTGGAACAGTTCTTCACAAATTGAAATGGTTTGCTTTTAAAAACCTTATAAATGTGCTCTTCATTTCTTTTATTTCTTCTTTCGTCCATGAAACACAAAATACACACTGCGTTTATGAAAAATGTGTGCAGACATTATTGTTACGTGTTCAGCAGCAATAAAAGAGGACTTGAAAAGATTGTGCAGTATTGTTTGCTGTTAACAGCATTCTGCAAACTTTTTAACACACACATTTATTTTTAGTGAAAATACACAGGGTGTTTAATTATCACTAGTGAATGTAAAAGCACATGTACCATGCAGTATTGCAGTCATTATTAAAAAATAATCTCTTACAATTTTTTCATTTTGAAGATGACTCAGTTGAGGTGCTTGAACTCAAAACGATACTCATCCACATGCATGATACTTATATCAATTTTGCATCCATATGTAAACACTGTGTTAAATTTACTTCACAACTGGCACTTAAAAATACACTTCAAAACTTTTACAGAACCCAAAATCCCACCAAGTTTGAACATCACTGCCAAATAGAATTAGCTTTTCAGGCTTCTTGGCAACTGGTGTTATATTACTGCAGAATTGTGTGTCCATGATTGGTCAATATGGAGATACATACAACTGGAAATAATTTACATTGTTGTATTAACTGCTTTTGATCTCTAGAAAACTTTGATATTTATTGACTTCGGTAATGATCAAATGTGCAGCCGTGTAGAAATTACTTCACGGAGTCCAGTGGCTTACATAACTCAATTTTGACCAACTGTAGAGAATCCTGTTGTTTGGTTTAGGATTAACAAGTGTCTGTTTTTGTCAGCCTAGGCAAGCATTGCATTTTATGTAATGTAATGTTAATTTATTCAGAGTTTCCAATTTCTGAATTGTATCTACAGAAGTCTAGTAAAATGTCGTATTCTGTGGAATCTCTGTTAACTGGGCAGCATGGAAATCTGAAGAAATTCATCAACATAATTCCTGACGTTGCCATGATAGTTTGGAAGGCTTATTGGGAATCTGGAAACAGATAAATATTGAATTGCTTTCAACAATAAGTAAAAACTCATTTAGCACTCTCCATATTTGTGATTCCTGTAGTAATCACTATAGGGCTGCAATCATAAATTATGGTAATTGTACAATTTATGATGATGTATGCCTTAATGTGGACCAGCAGGGTTTTTGACTGTGTGATATTACAGAAGTAGGTATTGTGTTTCTTGTTAGACTTACAGCAGGGAATTGTTAATACAGAATTGACATTTTGGCCTTATGGACTAGGGTTTGATGTGTCTCAAAATCAGTACTTTTGCTGCTTGTGTTGTAATGAAACATTTGTGTTACATTTGTGCACATGAAATGGAGTGGCTGGTTTTGTATAATACTGATTATGAGGAGCAGTATCTCGGATGACTCTAACATTGAACGAACACTTGATTTCTTAGCAGACAGCGAACCAATTTGCCTAGCAAATCAAGTGTGACAAAACAGTAGAACCAGAGAATGCCAGAGACCATCAGTTTACTGCTTTTAGTTCTGGCTTGAATTTTGTTGTTGCACAGCATGTAAGGACGTTCTGAGTCATGTGACTACTTTGACTAATGGTTGTGTTTGTTTATGCAACATTATTTTGTGAAAACTTGCAAACAAGTGATGTCAGGAGGAGGTTTGTGTTCAAAAAGTATGTGTGAAAACCAGCTATCCTAAGTTTTTTTTTTTTTTTTGGTGTTCTTTGTTAGTGCTTCTAGGCAATTGTTTGAATAATATTTTAACATGTACCACAACTATTTCCTGAAGTGTTTTTTTCCATAAATTGTTCAGTAGTCTTCTGATGAAGGTATAGCCATGTAAAACAATAGCCTAATAGGTAAATCCAATTATTGTGGTGGAGTGAAACAAATACTGCTCATAATACATGCAAAGCAAAGGTAAACCAATCCCTGTACAGGCCTGGAAAGGCCCTTAGGGCAGCAGGATGTTGAGGTTCCAAGAATTTCTAGACAGTTGGCATATGAAGGTGGCAAGGTAATATCACACTCAAAAAAAGAGAAGAGAACTCAGAACATCTATTGTGTTTAATAATGAAGTATATCATGCTATGTGTGTGACAACTAGGATAACTTATTAGGGTATTAACTAGGCCATGATCTGCTAGATTTCAGGCTGCTGTTGTGGTGTAGTTGAGGCCTTCACTGTTCTGGGATAGTATGGGGCATAAGTTAATAGCTGTTTCCTGAGTTTTGGAAGAGTGTATCAGTCCTGACTTGAAGGGTTAGGCAGTTCAAGTTGGAAGATGGTAACAATAGGCTGTTTCAAAACACTGGTAACCAACTACCACCCTGTGCTGCACAACATCCAAGAAGAGCAAACAACTCCTAGGCCATGATCTCTTATTTCCTCTTTTTGTACCATTTGCAGTCAGCTCTCATTCAATTTTTATAACCTAAGCAGTTAAAACATTGTTCAGGAAACTAAGAAACAAAACAGCTTGAAGTTGGATATGGAGGCAACTCCTTAAACATTGTGTAGTAAATATTTCTACAGGAAAGACTAATAGTTCCTAATATGTTACACATAAGAACAGTAAGTTTTATTCTTCCTACATGTTTTGGTCAGGCTGGGCCTTTGGCAGAGAGAGTTATGTAATTGTGCATGGAGAATGATTCATCTATCTCAGATTATACAGTGTATCATAAATATATCTCATACAGTGGATTGTGTTCAGTATACTTGTTAGTTACATGTAGCTTCATTGTAATTTGTTTTGGTTGCAGCTTATTATGGGAGGACCTCACATGGCCGAAGACTTGTATGACTACACTTTCTATGACAAGTTTCGCACTGTATCACTTGTAAAGTCGACTGTAAAGTTTGCTCGTGAAGGGAATCATAAAGCTGTAGAAGTCATGTTCACATATCATGGAGATGTTCTTCTGCCACACTGGCTTCCTGTGCTCTCCAACTTTCCTGAGTCCATGGATCCATGTGAATATGAGTCATTGCTGCCTAAGTGCACTGCCAGTGGGAACGTGTTGCCTTGGAGTCAGATTCTGTTGCGGGAACAAGACTGGTGCGAGGGAACAAACTTTCAGTGAGTTCTACATATGGAATGAACAAGTTTCAAAGGAAAGACAGTATACTGATTATTTACTGCAGATTGTTTGGTGGCTCATGCATGCACATTTTTCTCTTTGTTTTTATTACATGTTGGATATGTTATTTTATATTTTTGTGGTAGTTCTCAGTCTCTTGCAGCAGGTGTTGGGTTAGGGCTTTTGAAATACTGTATTTACCTGAATGAAGAGAGGTTTTTTACCATCACCGTTTACTAGTTAAAAAGCTGGGTTAGTGACTAGGCTATTGGCTTGATAATCAAGGATTTATGGTTGGATTCCAAAAGGAGCATAAGGTTTTTCTCTTCTGGAAAGCACCAAGTCCCACTTTGGGTCCCACCCACTTTCCCATTCAATGGACATCAGGGGCACTTACCCCATTAAGTGGAGCAGCAGTCTTTGAAAGGGGCGAGAATTTTAAATTCTAGGTTTACATCTTCTGAGGTGAATACACTATGTAATGACTGCTTGCTTTCACATTGTATTCAATACTGCTGCAGTGCCACCAAAAGAAGTGTTGTGAGATACACCAAGAATGAATCAGTTTGTGGAAATATGCCGTGCTTTCTTGCCCTTCCTATTATGAGATCTTATCATTCTTTATGATAGTAGTCTTCACATCCTATTGCTGGAGAATGTAGAAAGGTAGAGGGGAAGGAAAAAACACATCTTTTTCTCTAAAATACGGTGACTTGAGTATCTTCCCTCACTTGGTCTCTACACCTATACCTTTATCACCCCAAAGGTTACTGTGTTATATGTCTTCATTCTTGATGCTCTCATAGATACATATGCATAACATGTACCCATATTACTGTATCCATAATTCCATCAATCCCACATGCTCATATTTGGAGAGAGGACATGTCAGATGCTGGAAAAATTGGCTGGTGGTGAAATAAAGTATGAGTATCCCAGGTGACACACTTAGAAAATCAGTGATAACAAAGAGAGATCTGAAGATACTAGTCTCTTGGGGCATTATGCTATACCACCTAGTGATTAGTTAATGAATTTTGGGGGGATTGTTGTTCATCTTCAGGGTCAAGCAGTCTAGGAAGACAGGATGATGGCAGTGTCATGCTTTAAAACAATGGTAACACTTTATCAAATGACATGTTGTAAAATTTGGGTAGTTTGACTCTTCACCAATACTGCTGTGAGAACATCAAAGGTAACGTTGTCCCTGTCAACACAATGAATGCATATAAGAGGATGAGAGGCATAACTCCACACATTCCTAACCTCAGCACAAGGTGGAGGTAAGTGGTCAGTTTCACACTCTGGCTGCTTTACCTGAAGAAAGTGAGGACCTCAGAGTTAGCATAAAATGGATCAGGTGTACCTGTGATAGGGTGAGTAAGCCAACAGTATAAAACATCAGAATCCAACAAAATTATATTTTTAGTTATTAAAGTAGCCATATGAATAGCCAAAGCTTTGAATATTGCTAACAGTTGTGTATGGTTTCAGGAATGAATCTGACGATTGTGATGCTGGCTTTATTTATGAAGAGGATCAAACTTTGAAGTATTTTGCTTGCAGTAAGGAAGCAGTTACAGCCAAGCTCCTTACATCATGGTTCACTGGTAGAGCATATCAGATAGAAAACCGAAGTTGCATGGTTGACCATGCTGTCACACTTGTCAAGCTTGCCAAGGAGAGAGGTGTCATAGTGAGTCCAGAGATGTCTGTATTTGCAGTGAATAAATAACAAGTACATTGTGTTCTAGCTTTGTTTCCATTATATGTATATGGGTCAGCGGACAAAAGTAGCAAATCTGTTATTTTCCCCTGCAGTGTTTCCTTTATGTCCCCCCCCCACCTTTTGTCTGTTCTTGATATTACCCTGTACCTGAATGAACCATCTGGTTCTGGTTCATCTGATATTTCTCTGTCCCTACATCTTTGCTCATCTTGTATCCTTATTCTCCCCCTTTCTTGTACATAACCAAAACACCATAATTACTCTTCTAAGTTGTATTAAGAAATTTTGAATTCCATTGCTTTAAAATATTTCATTCTTAATTTTTTTCAGCCTTGTCTTTCCACTGGTACTTCTTCATACCCATAACTTGGATTTTGTTAACAATACATGTGAGTATCAGTCAATAACACAGCAATCACCTAAATGACGAACACACTATATCCCCCAACAAGATCTTTGAAGCTCTGCTCACACCTGACCAACCGTAATCCCCCCACCCCCTCCCCTCCACCCACAGAACGGTCACATCACTGAACCACCACCCTGGCACAGACCTAACTACCCACACGTAGTGCACGCATACCGTTGCGCTGCCTCATACAATAAACACCGAACAATCTAGACGAACCTGCATAAATACGACACCTTAAACCAGGAAATACAAGTGACACCAGACTAAGATATTGTTGTGTTATTGACTGATACCCACACCTATTGTTTATATACACACAATGGGGATGGCTCATTTTAGAATTGGATTTTGTTCTTTTTTTCTTTTTGTGAGGGTTGATTGTAAATTTCAAGTACATCATGCAATGATAATATTTAAATGTCTGCCATAACAATAAATGGAACTTTGGTTATTAACCTTTTGGCGCAGGAATTATTTTTTTTAATTTTAGCACACCCTGTATATAAAATGTGAATAATACAGGAACGAAATACATTAGAATTATGAAACAAACTGCATTTTGAAGAGAAAAAAAGCGGAGAGTATATACCATGTTCAAAATATTCAGTACCTATATTTGTTGAATAAATACATAAAATGCAACTTTAGAGGTTAGCGGTGCAGTACGACCACTATAGTTGACATTAGGTGTCAAAAGGTTAAGTTGTTTTTGACTATTTTTACCTTTAAAGGTAAGACATAGACCTCTTAAGAGAGAAGAGAGTGTCAGTTGGGAAAAACCCCCCCCTACTGGCCTCCCTGTCACACTTCACTGTGACATATATCAGACAATTCAGTTCCAGTTTGTTTGTTGTGAATTGAGAGTTTTCAAAGAAGTGCTGTGGAATTTGAACACTTGTCACTGTTGCTACATTTTCAGTTTATGTGTATATTAAGAGAATGTTGCACATGTGTGTGGATTTTCAAAGATGCACATTTTTTACAAATGTCCATGTAATTACACCCAGTTTGGAGTCCATGCCAATGTGCACTGACTCATGACCCAGTAAACATGGGTGTGTATCACTTATTAATTCTAGCTGGGAGTGCGTTAAAGAGCCACAGTATATGGACACTTGCAGGGGTGTATCTGCCCTGGGCAGAAAAATTAATATTTTAAATGAAAAAGTTGATTTCCTGCACTCAGCAAATTTAAATTTGAGCCAAATATAAGGAAATACAATCAATAATTGTGATTTTTTTTTTTAAGTTTATAATTTCTGTTATGGGTTTTATTTGCCCCAGCACCAAAAATTCTAGCTATACCCCTGGATAATTGGAAATTATTTTACATGTAATATGGTTCTGTCTATGTAGGGTCTGGATCATCTGTACCACCAGCTGCTGACTCTAAATATGTTGGTGTATGATGTTTATCTGGAAGATGCCAGGTTGTCTGACCTGCAGAAGATGTCAGACTTTGATATATACAAACTTCTAATGTCAAAGGTGTGAAAGTATTTATTATTAACTCTCTAGGCTTCCAAAGACCCTGCTTATTGAAAGAAATTCTTTACAGTTTTGTTAACTCAGTTAATCAGAAGTATCCAGACCTTCTCTGCAACTTATGTAGCCTCCTATCCTTTTCAGTTGGCTCTTTCCCTGGTGATAATGCAGCTGTAATCCAGAAATGATAAATCACCTCTGTCTAACATTGATATTTAGAGTGCCTTACTTGTTCCTGCACGTCTCCAGTGACCCTAAGTGGCATGCCGATGTAGTCATACATCAGCAACATTTTGTTCGATTTTCATTGTTCAGGAATGAAGTGTATTTCTCACCACTGCTGATATAATTATTTTTCCTCTGACAGCCATCCCAACTAAAAATTATGATAGATCCAAGCCAATTGGAGAATGTGAAATATTTCAACTGTTTGGGTAACATGATAATGAGTGATAGAAGATGTACGTGTGAAATAAAATCCAGTATTGGCATGGCTAAAACAACGTTCAACAAGAAAAATACTTGTCACCAGCAGATTGAACTGAAATTGAAGGAAGAAACTAGTACATTGCTACATTTGGAGCATTACATTGTGTTGTCCTGAAATTTGGATGCCTCAGAAAGTATATCGGAAATACCTGGAAAGTTTTGAGGAGGGAAGGATAATGTAAGTTGGACTAATCATGTGAGAAATGAAGAAAAATTGCATAAAGTCAAGGAGGATAGGAATATCCTACATACAATAAAACAAAGTAAAGGTAACTGGTTTGGTCATATCTTGTGTAAGAATTGCCATCTAAAATATGTTATTGAAATACAGATACAGGGAAGATAGAAGTTATGGGAAGACGAAGGAGACATAAGCAGCTCCTGGATGACCTTAAGGAAATGAGAGGATGCTGGAAATTGATAAATGCAGCACCAAATTGCACTCTGTGGAGAACTCACTTTGGAAGCAGCTATGGACCTGTCATAAGACAGACTATAATGAATGAACCACCAGGGGGCAGTTCATTGTGTGTGTGTATGTGTGCGTGGGTCCACCCACCCACCCGCACATCCTTCCATCCATCCATAAAGTCATATACAACTGATGTAGAAAAGATTGGTTAGTTGACTGTAGCACATATACTTTTTTGTTGTTAACCTGCTGTGGCATGGTCAGAGTTCACCATAAGTTGTCTTATACGTATGAAAGCGTCCGTTACACATGCCGACTGTGGAAATAAAACTCTGTGAACTGCAGTGATTGGTGCAAAAGAGGTTTGTGCATTTACACACCATTAAGCGAAGAAAATATGAATGGTGTGCTGATGTTGCTGATCCCACATGCAACATGAATCAGGTGCATGATCCCACACTCATGTAATCTAAAGTCCAGTAAACTTAAGATTACTCTTAAGGTTATTCATCTTGTTGTGTTGTAATAGTAAAATAATAAACCAACCATAAGTCCATCAACCACGCTTATATTTATATTATGGTACAAATCCAGCTGCATGTTTCACCTATTTAACTAGCTGTCATTAGGCTGTATATAAGAAGCTAAAGAGTTAAAATTATGTCTGCAATCATTATTCCCTCAAGGTTGAGGCCCACTCGTAAATTTCATGCTAGTGCATCTGATATATGCTGTTACTATTGTATGTTCAGTGAAGCATATTGTGTGTTATGTTACTTCTAAATGTGTACTTCATTTTTATGCACTGAGACTGTTTGCTTTTAACTTCTATATTTTTAAACAAGATAATAGAATTACGTGGACGCCCCAGGAAACTATGGCAATGCATCGATGCCGGAACAGGTCAAATGACCTAATCCATGGAGAAAGATGATGATGATGATGATGATAATTGAATTACCAGTTCATACACACCAAAAGCTGGTTGTCTGACACTGGATGTTCTGGAAACCTCTCTTTTCTGGAAATATGCAGAGGCCCAGTACATTTGACTGTTCCACCTACCAGCAGAACCCAGCACTGATTCTGAAAGTTCACAAAATAAAAGCTAATTAAATAGGACTATTGACAGGGTAAATTTACAATTAGTTAGGATAGCAACAGCAAAATGTGTGACTTGGTTTCTTGTTGGAGGTGGGGGGGGGGGGTTTCTCCCCCAAAGTGTATATGCCCTATGTTATGTCAGAAGTGACAAAATAGGGAATAGAAAGCATGGAGGGGAAAATGGGGCAGGTCTGCAAGTGACAAATTAAATGATTAGGTGTAGTCAAGAGGTTGGTAGGCACACTATCATACATGTTAGGTATGATGCTTTAATATTAGGTAAACTGCAATCCCTCACCCCTTTGGTCCTGCAGGTGCCAGATAAACCAGGTTTTGGTTCACTTTATAATAATTCACAGTTTTCATAATTGGGAAGTCACAATAATTTGTTACAGTTAGAACTGGTTTCCCATTTAAAAGGCACTGTTTTGTTAACAGTTTTTTTTTCAAGTAGAAGAACGAAATACATGATTGTTGTCTCGGTGCTCTGGACTCATATTTGGAAGGCACCCATTTTGAAACTTTGCCTTTTTTATGGCCAGCCTCACTTGAAATTTTCTGTGGTTATTGTTAGTCTTTCCAGGCAGATGTTGTGCTGTAAACTTCAAATAGGTTACACCTGCTTTCTATTGGCCCAAATAATTTGTTGGTGTTTAACCTCTGCAGCTGGAGCGTCTTAGTTAACTAATGTAATGATTAATAATCACTCAGAGTAAGATATTTCATTTAAACATACAGCAAGATTGTATATTACTGTCAGTTCTGCTAGAACGCAATAGTTATGTTTGTGTGAGACCTTGCTTATAGAAATTATGCAGGAAAATAATAGGGCTGATGGAAATTGCTTAGTAACCAACATGCATATGCAGATGTTTGTGTTATACAAACAGCATTCATGTTCGTCAGTTGCGTTACAGCCAATTTGCATTAACAATATGCGTGTAATAGCAGAACTGACTGTGCATTACTATTAAGAGTTAAGGTAATGGAGTTACTGGTGTGCAACACCAAACTATGCACACATCTCTCAGTAACTTTTTCTAGTCATTGAATCTTGCCTGGACTGTTTATCATTAAAGCTTCAGAGAAGTAACCTACCCCTTTGCATTGCCTGTTTTCAGACGGTGACAGCCACATTTGTTGATGACCTCAGAAATTTTTTCCTACCCTTTGTATTGCGCTGTGAGCAGGAAGCTGCAGGATGCAGAAAGCAGTTTCTGCACAATTACTTGGTACATCTCAGCTCTAACGACTTGTCCTTGCCACAAGAACTGTTTGAACATCTGCGTGATGGGCACTCGTGTGAATTGGTGCCATCACTGGAAGAGAAAATATCACTTGCTTTAGACTGCCTGTATGCCTACCCCAAAGCTGATCAACTTAGTAAAGCATTTCACATTCTAGAATGCATACGTGGAAGAGGATGTAGGTGAGTGTCTAGATCTCTTTGCATACTTATGATGGTGTTTTAAGTGTGTATGTATTGTTTTCATAAGTTGAGCTTCAGACATACTCTTTACCCTTTGAATGCTTTTCAGCTTTGCAGGGCATTTTCTTTGCGTTGTGGGATAGTATATCTGAATGTTCATTAACATCGTAAAACCTTTTCATACCCTTGAAGACATACCGTAATGCTAATGAAACTAGTAAGGTATTGCACATTGTGGCATGGAATCCCAAGTGCTGGTCAACTTTGTGACATATTTCACTTTCTGGAATGTATGATCTAATGTTTATCAAATTCGTGAATTATTTCACATTTTGGACTTCCTGTCATAATGCTGATAAAGGTAGCAAGGCGTATCACGTTCTGAACTCAGTGTTAATCAGTTGATAGCCCTTAGAAATGTGTGTAGGGTCTGCAAACAATCAATTATTTATGTATTTATTATTGTTATTATATCACATTCTGCAGTGTTTATACTTAATGTTGATCAATTAAGGTATTTAATTTTCTATAATACTTTCCTGAAGTGATTTGATTGAGTTTTGAGACTTCTGTTTGTAATGTAAGTAATGGAAAAAAGTGGCATTTCAAAGGCAAATGTAATACCATTATCTGGAAAATTACCATGTTCCATTCCTTTGGTCTGTTTGGGTAGATAACATTTTTTCGTCTGTGTTGGTGTGCTTTCCCTTTGTCTGTGCTTATGTGATGAAATAATATGGTTTACCAGTGTGAACAATTTAAAACATTTTTGTGTTTATATTTTATATGTAATATGTGTGTGTACAGCCCACATTTATTTATTTATTTATTTATTTATTGTCATGTTGTAAAGATATTGACAAGTTTTATATTCAGATCTGAGGCTAATTTGATGAATCTGTGAAACATGATATGTACATTATGTTATGTTTTGTTATGTTATGTTATGTTAATGTGGCACTTTTCTCTTAAATAAATAAATTACAGCGTAGACCCAAGCTATACTTGAGAAACTGGTAGATCACTGAGCTGGTTAAGAAATTCCTTGCCATTTGTGGAACCTCAAGTTTAATTGCTGTGTTTAAGACTTTGCCATTGGACTGTGTCCTGATGCAGTTGAATTCAATCATTTAACACTGTTTCTTTAATGCCCGTTTCATTATTATTCTTCAGCTTATGAATGGGTCTCACAAGTTGTCTCCTCACTTGAGATTTTCAGACTAAAAGTTTGTATGCATTTTTCATCCCCCATATTCATGGTGCATGGCATGCCATCTTATAGTTGTGTATATGGGGACCTCAGTGTTCAGCATTTTTTCCAGTTTTTGTAATTTTAATTTTCTGTTCTAACAGTTTATCATGAATTTTTATGACAAATAGGAAAAGTTCTGTGCCAGTAAAACACTTACAGCAGTCATAAAAATGTAATCTAAACATTTGTTTCATGTAAGACTGTCACAGTCACATGTCCTAACAAGGAACCAGTGCTGTCAACTGAAGCACAAAAACATGTCTGTCTGTCGGTCTAATTGTCAGGCTTTGTATATCATGGATTTTTCCCATATGTAGACTCCTCCAAGCCCTTAGTTTTCAGATAATTGGAGTACATGTTCCTCTCACAAACTGTGCAGACTGTTCACATTCTTGCTTTGAAGTCTAGTGGTTACTTTATGTACCACCAGGTTTAATATTCAGAAGTTCATTGTTATACCTGTTGAGTTCATTTATATGTTTCATATCATTTTATAAACAAATAGCAATTATATCACTATACAGCTTTAACTGATGGGTATTATAACTCATAAAAGTGTGTATTGCTTACTACAAACCAATTCTTCAAATATAATACAGGTTAATCTTGCATATTTGTTTCTTTCAGTTTGCAGGATTCTGCTGTGGCTGCTCTGTATGACAAGCTTGATGACCTACAGCGTGATCTTCGTGCTGCAGAAGTTTTGAATCAAAATTCAGTATCCAAACCATTGTCTTTCATTCGAGACAGCAAGTCAGATCCAGCAGTTGTTGAGAAGCTTATGATTAGACTTGCCAGGACTGTTTCCAGAAAGTAAGAGAAATTCTCTGCATAAGGACCTACATAGTTGAGTAAATCATGTTACACTGTTGGAAATCTACATGTGTCCAAGCTTTTTCATAGCCCAAACCCTTTGAAATTTTGAAACCATGAAGTTCTATTTAAGAACTTTATACACTTCACTAGAAATCTCCATACTTGAAATTAAGTGATGTTGATATATTTCAAACGTCTTTGCTATTCATTACAACTCTAAACCAGATTATCTTATGCTGGAATTATCCATGAAAAATACTGTTAGATGAAGAACTGGTTTTAGACATGCTGGAGACCTAAGCTATGTCAAACTTGAGAGGCCCTTAACAAGGACAAATGTATTGAACACGAAAGGCTGTTTAAATAGAATAATTAAACCACTGAGCTTTCATATGATCATTGACAAAGGTGCAACATGAAACTAACATAATACTTGTAAAACAGTAGCATTTTGTGATTTGTTATTCTCTTTTCTTACAGTTACAGTAAAATAGCAAAATTATGTTTAAAGTAAAACATGTGTTTGTACATAAATCTGGCATTGCTTGGACAGTAGTGATTATTTTTATGTTATACAAATTTGGTACTGCAGTGTATATATGAATGTATGATGTTTTTGTAGGTATGATGTAAATAACCCAATGCAAACCTGTGTATCTTAATTTTCAGGGTTCCGCCTCCTGCTGAAATGGGCTGGAAACAGCTTCTTGCTCATATGTTAGATCTGCAGGCAAATTGTTTCAACATTATTAACATTGAAAGTTGCTACCAGGTCAGTTAAATGGGTTTTTACTGAATAAACTACTTAATCCTCTTCTAATTGTTCTGAAGCAAAAACTTTCAGTGGCCAAATTCAGTTTTAAATAATATTTTGATATGGGTGTTCAGTTCATGTTAAATGGGCTCCCATGAAAGGGCATAGATAAGACAAATATTTGTTCAGGATGTGCAACAAGAAATAAAGAAAAGAAAGAAAGAAAAAAAAGGAAGCATGGGTGGAAAAGAGAAAATTCCAAGATTATAGCAATCCTTTAACACTTTCAGTCTTGTTACATTTCATGTTACTGGGTTACAAGAATAGCTGGTGGTTGCATTGTTCTTGCATTTGTGCACAGGAACATTTTCTGATGCCCTGTTGAATTTTAGGTAACATTTTTGTCTAGATATACCGAATTATGATGGTTACTTCTAGGATAATACCTCCTATTTTGCACTTCATAGTATATACATGGTAAAAAAAGGTAAATTGCACCCTTGTACAGGCACTGAGGCTCTGTACAGGACGTACAGCCCGTTGGGGGAGTAGAGGTATAGCTATACTGTACAGGCACTGAGGCTCTGTACAGGCCGTACGGCTCATAGAGTGAGTAGGGGTATAGCTCTACTCTTTCTTGACTGTGGCACTAGAAGGGGGTGAGAGGCCAGCATATATACATGGTACACATTTATAAATTACTTCAGCAAGCTGAATTATCATTACATAGAGACTGCATAAACCCAAGGATCAGATCACCTTAAATCTGCATACTTTTGTCCCATTTGTGTTTTGCTTGAAAGTGGCCATAATTGATGGAATTGTGTCTAGTGCTGCTTTTTATGTTTCCATAGATCTATGTAGCAACTCTATTGGCTTCTGGCAGAAAGAGAAACGTAGAAGAAGCTGGCAACATTTTGCAGTGCCAGAACACAGGGTGCACAGATGGGAATGTGTCCTATCTTCAGAGTGTGCAGTTAGTGTTGCACGCTGCTACGGAATATTTTGACTCTGCTAGCAATGCATTTGATCCTATTCTGGACCTTGCTAAGTGAGTTGTCTCATGTAAAGATTTTGAACTGTAAGTTGACTGCAATTCTGTTCTAATGTTTTCTCTAAAATGTTTTTCTTCATAAGTTTTAATACGTTGTTGATTTTAATTTTGGAATGAGTAAATATTTTTGAGTTCTTTCACATATTTCATCTCCAAAAGTATTGAATTCATTTTACTGAAATTTTTGTTTTAGATTGTGGACCTAATTTTAGATTTTATCCTCCACTGTGAACTGTCGTATCAAATTGCTTCAAGTTTCTCAGAGACCAACTTCTGATATGAAGTGTAGAGCTCATTAATATCTCTAGCTTTTATTTGTAACATCTTTTACATGGTGCATACTCTAAGAGGTAAAGTTGAGCCTATACATTCAGTGAAGGCATATAGGAGAATTGGAGGTATACACTTATTCCTCACCTTGGCATTAGATGGAGGTGAATGGTCAGCCTCACTTTGCAACTGCTTTAACCCGCCCCATTGAAAGAACCACTTGTACCCATTGAATATGTGGCTGGGTGGGCCCCAGTGCTGGTCTGCATGTTTTAGAGAAGAAAAAAATCAATCTGTGATCCAGAGATTTGAACTAAGGCTGTTGAGCCTGGAACCTAATCACTATACCAACTATGCTGTCCTGGCTGTCAATTAAATACTGTACAGGGAAAAAACAAGTTCTTGCTCTGTGCCATGTGATTAAGAGTAATGAGGTTAGCTTTGTAAATGCTTTATGACTGTACACAGTGTTATATCAGTAGTATTGCAGCAATGTACGAGGTCTGTTAGAAAAGTATCCGACCTTTGGCCGGGAAAAAGAAACTGGCTTACTTGGAGCGTTGGACACCTAATCACCCTCAAAGTAGTTCCCTTGGGACTCCACACACTTC
>Ga0136643_10002354_pt1 | contig 24389 bp, 17 predicted proteins | sample TergutLab28metaG_FD_96883 | JGI IMG/M metagenome (GOLD analysis project Ga0136643, IMG submission 96883) | Labiotermes labralis P1 segment gut microbial communities from Petit-Saut dam, French Guiana - Lab288 P1 (version 3) (version 3) | ecosystem: Host-associated > Arthropoda: Insects >... | reverse complement strand
GACTACCAAAACAAGCACTACAATATAAACCAAAAGGACGAAGGAACATAGGACGACCGAGGAAGAGATGGAGGGACCAACTTCATCTTGAGGATCAAGGAACAGGAAACACGCCTAACCCTTGAGGAACATGATGATGATGATGATGATGATTTAGATTTAGGAACCTGCCTCACACGTGCGTGTTTGATAAAACTTCTTGTGCTGGCTATTTCAGAACAGCCAGCACACATTAGACAGTATTTGTAAACGATCAGAAGAGCCCCGATCGTGTCAAGTCAGTTAATGTACTAGTCTTCTGTACTTTATACAATGTAGCACGTGAAATAAATGATTAGTATTTTTCCACAGGAGTTTACTGCGTAATAAATTATTCGTTAACTGGTTCCCCTTACCAAGAGGGTTTACTACTACTGTGTGTTAGTGTTTCTCACAAAAATATTCGGTCTTTATATATGCACGTATATATGTGTGCCGGGAATTGTAACTCTGTAGATTGTCTTGCGTTACATAATCATCAATTTTATGTTGCAGCCGAATGACGTAGCGTGGTTGTACTCAGGGGGGAAGCGGATATATATCCACTTAAGCGAATGTGCGTCAGAGAGTGAGACAGATTCAACGCAACCGGACACGGAGAAGAGACAAAGTGTGTGCAGTTTGTAAATTAAAGTTCGAGGCCGAACCTGTGATAAGTAATGCAGTTCTGTCCACTCTGATTTTTAGCAGATATTTCGCTGACGTCACTGACGAACGCTGGTTTTTTTTACATCTGCCTGTGAAATCATGCGACATTGACCTGGATGACGTTCGTTCATGACGCAGGGTGCTGAGGAGGTTTCTATTTTATTAGTTTGAGTGGAGAAAATGACGGCCGTGTCGAGATATTTGTATCTGGTATTCTGATGTTGATTTCGACGAACTTCTTGATTTAAAGGAACACATCTTGCTTTTTTGCTGCTGTCTTGTATGTTCTGGTGAAAGCACCTGAATACAATGTCAGACTGCCGTACGCCTGACTAAGGTCGTTCGGTGCTTCAGTGGGAAATCCACCTGGTAGTATGTGGAATGTTCGGGGTCAAGAGAGCACAAAGATTTTGAGTGTTTGCGCATCGCAGAACCGTAACCACGACGTCGATAATATAAATAAACTTCCTGCTGTAGATCGACTTTATTGTCCTCGCTGTCCATGGGATCCACTCTTTTGTTCCTTTTCATTGCGTATGAATTTGGTTTCTTCGTCGCAGTTCCTTCCCCGAGAGAATTAGCTGCGAAGTGAGATTCGCGCTTTCAGTTTTCTTATTGCAGTACACATTGTGACTACTTTTTATTTGAGGAATCAGGAACAAACTGTCCAACTGCGGAAATGTGACAGAATGCAGTGAAAGTACCTAGAAGCAGAGCACACGGTCCCTGGGTTCTAAAGGTTGCAATGAACGTATATTATCAATGTTTTGGCTCATCACGGATTGTAACTGCATCTTGCACTAACTGATGGGTATGTTTTCTTTACTTCAGCGTTCTAAGCTATGTTCCCTTCGTCGATTTGGAAAAAAAAAGAGTTCCAAACCTGTACAAATAGACAGTACTTCGCTTGCAACCCTGCATATTCATGTGCCAAAACTACCGCACCGTCTAATGTCTGGGCCACTTCCCACAGTTGAATTCAGTCAGAACTTGGTTAGCATGTTCAGAGAGACGGACTGTGTATCGGTTCTTACTGATATCTCTAAGAACAAATCTTTCTTCATATCTTCATATGTACGTGTGTGGGCAGCTTAAACCATCAGACATTTGTGCTTTCGCAGAGATTTGTGCTACTTCGTCGAAAATCCGTGCAACAAATTATTCTTTAGATAATTCTCTTTTCATGTAATTGATGAAGCATCCCGACACTGTTGCGGTAAGTTATGTTTGTATTTGTGGTAATTGATGAAGCATCCCGACACTGTTGCGGTAAGTTAAGTTTGTATTTGTGATAACTTAAATCGAAAAACACCCATTGCTTTGAATTGGCGTCCTAAGGCCGGCATCAACATTTGACAAAGTTTGCATCTCGACTTAAGTTTCTCTGGGGATACGGATTCGAGTCCGCGAAATGGCAAGTCAAGTTTCCCCAGGAGACAAACGACTCGTGTTGTGTGATCATTGCCCTGGTTTATCTGTTTATTGTGGTGTTCAGAACGGAGGCGGCGTTGGTCACTGAAGCTGTACTCAGTTCTCCTGCTCGTGTTCGCAAGTAACCTTCGCCATGTCTTTCCCCTCACCGGCACGGAACAAATCGGCTTTTGCTAGACGAATTTTTAAGAATTTTGTTATGTGGGTATCTTTCCTAAGATTTGTCGGGAAATTTCAAGTTTCATTAAAATCTGACACGAATAACGGGCACTTTGCTTGAAGACCAAAATGCATTTATGATAGCTCGCTCATTTCTTCTCAGAATGAGAAATTTTTCGGACCATATTCATAGTGAAAATACATACTATTTATGTTCAATAATTTCATTTCCGAAGAATCTTACCATTAATGAGATCGTGTGGAAAATAATACAACGTATGCGTATTCCATACCGAATAACTAAGCTACGAACACACAACTCAGAACATGTAATGTGTATGACTCTTCCACGTCAACAACGGATACTCGAACGCACCCCGATGTGAGGTTTTGCGTACATTATCTTGTTGTGAAATGTTTAATTAAGATGCTCCTGTGAAACATATTATTAGCAGTATTTCATGGCGCTTTTGAGCTTTATGTGGGTCTTCAAAACCTGCTGAAGGTCTGGTAGATTTTTCTTTTGTGAATAAAAGAATGATCATCGAAATAATTTGTCCTCACGACTGCATAACCAGACTGCATTTTCATAAAACTGCCATCGAAAGTGCGGAACCAGATGTTTTTATAGTACAGGGTTATTCAAAATGATTGTCGGGGTTTTAACAACTTGTCATACACAATACACTTGCGATAGCAGTATATGTGTTTTTTTATTTAATAGAACAACACTCCAGGTTTTTGTTACATACCTTACAGGTGCTCTATATATGCACCCTTTGTGATTCTACGAACATCAACACGATAATCGAGTTCGTTCTGCATGTCAGCGGTGATGATTTCAATGGCGGTTCTGATACGTACCTTCAGTTCCGAGATTCTTGCGGGAAGAGGAGCAGCATAAACCTGATCCTTGATGTAACCCTATAGAAAGAAATAACATGGGGTTGCATCTGGAGTGTATTGTGTATGACCCCGACAGTCTTTTGTGAATAACCCTGTATGTGTACATCAACGAATGGACTTTGTTAAAATATATTTTGTATGCCATATTGGTAAGCATCAATATTTCTCGGTCGTAACACAACCATTGTGGATGTCTGTTGGCGTCGCTGTTCGGTTTTCAGTAATTGCTGCCCCTCCATTTACGGAGAGGAGCGATCGGGCATACATACACACTGTCATCGGAATCGATACCCTCGACCTACTGAAGTTGCGCCCTGAGGTACAGCTGTATCGTAAGGACGAGGAAACAAATGTCCGCCGGTTTAGGCGGTAGGTGACGGCGACTCAGCCTCCATCCGTGTCTAATACGCATTCGCCATGGTGTTTTTAAACACAGTAGCCGCAGTAATTACTTGAAGTAACTGTGCTTGAAGCACGAAGCTGTTCAACAGTACGAAACTTTTAAAACGCACTTGCAAAGCAATAAAAAACTCTGAATAAATGCGAACAGAATTCGTATTGTTCATAGAGCTAATACTGCTTAGCAGGATACAATAGAAGCACTTGGCTCTGTTGAAGTGCGAGTTGGGGCTGTGGTACCTTTGGTACAGGGCAGAGTTGTTCCCCGTGGGGTTCCCAGTGGCGTCTAAAAGTCAAGGGGGGGGGGGGTTTAAGGCACATTGATCACGACAAATGATGAATGATAATCTAGACGTACCTTTACATTGCTACGTAGTGTGTATGTTGGGGAACATAACATGTTTCAGGAGAATATGCGGTTCCGGTGGCTGTATGGAGCTATTGCCTGTTGTGGCCAGCAGTGGCAGAGAGAACGGGGATCTGGAAGCGGTAGCCCCCAAGTCAGGGGTTCTGGAGGCAGCTGTAATTCGGTACAAGAAATGTCATATAGTAAAATTTTCTTAATTTTTGGTACTTTAAGAGTATTTATGATGACAACAAATTTATTTGTCATTGCTAATGTAAAGCAGTTGCGAACCGGCGGTAGTTCCAGAGTTTTACTGCCTTTTTTCCGAACATCTTGGAGTGTTGGCGTCCTAAATTCAGCAATTTTTAACAGTTTTCACAATCGGGTTGAGTTTGGTACGATTTTGGAGGACCTTTGGAATTTCGGGAGTGGGGTTAATCCCCCCCCCCCTCGTTACGCCACTGGTGGCCAGACCCAGTGCACTGGGAATGGTTGCTGGCCAGAAGATATCTAGCGAAGTGTTCCTGTTGTGCGAGTTTGTATTACGTCACATAGTTAATTTACCGATTTGCGTTCTACCCTCTCTTGAGATGTAATCCGTCGGTACAGAAGGTTTCTGCCTACATGGGACGCGCAAATTAATGCCTTTTTTTTTTAGATTGCGAACGAATTTTCGCGTATAGAATTACATGTCGCAAACCGATCGTTCCCGGCGCCTCTTCTCGGCTGCTGTCGCTTTGTGAAATTTCGCAAATGCGCAGAACGACGGAACACGAGTGAGCCGTATGCGCAGAAGCAGCTAGCTCGGTGTTGTTGAAGCTACGTTGTGACGTTTGTACTTTGTTGATGTTTTGCGTCGTTGAAACTCGGATGAGCTCTGTGTGTGCCCTTTTGTACAGAGCACGGTTTGTAATCCTTATGCATTTTCCGTACACACTTAATCGTGATGTGTATTGGACCGTGCATCTTGTGATAGCTGAAGAATAAAAAACCAACCAGATGTCCCTTGCTATTTTTATTTTTTTTTCTTAGATACACAACACGTTTCGGGCATTAATATGCCCATCTGCCGGCAGCCCGGATACCACCCTAGCCGAACCGCACCCTAACTCCAACACAGCAAACCAAGAACGAAACAGCCAATGTGGTAGTTCAACAACACAGTCGCAAACTCCCGAAGATGGGCATATTAATGCCCGAAACATGTTGTGTATCTACGAAGAAAAATAAAAATAGCAAGTGACATCTGGTTGGTTTTTTATTCTTCAGCTCACACTTAATCGTGTATTGCTTATGCCTAAGTTAATAGCTGCAAATTGTGTTTAAATACAGATAATTCGGCAGTAGTGTTGTTTCATACTGACTTTTCCGCGTTGTAGTCACATGAAATTAAGATATTTGGGCATTTTTTTGACATGTGAACGAGTTAAAATTTATAGCATGGAAATTAATTCTTTTACGAGAAGTTATTGAAGAACGAATTCATTTCGTATACCGAGTGATTGCTTGTATTGTACCTGTACATTTTTCGATTCTAGTAATTGTAAGTGGCTTGAAATGCTATTTATTGTTGGAAATTGCCACTTTACTAAGCTAAATAAAGGCTTTGTAAGAGCTTCCTGACGTTTTGTGGTACAAATAACGATAAAAAAAACTGCAGACATTTAAATTTCCCAAGATCTTTATTTGCAGCCCAACATGTTTATGGTCTTTATTTACACGTTTATTTGTTTATTGCTTATTTAATGGCGCTGTTAGTGCCTCAGGCTATGTAGCGTCGTGTGATGGTGAATTGGCACTGTCCAGTGTTTGTCTGTAGATACTAAGGGAAATGACGCAAAGCTTGTTGCGTGTTCACGTGGAGGTTAAACCGGCCACCTTCAGAATACAAGCCAGAAGAGTTGCGCTTGGTATAATGGACTGCATGCAGTAAAGTTTTGTAGTTGACATAGACAAAGAACACACGACACATTACTGTCTCCTGGGTAAATACTCGTACAACTGGCATTTAGTTCTAAAGAAACGCGAAGTCTGTAGGTCTTAAACAAGGTGTTTTTTGTACGTGTGACAAGGCTCTTTTCTGCAGCGCGGGCAGATGCAGCGAGCTGGTTTCCATAAAAACACGAGTTCTGTAACAAATTAACCAGCGGTATATCGCATTTGTTTGGCATCTTGTAGTCTTACGAGTAGCCAATCAATTTGCCACCCTCTGTTGAACTCGGAGGTTTCATTTACTAGTGTGACCACTCGACCATGTCCTGTGCCAGTTGAAACCAAGGCACGTCACATTCTCTTTCTTTAGGTTAGCAGTATAATATATTCATCCATAGCTCCTTTCACGTATCTTTACTAAAAACTTTTTTGAATTTGGCATTCAGAGGGCCGTGCATCGTAATACATTATTATAATAAAGTCAATGAGATGCTTGCTAGCTGCTTGATCCCGCTAGCAAGCAGTCAGCATAACCTGTATGACATATACCTGTTGCCGTGTGTACAGTAATAGACTTCTGATGATTGACAGAAAACCTGTTCGAAACATGCGGAGTTCTATTCCAAAAATAAATTTGAGAAATTATTGCATCTAGTTGGTTTAATTATAAGGATTTACTAAAACTTTTTAATGGCATTTTAGCGATTCGGCAGCCCGCGGATGGCCGACATGGGGTGCTGCTGTGTTATATTAGTTGAGCGTAGAGCAAACTGTACCATGCCTTTGCAGGTAGCGCATAAGGAAATGTCACAACGGATCTCATGCTCGGATGAATGCGTGTTGTGTTTGACCACCTAAACTACCGTGGGTCTCTCAAGACCTATTTTATTTTGTAGTCATTACACTGAGAAATTCGTGGAAGTGGGTAACTTGGAAGTATTGGTTTCGGTGGACGGATACACACCACGGATACAGTGTAGGTCACGTATACCAGGTTTAATTGAATTGGTTAGATGGTTGGGAGATGAGATTGCGCAGGACGAACAATGGGATTCGCGCAGAAGAGGCGGCAGCTGCAGGAATTACGTGTGCTAATGTGGATAGCGAAAGCACTTCTTGTAAGACAGGCGTGTCCGTGCAATTCAGATGACGTCTCTTGCGCATTGAATAGAATTTTCGTCCTACGGCTAGTGTATTAATTTTAGCGGCGGTTAAACGTAGTCCGCGGACAGTTTGTTTACGAATACATGATGCGTTGTTTGAACTGTCACTTCATACTACCTGGTAGGCCGCCTAGCATGACAGCGGTTTCATCCACAGTATGCAGTTGCTGTTGACTAATAGCTTAGTTTCACCGCAGGTGCGGAAGTTCCTTGTTAGTTCCAGATAATTAAACGATGACGTCAGAAAACAGCGAACACTTGTTCCAGAGCTTTCGATTTAGATTAAGTCTGTCTCACCGTTGTAGATATCCATAGGATATGAGTGCATGCTGCTGCTGCTTGTGCCTTTGTCTTCGCGAACTGTGTTCCGCCGGGCCCACTTCGCCGGGAGTAAAGTTTGATGACAGCAAAGTCTTCCCCGCTTGCCTTCACAAACAGCCTGGTCATATATTCGGCAGGAGTTCATCCATTCCTCACCTTGCCAGTTTTCCCGCGAAGGCGTCGAACGAGGGTGGTGCTATAAAATGGGAAGCATACTTTTGACTGGTGAAGTTGCCCCTACACAGACATTAAGGCACGAAATTAGAAAACGTGTTCGTATGTATGGGCGTTATATGTTAGTGTTTTTCGATGTGACAGTAGGTTTTATTTCTTCCTTTTTTTGTTTTATTTTCCATATTTGTTTGGGGTTCCGAGTGTACATTTCATGCCCATATATTGTTCCGTGGCTAAATCAGTACAACAATACGCCGCATTTCACCTGCGGCCACGGTCGTTATGAAATGGTTTTTATCCCATCTGACTGGTTCTCAAACTGCTGTTTCCTGAACTCCAGGAAAATCGCAGTTACCTGGAGGAGTACTTCCTGAGAAAGAAAGTATCTCCCAGTGTCATCCTTTTATGAAATTCGAAGGATAATGGACCGTTTTCACAAGACTGCCGCCTAATACTATTTTTGTGAGCCACATGAATCCACTCCTCACCTTCAGCCGTGTCTACGCCTGCGCATTCTGCCGTCACAACGTAACTTGTCAGCGATCTCCAAAGTGGTACTTTATCGGTCTTTGGTGACGACTTTGCGAACTATACCCAACTTCTCGTCTGTGCGGTCTGTTGATGGGCAGCTTGAACTCTCAGAGTGTTCGAAGTTTCCCCGAGGTAGAATCAAGAACACCGCTCAGAAGTCTTTGCTGTCCCCGTGGGATCGTCATTGAAAGCTGTACTGATGCAGTGTTCCCCAGTGTGAAGTGGACCCCAACTCGCGGCAGATTGGGAAAGCTGAGGACGCTGCGGTGCCTTTTGACTTGCGGAACGGTCAGGTGAAGCCATCCAAGCCAAAGTGCTAACTGGGGGACGGAGATTTGCGCGAAGCGCAAGTCTCCGTCCCCCTGTCTGTTAACCATTCCTTCGTTTGACCGCATCGCTGGGCTCTATAACAGACACCTAAACTCTAACAGGGGGATATGCTTACGCTAACGATATTAAAGTCAAGCTGAGGACCTTTACTCATCATGCCTAGGGCCTAGGTTGCCCAGGACTAATTATGGGAGGGATGAACTTTATTTGGTTGGCTGGGTTCTGAGCCTAGACTTCCTCAGTTGCAAGCTGGAGGTTTGCGACTTTTGTCAGGTCTGCTAAGCGGTCAGCAATATGGGCGAGGTATAATAGCGAGCCTATATTTTACAAGTGGAGAAACAGCTTGACCTGGTAGGAGGTACTCTTTGTAGTAAAGCGAAAAGTGCAGCCGCTTCAGAATGTTCACCGTTAGATTTAGAACACGGCCGCTTGTCCGTACCCATCCAGGGTCTCCTTGGCCGTTTGCATAATCTCTGTTCAGTGTCAGCACAGGACAGCTGTAGGCTGGCTGCTGGCGGTGTGTGTCAGGTTGCCACGAGGTGAGATCAGTTGTCCAAATGCGTAGTGTTATTCTCAGATCATTCGACTAGTCACTTCGGTGGGCGTCTGGCCGTTGAGCTGTCGTCACAAGTGCGTTCTGACGCTCGCTTTTTTCAAGCGGCCTCCAAGTTCACCTTGTAATCCGTACTAACGGGTTATCATGAGAATAGAAGTGTGCTGGAGTATTGTAGCCTGTCACGTCGTTCAAACGAAGTGCGACATCTGTCAGGTTATGGAGTCCATTTTCACGCAGTAGTTATGTTGCGGGGAATGTTTAATGATGTGCGATGGCCGTAGGATAAATGTCATTCAACTTACGGGCATCTTGAACATTTGTTAAACGTGTTTAGTTATGTAATGAATACGTATTCCCATGTTTTTGTTTACTGCTTGTTGAAATACCAGGCCGGTAGCTCAGACTACATAGTGTCGAATGGCGGAATGTTAAGTGAACAATGAACTGGAACGGACAGTGAAGAAGGGGCCATGACTTGATTTGAGGGTCAGTCTTAACACGCCTGGTGAGACCGATGAAAGCCGCGAAAAACATACCGGATAACTTTTGACACGATCGGTATTCGCGCGGACACCTTCCGCTTGCGCTGCGTTATCACATTGAGGGCTTACTGAGCCAGTCCAAGCGATAACGCCTTCCGACTTGCTTTTTTACATTATGTTTGGTTCGGATGTCGTACAGGACGCCAAACGTCCGGCTCTCCAGGCAGATGGCGTCGCTTCGTTCCTTGCGGTTTTTTATTTCGTCAGCTGACGCACTGTCGCAGCCTTCGACGCCGTGCGGCGTGAATCGCGCATATAAACAGATTGCGGACTTAAGTTTCTTTGAGTACTTCTTTGTGTGGTTTGTGGTTCCTCCCCGCAGTGTGCACGTGCGTAATACATAATGCATGTGGCCTTCTCCTACGTAATGCGATTTTTGTGTAGCAAGTGTTGTTCATAGGTGGAAGATTTCTGCGGGGCATATATTTTATGTTCGTAGTTTGGAACTCGGTTGTGTACCTCTGTGTGGATCCACGCTGTAAGTGGTGTGTGCGTTAATGATGACATAGTGCTGGATTAGGATTTTTAAAATCCCTGAATGCGTCCGTTAGCAGCATTGCGTTCGTATTTGACGAAGGAAGTTATATTTTTCTCAGTAATGTACCTGTGTGTGCCTTTTCGCTGTTGTATTTGCTGTTAGGGTCTAGATGTTGCTACGTCTAAAACGCGTGTAACCTGTCAGTAAAAGGTAAAGCAGTCTCATTTCAGGCCTGGACAGGCCCTGAGGGTTCCAGAAGGGTGGGGTTCGAAGATTTCAAGATAATCGGCACATGAAGGTGGTAAGGTTGCCAGCCCTACGCACCGGCCTGGTATTCATGTCTGTTAAAGGCCGAGTCAACCCCAGGGCCATAGTGCGGCAGGAAGGGTTATGTCAATGAAATATTCCGGTGACACCATCGGTAATCGAACCCGCGATCTTCCGGCTTGTAGCGCAGTGCCTCAACCAACAGCGCCACCGCGTGCCCCCGTAACCTGTTAGTACCGGATGAGAAACGAACGTTGTGAGCGGTGTAAGTCTTGGAGCACGTGTTTTTTGACAACGTGCATTATTTCTGTGTGCGCCGTGGAGGGTCGCAGAATGCTGTATCAAGAAGAGCGCAAGCTGCTGCTGCTGTTGATGATGGTGTGCAAATTGTGTTCGTGAGGTGTGCTGAGCGGGCAGGTGGGCAGTATTATGTAGTTTGTGCTGTTCGCGAAACTGTACTGAGGTGCTTACGTGACGGACTTCGAGATGGGTGAGTTACGTAGCACGCATTAGGAGATGAGCTGAATAAATGCGACATGTACTAGCCATTTTTTTGCACCGCGCATTGGAACAATACAATATAATCCAACAAACTGCGGCTTTTCTAAATTAATATATTAATTTATGGTGTCTTCGACATGTTTGGAACCCGAGAGCTCAGACTGCTTAACCTTATACATGAAAAACACACTATACCATACTTGTACATACATCTGTCTTCCTGAAGATGATCCCTCTGGTTCGAAACATGTAGAAGATTTTGTTGGTTTGTATTATATAATTGAATGTTCTAGCCACTTAGTATGATGGACTGTGCGTGTTATATTGCAGCTGGGTTGCACTACCAATTTGTATACTTGGCGTCGTTGAGTGTGGAGGTGTGTCTGGATTCAGCTGGCTCGAAATAGGGCCACCTGGAGATGCCTTGTATGAATTTAGTTCTTCATAAGAGACGGGTAGTGCTTTGACTAACAGACCGATAGTCAAGTCCTGAAGAAGGGTGTTTTTCCTCTGTGTGTGTGTGTGTGTGTGTGAGAGAGAGAGAGAGAGATATGCGCACATCTACCGGCCCCCACATTACGGTAAGATTGTCATGAATTCCAAGTTGGCCCCGGATCAGATCTCGTCAAGTGTAAAGAATAAATAATTTGGTGTTCAGTTGGCGTCCAATTGCTTGGCGTCTGTTCAGATCAGGGGTGGGAATTATTTTGACAAGCGGGCTGTATTACGCCGTTACGTCAGTAAAATGAATGAACGTTCCTACCGAATGTAGTTAGAAATGTTGAAATCGAACAGTGCACTCGAATGGACAGTACTGCTTCGTATTCGGGAAGTCCCGGGTTCGAAACTCGCTGCAAGACTCGCCATGTAAGTGCTTCATTGTCGTACAGCCGCTTCTTGACGCATGTACTGAGTTCATGTTGCCGCTTCGCTAAGGTCGCCGTCGGTCTGGTGTCTAAGGGCCGATCCACACTATACGTCACGTTTCCGTTCCGTCGCGGAACGTCTCCGTCACGTCTCAGTTCCGTTCTGTCGCCGTTGCTGAGCGGGAATGTTTGACGTGACGGAACGGGTCCGGACCTCTCTGTACCTGCTCAATTCCGATAATGTGAACAGTCTTACGTCTCCTCCACTACACTGTTGCCTGTTTTTGTCTTCAGGAATGGATGAAAAATTAATAGAATTGGTGCGTAAATGTGAGGAATTGTGTGACGTGTCAAATAGGAAATATAGTGAGAGTGTGTGGAAAGAAAAATTGTGGGAGCAAATAGTTAAAGAGATTAACAAATCGGGTAACTTTCAGTGTTTTTTATTGCGCATTTTGAAGTTACTATCATTCTATCATCACCGAAGTTCTGATAATTAACAAGTAACGGAAAATGCATTCCGTGGCAGTGGGCTGGATATTTGATGGAAATAAACGCAGGCCTCCTATCACGCTGTGTTCTGGAAGGTGACTGAACATGACGGACAGTGTGAACACTGACCATTCTGATGTAACGGTGACAGAACGGAGACGTGACGCATAGTGTGAATCGGCCCAAAGACTACGGCTTGGATGCCCGCGGAAGTGGTTTGATTCCCGAATGGGGTGCGTGATTTATGTTGCCTGTTGAAGGTCCATACAGTTCTTGGCGCCCACCCAGCGTTTCCCTGTTCAATTGGCGGTGAAGTGGCTGTGGCCTGCAGGACCGAGGTTAAGAAGGAGTGGAACTAGATCTCCACTCCCCCACATGCCTTCATGGCGAGCTGAGGGACGGCTTTACCTTTTTATTATCACTTCGTTACCCATCATCTCCAATTTATTATTTCCGGGTCAAGTTATATTTTGATTCACTTAGCAGTTTTTCTTATGTTCTGTCCTAGAGATCAGCATCGTAGAACGGTGCAGTAAAATCTTGTTGCGCCTGCGCGGTTAAGTGCATGTTGACGTAGAGCGCCGCTGTTGCTGATGCCAGTCGCTGCACTTGATGTCTTCTCCGTATTCGGGAACGAAACACAAAAAACGCCCCGTTTTGTGGCAAAAAGTGGCGAGTTCATATGTCGCGCCAGCGGTAGGTAGACTGCGTTTGAAATGTGATGGCACACGCACAGAAACCAGATTTCGTCTTTCGGCGAAACGGACGAGTCCATTTAAATCGGCGGGGGGCGTCAGTCCAGTCGATTACTGACAGCCGAGGTGTGCGCATCAGTGGTAGTAATGCTGGATACAACATGTTCCGATGTAGTGTGAAGAGTACTGGCTACCCACTCCATTCGCCAGTTTCCCCTTCACTTCCCTTCCCGTCCGTCACCGTGTGCCATCACATTTCAACTGGACTCTTATCTCAACTAATTTTTCCGCCTAGTTTGCGAGTTCTTTCCTTCCCAGTCTCCCTATTTCAATCAGTTCCCAACGTAAGCGGCGCCTAGAACGGTTTAATGGAGACCTAACAGGCTCTTACTGCCCAGTGTACGTTATTTGTTTGTAGGTCGTACTTTCCACGTACCTAGCACCGACGTGTGTCGAGAAGGCAGAGTGATTGTCACTACATTCTGGTCTTTTCGTGCAGGAGGAGGGAGGGACCTCGCGGTTTTCACACGGTGCCATTGTTTTGTGTAAAAGTAATGACGTCTTAATGCACGACATGAAAGCCCATGGAGGAGTGGAGTTATAGATCCACCCGTTCTTAAATTTGTCACTAGATGAAAGCGAGGCCTTAGCCCGGCCACTTAACTACCTCCATCCGTGAGGATTGTCCTTTATGGACCCGGTCCGGATACTTTGAGTATAGACGAATATCTTGCCCTTGTCGTGAATCGTACAACGATTTATCGGTTGCCCAGCCCGTAGCTTGTAGAATCGTTTGTTGTGATCTTATGATAAGATGAATGTCGCTTGCCTGGAACAGAATATTCTGTATTGTAGCAACCAGGGGCTCTTGGCGGCTCACTGGCCACCCGTTGCACTCCCCAGATGAATGACCGTATGCAGACATTCTTGCAAGTTTGTTTTGTCTCCCCATAGTATGGGGGGGGGGGGGTTTGTAACCCTTGATTTTTTTTTTTTTTGTATGCTTGATTGTAAGTAGACGTCGGCAGGAGGGTGGGGTGCAATACCGCAGCACAGCGGTTCCCAACCTTTTTCCACTTGCGTGCCCCTTTGGCAGCTTATTTCCATAAATTGTACCCTACATATTTGCAAAATGTTTGTAATTAATATAGTTGCTGTCATTTCAAATTTGTATGTTGTAACTGTAAATAAATAGACAGATAGTTCAATTAATTTCACAACTCTTGGCTTGCATCTTATCTTGCACTATTGACGTATGTGTCTTTATGCGCCATTTATCTGTTTTTTTTTCTCGTACCCCTAAATGTCATGGTTCGTACCCAGGGTTGGGAATCACTGCTATAGAAGATCTTGGTATAACTAGGATTGGAGCCTCACAGACAGGGGGATTCTTTCGACACTAGCCAGGCCGAGCACTTCCCTCCGGCGAACGGCCGCATAGAAATTAGCGGTCCTCCTGCACTCGTCTCCACAACCGGGTTACTCCATTGTACCGCGTAGTGATTATTAAAGCCATTAGTATTAGGAGATTGCTTTGGGTTGTCACTCTTTTTAACAACGACCATCCACCCTTCAAGCGTCAGCCTCCCATCTTCAGGGAAGTAAAGTACCGCTCGGCTGTCTGCCTGTAAGGTGTCTGTCGCCGGGCAGAACAGGACCCAAGACCCTCTGGTCAGGAACGCTACAGTATGATAAGTCACAACCTGCAAAGTACACGACTCATAAACACAGCACTAGGCTGTCAGTTCAGTGGGTGCGTCTGTATATACCGTATATTCTCGAATGTAAACCGCACCCGAATCTAATCCGCACTAGTTTTTGCCGATTTCTTAAACGAAAAAAGTTAGTTCGCGGTTCCAATCCGCACCTTTCCTTCAACCGCCCCTTGCCTACAAGGCAGACTGATAAAATAATATTGGATGTTACCAATGCTTCAATCGTTTACCGACTAACGCGCCGTGTGTGAAGTGGCCACTTAACTGCCAGCGGTACATACGCACCGCAGCTGATCCGAAGATGACATTCTGTGGGAGGACGATGGTGAAGATAAAGATGATAGTGACTGAGTGACAGATAACGATTCAGTTATGAGTGATGACGGCGAGTCTGATGAATAATAAATTATGAATATTATATATTACATAATATAAATAATAAATAAAATAATAAATTATTGTATTGTATTGTTCTTACGGCACATACAGCGGCTCTATATTTTTTTTCAAAATCCAGCTCACGACCGCGAATCTAATCCGCACGTGATTCTAATCCGCTTCTGATTTTTTAGCCCTCTGAAACTGTACAAAAGATGCGGATTAGATTCGAGAATATACCGTATTTTGAAACTTACTGTTCCAAACAGCCAGGACACACAATATATTGAAAGCATCAGAGACGTTTCTCTTACCAATATACAATTCAGTTTCTCTTTGGTGCAGCAGGTAAAGATGTTTTCCTTAATATAACTCGCGTTTGTTAATTTCTTTTAGCAGTTGAGTTTTACTGCGGCACATTCAATTAGACACACAAAATAATATTAACGTTTCGTCTGATCAGGACTGACCAACCTTTTTAAGGGCGCATGCCCAAATTGTGTATTTCGAAGCAGTTCTTTCGCGTGCCCATGGAAACCTTGAAGAACAAAATAAGGTCTTGGGAGTCTTCCATAATTATTATTAATTACTGTATTATTAATGCGTTATATTTCATTATTAATGCCCAGTATAATTATTATATTTATAATAAAGGCCTCATCGAGGAATGCGATTAGGAAGAAAATGTGGCAGGAACTGTTGCTTCTACTGCTTCCTGTTTCGAAAGAAGACTGTTCAACGTTCTGTCCAATGTCACGTATTCGCCCAGTCACCGCCAGACCGGCGCCCCCAATGGTAAATATCCAGTCAACACATCGCACCGCTCCCGATTTGTGTAAAAATGTTTAACTGTAGTGTTATTTGGCAGCAACGGTAATTCATGTACAGTCTATACGCAGTCAGATATGTGTATATATACACATATTCTGCACAATATGGAGGCGCTTATCGGGCAAAATAAATAAAAAAAATTGGGACAGCAGCGAATGCATCGTTCCACGGAATTCGTTCCGTGTGCCATTCCGGACTTGCGTGCCATATGTTCGTCAGTCCTGGTCTAGATTGTTCTGTAGCCCCAACTCTCTCATTCTTCAAGCGAAATTCTGGTACATTTAATGTTTTATCGCAGACTAATTTCGAAGTGTTTCTAGCCCGAATTTGCTCACCCCCGATCCAGTTGCGGGTGCCAGCAAAGCCCGTACGGAAAAGAGAGGCGCAGAGCATGATCTAGCCGAGACGCGTGAAGTGCTTCCCGATGCGAGACCCTACCAAATCCCTAATTATATACACTTACGTTAATTGGGTGACCGGACAGTTACATCTGATTAGTGCAATTTGTGTGTGTGTGTGTGTGTGTGTGTGTGTGTGTGTGTGTGTGTAGAGACGTTTTCAGTTACGTTGTATTTCTGAAGAGGCAGGGTTCCGAATGTACGAACGTCTGTCTAGAAGGTGCTTAACTGAATGCACTGGCACAGATTCGCATCATATGAATGTTTAGCTTGTAGCTGTGTGGGTGTCTGAGCAGTTTGGTGCAGCCTGAGAGTCGTAGACAGGGCGTTTGGGCAGTGGCCGGAACACCGGCTACTCTTTTTGAGATGTTCCGTGGGTTCTTTGCTTCATCCAGGCAGATACTTGTGCTGTACATCCAGTAGGCTGCGGCCAGTTCCTTCACAATGCTGTCCGTTTCATTGTTCGCCAGCTATCCTTCCAAAGAAGGCAATGGTCGATTGGCACAGCGTCGTACAGAAAATGGGAAGAGGAGTTCCAGTTGTTGCTCGTAAAGCCGAACATGATTTCGGGCCATCTGACGTCTCACACGAACTAAACTCATTTTACTATGTCGTCACCTTTTTTCATCTTATACCTCTTCTACCTACTACCGTTTGTAGATGTACAGGATGATTTTTACACCTGATCACACTCAGACACACCATACTCGGTTGGACTCCCCTGGACGAGGGATCGGTCCTTCGCAGAGACCACTCTCTCTCTACCTGACAACCCACAGCACTCACAAGAGACAAGCATCCATGCCCCCCGACAGGATTCGAACTCACAGTCCCAGCAAGCGAGATGCCGTAGACCGCTTGGCCACCGGGATCGTCATATCGGCAGGTGTCGTGGAATAACCACAGACCGTTTTCTATTTCATTTGTTCTAACAGCAGGTGAAACACGTATTAATTTGCATAACGAAGTCTGTCTTTTCCCTTACACTATACAGTCATGGTATATAAAGTTTCTAATATCCGCAGACAGTGTGTTCTCTTCAGTGTACATAACGTGAATGAAACTGGGACGCTGTGCGTTCTGTCAGTCCCAGTTTTACGATCGGCAAATCAACACACCTTACGTGTTTCGTGTCCATCGAATTGGGGGCTTCAGAGTGTGGCCAGGCTGGCGCACTGTCTTGCCAGTGTCCCACTGTAATATTGAAATGACGTGTGCAGGTTTTGAGGTCGGCGCTTTCTCAATTTCGTAGCTTTAAAATTTTGTTTGTTTGCTTTTTTCTGCGTGCGTGAAAGAGGAATTGCTAGTTGCTTCCAACAGAGCTATTGGTTCCAAAGTATTACAGTGTTGTGAAGCAGCCGATAATTACCCCTCATTTGCTTCTCTTAAGAAACACGTGGTTTCTAGGACAGCCGGTTTGCAAGATTGCTATTTTGTAATGAGTGTTTGTAGAATTGTTTTTTCTTCCACTTGGACAGGACAGGTGTGACAGGATTGGAAGGGACTGGAGAAATTGTGACAGCCACGAAATAATTTTCGAAACTTGTTTTGCTTATCGACGGTCAGTCATACAGAACTTCTGATAAAAAAAAAACTAACAACAGTCATAAAATTTAAAATTGACAGTGCTTCGATATTGCATTGTGAACATAATAGTGTGTTTATTGTATTTCAGTAGTTATGTACAGTACGATAATATTTACGGAATTTTTTTCTATTCAGTGTACATTACACAATATGTTTTGGCCTGTATATGTCATTTTCTGGTGTAGTATTTGTATTCAAAACGTGTGAATGTCTTGATTGTGGGTGCTTTTTTTTTCTTTCTTTCTTTCTTTCTTTCTTTCTCCTGGCATTTCGTTCTTGTACTTGTGGTGATGTTCGTTCTTGGCATTATCTTCTTCGTGTATTCATTTTCTGGTTTTGGTTTTTGGTGTTTTGATGTGGAATTTCTCCTGACATTTCTTCGTTCTTACGTTGTTTTGGCGTTAGGGTGCAGTGCTTGATCGTGCTGTCTTTTCGACGGGTGGCTGTCATTTTTGTTGTTGGGTATATTTGTTATGGGATGAATGTTTTAAAAATTGCGTTTTTGGTGATGGTTTGGTGCTTCATTTGTTGGTTCTGTTTGCAGAACTTGTACCTGTATACCGGTACGTTGGTGTTCAGTAATGTATAGCATGCCCATTGGGTTTTCTGTGGTTCCATGCGTGTGGTTTTTTCCCCGCGTATCCTGCGTGTAGTTTGAGTTGGTTCTGTTGTTTTTAGTGGAGTATACATGTTCCTTAAATCACAATGAGAATAATCTGCCGGTCTGCCTCACGTATTTTGTGGGGCATTCATTGCATCTCAGTCGGAATTAAGGTACTTAGGGTATGTCTGTTTTCCGGTTTCATTTTTTGGTTTTAGTAATCTTTTATGTGTAATAAATTTGGTTTCTTCCCTATCGTGTATTGTAAATGTTCTTTTTATCTTCATTCTTCTTCTTCTTGTTAATGGTGGTGATGTTTATGTCGTTGTTGTTGTTGCTGCTGCTGCTGCTGCTGCTGCCGCCGCTAGTGGTTATGTGGTTGTGTTAGCTGTGCTGACAAGGTAATACGGAAGTATTTTCAGTTAGAATTCCGTTATATAGCACGGCTGAACGCCAACATTGAAGACCGATAGACATTTGGACGTCTTTGGAGTAGACTCTGTAATCTTACAAAAAAGTCTCCAGTAAAGCCACAGCTTTTGGCTCCCTTAATATCGGTTGTGACAGTAATCATTTATTTAAGAATCCTTGCGTTCAAATTTAGTTTCGAGCGACTAAAGTGTAGCTGTTGGACGCTTCACAGTGCAACTGTGCACACATTCACCTAAGTAGTGTATACTGGCGTGCTTGAGAACGGGCCGCTGGGGGGGGACTTTGGAATGGTGTAGTAAAACATGAACCGCATGTAACACTAACCACATTGTTTAAGGGCGGCTTGTGTTTTATTACATTGTTACATAAGAAAGGGGTGAACAGATTTTTACAAAAATTCTAGGAGCCACCTCGGAATGTTAGGCGCCATAAGGGTTACACGAGGTAAATTCCATACTGAGGATTTACAGACATTAGGCGCTACCGCAAAAAAAATTATTTGCCACCGCCACATCGGCCACGGGATTTGTTCACCCATGGCATATAAATCACACGGTATCATGGTACTCGTTGTTAAGACAGGAAGTAACATGACGAACGGAGTTGCATAACGAGAATCATTACAATTATATTGCCTTGTGTTTTCTAGCATATGTCATTGTTTGTGTCAGAATGTCGTGAATTTCCTTCGGCGCCTTGCCTTGCAGGAAAATACTTGAAGACAGCTCGCGTCTCCGTGTTGTTGAAATCGCGCGCGTCGCCTGACATGCTTCCTTTTCAGCCTCTGTAACAAGAAAATACCAGCAATTCGCCACACGAACAGACCCCTCTTTCCAACGACACTATCGATTCCGTCCTACGACATCGGTAAGTAGGTCGGGCTAAGGACTTATCAGCACCCCCTTGTACAGTTGTGGCATAGAGGAGGATTAGGTTGCGTTATAGGTGGCACGCATTGGGACATGGGAAATACCCTTACCGTTTTAGAAGGGAAGCAGTGAAACCGCTTGGGAGGCAGATGGGATCGTAGGATTTAGTTGGCTTTGACTTGAAGAGCTCCCATAGGTGGGCTGTGGTTAATGCGGAGGTTTAACCTGCAGGTTCCATTAACCCTTATCCTGCTAACGTGGAGAATATGATGAGCTCTTAATAATGCCGGCAGATGGGATTTAATTCGGCATTTAAAGTGTTAAATGTGGGAATTTCATGGACGCCTTATTGCTGTCGGCCAGTTAGACGCGCATTTTATCGACTGGGCTGCATTCCGGGCCACCGTGAAGTCGGTGTTGTTTGTCGGCAGAAGCGGGAACTATTCTCATCAATGAAATACAGTGGGGTTTGCTAGAACGAATGTAATTGGTTCTAGAACCTCGTTCGTTCTAGCATACATTGAAATACTCGTATATGTATTTAGGGGTAATCCATTCCAGTCCCACAGCCTGGCAAAGTTACCATCCAACACAACCATTTAAACAGGAAAAATATAATAGAAAATAAAAAATGTAAGTGTAAAAATAATGTAAAATTTATTTAACTTTCATACACTGTACATGTAAATTCTGAAAGCATAAATAATTTTTATTTAGTGAAAACTACGAACAAACTTTCCCTAATAAAAATGATAAAAAAATCACGCGATGGTGGAGGGAGATGAGTCATTGTTTCAACTCATCTTGGATGACTATCCCGTGGGAGGTTCATCAGTTTGAGGGCGTTTGTCCACCTTTTTGAATAATGATAACGGAACTAACTGATAACTGAGCCGTACAAACGATAACAAAGAAGATGACTGACGCTCTAATCAAAGCGGGAAGGCCCGACACGTCATGTGCACGCGCGTGCCACGTCGGCCGATAGTATTCCTCTACGTTCGTTGTAGCATCCAGATTTTATTGATAAAAACTGTTTGTTGTTGCATACCCCATGTACAGTGGGAGGGGGCTGACGTACCTACTGCACTTTCGCACCCCTTCGTACAGTGTTGCTTATTTCAGCACGGTGACAACGTGGTGTTCTTTCATACACTGTACTATAGAATCATTTCGGTTGTTATTCGCCAGATTTTATAGATGCGCTTTACAATAGTGTTTCTCAACCTTTGTGAGACCGCGGCCCGGTAAATTCTTTTTTCATAAGACAAGGGCCCGGTCCCAATGGATTTACTCGTCAGTACCTTTCCAATTTTTTTAAGTTCATTCAATAAACTAACATAAGTATTAATAATTAATTATGGCATAATCATAAAGAGCATTAGTACAATTATGTGTACCGTGGGGCATGTTGACAAATATGCAATTACATTTAAATTAGTTATCAATTGCAGGAGAATCTCTCGCGACCCGGTATAATTGGTGCCAGGGCCGCGGCCCGGCGGTTGAGATACACTGGATTAGAAAACACTGGTGCTTGTGTTAGAACGTAGGCCAGTTACAATTACGCTCTTATCCGTGCACGGTCATGAGTACGCAAATTGATTCACAACGCTGAAGAAGGCTGTGCGTTTCTCCGAAACGTCAAGTAGGCCTAACAATTACCCAACCACACGGCGCAATATCCCGGAAGACCTGGTTCCTCAACAGTCACGTGGCGGAAATCATAAACTACGGCTTTCTTATTCTGGGAAATATATATTTTTTACTTTGATGGTTTTACCTTCCCCATTATCGTGTTTCGTTTATGTATGATTGGTATTCTCTGAACCAGTGAAATGATAAAAGTTGTCACAATACGAGTAGTACGTCAATCTCCGTGAACAGTTAACAGTGTTGACAGGCAGTGTACGTGTAACGTAACATTGAGGCGTGTCCGTGCAACAGTTGTTGCAGTGGAAAAATCATATGTATTACACATTCTGAGTGTGGGTTTGTAGAGTTAGGTATCCAGCATGCAAAGCGCATGTGCCGTACTGTCTTCTGTGGCCTCTCTGGCTCCACAATATTTGTCCTTACGATCCCATAAACGGCACGTTTAGGTGCAAAAGTTATTGGTTGTAAAAATGTGTGTTTTGATTTCGTCGTCATCTTTGAAATACTTCTGATAGCAAGAGAAATTAAGCGAGATGTCATAAACTTATGTGGGTCTTCGTGTAAGGTACGCGCCATTCTTTTCAGATTTTAATGATATTTGGGTTTTCTGGACAGACACTCGGAAAAAAGCCTTTAATGTCAAATTTCATGGAAATCCGTCGAATGGGCCGGAGTTGTTCCATGAGGACACACATACATACATACATACATACATACATACATATATACATTCATGCATACGTTCCTGCATGCATACATACATACGTACATACATACATAAATACATGCATACATACGTACATACGTATGTATGTGTGTGTGTATATATATATATATACACACACACACACACACACATGCATACGTACGTAGTACATACATGCATACAAACATACATATATACATGCTTGCTTACGTACGTATGTACATACATTCATTCATTATGAAGGTAATAGTTGCTTTTCGCAATTTCGCGAACGCGTTTAAGAGCCCATCTTCCACGATCTGGTTAGGTACTGAACGATTTACTTCAGTCAGTAGAAAAGCGGAATTTCGTTTCATATGGTAGAATACTGTATATCAAGGTAGGAATTGTGAATTTGATTTGTGTCTTTTGCAGATAGTGGCTGTGTGTGATTGCATTTACATTCTCTTTTGTTGTTGTTGTTACCTCTACAATGCTGGATTATTTATAAGTTGGACGGGATGGGATGGTTGTGTCTGCGGGTTAAAGAAATGTTGTACGCTGCCGCTTGGCGTGACCGTGTCTGATGGTGAGGAGCATCTGACACATGCAGTAAGTCGTGAGCAGACAGGATCGAACTTCTGGTGTCGCGTCGTTTAATTTGTAGTACAGCGTTCTGTCGTTTCGGAAAAATCGATGTCATCGCGTTATCCGTTACCCTGACGACATTTGGAATAATCAAGATAATACATGCGGTATTCCAGGTGGGTGCGTAAAAAAGGATAAAAACGATCAGGCGATAAAGAATTATATCTTACTGAACAACTTAATGATCAGATTGTTCCAGATGTTACTAGCGAAACAGAATCTGGCCGTCAGATGTTGCAGCCGATATTTAATTTGATGTCAGAGTTTACACCAAGTCATTGGTTTTACATCCGTGGTCTGGCCAGGCTGATGAACAGCGTAAAGAAGGGGGCAGTGTAGGGTCTTTACCTTTTGACTGTGCCGACTGCAGGTGCGGATTCACGATTCGCCTCCGGGATGAATCGTGCCACTGGCGATGCCCTACATCCAGGCGGGCCAGGTTAGTATTGATGTTATTTCGTGGCCCTTCAGCGATTTCTCTTTGCCTAAATTACTGATGTTGCAGTTCGACATTGGCACCGATTAACCAAAAAAAAAAAAAAACTAAAACCACGTGTTACTTCTTAAATTTTCACTTTAATTAATGTCTGTCTTCCGTCTTAGGGATTCAGTTTTAGGTACGGTAAAGCTTGTCCTTGGACACGTCGTGGGTAGATGGAGGTATTGCTATGCTCATTCTTAAGCTTGACATTAAGTGCAGGTGCGTGGTCAGTTTCACGCCCCGGCCGCTTATTCTCCAGAGAAACAGCCTCTGATACCCATTAACCAGGGCGCTGGGAGGACTCAAAGCCGTTGTGGATTGTTGGGCGGACTGCAGCTCGTGCCGGAGATCCACCGGGTATTCGTCCGCTTTCTAGGCTCTGGCACGATGACATCTGACTGAGCTGGCCGATGGTATGTATGGCTTTAGGAAGTTATTAATACTGGACCTCTGAGGGAGGAGCATACCAATGCGGTAATATGTGGGGCGTAGGAGATCAGCCGAGTTTTCAGAAAAGCTGTCAGATATTTTATATATTTAGACATTAATCGAGTCCCAAATTTTCGAATTAGGATGGGCTTACATGTATATAGAATTACGTGTATAATGAAATCAGAGGCTACCAACACTACATTATCGGACCAGGGTACGTCGAATTGCTCTTCGCGCAGTTCTGCGTCTTGGTTGGTGGCTGGAATGGTGTGGAACAGGATACCATCGGTAACCACATGGAGAGGACAGGCGAGGCAATCGGAGGACAACCACGTTAAAGGTGTAACATTCTAGTTATTCAGAATTCTCGACACGAACTGTGTGTCAAAGTCAGCTGTCGGAACTGTTAATAACTTGTGTGATTTGTGGCTGAGTTTGAGTGGCGGATAAAAGAAGACTACAAATGACGCGGTACATAGAGGTCACGAGCGCGATGTGTACTTGCCGATGTACGGCTTTACCTTACACGTATGAATGCAGTTCTCTTCAGGAGTCGACGTTTATCCAGAGCTACTAAAATTACATTATATAAGACACTAATAAGACCGGTAGTGTCGTGTGGAGCGGAAGAATGGATGTTGACGAAGAAGAAAAAATATTTAAAGAGAGTGTATGGTCCTAAATATGAAAACGGGGAATGGAAAAGTCGGACGAATCGAGAACTAGAAGAGACGAGCAAAGGAGGAAATATAGTAAAATGGATAAAAGGGCAAAGGGTAAGCTGGTTAGGTCACCTAGAGAGAATGGAGGAGAATAGGATGCCCAAAAAGATCTTCACTCAAGAACTGGAAGGGACGAGAAGAAGGGGAAGACCCAGGAAAAGATGGAAAGAGGAAGCAG
>Ga0136643_10002353_pt1 | contig 24391 bp, 12 predicted proteins | sample TergutLab28metaG_FD_96883 | JGI IMG/M metagenome (GOLD analysis project Ga0136643, IMG submission 96883) | Labiotermes labralis P1 segment gut microbial communities from Petit-Saut dam, French Guiana - Lab288 P1 (version 3) (version 3) | ecosystem: Host-associated > Arthropoda: Insects >... | reverse complement strand
CCGAAACTCCAACACACATCGAAACAAGAACACACGACCAGTGTGATGATACAATAAAAAAGTCGCAAGCTCCTGATGATGGATGTATTAATGTCCGTAACATGTTGAGCATAGAAGAAGTGAAATAAAACATAGTAACTAGTGACATCAAGTTGGTCTCTTATTCTTCAACTATCATAATGATACACGGTCCAATATACATAAGATTTACCATGTATGAGGTTTGAAATAAATAACAGGAGGACTGTTCACCGAAGTTACAACTAAATATCCTTAACGCCGAGTTACTCTACAGTTGGCGAGCGTTTGGAAATATGAGTGTAGGTGAATAAATCCATGGAGAAGAGTCATTCCCAACAAACTGATACTAGTTCGTGTGGTCAAGAAATTTCTCGTCTGTGTTGAACTCGATAATTCAATTACGTCTTCAAAATACAAACAATTAAACTCTATCTGAACCCGCCGAATACAGTTTAAACTCTCATGCGCTATGTCAATGGGACCCATATTGATATTATATTCCGTTCTACACCAGGTCTTCAAAACAGTCTCTTTCCTTCACTGATTTCTGCTAGAATATTCTACTAAATTAAAAAAAAAAGTATATTGTCTGCTGCTTCTCCCGCTCCATCTTCCACCTTGATATGATCATCCGATATTTGCGGGGATACAAATTGTGGCACACTCCATTATTTATCATTCTTCATCTTCACATTACTTTATTGCCTTTTCTATATTAAAAAAAATATGAATACCTGAGATTTAAAATTCTGTCTCATTCTGTTTCTACGTAGCAAGTAATTTTTATGACTGACGGTAGGCACACCAGGTGGCAGCGATTGTCGACTAAGGTCTTTCGTTTTGAAGCAGCCGAGAAATTCCTTTGTCTCGGTCGGTAATGCACTGATGATTTCTCCCGACAAAAATGTATCTGTATGCAGCATCACAGCTTATTTTATCGATCTGTCTTCTTGTACTGTCAAGCTCATGGTGTGAATATTCAGTGATGCTGTAGTGCTACAGTAACAGTAACTATGACGTAAGTTACACGAGTGACGCAGTGATACTCGGTTTATTTAATGACGCAATTACAAGTACGCAGACAACGTGGAATCGAATAGTTGTGTCACCCTGGATTATGGTAGAAAACGCTCTACCCTGAAGACGGAGGCATGTTCCTTCGAAACGTCGGTAAATTTCTAGCAAACTATAAGGCGTCATGGCAAAGAACTCGGAAATATTCGCCAAGGACACGAATTAAAGTTATAGTTACAGTTACAACATTGATATGGAACAAAGTGGACAGGAATATAGGATTAATTGTTAAACAAAATTACCATCCGTAAATTATTAATTTCCAATCAGCAATACATTTGAAACTTTGTGCATAGAGCTTATTAATTTACCTATATTTGTTTAAGATGTGGAATGTCGGGGTCCCTGCAACGCCGACCTCCGCACAGTGCACAATTTCCTTGCCCAACAATAACGATCCGTCAATGCAGAACACATCATTACAGTAAATACAAACAACTACATGTGTCAGCTGTACGAGACAGCCATTTTACTGACATAACGGGGATGACACACATTAAGACAAAATTTCCTTGTTCATCCTACTTTACCGACATTGATGTCGTGCACTATGTACGAAGGTTATGATCGTCCATTAAGGAATTTTAAAAGGTAAAATCGTTAATTAATGAAAATTAGTGTCCTTTGTTGAAAACAAAAGTATTGGGTTAAGGAAATAAACGAAGTGATATAAACGAGGCATGTAGGAAAGTAGAAACGCGTGAAAATATTAATTAGGGGGAGAGGAAGCTTTTGGGACTTACACGTAAATGGTGGGGGTAATATTAAAATGCATTTGACGTTAATGTTACCGTGCATCATGATAAATTCTTATAATAAAGCCAACTAGATGCACTAATTTTTCAAATTTATTTTTGGAATAAAACTCTACATGTTTCGGACAGTTTCTCTGTCCATCATCAGGAGTTTTTCACTGTACACACAGCAATGGTATATGTCAGCAAAACTGTATGACATATACCATTGCTGTGTGTACAGTGAAAAACTCCTGATGATAGACAGAGGAACTCTCCGAAACAAGTAGAGTTTTATTCCAAAAATAATTTTGAGAAATTAGTGCATCTAGTTGGTTTTATTTTAAGAATTAAAATGGACGTTCGAAGTGGATTTGAACTGTTAACGACTCCGGCTATGCGTCTTTTAGCCGTCTTGGTGAACACAGTGTGAAAAATTTGACAGCTTTCAATACCCCTAAGTGTAATGCATGATGAAAAACCGGATGAAGAATAAATCATTTAATAATGTTTGAGGCCCTAACGTACGAAGAAAAGTTGTCAAAATTACATGTTACAATTACAATACAGACAGTGTAAGTGGACGACACATTGTAAGTACGTAAGTAAATCGGGAGAAAATGAACGAATATGACAGTGACATTTCCACCACGTGACGTATTCAAGTTGGAAACTTCCGGCAGCTTCATGATTAAAATGTAAAGTAACGGCGTTGCTATAAATTCATTCAGTGCGGGGGTTTAGTTCCACAGAACAAGGAGAATCACTTCCTAGGTCAGTGGAAAAGAGAAACGGCAGGTCAGAAAATAATCAATTAGGTTATATAAACATTACAATAGTTGTAAGGTAGCTTGAATTTTTCCGGACAATCGTTTTGGCAACTCTAAAAGGTCTTGTACTGTGAAACTTAATGAACTACTATTTTCTGCACGGATCAAGCCATCTGTTTTTTGGACATTTGTCATCAGATTGAGTAATGTTTACGTCATTAATTTTGTGAATTTTCAACAATAAATTTAAATTTATTTTCAGTTATACTCATGTTATAATTGTAATTATTAGCTGGAACAGATCAATAGTGTAGTTAGCTGGCTGCAGACGGAAGAATCCAGAGTTGGCGTTCAATTTCAATCAGGGTTAAGTTAAGTGACTCTTCTTTAAAAGAGAGAAGACCGTCCTTGGGTTCCATCCAGCCTATCTATTCGACAGGTAGGGAACCCCTTTCTGTCCGGGGCATGAAACTGACCACTGACCTCCGCTTGGGGCAAAGGTAAGAATTTGTAGAGCCACACCTGCTCTCCGCTATGTGCCTTCGTGGTATGTTACGTAGAAATCACTGTCATAAATTGACATTAAGTTCTATACCATATAACCCTGTTCACTGTGCACAACAACAACCGTAACCCTTTTTAATGTTTTGCTGACCGTGCATCTCAGTCTAATCTTAGTAATTAACCAACTTAATGCACAAAATCTTGTTTTATAATAAGTTTGTTATATGCCTGTACATGTTTCGAGCATTATGTGCTCATCATCAGGAGGTCAGAATTGTATTATACAGCATCTGGTATCATCACACCTGTAAGTGGCCGTCCCGTGCACGGGACGGGTAAGAACCGTAACCCTATTGTGCCCAAAACTGCAACCTACTGCAACATGTAACGTATTCTGTCCCATAAATACACTGAATTCTGTAAGCGGTAAATGTATATTGACAGAAAGTGACTTTTTCAAGCAGACCTTGAAGAATGTTTGATATAAAGTGTTGCTCACTGTGACCACTTATTTCATTGGAGTTTGAATGCATGATAACGAGAGTGATGTTGTGTGTGCTGGACAGTGATCAGTAGTTGAGATAGCGATGCTATTTAATGTAGTCTGGTGATTAAATCAATTTCAGTAATTATATAGAAGTGAAGATATTGACTGAACGAAATGTCAGGCCGTCCCTCGATTAAACACGGCGCCACGACAATGTAAAAGGTAGTGAGAGGAGAGCTGTACGCGTCTTTAACCTTAACAGTTGATGGAGGTTTAGCTCGAAGTTTCGTGCCGCGGCTGCTTTGCTTTAGAGCCACTGTTTGCCGTAGACTGGAGCATCCCCAGCGTCGGTCAGAACGCAGCGGTTGAGTGAAAATGTCTTACCCTCTTACGTGAAGAGACTTAGTGTTCCAGTCGTCTAAAGCGTACATGTCAACGCCACAGCTGAGCTAACATGACCCTTAGCTTTGGTAGGAGAAAATGGAAAGTTTAAAAAATCCCCCCTTTTTTTTTTCAGAAGAAGTAGCTTTCGTCTGTCAGTGGAATCATTCGTATTCTTGACTGGTGCGTAGTTCTGTGGGTACTGAAGTTTGTATGTGATAAGGATATTCTGATTTCAACAGCACTAACTATTTACAAATAGCGGCACTTCCTTGTTAAGAACTACTGTCTATAAGATTTCTGTTCTTCTCTTGTACATGTTTTTATAGATCTTGACTTTTACCGTCTCGTTTTTGTTGCTGTAAAAGTTGCCGCACTGTATGGTAAACTGTACATAAGGCACATGCTGCAGGCTTTTATTGTTCTCAGGCGTAAGCCGGATTACTTTTAAAGACAGGAATATTTTTATTAAGTTCTAATACTATATATTTCAGTTTTACGTCTAAAAATTTTCTCCAGTATCACAATTTAAGTCGATAGTGTTTCTGACAATCGTTTTTAAACACGGCACATAGAGAAACGCTACAGATTTACTATAAATTTTGTAATTCTTAATTAGTTTGCCTTCATTCTGTCAACAAGATATTTAAATCACAAAAATATTCGTTACAGTAATGTCACGAGAGCGCAGATTTGACCTTTTAAAGCCCAATGTTAACTATACTTACGCTACCACATGCTGTGGTATTAAGGAACCTTACAGTTTACCTGAACAGAGTATATGTAATTTGGCTACAGATCCCACAACATATTGATTATATCCGTAAACAACTATAACAGACTGCTTTTCATAATCGATACGAGCCAGTTACACAGTGTAATAGGAAATGAATTTTCATGTATGGTTTTGTTGATTGTCAGTCGTCAGGGGGTTAAGATACCGAAACTTATGAAGTACGACTCTGTTGGGACCTTCGCTATTCAAACCATGACCTTTTCAGTAGAACAAGACACGGTAGGAAAATATGTATGTGGAAATATTTTGTCACTACAGCGTAGTTTAAATGTATATATTAGGCGTATGTTAAATCCTCTGCCAGATGTGGATGAATACGCCCGCAGAGATATTCAGTACCTGTTGCCAAGCTTTCCGTCCTTTCTGCGTCAGTGAGTTATTTAATTTAAATTTGTTTCATTAGGTGATGTTGGAAATTGAATTTATTTGCAAATTCTAGTTAAGTAATACCGTAGGTTTCACCGGAAAACGAAGCAAATTGGGCGTGCCATCTAGTTTTGAGAGGACTAAACGTGTCTGTGCAGGAGTCGTAACGTTGGCTGTACCGTGAGAAACACATACATACTTCTGCATTATGTATTTCTTGTACGTCTGAAACAAAAACGTTAATCTTCTAATGGATAGCGTATGCTGCAGGCTGGCTGGCACAAGAATATCTCGCGGTTCTTTCCTTGGGGGTACAGCTGACAACTTACCCTTCTTCATAGCTGAGGCTAAGAATGAGTGGAGCTAATCTCCACTCCCACAGATGCCTTCTTGACGTAGGCAGGGACAGATTTACTAAACGCTTAGGTATATATGAGTAAGAGTGAATTGGAGGGCTACTGGATAGTGTAGAAGAAAAACAGCATTGTGTACATTTTCACTTAGTATAGTGCCTGCAAGTAGCTGAAGATGGCAGAATTGTAGGGCTAAAATGATTTTATATAAATAGGGTATCATTGTACAGACTGAATTCAACTGGCTTAGGATATGATAGATAAAACCTTGTGAACACAATAATGAATGAATGGATGGATTTTTAGCTTCCATAAAAGGCGGGAAAATTCTTCACCAGCTGAGCAACCTTCATCTACTGCTGAAAAACTACGCTCCATGAATGAATTTGCGTATTATACAGTAAGCTTTGGGTTTATCCTACGTAATAGCAATTCGGAGAAACTAATTATAAAGGAGTTTAGTTACAGTTATACTACGGCAAATGTACCATCTGCTTTACATTCAAATTCTCATTTTGCTTATAAACTGACTTTGCTTGTGTTTTGACAGTGAAAATAAATAGCGATTATTTCCTTCATTAACATTAAAAGACTTGTTTGTGCATTGGAGACCAGGTATTTTTCCTGAACAATACAGAATGAATTACCAAATACTATATACATAAAATTCACGCTGCAGTGGGTTGAAAAGATTTTAATGTCAATGTATATCACAAGCACCTCACATAGTACGTCGATAGGCGTCTTAAAGAATAAAGATAATTGGTTTGTGTTTCACGATTTTGTGTTTTACTTAGAAGCTGGACAGCAGAAAGTTGAAAGATATACTTTCAGTTTTAGTGATTTTTACAAAACTTAACAAGGCTTGTAATAAACCTGAGAATGAATACAGATTTTTAACAAATAGCAATGGACTCGGAAAGTTCCAGAAGTAGAAAGACAAGAAGGGAAAGAGGAGGGATAAGGCGCAGAATGGTGATGGACGGGATGTGTGGAAGAACGACAGAACTTACAATACATAACTGAAAAACTGTCTTTTCTTACTGCCTTACAGCGATTACTGAGTCCTGGTTTTCGACATTTCACGCCAAAGCAGTCGTCTTTGGGTATCGTCTATAAAGCTAGGGGGAAAAAAAAATCTCGTCTTGAAAATAAATTCCGTTCAAACTTGTAACGAAAGTTTCAACTTTTAAGCCGAAATGCAAGGTTCCCTTTCTTTTTATAAGTTTGACTTTCTTCATTAAATGACAGCAAAGCTTCTCTGTGTCACAGAAGAGTAACAAAGATCGTTATTGTGTGAGCGTGGCACTGTATGTGCAGACGGTAGCGGCACATCCAGCCGAAGTGTTCTGAGAATCTCTACTAGTAGAAATAAGATCTGCATCAAATTTGTAATAATACACGCACATTTCCACTCTTTGGTTTTGTACCCATTAGTGACATTCAAAAATGAGTTCTATCAGAGACGAAACCATCTCGCTGTGATACAAAAATACCACGGAGTTCGATTCCTACTGCCGTTAGTTCTTCGATTATCCGTACCTTTTGGTTGGAATTGGACAAGCGGAGTGTGTTAAAGTGTACGTCATCTCTTTTTCAAAAAGTATATGGGCTTTGAATCCTACACAAATTTCTCTGAACAACATGAATGGCCTTCTTTTACATTATTTTAAGTTAAACATGCTCATGTCCACAGGCATAGTTCTACTGCGCAGGAATACGTTCACTGACTAACACTTTGTAGTAGAATCCGAAGGTTCAGAACCTCTAATACAAAAGCCTCTCCTGGACAAGAAGCCGGGTCATTTCCGTCCTGCTCCCATCGTCACAACAATGTTACCTACTGGACATCCCATACTATCTCCTGGCTGTCCCTCTAAAGCGCTGTAGATTGATGAGTTTCATGGTCCTTTGTTAGAAGTATTTGCCCTGCCTAACGCAACCACCCCAGGTCCTTTACTTTCGCAATGTTTGGTAACTTGTACAAATCACATTGTTCTTTGCACAGTTTAGTCCGAACTGCCGTCGTGTTTCTATTTTTTCTTTCTTTCCATCTTTTTCTTCTTTCTTGTATTGTCCAATATTTTGACCTAATTATTTCGATTCGTTTACTCGTAAATTTATGTTTGTTCTTAAAAACAAGAAACCTTTATTTTTAACCGATACAAACCCGTGTCTGTAATATTGTTGGTGTTAGTAGACTGCTTGCGAAGGTCCAATTTAGGCCTCTTATAAAAAAAAAAGTGATATGAAGTGATACGGGGTGGAGCCAAAATGTACTCTGCACTTAACTAAAAAGTATCAAACCGCCTCATTCTTATTGTTGATGTTACAACCGCGACTATTAGCTTCGTAATGTCTGCCTGTCCGTCTGTCCGTCCATAGGTCCGTCCCTCCGCATGGAACAAATCAAGGTGCCACTGGACGGATTTTTATGAAATTTTGTATTTGAGTAATTTTTGAAAAGCTGTCGAGAAAATTCAATTTTCATTAAAATATGATAATAATAATGGGCACTTTATGTGAACAATGTGCATTTTCGATCATCTCTCGCTCATTCCTTCCTAGAATAAAAAATGCATTACACGAAAGTTTCAGTGAAAATCAAAACACATGTATTGTGTTCAATATCTTTTTGTTAATCGTGCCTTTTACGAGATATGCGGATAACATCGTAGAGTCGGACAGGCCACAATAACAATATGGCACATGCGCATTGCATGTTGGATACATAAGGCTACAGACATACACTCGGAATTTTAATACTTTTTGTTTTTGCACTGCTACAATGGTTGCAAGCTAGCGCTACGTTATACGTGCTCATCTTGTTAGTACAGCGTCTACAAGCACGTTGGACCCATTCCTAACACATTTTGTAACTTAATAAAGTGTGAGAAATGTATCTGTAATAATGTACAGGGACTCCGAACATGCTTGCCTTCTACGGTACTTGCAAAGTGACTTTTGTTTCACTCTGTATTTGCTGCGATTAAATGGGGTCTTCCACATTAAATTTACAAATTTCTTGTTACTTCTTTTAACGAGAGCTTTTGCTGTGGAATGTGACATGAAAATTGTAAGATGCGAATGGCGAGAACCAGGGAATTTGTCCATGTTTTCGTTGACGCTTGCACGCAATATAAATGTCTACGTTGCTTGTTATGATGCTGGGTAGTGTATGCAGTTCCTTCAGGTGATACAGTTGGAATATTCAATGTGATGGTGTTCTTCGTGAATCATCGTAACCCCCAACTGAGATTAATTTCATATTTCTCCCAGCACATATCTGCATATAGAGATACAATAATTTCACTAACTCATGTCAGCGTAAGAGCTAAGTGCTTAAAATAAAACGCCCTTTCCCATGTTGTTACAGAATACGTTTATCTTCTTCAAAACCATGGTTATTACTTTGTATAAAGTCTCAAAACTGAAGTTAAAAAGACATATGAAGAGCCCACTGGGTTTGTTTCAATCAGTATTTGATTATACAGTCTAAAGTTAGAATAGCTTGAGGGGTGAAAATAATAGGTCGGTTGAGACTAGATAAAGCTGCAGTAGTAACAAGTAGCAAGGAGAATGCAAGCAATCAGGCAGGCATTCTGAAAAGCGCGAAATGTCTTGTGTTCCTGGTGTTGGTTATAAAAGGCCACGGTGCGCTAAGGGAGAGGGGAGTACGTCATGGGGTGAGTTCCCGTGGCTTACTTGTCTCGAAATCGATATCAAATTAAAGCTGCAGAACCTCGCGGGAATAAGCTAGAGGAAATCTTAAACTGCAGAGAAGTTATCCCAACGCTCGCAGTGCCTACTGTCTCGGGGCTGTGCCCGTCTCTCTTACGTGCACTTCAAAAATTACACGCCCTACCGTCAGATAGCGACTTGCCACTTTTCTTCTACGGACTACCCCTTCCTCTAATTCCTTTTTATGACATCGTCCAATAGTTCGACGTCGTTTAGGCTGTGATTATAATCCCCCGGCATAAAGTTCCCGTTTCCATTATGCGCTATGAGAAGCGTAATTGGCATTCTCCTAAAATTTATTCGTTATTAAAGAGATTTTTGCGTGTGTTTCTGTTCTAATTACAAAATATGACTTGAATTTTCTAATAAAAGGGGAATCGTAACGTGGACTAACAACGAATAACCTTTCCGGAAGTAACTTTATTATATTTTAGCTTATACAGCTACAATAACAGGTCTGTGAAATCGTGCGTTCCTTTTATTGGAAGTTTGAACATTATTAAAAATCTAACTTAATAGCCAAAAGGTTCTATCTTTATCTTTCACAACATGATATGAAATTAATTTGGGTTTAGCGTAGATTGAACTAGCGTGACATCTTTATTTCAAAGCAAGACATAACAAACTTACACGCTGAAAAAACTTCTAAATTATAGGTCTAAATTTTGACGGATTTACTTAAAACTTTGAAGACAAAAATGAACTTAAATTTTCTATGAAGTTTCGACTCCTACCTCACAGGAAATACTTTTGTGTTTTCAGTATAAAAACTGATCAGCGAATGGTGTGCAGTAAACAGTCGCTGTTTATTGTAAAAATCGTATTGATCTCATATTTATTTAACAAAATGCAGAATTTGTATTGTTACATGTAGCCGTACATAAATAGTCACTTGGACTTAGAGGGATACCGAATTTGCATAAATTATATTACATTTTTGACAAATAAATGCAGTTTTGTTGTACTGTTTATAAAAGGAAGTACTGTAGTAAATATCACACACATAAACTAGTGTATTACGAATAATGGGAAATTACTTAATGAGAATCAGTGCAAATCAAATCAAATCAAATCAAGCACCAAAAGTATTTATTCCTGTAATAATTCAACATCATCTCAATTTATGTATAATTGTGTTCATATTCTTACATTCTTTGTCGACTTGATGATGGCCTATCAGGCCGAAAGTTGCTGAATTAATACTGGAATAAACAGTTGTTTTTAACTGGATTTACTGTGATTCTTATTAAATATAAGACAGCTGACATTAAGATATTAAATTCCTTGCCAAAACAAGAATAAATTCAATACAATCGACATCAGAGTTGGGAAACAAAATATGATCAATTGCTGCGTTTGAAATAGAATCTTTGTGACATGAACCGAGGGGTTTTTATAGTTTTGAAATTTTAAGATTTGACGTAAGGTAATGGGCACATGGTCGTTTTTGGATTTGCGAAGAAACGTGGGAAACACACTATAAGTTTTAACTGAATGGACAACGGTTTGTAACGTCTAGGTTAAATACTTGTATGGGATATTAATTGGCATTCTAAGTACTCGATTATTAACGCCCCCATCTCAACTGCAACAGTTTGTATTATCTTTATCGTTGCACCGTGCATTTCGTAGAGTCATTTAATCAGCACACCAACTAATGCACATACATAAAATTTTTTAATATTAAAACATTTAAAATCGTTCCAACATGTTTCGATCCTAAGATCATCTTCATGGAGCTAAACAGTTCCTTGCTAAAGTCACATTTTTTTAAAACACTCACTGATTAATTTCCTTATATTAATCAGATAGTGTTTTAAAAAAATGTGACTTTAGCAAGGAACTGTTTAGCTCCATGAAGATGATCTTAGGATCGAAACATGTTGGAGAGATTTTAAATGTTTTAATGTAAAAAAAATTTATGTATGTGCATTAGTTGGTGTGCTAATTGAATACAAGTTTGTAATATGTAAGCATGTGAACATGTAATTGCAAATTAAGCACTGCCCGAATCACAGAAACATGATTCTTCTTCTTGATCGCAGCTCTATACGTTTCTGTCTTCGGGACTTTTTAAATTTTCGAATAATACGGAAGGACCTACAATCTACGAAGCAGAAATAAGTACAGTTGCGCTTTGACCTGCAGAAATGTATACTGCTCTTTTTTTTTTTTAAAGTGAGGATTGTGCAACTGGAGTGTATACAGTTGCGGTTCCGTCTATGACTCTTATGTGAAGAAGTTCCAAGAGACATTAAACCCGCAAGCTGCTTGTAGACCTGTGTACACTTTTTTCCTCTGGTGTAAAGTGCAATAGCTGTGTTATATGACGGTAATAACCGTCTGCAAAGAGCCGCGCGAAACACAAATCTTCCATAAAGGTGTAATCCGATGATACATCAACGTGTTCCTTTGCAGCGTATCACATTTGTGGCCCACTATTGAGACGTCAAGGAATAACAGGTGTATGGTGAAAATTACGTACAATGGATCTTCGTGATATATACTCTTCACTAAACACTATTCTTCTCCTTTTTGTCTATTTCTTCTGCTTTGCTTTTTTTTTCTCTCTCCATCTTCTTCTTCCTCTACAGACCAAAGGTCACTGCGGCCCAAAGCCTCCAAGTTTATGGGTTATAAATCTGTTGATGGTTGAGGATTCTGGGTGTCTGAGATGACTGTCTGTCGGTTAATGTTCCCAGACGTTTCGAATGAACCAAATGTATTTATCTTCACTAGTTGAGGGGTCATTAAACATTTGGTATAACTCTTTGGACGGGGTTTTAGCAGTGTCGCGTCCTGTAGCTATATAGGACAATACGGAAACACAGAAATTGTGTGCGGACATCCGTGTCCAAAGCTCTGTTTGAGAAAGCGACCGCAGTGTCCGAGCGGTGGAAGGGAATGCAGACGAGTAACTTATACTCTTATCAGTCAGTTTATCCCTCAGAGTGCTCGAATAAAGGAGGTTATTTTAACGGGAAACCTTGAAGGGAAGATGGATTTGGGAGACCTAAGTGTAGATGGAAGTAAAATAACCTATTAAAATTGGGCTGAATTATGTGTCCTAGGAAGGGGGTTGTGCAGACGCCATTTATTTACCTCAGTACGGGTTAAATTGGTATTATTTTATGATGTGGTATGGTATTTATTTACAGCAGTTGGGTTTCCACCCGGTGGAAAGAGACAGCTGTATACAAAAGGTAAAATAATCCACAAAACAATATAAAACACAGAATACATAAAATGGAAAACAAACCAACAAAACACGAACACAATCATGAAAAAGTATGAAAAAGCATAATTCACGTCATTAGAAAATATCAAAAGGAAGCAAATAATAATGAGACAGCGCACTGGAAAGAACCTACATACAGCTACATAAGTATAAATCAATGATAATATACACATTTTATCAAAGATCTTCACTGCACATCACTTCACTTCACTTCACTATACTTCACTCCCCATGTTTCACTTCCGTCCACTTTTGGACGTTACGCTGCCACGTTTCAAAAAACCCTTCACTTCTCCTCACGCTCTCCACTTTCTGACACACGTGGAACTTCTTAATCACCCTACAGCCTACAAATTCCTGAAGAGCGGCCCTGTTCCATGTAGTTATTGAACACGTACTGACTTTTTTTACAAATCATAACAATTTACCTATACCAACAGTGTTACGTTGAGACAAATATCGTGTGGGTTTAACTTCCTTTACTATAACTTCCCTTTCGGAATAGCTGCTGGACTTTTTTTAATTGCACTTGTCCAGTATTAGGCTAACTTCATTTTTGGTTCTGTACAGGACGCCATAACAACTGTGGGAGTGTTAAATGATAAGTACTTTTTTAATTGGACAACAGTTTAGGACTGGGCTCTTTATAACCCGCTGTGACGTATTCTAATGGCTTTCGTCCTGAATGTTGGACAGAAGGCATGATTATGATTTGATGAAGCCGTGCATTTCTAGGATTATTACCAGGCATCATTCATTCAGCGCCGATCCTAGTGGTCTCGCGATCTATGGCGTGTGTATGTGTGGCCGTTGTTTGGCTGGGATTGTTGGTTGGAATCCCGCAAGGGGCATGGTTGTGTGTCGTTTGTGAGTGACGCATGTTTTCAGGTAGAGTCCTCTGCAACGGGCCAATCACCCGCTCGGAGGATTCCTTCCGAGTATGATGTGTCTGAGTATGATCGTGAAGCTTCGACAATTAGGAGACCTTAGCGCACTGGGGAGGGGGGGGGGCTGTCGAGGCATAGAAACATTCTTGTAATTAAAGCCAACTTGGTGCACAATTTTTCTTAGTATATTTATTTCTTTTCACTACATGTTTCGGGTGAATATGTGCCCATCATCATTCATTTCACCCTGCATACCAGACAGTCATCCACGCAGACTGACAAATACCAAGTGCCGCATAGATACAGTTATTTCTCCTGATGATGGGCACATAGTAGCCCGAAACATGTACAGAAAAGAAACAAACATACTAAGAAAAATTGTGCACCAAGTTGGCTTTAATTACAAGATTATACAAGGACGCAGGTCAACAAAACGTAAAATTCGGCATGGAAAATTCATTCATTCATCCATTCATTCTGTATTCTGTCTCACGGAAGGTCCATAGCCTCTTCCAAAGCGAGTTCTCCACAGAGGGACATCAAATGCGTCCTGTTTCAATTTCCAGGATCTCTTCGTTTCCTCAAGGTCATCCAGTATTTGCTTACGTCTTCTTCCTCTTCTTCCTTTCTCTTCTGTTCTTCCCTCTATCTTTCTTTCATTAACGTGTTTTAGAAGGTATTTGCTATGCATGATGTGACCAGTCCAATTACCTTTCCTCTTTTTTTTTGTATGCAAGATATTGTTGTCTTTAACTGTAGGTAGCACTTCTTCATTTCTCACACAATAGGTCCAGGTATCATCTGAATGCAGGTAAAATGCATTAAGGGAGACCTGATTCACCAAGCTAACACTCACTTATATTAAGCACATTCTTTTCAACTTCAAAAGCCGATACCTTTTCCGCTGGTAAAGAATCGTTTTAAGTGGACCATTTCTATTACATAGGACATCGATCTTCTGTGGAGATGCGATACCTGATTTTCATGTTGGTGTCTCAATTTATCTCGTTCTGAAGCATATTCAGGACGATAAGCCTATTCAGCTTACAACTTCATAAGTTAGTTTGGCTGTACTAAGAGGAACGTATCATAAATTCAACTTTCTCCTGCATCCAAACCTAGATACTGTGTAGAGATTGGCAACTTGCTTGTATGTTGCTACTGATAGGGAACAGGAGGCTAGGTATTTGCGAACAGTGCAATCCAGGCGAGAGAATTATATACAGCGGGTGGCTTCGTGAGAAGACCAATTAATAGAGACTGAATCGAGGTGAGACGGTAGGAGTCATGTTCCTCAACACAGCGGAAGTTCATTGCTCAATGCTGTCGTGCGTGTTACCCTTCCTACCTTCTGGACGTGTATAGCATTACGAGCAATCCGTTCTGAATCCTGTTACGCCATGCTCCTTTACTCACTGTCTCACCAGCGATTGAAACGTGAAGAAAAAGGAGACTTTTACAACTCGTTCACATGAAAAGTGATTGTCCAACATCTGACGCAAGCTGAATATATAACACCTTCATGTGCTGTAGCGACAGTATGTATGTGGCGAAAAACCTTCAGCGTTTTGAGAATGAAAAGAAACTGAATTATTCGCGTTTCACTCAACAACTACCGCGAATATTTTAAATCGCATCATTACAATTCTAAGCACTGTATTATTTTCACTTCGCCGTAAACGAGCTGGAAGTTTCCTTAATTGCTTCTCTGAAGGGTTATGTAAAGTTCTGATCGCTTCAAATTTTCTGCCACAAATATACCCTCTAGTTCCAAAACAGCTGTAATTTCGTATCCACTCTTCTAGTTCAAAGGTAAAGTAATCCCGTTACAGGACCGGTGTGGACCAGAGGGTGGGTAGAGGTATAGCTCTACTCTTCCATGACCGCGGGACTAGAAGGGGGTGAGTGGTCAGCAGCACGCCCCGGCCGCACTTTACCCCCGGGAAAGACCCGGTACCCATTTTACAGAAGGCTGGGTGGGCCCCAGGGCCGGTCTGGACGGGCGGAAAATCTCGTGCCCGCAGGGTTCGATCCCGGACTGTCCAGACTCTTCCAGTTCAGCTGTTTTGAAAATACCACTTGCTGCAACATACACTGATGACTCATCTGAAATAAGCGCCAATACAGAGCATGGATTGATGGTTTTTACAGACGCTTCGGAATGAAATATCGGTCACATCTTCAAAGGTCAAGCAGTCCAAGAAGAATGCTGGAAACACTTAGATAACGCAGTTATGCAGGGGATCGTGTGCTTGTCCCGAAAAGACGGTAACAAACTACCAATTTATGCTGCTTAAAATCACAAAAGAACGCGGATCTCATTTACGTGGCGGCGGGAGCCTGATAACCGTAGCGCTGTTTCGCTAATTGTTGCTCATTAGCTGAACTGGTTACAGCTCCCGCGATGTACACAGCGATTCTCAGTAATTACATCATATTTCTGGAACTGTCTCATGTACCTGGCCATATTAAAATAAAAGAAGCTATTATGAACTGGTAATTTTAAACTTGCACCAGACGTTATTATATAACATAGGATATATTAATTTTATGGTTTATAACTTTTCTAGTGACGTAAACTGTAAAGGGAAACTAAGCAGCATAATGTGTTTTACAGGCGCGCAAAAAAGTTACGTGTGTGTGTGTGTGTGCGCGCATGTAAAATTCAAACGATTGACAAGAGCCTTTACTGAAAGATGTATCAGCTAATATGTGATAAGTTAGATGGTGTTGTTGAGTTACCTAACGACATGTCTAATTTGTCTAGATGGCTGCGCGGTCTAAGGCATGGGTCTGCGACCGCTGGCTTGCAGGGATTGCAGGTTCGAATTCTGCCGGCGTATGAAGGTCTGTTTCTTGTGAGCTTTATGCTTTATCAGGTAGAGGTCTCTGCAACGTGATTCCTACCGAGTGTAGACTGTCTGAGTGTTATCGCAGAACCTCAACAATGAGAAGGCCTTGGCCCACTAGGGTTGTCTAGCCAGGAAAGTAAAAATCTGCCTAGGAAGGGGAAGGCAGGATGAAGCCAGGTTTGTCAGTAGTCACGTGGTACCAGACATGCTCAGTGCTCCAGTAGGCTAAATGAGATATCTGCTGCTGCCGCACATAAGTTTGGCCGGTCTCCATTTCTTAGCTGATGTGTAGTTTTGTACGCCACAAAAACTCCAATCATTAATTTTTTCAGTAAACTTCCTGATTTCGATTTCATATACCTCACAGTTCAAGGTATTCTAGAAGATAATGGTGTTTCCTTGGACCTATACTTTTCCGGATAATCATAAGGTAACAGTAAAAAATGTGCGTTATAAATTGATGTCTGAACTACTAAATTGTCAAGTGGATGTGAATGCAAGATAGTTTTGTCATTGGTGCCAGCCGACATTGCAGCTGGTCCAACCAACAGCAGTGCCAGTGGTTCACTCTTGCTGTCTTACGTTACGTAGCATGAAGTTTTAACATGGAAATGCAATCATAAAGATAGGCACAGTAAGTCAAACACAACTTATGAATTTCTTGTTGCTAAGGAGCTTCATTTACATGGCGTACTTTAAGAGCAAGAGCAGCTTCATATTTCGGCCTTTTTTCTAGGCCATCATCAGGTTGAACGTATGTCCTGTTCGAAGTAACTATACAATATGGGATATTAAGCCTCTGGTATCTAACGCGATCTCGTTTTCAGCAATACAATTTCTTGCCAATTAGAATATAAATAATGTGAATTTTAAAATAATTACGAAAATTTATAAAACCTAGATAGCTTAGGTTTTAGGTTTCTGTGACCGTGTATCGTGAGCAAATTGTGAAATGATAGAGAAAACCAACAAGATGCAACAGTTGTCGAACACTAACCTTCACAGTGCTCACACCCTACAAGGCAGCGCCCCGCAACCGCTACCAACCACATCCAGCAGAACCAGCGCAGCACACCACATGCAGTAACATAACGTCTTGTTCTCCTGAAGATGGGCATAATGATGCCCGAAACATGTTGAGAAATTGTTAAAAATAAACATCTGTTGCATCTTGTTGGTTTTCTCTATCATTTCACAACTAGATAGCTTATTTTGTAGAGATGTTGTGGCGTACTTTTAAATTATCTTTAGGAACATACTTTAACGAACTGAAGAAAACCGCACAACGCCTCAGTCAGGGTACGTGACCTCTGAACTGAGACTTGATACCTGGACACATCGTTAGAGGAAGCAGGAATGTTAATCGCGATTATATTGTGTCTGTAAAGTATTCATACTAGCTGTATAACGAAGTCGTTTGGAGCATTGTTTACGAAACATTGAATGTAAGTACTGTGACTTCAGAGTTCTTCTTATATTCTAGTAAAGAAGTATGCTGGCATTTAGTGTAGAAGTACCTCCGAAAGCTGGACTACTGAAATATTGCGTGAATGAAAGTGTCGTACACATATAAATGTGTGAAAAGCCTGTAAAGATTATTCTTGTTTGTTGTAAAACGAGCATGAATTTCTCGACGTCACTTGGGGTGCACGGTGACAGAATCACTGCGAGAGTGATAAATGTTTTAGCAAGACGTTCTTTGTAGTGATTTGATGTTTACACGACATTGCTGTTGAAGATTGTATTCTTCTGGGACATGACACAGTGTTGACTGTAATTTGTTACCGAATTTTTGGAAGAGTCGTCACCCCCAACTTCAAGTCAATCGACCAAGAATTCTTCTCCGCTATCTTTCAGCTACAGGCAGCAAGTTTCTCCGAAGCGTAGGTAAAGTTTACCAATCAACACGGTCTCGTATCCCACAAACTCTTTATAATTCATTGTGTAGCATGGCATCTTGGCGCTGGGTTCACCCTTAATAGCAGCTTATTAAAATATTCCCAGCATCCTCTACGCGGTTGGTCAAAATGCTCTGATACTGCGTTCGCTAATAAAATGTAACGCGAATTCCAGAGTTCAGGGTGATAAAAAGTCGCCCTGAGTATTCCCACGAGAAAATGTAATATAAAATACATAACGCAAAAACATGATTTCCTCTAGGAGCAATGTTAAGTTTAGTAACTCTCAAGAGGGCGACGTCTTGCTGGAACTCAATGCTTTGAGAATAGACAGAACTAATTACGAGCTGACCCCTGAAGACGAATATGTTGGTGGTTTGGTGATGAAGTTATTAACAGCTTCGGAATGCACGCGCATCGAGCACAGTGCGCTTTGTTTCCAGGCGGTACAAACTACTGTCTTCTCGAAGAATTCCAGAGAGGTTGTGGGGCTCACTCATCCCCCTGTTCAGTAGGCATCGGGGCGGGGGGGGGGCTTATTTGAGTGTGAAGTGGTTGTGGCATGAAGCTAACCAATCATCTCCGTCTATTGGCGAGGTTTATAGGTAATGACTGGAGCTAAATCTCTTCCATATGGCATCCAATCGGGTACCATTGTCATATCTTATCTCTGATCAGAAGATTTTCCAAAAATTTAGGATCTTTTATTTGAGCTTAAATTATTTAAGTCAGTTAACAAATGTTAATTTCTGCAATTTTAACTTCTGGTGACAAATGTGTATCAGTCGTGTTCTTTCGCACCTGTTGTTTGTTTCACGAATAAGAAGAACTATTTTTACAAATATGTGCTTCCAAACATCGCGCATATTTGGCAAGGAAATTAAATAATTTCTGAAAATATACGTCCGGCTGTAAGGTAAAAACTTGGCACCCCGACGTCACTAAGTATGTCATTTAGAACTGCGCAACCTGCAATTATGTCAGCGCCATTTTTATACAGTTTGTCCCACTCGCTACCGAACCCGGCATTTTTTTAATAATTTTACCACTAATAAGGATATTGCAACGAAATTTGAAGCGGACTTAACCTCATTGTGTAAAAAAATGTGACATTATAACATTTGCTGGAAGTGGCCACCATTTGCGTCCAGACAGGATTGAACCTGGCGCGCCACATTTTGGAAAGTCCTTGCCAGTACGTCCGCTGTCACTGCCTGAATTTCTTCGGTGATGTTTGCTTTCAAGGCGTCTGTGGTTTGTCGTTTGTTTCGGTAAACTCTCCCTTTCAGACATTGCCATAAGAAATAATCAGGCGTCACCCTCAGCCAAATGAGAGAGAGATCAGCAGAGAGGAGAGTCAGACAGGAAACAGGCTGGCTGGCTGGCGGACCGCTGCTCCGTGTCGAAACAATTAGGCTCACTACAGACACACATTTCTCTTAATTTCTCACACAACGAACCTACTCCTGTTCAAATTTCGTTTCAATATCTTCATTGGTGTTAGAATTATTAAATAAATGCCGTGTTCGGTATCGAGTGGGACACACTGTACTTTCGTCCGCTCTGTGGTCAAAATTACTTGTTGGACTGAGCATGGAAAATTTCATTTTACAAAGCTTAAAATGTTTAATTACATCTCCAGATTTAAATTCAATTTCAATTGTAGTCCCATTGATATGAATCTTATTTATTCCTGTTAGTAACACGCTATATCGAGTCATGTGACTGAGCCACCGCGGCTATACTGACTGATGTTTATTGGACCGTGCATCATTGTGATAACTGAAGAAGAAAAAACCAACTAGATGCCTCTTGTTATTTTATTGTACTTCTTATAGGCTCAATGTGTTTCGGGCACTACTATGCCCATCATCAGGAGCCCTCAGGCTGCAGCCCCGACAATACTCCAGCCTAACCGCACCTAACCTCCAACCTCCAGCAAACCAAGAACGAAACGACCAATGTGGTAATCAACATCACAGTCGCGAGCTCCTGATGATGGGCATAGTAATGCCCGAAATACGTTGAGCGTATAAGAAGTACAATAAAATAATAAGTGGCATCTAGTTGGTTTTTTATGCTTCAGTATTAACCTTTTGACGCCTAGCGTCAACTATAGTGGTCGTACCGCACCGCTGACCTCTAAAATTTCATTTTATATATTTATTCAACAAATATAGGTACTGAATATTTTAAGCATGGTATATACTCTCCGTTTTTTTTCTCTTCAAAATGCAGTTTGTTTCATAATTCTAACATATTTGGTTCCTGTATTTTATATACAGGGTGTGCTAAAATTAAAAAAAAATTATTCCGACGCCAAAAGGTTAATGGAGGGTTTATCTGTGGGAACTTTAAAGAAAATGCAGTATATTAAATTATTTCTTTGAAACGTCAAATGATATTCATTTGCTATCGATACGCTGCTTGCCGTATGTCACACCGGTCTCATCCTTTTTGATGCATTCGACGTCGTAACATGTGGTTTAGTACACGAAAATTTACGGCGTTTGGTGTCAGCGAGTTTGAACGAGTACTGAAGACTTCGCCACAAGTTTCAATCTTTGAGCCTGCAGAATTAGGAACAATGCCAATATCAGTCACGAATATCAAGACCCATTTGTTAGTCACTGTTTCACACTGGTACAAGAAATGTTTTCCCACTCCGTCCCATCGTCAAACCAAAATGCATTTTACGGTTGCGGACTGATTTAGAACAGGATGTAAATGGAACGTGGGATGGGGGCTGATTGATTCGAGGGACGGCGCTACTGGTTTATTAGGTCGACACACGGAACGGAAATTGTCTCTGGCCAAGTTAGTGCCGTTATATTGGAAGGAATAAAGAAACGAGATTTTTTTAAATTCCGAATATTTCTGAAATTTTCCAAATAAGAGAACTGTCACAAACTTATTATCAAATTGTAATTTTTATCAAAGAAGTAAATATAACAGGTTATGTTAATTTCATAACTTGAGAAGTCCGTGGGCTGCATACAACACCTGCATGATCGTTCATTGGCCAGCATGTAGCCCTGCATTTATGCGTAGTGTGTCATATAGCACTGCACAGAACACAAGATGGACCTTCTGAAAGAGGTCGATGCCGTTGATGTCTTCTGTAAGTTGGTGCTTTAATTTTCCACTCCTAAGACTGAAAAGTCGCAGTAACCATTTGGACCTTCTGTCAGAAGCCTGAAGTACAAATACAATACACGAAACAGAATTTTATGCTACATTATGTGAAGATTAGCATTTTGTTACGTTTTGTAAGTACTTTTAGTATTTGACGTTCATATGGCCGTGCATCGTAATATATTTCTATAGTGAAACCAAGCAGATGCACCAGTGTATCAAATTTATTTATTTTGGAATAACTCTACATGTGTCGGGCGGTATTTCCGTCCATCATCAGCTGCTAGCAAGCACTAGCAGTATCTATTTGACATGTGCCTGGTGCTATAGGTACAGTCGTGAACTCCTGTTGATGGATGGAAAGACCTTCCGAAACATGTGGAGTTATTCCAAAATAAATAAATTTGAGACGTTGGTGCATCTGGTTGGTTTTTACTACAGAAGTACTTTCAGTAATTTTACCTCATCTTAAATCGAATATACCCAAACACATCGAGCGAGACGGTGTCGTTAAAGAAGCTTCAATTAAAACTTTCATGGAGCGAAGTCATCTTTTGTTGAAACCAAATGTCTTGCAGCTGGTGTAGTATTTTGTGGAAAATGGCCTTTGATTACCGTGTTCACAGGAGTGCATCATGGACTATATTATCAGCCAGCTGAATCCAGTGTACAACCTCAGTAATATATATATTTAAATTGCGATAAGTTATACTGTTATTCTTTGGGCCGGGTAGCTCAGTCGGTATAGCGACTGACTACGGGCTGGACGGTCCGGGATCGAATCCCGGTAGGAACGAGATTTTCCGCCCTCCAGACTGGCCCTGTCGCCCACCCAGCCTCCTGTAAAAAGGGTATCGTGTCTTCCCCGAGGGTAATGTGCGGCCGGGGCGTGCTGCTGAACACTCACCGCCTTCTAGTGTCGCGGCCATGGAAGAGTAGAGCTATATCTCTACCCACCCTCTGGGCCACACCGGGCCTGTAACGGAAAAACTTTACATTTTATACTGTTATTCCGTCACCTACACTCAGATTTCACATACGGTGTCTTTCATTAAAGTTTCCCCACAAATGCATTTTTAACATTCCCCCACAAGTACTGAGAAGTTGCTCCATCCAACCTTGTTTTATTTGTGCAACCTTATATTTGGTGATTACTAGATTACAAATTTCGTCACGTTATATTCTCTCCAACTTTGTTATTTCGTGTCTCTGTTCTGAAACATCTTTGACCTAAAGCCTTATTCTTAATTTGACCAAACTCTCAACATTCATAAAATACCCTAAAACAATCAGATCAGTTTTATTTACGTTACGTTACTAAAGGACATCGCTCTTAGAAAAATGGGATGAATTCCCTAAGTTTCTGAAACTTTTAACTCTGCTTCATCTTGACACAACTGACTGTCTCATTGCTCTAGTGTCTTTATAGATTAAAAAAAAAAAACTTTAATTTCAGTAATTATCTTATGGAAGCTTGGTGTTCTTACGGTGAGGAAGAACTAATGGTGAGTTAATTTCAGTCAGAAAACACAACTATAACTGTACGCTACATGATGGTATTTATTAGAAAAGTAAATAACTACATATTTCGGCCTAAAGCGGCCATCTTCAGCTTATCACAATTACAATTTTGAGATCTCAACATCACTATGCAATATAGGCATATATATGACACTCTTTGAGCAAAATTTTAATTGTGATAACCTGAAGATGCCCGCTTTAGGCCGAAACATGTAGTTATTTACTTTGCTAATAAATGCCATCATGTAGCGTACAATTATAGTTGTGTTTTCTGACTGAAATTAACTCACTATTAGTCTTTCAACACACAACGGGGATGACACACCTTAGAATGCTGAGGAAGAATCGCAATATCTGATGTCTAATTGTGCGCATTTCAAGATTCATACTGTACATTTCCATTCCCCGCTTTCGAACACTCTTCTTTCAACATGAGGTAATAAATAAATAAAAAGAACGGTTTGACAAGTGATAGTCTGCTATAGCTGACGTAATCAGAGTGTTGTGTTCCTGCACCGAATAAAGCGTATGCTTAATGCAGCATAATTAAATGACGTTCGAACCAATCAGTACGTTGTATCACATTTACAATGTCTACTGGGGATGGATCAGTGCGTGAGTGGACCCAACAGTAACTCAATAACTCAATTTCACAAGGCAACGACGTGAGTTTCAAAACATCGTGCAGTAAAAAGGGGGGGGGGGATTAACATAGAAAACAAAACAGTAGTAACAAGTTTACAGTTGCTCAGTGGGGTTAGCGATTAGGATTCAGGTTAAATGTCCATCAGGAGAACAAGATGATTCTCTTCACCATCTATGGGGCCCACCCGGTTTTCTGTCTGTTTGATGTCGGGGTTCTTTCCCCACGCTCAAAGAGGCTGGTTTGTGAAACGGACAAATCAGCTTCGTTAGATTGTCAGATGAAGAATGGACACAGCTGTACTGCCAATATTTTAACCCTCTAAACGCAGAGTTAAATCCCATCTGCCATTTGCTGGCATTGTTCGGAGCTCACCATATTCTCCACGTTAGCAGGTTAAGGTTTAATAGGTCTTCTTGGCTTGGGGCTTAAGAACAGGTATGCAGTAATGTTCCGAATTTCAAATATTTTGTGTACCTATAAGTTTCAAAATATTTTCGCCACTTCTGGATATAAGATCTGTGTGAAAGCTGAAATTCATTATGTTATGGGGACGTTCTCTTCTTATTTTGAACAAGCTGGCCATTTAGCGTTCTAGCATTGTTGCTGATTGTACTGAACTATTTCTTGTTTTTCTTAGTATGACCGTAAACGTAACGTAGCGCAGGGATGTAACACATGGGGCTCACAGCCGCATGTAGCACACCGAATTCTTGTCTCCGGCCCGCGAGAGTTTTCAAACACAGATAATTTATGTTCCCCTCCATCAGCGTGAAGGAAAATTTTTAGTGGTTTAGTCAACTTCGCACGCACAGTTAAATTTGGTAAACAGCTTATAATATTTAACGGTATTCCTGCGTCTTGCGTGAACACTTCCTATGTTGCAAACTCTACAGTGGGAGGAGTGAGAAAAATATGGAATGGCAAGCTCCACCTTCCTGCTTGACATTTCAGTTCCAAATGAATATTATTATTATTATTATTATTATT
>Ga0136643_10002352_pt1 | contig 24391 bp, 21 predicted proteins | sample TergutLab28metaG_FD_96883 | JGI IMG/M metagenome (GOLD analysis project Ga0136643, IMG submission 96883) | Labiotermes labralis P1 segment gut microbial communities from Petit-Saut dam, French Guiana - Lab288 P1 (version 3) (version 3) | ecosystem: Host-associated > Arthropoda: Insects >... | reverse complement strand
TTTTAGTTTTTTTTTTATTAAAATATATTTAGAAATTAACCCCAATTGGAAAAAGGAAAGGGGGTCAAAAACCTTTACACCAAACCCAAAATTTTTTTATTTGATGTCAACCCTTGCCCCCCCCCCCCCAGAAAAATAACTGTTGTTTTAGCATCTCTTTGCTCTATGCCACTTCTATGCTACAGCTCGTACAGACAACCCAAAAATATAAACTTACAAATACATCTGCCAATACCTACAGGAACCACAGTTGTTAAAATGGTATTGCAAGGATGTAAGGCACGGTGAATCATCTTCAAAGATACGCAAACAAACTACCGGGTTCAGTTACCACCATTTTCACTGTGTGTGTGGTTAATCACTGACAAAAGTAAATTAGACAAATTTCTTGCCCACCTCCTGTACATCTGCATGAAAAGTAATGTACTGCATCTACCCTAACGGAGTTCTCAAATTAAAACTTCATTACACAGAACACCAGCTGGTCTGCAGGATTTAAGGTTCCCATGACAGTATGACAGTATCAGTATTTCAGTCTTCCGGAATCTGAAGACATGATGTAAGCAGCACGGCTATTGAAACTATATAGACCGACGTCCCAGAAAACTATAATCTTGATCAGTTGTGTGTCCACTCTTTATGGCAGTGATACTCATAAAATAAAAAAATTAATTCATATAAAAAGAGCTCCCAAGTTTTTTAAGATGAGAGGCAGGTAATATTTTTTGACTACATGGTCCAAAACAGCAAAATAACTCAACACTTAATCATCTGGGAAAAAAAACAAACAAATGCTACCTGGTAACAAAACAAAATCATTAGTGCACAAAGAAAGGACAAAGATGGCTAAGAGTACCATTCACATGCACTGTCGTGGTGAAACTGACGGTGCCAGCAGCATTGTGCGCGGTGCACGTGTAATTTCCACTGTGTCCAGCCATCACTGACGAGATTGTGAGCAAGCTCGTCCGATCGCCGATCTTTGTTGTTGTGATCCCCATGTGAGATGATAACTCTTCCCCATGAAAGTTCCACGTTATCTTCAGAGGTTTATCTCCTTTCGACACGTGGCAATTGAGTTGTACACTCTCTCCAGTATTTACTTCCTCCTCAAGAGCAAATGGTATGATATGGGGAAGAACTATACAAGAGCATAACAATTAAACTACTGGCATATATGCCAGGGCATTCTAGTATGTTACTTGAGTGAATAAGTGAACAGTAACAGCCCAAACAGTAATGACACATACTGGGAAAAAGGTGTGAGGAATTGTAAAGCAATATAATTATGGAATTTAAAGGAAGAGGACTAGAATCTCTGACAGATACAATGTAAGACTTGAAGCAGTAAGAGAAGTGACTATGTTTACCATATTGAGATGTGACACCATGCAATCTGGCTCTTGAGTCTTAACACTTCAGAGGGACTTTTCGTGACACTAAATACAGAGGCGGTAGATACTTATCTAACACTTCCTCAAAGAAAACACCAAGCTATTGACGTAAAGAAACATTACCCTGCCTGCTCTCGCCACTAAATACATACACTAGCAATTCCTGCTGTTGCAGTGTAATTGTATTGTTACACCTTTGGTGAATCAATGAATGAAATGCATTATTTGGTCAAAGAAAGGCCACAGAAAAGCAAAAGGCTGTTATTTGTTGAGAAGATGAAATACATGCTCAGTCTGTGAACTTCAAAACATCTCGGATACACTGTACACTTGTTCGGACTGAACTGCTGATCATATATCAGAGACAGTGCCAGTCAACAATGGGCTAAAAATGTGTTGTTTCCCATGTATACAACAGGAGGTAATTGTAGGAATGTTTTTGTATACAGACCACTGTAAGTCCAGTATACTGTCAATAAACCATCAAACTGCATGATGTTATGATAATGAGAGAAACAGGAAAGTAAATATAACATTGTACCTATACATGCCAGGAAGGTACATGGGGGAGTGGAGGTATAATTCCACTCTCTCTTAACGCCAACAGCAGATGGAGATGAGTAAGAAAAACCAATTTAAAAATACTCAAACAAGAACATATCATGCAAACAGAAAGCATAAAATGTACAATACCATTAACAAGTAACACTGCACTGTGGTTGGCCAAGCCACCAGCGTTCTGGGCAGTACACGTGTACTCCCCACCATGACCAGCAACCACAGACGCAATTGTGAGAAGGCTGGTATGACCGCCCATCTTTGTAGTTGCAACACCATCAACAGCAGACAAATCCTTGCCTTGAAAACTCCACAGTATGGAAAGAGGAGTGTCACCCTTTGCAACATAGCATGTCAGCTGAACACTGTCACCTGAATTTGCTTCACCCTCAAATCCAAATGGAGTTATGTATGGCAGAACTGCAGCACAAAATATGGTGAATCTTATTCTTGGCCAATACTGCAGACAACATTGGATCATGCATTTGTTCAGTCACGCACACTAACTGTCAGATATTTTACAGCATTTTCAGTACCAAAATGCTTATACAGTATCACTTCATCATATGGCATCATAGCATGAACCATAAGGAGGATTACTACCCACAGAAACATGTTTCATGCAGTGAATAGCACGGAACACGCTTTTCAGATGTACAAGAAATGAAAAACTAACAACAGAACCATAGATGAAAAAGTAACTGGTAAGACTATCATGGAGTAGTCTTTCAAAGCCATGTCAAGCAGAACTCTTAATGCAGGTATAGCAAGAAAAGAATTTGCCCACCCCATAAAAAAACAGTTTACATATGTATGCTGTACCATTGACATTAAGGTAAACCATGTGCTCCACCTCTCCTGCAGCGTTTCTTGCCCTGCACGTGTACTCTCTACTATGATGGGCACACACAGCTTCAATGCTCAATGTACTGATTCGCTGGTTAGTCTTAGACAGCAATATGCCCTGATAGCCTGGAGTGATCTCAACACCATTGAAGATCTAAGAAATGCTGATGGAGGAATCATCCTTCACAACAGCACAATGTACAACTGACATATCACCTGCATTTGCTGACTCATCACCAAAAGAGAATGGCAGAATTTGTGGTACAACTGAAATGGATCCACAAAATGATGTCATGTGCTCCACTCATGAGGAGGGATGGTTGACTGGTAACATTATATTCATAACAAGATATCATATTTATACCAGATATTAGCTCTTCAGTCCCTTCTTTATGACAGTAAAGTCCAAACACCAGAACCATACACTAAAGAGATTAAATGTGCTAGGTGGAACCCCATATGAAACACTTTGCTTGATCACAAAAGAAAATGAAACATTTTACAAAACGCTGCAATTTAACTATGGAACAAAAACTGCACAAGTATGGAAACTGTCTGTTTTAGCAGTAGAAAGCAAATCACAAACTGCCAACCAATATGAAGAAGACAACTTTAACACTCACGTTCAAGTTGTGAGTGACAAAAACTGGTCAGCTTTCATGAGCTAATGTCACGACAGCATAAATGTGATGGTGAGATTATATACCAAAATAAAGCACTGTGTTGTTTGGCATACTAGATGATGGACAAAGACCAGAAACCCACCAATCCTAAGTGACTATTACCTTCACTGTTTGAAATGCAGAGGTCATAATGTGTCACATGAGCTGGCAGCATGACTGACTGCTGTGTGGGTAAGAATCAGAAGGTAAAACATTGAACAGGACAAAGTACAACTGTGATATGTTGGTTGGCTCTGTCTACAGCCAAAGAACATGTAGATTTCTACTGTCCCTTGATAAAGGAAGAAAAACAGTGAGTTTGTGTATCCAAAACGAGATTACAGACAATGCCCAATATGTGTCAGTTTGACAGTCATAACTGCAGAACAAAAATAAAAGCAGCATGTATGAGAGGAGTTAGAACAAAGTAGATTTGTATTGCACACAGAAGAGGGGGGAGGAAAAAAATGACAACTTAAGCCTTTTCAAAGAGCAGTATTACTATTCCCAATTCCCAAAATTCTCTAAATAGTTGTAATAAAGTTCACTATCAATTTTCAGCATAGATGCAAAGCCTAATATGTGTTTAATATGTTGCTACAGAATTCATAACTCTGGTGCAAAATTTTCCATTACAGAAAAAATTCTGCAGAATACTTAAGAACTTTTAATATCTGCAGAAATGTGAAACTCACCATGTCAGAACACTGCAGCATGGGTTATTGGTTACGCTGTTCCAACTGCAGCATAGCACTCAGCACAGGGACATAATTACACATGGTGAAGAAAGCAGTTATGGCATAATCAAAGGTACCATACCGGAATTTGTCTTGCAGAAATTAAGAAAACCATGACAAGCTAAATTAAAGGTAAAATAAATATAAACAAACAAAAACACCAACACAGTCAACAATTAAATAGAGCTATGTAACTGACAGAGACTACAATATGAACATAGATGGCAGTGGCTACTGGCTGCATTATCTACATGTACCGTTTATTGTCATGTTGGCAGAGTATTCGTATGTGCCAGCATGGTTCTCTGCTATGCATGTGTACTGTCCGACATGACTGGCTTGCACAGAGCCAACACTCAAGATGACATTTTTCACCCCAAAAGGAACTACAGTGATCCTCATACGTGGTGTTATCTTTTGTCCATTAAACAACCATCTGAGCATGACAGGGGCATCTCCTGTTGAGACTGCACAAGGTACTGTGACGAGCTCTCCCTCATTAAGAGGGCGTTCACCAAAAGTAAAGGGAAGGATCTTTGGTGGAACTGGAAAGAGAAGCAAGCACTTGCTATTCCTATTTCACATCACAAAATGCAAACTACATACTATTTACAAAGCTTAATGTTTTATGCACACAACTGTTTGAGAAGAATATGGTCGGGTAATGGGGTTTATAACAGAAAGACATTAATATTTAGTGCCTTCTATATCACCTCATACTACAGGACTGCAGGCCAGATTTCAGCTCGGTGGTAACAGTGTCAGTCTTGAAAATATGAATTTGCTCAACCAGCTCTACCACAAACATGTACCATCACAACAATGAAAGGCATAGCCAATAAAAGCTAAGTAATAATTACATAAGCTCAATAAAGTTGGCTCAACATCCATGTGAGCAATTAAAATTGTGGAAAGTACTTGTTCCTATCCTGTCCAAAATGAGCAAGTTATGTGATCACACACACAAGCCAACCATTAAGCATGATCAATCAAATGATAGATAATAGGACTGACTATGGTGGATAAATTACTCATACCCCCATATTAACAGCAAGACAAAACAAGACAAGCAGTGTTTCATACCATGAACGTCACTACTATGGAGTGTACAATTTGTGACAATGCAAGTTGAAAGAAGGCTTGCATGGTGTTATGGAATATGAAGATAAGTCTTTATACATATTTAAGCAATAATTTTACACCTAGGACCTGGAGAAGTGCACAACAGCTATGAACAACAAGAGTACACTTCATATTTCTCATTATTAAAAAAAGCTTTCCCATAACAAGTCATGAAGACTCAGAGGGAAGATGGAATATTGGGCTTCCATCCATTCAACACAACTAGGACAACACAGTCGTCAGTTCTATATGCCGGTTGCACTTTACGTACCCCCAGATTCCTTGGTACTCATTTCTGTTAGAGGCAGAGTGGACCCCATGGCTAATTAAAGCAGAGAAAGAGAACAGGTCACTTGAAAATTTCCAAGGAACCTACTGGGATTCCCAGACCCTCCCATCTTGTGGTGCAGTGCCTCAACCAATGGGGCCATTGCTCACCCTGCCTACCTTAAGGAAATCACATCTTTTCACTGGTAAAACGTTTGTAACAGCCTTACAACAATAAACCATTCGTAACAGAAAATTTTATATTCGCACTGCAACAGCTCAATATTACCACCCTCTTTATTTCTTCAGTTAATGACACAGTTTAGTTTAAGAACTCATTTAAATCTTCTAACCAAATGTGCCTGACCAAAATTGTGTTTATATGTCTGTAAAAGTTTGCCTAAAGTTTATGAAAATAAATTTTACAGAAAACAACAAATTGTGAGATGAAAATACTTATTCATTTTAATAATGACTATACCACAAAAAATTATTGAAATAATTTCAGATAGCTATTTTACAATTTGATTTGATGGAATATGATAGGTTATTTAACAGTCTGAAATTCAGATATAATATATCTGTGCTGAATAAACTTTTGGCATTTTATCAAATTGCAATTTTGGTTGTCTAGAATACTGTGACTGTAAGTTGGAGGTACAGAAAAAGTTATTTCGTTCTGCACAACAAAAACCTAAATTATGAAAACAATAAAATCCTGCAAGCACTCAATCCCCAAGTGTTACCATCAACATTCAGATAAGCGGTATGATGAGTCTTGCCAGCAACACTGGTAGCCGAACACGTATAATCACCAGTATGTCTTGCCCTAACAGCTTCAAATGCCCACTGTGCTGATTCAATTATTCATCTTTCTCATGAGAATTCCTTGATAACATAGGGTGATCTCCACACAAATGGGGAACCACAAGCACAGTTAATCACTTTCAAATGAACAACTATGTCACCTGCATTCACTGGTTCATCACCAAATGAAATAGCCACAATATGTGGCAGGACTCAAGGTGAAAGATCAGCATAACACAGTTAAGTAATTCCAATTAAACACAAGAACATGTGAAAATGAGATTAGTATTACTGAAAAATATTATAAGAAATTTGTGACATACCAACAGACTGACTAATTAACCAACCAACCAACAAACAAACAAACAAACTCCATGGAACAGATTCCCTCCTTTGAAGTTATGAGTCCTTTAACTGTTCAAGAAATTCCCCACACTTTACAGAACCCAAAGGTTCATTACCACAGTTACAAGAACCCACCAATTGCCACTAACCTGTGCCAGATGAAACCAGTGTACACATTCCCATCTATTTATATGAGACCCATTGTAATTGCATCCTCTGTTCTACACCTAGGTTTTCCAAGTGGTCTCTTTCCATAAGGTTTTCACACCAACACTGTCTATACATTTTCTTCTCCCACATATTTAACACAAAATGTCACACACATAGGCATAAAATTCTTTGTCCCTTGAATCATAAAACAACCACAGAACAGCAACAAACAGCCTGCATGGTTCCAGGTGTATTTTATTATTATGATGAAGTGCAGAAGATGCAACAACCCAAGCCACAATAATTCACAATGACCAAATAACATATGCAAGAATAGTACATATGATATGTAGTCACGTCCAATGGTACCCATGTTTTGATTCAGACAGGATTTACTTATGTGGGTGACTACCAAATAGTAACTGTTGGAACAGATGGAATGTTTTGAGTTACCTGCCCAGTGCAACATTTTGTAATAATAAATCATAAGTTATTAAAAACGAAGAATTGGGAGATTACACACAAAATTTGAGCTACCTATTCTGAGGTCACACAAAGATAATCCCATGGGCAGCAGCTATGACAACAACCACCCATAGCTTCCCCCTCCATCCCTCCTATTCTATTCCTCTACAGCCCGCTGGACCCGACCCAAAATACTCAATGTTGCCAAAGGCTACACAACAAACCTTCACATGAACGGAATGGGATACAAAGGGACACGCTGGAGGGGAAAGCATAACAGCCTGACAGAGATATCATAAGGATTGATCCACAGGACTTTTCATGGCTTCATCATAATTGTTCTGCAAGGACAACCTGCAGTCACAATCACATTTCTTCACAAAGGGACATAACTGTCACTACCATATGAAGAGCAACAGAGTGTCTCTCTCAATGATTGTCACTACCATATGAAGAGTAACAGAGTGTCTCTCTCAATGATTGTCACTACCATATGAAGAGCAACAGAGTGTCTCTCTCAATGACTGTCACTACCATGTGAAGAGCAATAGTATCTCTCAAACGACCAATTCAGCAAGGCTGTGAATGACAATGAATAAGAACTTAGACTTCATTAACAGCATGTCACACAATGCAAAGTAGAAGATTCAGAGGAACTAGGGCAGTGGCAGCGACAGTAACTTAATGCTGCATTAACATTAAAGTCACTGAAACCACAAACAAGGGCATCTATTTTGCACGAAGCAGAAACGGAGACTACTGACAAAATAACCACTTCAAGGCCAGCAGACTTTACAGCACAGGAATCTCTAAAAAGACGTCTACATTTGAGGGAAGCAGAATCAATCACCAACAGAAACACATTTATGGCAAAGAAGACTTGGTGAAAGCTACAATGACTTGATATTTTGTGAAACTCAGAAAGGAAGGTGTCTGAAATATGTATATGGAAATATGCAGTCAACTGGGAAAAATGGTTATTTGCTTTATGACTGAGGATTCAGAAAGAAGCGATCTTGGCCTAACCAAGGTATTATCCCAGCATTTGCCTGTAGGGACTGAGAAAAACCAGAGAAACCATACTTAGAATAAGTGTTATCACAGACAGGATTCAATACCATGCCTCCCAAACAGAAGTCTAGGGTGTTCCCACCACACCAGCCTGGTGTCATGTATGATAGGGGGAGATGAATAACATATCTGAAACCAGTAGAGAGACATGCACAATTGGGACAAAGTACAGTGATGAAGATACAAAAGGAATGACAGGTAAGAAACATGCAACATTTCCACACTCTGAGGTACCAGTAACGGACAGCTGAGCGGAGTGTTGGGTCACACCAGCAAGGTTCCTGGCTATGCAAGTGTACCACCCCACATGTTGTGCAGTCACATGTGGAATTGAAATGATGGAGCCTGCGTCACCCAGCAGTATCACAGTGACATTCATATTGCCATCAATCTCCTTGTCATTTAGCATCCACCGTACCCCAACAGGCTTGTCTCCATCGACAGAGCACGTCACAGTTGCTGACTGACCCTCAGATCGAGGTTTGTCACCAAATGTAAAAGGAACTATTTCCGGTGGAGCTGGATTCATATTCAAAAAGATGAAACTTTCAGAATTATTCATCATATCATAACATAGAACAGTACACCAAAGAGAATTCAATGTCACATGATCTGAGGATTTCACATCAATGGGCATCAAAATTACAGTCTTGTAGAATGTAACATTGTGCATACTGTGTATACTGCTGCCACTATCATCAAGTCTGAAGCTGTGTTAACTTAAGACAGTCAGCAAGTTCCTCTGCATCGCTGGTATACCTCCACCAAACTAGGTGTCACTGAAGGATCATAATCTAAAATTAAACATTGCTATAAGGTTAATAATAAAGATAATAAATGAAGAATAAAGATATTTGGGAAAAGAATATGTATTAAAAAACTTGTCTCAGCCCAACCCCAACAACAAAATCAAATGCAAAACTGGCAGATCACAAATCTTAAGGGGTTCAATGTGAATTTTATATCTTAGTCATAAGATCAACTGCAGGTCTCAAGAAACAGACAGAGAAACCCAACAAACGAACACATGCTGAATAATGTCCAACTCTTATGGTACTTTGACGTGCTGCTTGATGTAATAAAGGCCATTCAGACTGCAAATAAAACTGACAATGCACTCCTAAACAAGCCAGAAGGTCTGCTAATTGATGCACCAACTTGCTCACCTTAGACAATGCATCTGCTCTGAAGACACAAGTTATGCACCTCCAAACATTTGTATTCCAGCTCATGTTGTGTTAAGATGTGCAGTGTCATAAGATGGCAGAGATCAATGTACACCAAGCCAGGTCACCCTTCTATACATGAGATACACTTTAAACGGTTTACACACTTCATTTTTTCTTCAGAATCTTCTAACAGATCTGAATTGGTACTGGAAGTCTATAGCATTGAATTGAACTTTCTGGGGGCAGATAACAATTATCTTCTATTCTAAGCAAATTCAAAAGTTTGATTTGTAAAATAAATGTGGAAAGAAAATACATTTGTTTAACTGTAAATTACCTCAACTCAAATCTTAATCAACAGCCTGACCTACTCCACAGCTCAGCCACTTTTTTCCTGTTGGTAAGAATGGAAACGTTGAGGCACTGATACAAGTTCTTCCCCAAGCACTTCAGTTTTCCCCTGTCAATTATCTTTCCACCACTGCCCCATATTCAACTATGAGTAACATCACTGCCTGGCACAATGGGCCTATCTAAGGCCAATGCAAACAAAGAGACCTGATTATACTACAGTTAAAACTAGGTGGCAGCCCTGACTTCAACTGCATCTGAATTGCAACAAACAATAATAAAACAGCTATTGAGCCTCAAATAGTAGGCAGCAGGTGAGAGTAAACAAGAAAATGCCATACATTGATCATTCACAGTTTTGATGGTACAGGTCAATGTTTGACAGAACAGGTTAGGACAGGCATTTAGAATGATATTGGTTTTATTTCATTTCATAATTAGCAGAAGGCAAAACATGTTTACATTATTAAGTAATTTCACCTTCAAGTGTTGTATTATAAAGCTGTGTGTGTGTGTGTGTGGTACACTAACTGCCGGAGATGAAACAGTCACTGCAACTAGGTAGATTTATGAACTGCCAAACAACTTGCGATTGCAAGAGGCCATGTAAATGTCGTGACATTTTTCTAATGTTTCTGATGGTTTCTAATTATATTTGATAAGACAGAGCTTTCAAACTGATGTAAATAAATAATTTCTTTCATAACTTACTGCAAACAGAGAGTATGTACTACATCCACATACATTTCCGTACAAATGCTTATTTAAGCACTGGGCAGCAGCTTGAACTCAAACTGGCACTAGCACAGAGGCTGCAAGTGTGGCAGTCTAAAACAGACATGGCATACCGACATAATGGCCAGAAACTGCAGAAACTAGTCAGGTCAGTGACAGAGCCGGGAAATGGCATTAAATCAAAAGCAGTGGTTAGGTCACAAGTAACATCTGGATTGTGCCACAAACATATGAGATGGTGGCAAGTCTCCAACAGCAGCCACTAATATTGCAAGTAATGGAAGAGTTTCAAATAGTGGTTGGGTTGAGCGTACAGAATATAAATTGTGGATGGATTCCCAACAGCAGACACAGCCTAGCACTGAAAATGTAAAAAGCTGTTATAAAAGAAGCATGGTTACAGAAATTGAATCTCAGACAATAGCCTGGTATGATACAGGAACTTAATCTCAAATGCTAGCTACACAAAACCACACAAACTGTATCTCAAACAGCAGCCAGGCATGACCATACCAAATGAAAATCCAACAGTGGCCACGTACGGGCAAAGGAACTGTAGATATCTGGTATTTTCCATACATACCAGACACCTAAAACCTTCAGATCATACACCTAGTCAAACAAGAAAGGCTTACTGAGACTCTCCACTAGTTCAATGAAAGAGTATCCACAGATGTTTGAGAAACAATGTGAGATAGACAGGCAAACTCATGTTTGTGCAGTCAATCGACAGGAATGAACAAACTGTTAATGATGAAGGTTGTAGAGAAAGTGGTCCTTCTAGCTAAATTAGGAACAATTTACAAATAGATGTCCTAGTGTTCAGCAACCAATTTACTGATCATGAGGGGACTTGCTGTCAGCAACACTGATGGCGGTTACCTGGTCACCATCAGGGTACACCCAAGAGAAATACAGAGAAATCACTGTACATCACACTGCACTGCAGCTGTGCAATAAACTCAAGCATTCAGTGGCAAGTTGCCAAAATAAGACAGTGAAACAGGAAGTAATACTGGGAAAAATATAATTTAGCATTGACATGCGTACATTTGGTGTGACCAATGTCGACAACAGTTGTGTGATAAATGTCCATACCAAATGCTGATTGTTAATTTTAAAAAAAGAATAAGAAGATTCTGCAAATGGGCAAAACCCAAATTACACATGATGAAGTCTAGATTGAAAGACAAGGAGGATGAGGCATATGTTTGTGTGACACGAAGAAATGTGAGCAATACAAAAACCAACAGACAAAAAAAAAAACGACATTAGCTATGACACATTTTAAGTCATCAGGGTGACAGAGAAAACTGATTGCAGTGCATGAACATGAATACCTGAAGTAACAATAAGAGGTTAAGCCCACTGTCAGATGCGAAGAAACCCCAAATATGGTAACTTCACACAGCATGGTATACTGACTGTGATAAGGGTGTAACAGGAAACTTGTACAGCGAAAACAGTAGAGATGTTAGCAGAGACAGGACAGAGGAAATTAACTGAAGAGTTACTGGAGTCAGCAGGTGCCATACCATTCACCTGCAAAGTGGCAGTGTGATTTGCCACGCCAGCTGGATTGCGAGCTGTGCAGGTGTAGTTACCACTATGACCAGCCGTGACTGATGCTATCACCAACACACTGATACTATCACCAATCTTGGTAGTTGTCAGTCCCATGTGGGAGGAGAGTTCACGCCCATGGAAACTCCACGAAAGCTGCAAGGGGCGGTCGCCCTTTGAGACATGACAAGTCAACTGGGCATTGTCACCTGAATTGGCTTCCCCATCGAACAAGAATGGTATGATGTAGGGCAGGACTGAGTGAGACAACACAGGAAATTAAACACTAAAATGCCGAAGTTCGGGTGAGCTGACAAATGTGTCCGAGTCTGTGACAAGCGTGAATCAAACTGACCAAAAAAAAAAAAAACTGTTCACAATTTTGAAAACACTGGACAGATCATGAGTTTCTAATTTAACTACATTAAGTGAGTCAATACATTTATGAATAACAAATAACTTTAAGCATTGTTACAGTTGACAATGACAGTAATTATAACAAAGATGAAAATCATTTATACACAAAAGCAATTGCAATCATGCATAATTACAGGTGGTTTTAGTGCAGTACACAATTTGTATTATGCTAAAACACAAATAAAAGAGTGTCAGCAAGACATGGCTCTTTTATTTTGAGAATCCAAGACACTTCATTCCAGATACAACAGACTACCTTCATCCAACACATAAATGTGATTAAAAACAAGAAAAATGATTAAAACAAGACAGCCCTTATTCCTGTACGAAGTGTTACGTGCCAATTCCACACAATCACAACACTGATCTCTAAGTGCACAGATGCAAAGCAGGCAGTGGTGAAACAAAAACCTGCTTTATGGAGGCACATCTGCAATTTTGAATGGTATGAGCATAAATTTTCCCATTACATGAGAATCCCTTGTGTAATATTCCCCAGACAGGCAGTGGGATGGGTAGAAGCAATCACAAAGAAATTCAACACACAATTGCAGAACCAGAAGAAACTTAAACATCCACTACACAATACTTTAAAAAAATATTTAACAGCTTCAGTTTGATCCTCAACTATTTGGTCCCTGGTTTTATTCACTTGCTTCTACTGCCTCCAGATCATTTCTCAGCTCACCACATCACGTTTATGTACCATTAACATCTAATTCTGCTGTGAAGTTGGCAACACCAGCAGCATTACTTGCAGTACAAGTATAGGCCCCTCCATGGCCAGGCCCCACAGAATTGATTGTCAGTATGTTAGCCTTGTCACCAAACATGGCAGTACGAATGCCAACAGCATGAGAAGACAGATCACGTCCATGAAAATGCCACTCAATGCGTAATGGTGTGTCACCCTTTGAAACATAGCAGCTGATCTGAATGCTATCTCCTGCATTCACAGGTCCATCAAACTGGAATGGGCTAATGTATGGGGCAACTGGGAAACCAATGCCTCAATCAAACAATCAAAAATATACAGCACTGCCACATACATGGAATGCAACTCACTGACTGAATGGCTAGACGCTGCCCCAACTCAACGACCTGACCACAAAAAACAACTGTTAAACATTTCTACTACAAAGCAATGTTGCAAAAAATGTCCTAAATATTGCTCATACAAGTAAGTGCCTAACAAAATACTCTGTGTTTCTGCACATCTTCACTTCCACAGCCAACCCGTGTCACTTACCTGGTATAACGTCCCTGGAAAACAAGCACTTCCTCTAATGTGGAACACATCAACAACATAAAAAAAAAAAAGACTGAAATTTACGTCATGTGTACATAAGTTCAGTTTTGATGTACTACACAAATTAGCATGGTTTCACCAGGAACATCTGTAAAACCCACATATACATCTGAATTACCAATATATTTCTCCAGCAACATACCACTATGGCAACAATGTGACACACTGTCTAAATTCAAAACAGAGATCCTGAAAAAAAATACACGAACAAAATGTGCTGCAGTTTCTGGCATCCTGTCACAGAATGCTGAAAAATTCACCAAAGATGGACTCAGCTGATTGCTGCAAATCTTTTCCATTCAGTACATGCAACATCAGTTACATATTCAAAAATCAAAGTCAATCAAACACTGAAACATGGATTTCTGCAAGATCAATTCTAGGGTCTCTATTCTTCAATATATATATATATATATATAAATTACCTTCCCCTGAGAATAAATGCTGTATCAGAACCAATATTATTCGCTGTTGATACTAGTACCGTAATTTCAAGCAGAAATTTCAAAGAATTCTCTACAGTGTCAAATTTAGTTCTCTCTCATACGATTAAATGGTTGGCTGATAATAATTTAGCTATCAATTCAGATAAAACAAATATAATGAACCTCATAACAAAGAATTCATCACATTCTACTAAACATACTGGTTATAAAGAAAAGTAAATTAAGAGAAACAGTGAATACAAAATTTCTTTGTTGACAAATGGATAACCATGTAAATTGGAAGAATCATACTGAGCTAATAATTCCTAAGTTAAGCGGAGCATGTTATGTCATTACATTGATGGTCCATGTCAGTAACATGTACACTCTCAAATCAATTTACTATGCATACTTTCATTGTTATAAAACACTGAATAATTGTTTGGGATAAATCTTCCAGCAAATGGAAAGATTTTCACTTTACAAAAGGAAATTATCAGAATTATGGCTGCTGAACAACCCAGAACCTTGTGCAGAATTCTGTTTAAACACTAAAGACTCTGCATGTTCTATGCCAGTACAAACTTTCAATAACGACCTTCATTATCAATAATAGGAAATTTTTCAAACAAATTCATCTATACACAACATTAATACAAGGAATAAGCATCATCATCTTCACAGGCCAAATGCCAACCTATCTTGTTTTCCAAAAAAGTACATTCTATGCTAGTATAAAAATGTTCAACAGTTCATCACCTACTGTGACAATCCTCAAGTATGACAAGGCAAAATTTAAGGCAGCCTTAAGAAAATACCTACAAACACAATGATTTAACTGTTTTTGTAAAATGTTTATAGTATTTTACACCATAAATTTGTATATTTGTGTATTTATGGCTTGTTCCACAACCTACTGTCTTTATGACACACTTACGGATCCATGGAATGTATGTACGTATGTACATATGTATGTATATCAGCTCTTTTAGACATGGAAATCATTCTTGCTCTTGATAATTCTCACAGAAATTCAGTACTGAAATGTAGGAACACCACTTCTCATAATGATTTGTTTTTCACAAAGATATCTCAAATGTCTATACTCTCATAGACAACAAACATGAGAATGAACTTCAGTTGCTGCTGACTAATACCTCGGACAGTCATCACTGACTCATGCTACATAAAATGAGATGTGAACCCTAGTGTGATCAATCCATGGCTTTTATTTATGCTCAAAATGACTGACAAATTTTGTGTCAAGTCCATCTCATAAAATACAAACCTACACACATTTACCGTAATACAAATTCTGAATACATGAAACATGCAGAAATTCAAGCTACAGCTGAAATATCAGTGATAAGCCCAGAAACTGCAACACACAAACACAGAACTGTGATCCTTGAAATGGCTTCCATGGTTCCACACACCACTCACTCACACATTACATTAAACAAGAACTTTCACATATACAGAAAAGACTGGGGACAAAACCCATTTAAAGGCATATCTAAATGGTGTGGCACACATCATCATCATCCACTTACATATCTGCTTATCATTTGGCATGCATGTAACTAATATCAGTCATTTCATGTTGTCACTTCAGGGTCATGTCACTGAGCAGTCAGGCAGATATGTGCATAAATAAATTCTTATTTATGTCATTCCACATAAACAGATTGAATAAAATAATGCCATACACCTCTAAAAAAACCTCAAACAGGACAGAAATATCTGTTAATGTAATTCACTTTATAATGTATAACAGTTAAGACAATAAATGAACAAGACTAGATCCAACATGCTGTCTCATTGCGAAACCAATATAGTCATCAGACAGTCAACAAATTACCCACAGTCAATGGAACTCAAAGGTCCATAACATATTTTGCACATGTATTAAAAAAGAGTTCGTGTAAAGAAAAAAACTGACTGACTTATTCCATGGCTCAATGGTCCCCTAAAAACTTTGGCCCCCTAACAACTGATTCTCATTCCTCTTTTTCATTTTTCATCTCTTCACTTTCAGCTCTCTTAAATCATTCTTTGTATCCTCCAGCTATCTGGTTCCTTCCACTTTCTTTGTATCTTCTGATCTGATTTCAAATACTTTCTTAGCTGCCCCTGTTTGATCCCTTCTGACCATACGTCCCAATCACTTGAATCTTCTCCTTGTACTATCTGCTACTAGGTAAGTGGTTTTATAAAATTTCTTCCATTTTTGGTTAGTTGTGTTCTGCAAAACTTCACTCCCATAACTACGCCATATACATACCTGTCTCAAAATTTTTCCACTGTCCTGTATCTAACATAACCTTTTATAATATACAGTCAAACACCAAGTTTCACTTTCACACACAATGAAGAAAGTGACTCTAAAGGATTCAGTTTTCCTTTATGCTTTACCCCTTCATGACCCACAGATTTGAATTCCAACTACCAGCAAGGACAGAGGAGTTTTAAGTGCATGGTACCGTTATATGCATGGTACCGTTATATGCATGGTACCGTTATATGCATGGTACCGTTATATGCATTCACAACCATAGGATGCACTGCAGCATGTAAAGAATTAAGGTCCTTGCAGGGCACTGAGGATGGCAATGCAGAGTTAACACTCTCAAGATTGTAGCTAGTTTCACTACAATACACAAAATGTGCATATATTAAATACAGGATACTTGTGTGTCTAGGTACACAATGAAGTTAAGTTTTATCCTTCCTCCTTCTTGCACCAACCAACCACAAAATTATTTTAGGTCCACCAATGGCAACAATCCCTGATTGGCCCAAGCACTAGCTCCCCCTTCTTCCAAAGGTATGGGACAACAATACTTGTCAATATCTGACATATATCCTGAATAATTTGACCACGAAGATAAAAGCAGCAAGCTCCTCCAAAACACTGGCAACACAGCCCACTTCCAAATGTCACAACAACTCCCATACAGGATCAACAGCATCTAATGTGGATTCATATCTTCTGGGGTGTGATGCTGTGTAACTGGGTAAGACTGCCCATCTTTTGAAGGATTGTAGTACCTCCACCTGCAGGGTTAAGTAGTCCCAAGAAGAACAGTCATACAGCTATTCTTCATAGGCCGCCTGACCCTGCAGATGAAGACACTACAATCCTTTGAAACATCTGGAATCACCTGCCCTGTCATACTACATCCCAGCCCAGACGATATGAATCTTCAGCAGTGATGCTATATGAAACCCAGATATCGCAATAGTTTATGCACTGTCAACAGAGCACTTGAAATAAAATTAGCTGTTCTTAAATAAACCACAAAATTCGCTTTCAACAGAAACCATTTTAATGCCCTCACACACATCATGATTTCACACGCATGAAAACCATTTCAAGTTTCAGAAAATGCATGATGAGCTGTGCACAGTGTCATATAAAGGCAGGAGACCAAAGCAGAGAAAATAACAGAGAAACAGCCCTGTCAGTGCCAAAGTAATTCAACATTTAAAACCAAAAACTGAAATCCTGGTATTACAGAAAATGTAATGTTGTAAGAAACACATATGCCAATTTAAATAAAAGGGGAAAATTAATTTGTGTACATTTCTGATCAAGAAGCATGATGTACATTATATTATGGCCTTGAAGTGAAAAATCACGGTTCATTGAACTTGGTAAGTTCTGGGAAGACAGCTTGATAAAAACAGGTGTTGTTTCTACCTAGAGACAACTCACTACTGGCAAACATCAAGGATGCAACACTGACCGAAGTGTAGGTACTGATCAACTACTTCTAAACAGTTTGTTTTCAGCAATCACTGTGAAGTGGTAGACATGTCTGCCTTGCTACACAGACACATAACCATGACAGGAATTCAGTTCTGAGGTTTATATCAGTAGTGGTTACTATGTTTTCCACCTGTTTTAATACTAAAAACTTCTATATTTTGCCCAAACAGCATATCTATGCATTTCATACAATGCTCCTAGTAAAGAGCAATTATTTTCATAACCAGCATCAACTGATTTGTCTCTGTAAAGATGACGTATATTTTCTATTATGTGTACACAAAATTTTTAATGATTATGCAGGTAAATTTCTGGCTCCAAAGGGTTAACATCTTAGCTGTGCACAGCTCAAATGGATAGAAAAATAAAATGTGTACTCACCCATAACTTGAACTTCAAGAGTACCACGTGCGCTGTAACCCTGTGCATTACGTGCAACACAGGTATAAGTAGCTTGATCAGACAGCCGTTCGACATTTTCTATAATGAGTGTTCCATTGGGGAAAACCTTCTGCTTCCTGTTGATCGGCAGCACACGCCCATCTGTGTAAACATGTTCCAACTGCTGTTAAGTTAGCTAATACATCACCAGGTATGCCTGACATAAAGCCTCCATGCCCCCCTATTACCACATCTTGAGTACACTGACTGCCACAGTAGTCACCACTGCCCTTGAGTGCTTACTGTCTGCCACATCATGCAGCCATTTAGTTACCTGCAAACTTTAAAGGAGTGTGAAGTAATGTGAAATGCCAACTTGACGCAACAAGGTAATTTATTGATGTATCCTTAGCTCAACATGTTTTGGGCACATACACCCATCATCAGGAGCACTAGATGTTAAGCTGCAGCATATGGTTTTCTGCACCGAGTTTGTAGACGGGTGACGGTCCTGAGAGCCGCTGCATAGGTTGTGTGTACGGTTTGGATGATGCCGTGCAACACATGGCACCATAAACACAACCTATGCAGCGGCTCTCAGGACCACCACCCATCTACAAATTTGGTGCAGAAAACCATATGTTGCAACTTAACATCTATTGCTCCTGATGATGGGCGTATGCGTCCGAAACATGTCAAGCTAAGGTTACATCAATAGATTACCTTGTTGCATCACATTGGCATTTCACATTATTTCATGATGAAGATGCACAGTCAAACAACCCTCAAATTTAAAGGTGTGTGTCTACTACTGCTCTAAGGAATCACCATTACAACAGCATAAACATGGCCATGTCTCAACACTGTAGCCTCAAGCAAAGAATATAAAAAACTGCAGTGGCTAAGACAATAATAACCCTTTAACAACCAGATTGGTATTTAAATTTTAGCACACGGTTTATGGGGAAAAAGAAAACACTATTTGAAAAGACAAAGACACAATTATCAAATAAATGGCATTTTGTGGAAAATATAACAAAATATTACGCAGTATGTTTCAAAAATATAGCAAATTTACTTGTTTCTTTACTACATAAAATGTATTTCTGGGGGTGTTTTCTTACATGCAGTCATTGTTTAAAAATTAAAAATCAAAATGATAGTTTATGTGCTGATTATGCTAAATGAAGTTAGCTCTAGATTTTAACAGCCACATATCACCACTGTTTTGGAAAAAAAGGAAACTATCAGATATCCAGCAGGCTGCCCCCTTTTTACACACTAGTGGCGATATTTTACGATATTTGAGCTAATAAGAATGGCGAAGAGTCACAGCATGATGTAGTAATGTGGTTGGTTGGTAGTTACCAATATTTCAGAAGAACACACCACATTTACACAAATATAAGACATCCCTGCATAAAGATGGCATCCTTTCTTTCACCTGCTTCATTTTTCAGGATGGTACTGACACAGAATAGGTTTAACTTAGTATGTAACTATAAGATGACCTGCCATTTTTCAGACTAATTAGGGAAAAAAAATTCTTGTTTTAGTCTGGTAGGTAGAGTATTTCAGGGTTGAACCCACAACAGAGAAGCACTATTCCTCCAATCATGAGTGCCTATGTACCAGACCATAACACAGTGTCACAACCCAAATGACCATAGAATGCAAATAATATATAGTTGCACATTCTTGTCAACATTACAGCATGGTGAACACAGGATAAATAATAACAGAATACAAGAAGATTGTCTCAAACAAAAGCAATGCAAGACAGCCTACAGATATGGTATAGGCAGGAAAAATAGGAACACACAGATCAGCTTCAAATAACTTAGATTAAACACCTGCACATGATGTAGAAGCATCAAATAGACCCATATAATAAACTGTCCAGATTATACCTCAATACATTTTATGCTTCAAGTTTTTTTGATAGTACAATGAATGCTAGAATGTGACCAACCTCTCTCCCAGACTATAGTCTCAATAGGATAACCAGCAACAGGACATGTCACCATCAGCGTCTCCCCCGCAACAATAGCCTTCTTCTCCATGGGGCGAATGAACGGCAGACCATAAACGTTCAGTTTGGCAGCGTGTTCAGCTGAGCCAACTTTCGATGATGCAATACACTTGTAGAGGCCTCCATCATTGGTATGAATAGACGATATGTTGAGGTGTGAGACAACTTCACCGTTCACTGTCACATATTGGCCAACTTGCAGCCTGTGTAACAAAATACATGTATTATAGGATGACTGAACTATTATTTAATCACACTGCTTCAAGTGCAGATGGTATATGGAGCTCATGGGAAGAATCTTCTGTTGTACACTTAACCCTATGGCACCAAATGATGCATACCTTGTGTTGCAAGGTGCTGGGGTCTATTTCCAAATGATGCAGACGATTATGGCCATCACTGTACACCCTTTTTGAGGTTTTTCTTTTCACTTTTTTTTTTGTAAGATGTCTCAAGAAAAAAATTAAATCCTAAAATTTAAATTGGGGTTTTGCAGACTACAATAAAAATTTAATCCAAGTGCCAAAGAGTTAATGATGCTGTCAGGAGCTCAGATTATACAGTGTCAAATGGTACAACAATCAGTCGATAACAAACTGACAAACTTGTAGCACAGAGTGATCATGGCCAAATTAGAGGTACTGGCATGGCATATGCTCTAGGGGGAATGGCAAAAATCATCATGACACGTCTTAGTCAGGATAGCCAGGCACCAGGCCACAACTTCAACCCGGCACCTCCTAAGTAACAAGCAGGACAGTTATCTAATTGAATACAACATGCCTTGAGGGATGATATTAGAAAAATGGAAGAATGGACAAAGATGTGCAGTTAACTGACAGAAAACTACAGAAGAGCAAATTATTTGGAGCAGTTCGGTCAGTATAGTGACTACATTAAAAAATGCGTGGCTGAGCAATCAGGAATCATTTTCCTGCAGTGGAAACAAACTTCTCTCTGCTCCTCAGCATTCAGTCTAGGTCTGCGGTCAACCTAGCCTGCTGTCCAGAGCGTACTGAGAGCTCTGATCATAAATCTATTGCTTGAGCTCACCGATCACTGTTGGATAACTTCTTGCCATCCAGTTCCCATGTTATCTCAGGTGTGGGGTTACCCGATGCTACACATTTCAGGAACACTGATGGACCTGGCTGCAGGGTCTCCTCTTTGAATGCCTGCCGAATCTGTGGAGGTTCAACTACAAAAAAAAAAATTTCATATATAGCAATTAGGCCAGATTACATATATACATACATAAAACTTTATGCTCAAGATAAATGTTTGTTAAAGAAAGCTTTTCCTTATGAAATGTCAACATATATCAACAGTTCTGCTACTATAGTACACACAGGACCAATATCTGAGTGCTCACTGCACTGCTGCTCTCCACTTAAATTATAAATAAAAACACTTCAACACAAAAATAACTATGATTCACAAAGCAAACAGACGACTGGAATATTATACAGTGTCTCCACTAGTTCCTCCCATATTTTACAGTGTTAAATCATGTTATCTTCAATTTTCATTGAAGAATACATAATTTAGCAATACACGAATCCTAATTATTGTTCCTGGAAAATAAATTCACCGTTCTTTATGATTAATTAACAAAATCAGTTTTAAAAACTAAAAGATGACAAAATAGTTCTTGGTTTCAGTCAAACACAACAAAATATTTTTTTTTATTTTATCTTGAAGATGACATGTATCAGTCACTTGATCATCATCAGGCCATCTTTTCAAAACTTAGAATAAGGTTACATGCAGTGCAAATAACATTCATGTAATATGCGATCTCATAAGACTCACAAATCTATTAAAATATATTTTAAAAAGTATAAGACGAATGTGTTTCGTTCGGCCTGTGACGTGTTACAAGTTTTTACAATAATAAGTAAATTGTTGGAAGTTGAAACAACATTAAAATTAATATACGAGGGTCATACTGAAAGTCATGAGCAACGTCGCATAGTTGGCAACTCTGCAACATCAAACGATTTAGTGTCGTTTGGTAGGTAGCACCAACTATTGTCATATCTTTGAGTGAGGTATGGCATCAGTAGCTTGCATCACGTGACTATAAACAAGTGATACAAAATGGCCGACAACGATGTTTCATTTTGTCAGCGTGCCATCATTGAATTTCTTGTTAAAGAGGAGATTCAATCTGCTGATATTCACCAAAGACTTTAGCGTTTGTATGGAGATGTGTGCATGGGTGCTAGCAGTGTTAGACAATGGGTAAAGCGTTTTAAAGATGGGAACACGAGCATCCAAGATCAGCCTCAGAGCGGTTGCCCTTGAAGAGTCTCAACTGAACCCAACAAGAAGATAGTTGATGAAATCACTAAGGAAGACAGACGTGTGATGCTGGACACAATTGCAACGAAACTTGGAATAGGGCACAATGCAGATCAGGTGATGAATGGAAGCTTAGATTATCGGAAGAAAGGTCATCCTGCAGCACGATAACGCTCAGCCTCACACTGCTCTTTTGACCTTGGAAAAAAATGAGAACATGGGGTGGGAAGTTCTCCCTCACCCTCCTTACAGTCTTGATCTGGCACCCTCTGATTAACATTTCTTTGGTTTTGTGAAGAATCATATGCAAGGCCAACATTACGAGATGAACGAGGCACTCCAGACAGCTGTGCGTAATGTCTTCGGGCAGCTGGCATGGAGTTCTACCACAAGGGAATATTCAAACTTCCAGAACGGTGGGAAAAATGTGTACAGAGAAACGGGGATTATGTAGAAAAATAAGCAACGTCTATGGATTAAGATGATGTACTTGGTTTTTATGTAACAATAAATTTTAATTTATAAAAAAATTGTTGCTCATTACTTTTGGTATGACCTACGTATATTATTCATTTACAAGCTTTTTCTATTAAGTTGGATTACGTTATGTCATTGAAATATACATATATATTTTCTTGAGTCACATTCTTGCACTTCATACGCAAGAACTATTTTGTTGTCTTTTAATTCAAAAAAAAAAAGGGGATGCCCTCTCCAAAATTTTAACAAATTAAATAAAAATTAAAAAAATAAAAAAAAAGTTTAAATAGGAAGGGGGGGGGGGGGGGGGCAATCTGTGCAAGCACCTAAACAGCTCTTACTTTTCTCTTTGCACCTATACTGTACAAGCAACTCACATCGTCCACCAAGTTTGAGTTCTGCGCTGGCTTGTGCATTCTCCTGGTCATTGCGAATAAAGCACTGATACATGCCCCTGTCCTCTTTCTTCACAGACTCAATCCTCAACACTGAATCCTCGTGACTTAGAGACTTCCCATCCTTGAGCCAGCTGATTGTTTTGATAGGGTTACCCTCAAAATTACACGTGAACACAGCAGGACGACCGAAGTCCACTGTCTGTGTTGTGGGCTCAATGTTGGCTGCAAGTGGGGCTGCAACATTAAAAGGGAACTGCAGTTAAACAGAAAGCAACAGAAACAATATTCTGGTATGTTATAAAAAATGGATTCCTATTCTCTCACATTTATCTTACAGAATTTCCCACATTCTTTTAACTGAAAAATATTTCTTTAATCAGCAGCACACAAATCTAATGAATGTGATGGCTTCATGTTGGTGTACCATTTACTGTCTTCTGAGATGTGATATCATGCAGTCTGGTATATAACACCACTGCCTTGGTGGAACCTGCAGAATCCATCCTGAAGTACCAGGTTCCTCCAAACTACAAAACAATGTTGTCTATCTGCCAGACTATATGACATTGCATCCAACAAGACTACTGCTGCTGCTGCTGCTACTACTACTACTGCTAATAATAATAATAGC
>Ga0136643_10002351_pt1 | contig 24401 bp, 17 predicted proteins | sample TergutLab28metaG_FD_96883 | JGI IMG/M metagenome (GOLD analysis project Ga0136643, IMG submission 96883) | Labiotermes labralis P1 segment gut microbial communities from Petit-Saut dam, French Guiana - Lab288 P1 (version 3) (version 3) | ecosystem: Host-associated > Arthropoda: Insects >... | reverse complement strand
CCCCCCCCCCCCCCCCCCCCGTTTTAATAGTTTCATTTACGTGCTTGATTCTCTTAGTTCAAACGGTGCAAAGTTTCTCGCCTATCTCACATTCCCTTACTCCATTAGTCTACAAACATCAAATCTTGAGTAAAATTAAGAAAACTACCGCTTGTGTCAACCTGCGAGTGGAAACAGGAAAAGAGGCGACCCATGGTCTAAAGCAGGCACACGGGCTGGCTCCAACCCTATTTAATTCTGCCTCACAGCACGCAACCAGAAAACTTTCTGTCGGTACCAGATGGACCTTGGAACAGATTCTAGGGTATGCTAACGACATAAACATAATGGCGAGAAGTTTGAGACATGTTAGAGGGAGATTTGAAGAATTGGCAATAGCGGGAGAGGATGTCGGTTAGAGAATCAACGAAATCGAAAGCAGTGATTCAGAGAAGGGGAGGAAGAAGTCAGGCAGAGACTCTAAATTGTGAGCTAAAAACTTGCAGTGGCGTCAGCATTTATTTGTTTGAATTGCTGTCTGATGAGTAACAATCATGAGCAAAGATAAGTAGGATGCAGAATTAGTGCGACAGACACAGCCTGTTTATCTTTACCGTCCCTGCGTAAAAAAAAGTCCTCAGCCGTGATAGCAGGGTTACTATTTACATAACACTCATCCGACCAACTGTTCTGTATGGGAGTGGGACAATGAAGCTTACACAGGATGCTGCACAAATTATCGATTCCTTTGACAGTACAGTCTTTCGCAGAACACTTGGACCGGTACAAGCTTAAGGTATCTGGGGATATGGTACCGTGAAGAACTGCACGGATTGTATAAAGACATTGTCCTGGTAACGTACACTCATATGAAAGGATTACAATGGGCTGCACATGTAGTAAGTAGAGTAGAACTCCACATATCCGAATTAATTGGGACGGCGAGCCATCCGAATATGCAGAAAATCCGGATAATTGGATTTTTCTTTGAAATTGTACTGTATTGGCAGTTTGAAGTTCGGCTGTTACTATTTACAGTGTTTACCTGCGTCCGAACATTTCGACCTCGCCTGATTTGAAGTTCTACAAGCCATAACATGGTTCTGTACTTGATCCGACAACCAGTAATTTCAAGGTAAGTTATCTTTGTAGAATTCTCGAAAAATTTACCCTAAGAGCCACGCCAAGCCGGATTTTGGCGATCCGGATAACCAGCGTCTGGATAAGTGGAGTTTTACTGCACCTTGAACAGCAGAATCCCGAAACAAATTCTGGAAGAAGTCTCAGAGGAAGAAGGCTAGTCGGAAGGCCGAGGAATAGATGGAAAGACAAAGGGAGGAAGGATGAGAAATAGCTCAGTAACACAAATCAGCGCGCGGTGGCGAGACATGGGACAGGATGGAGGAAGAAAGCACAGGAGGCCATGGCTCGGAAAGGGGCCGAAGGGCCACAAGAAGTTCAAGAAGTAAAGTAAAATTAAGTAGCCCCCCCCCACCAAATTATTTTTCTCCTCCTTTCTCGCACTTTGCATTTTTTTAGAGCCAAAAATTCCCCCACTACTCCGTTCTCAAACACCCTAACACTATTTTCGTCCGTTAGGATTAGTGATTGTCAGACCCACATAAAATAGCAAATGATATTATTTTCTTCATCTTCTTCTTCTTCTTCTTCTTCTTCTTCTTCTTCTTCACACTTTATAGCCCATGAAATGAGATGAAATGCTGGACTGAACGGTATCGCGCATTTCCTCAGACCCACTCTGCTCTTACTCTCTTTGTAAATGTAACACAGAGAGTGGTTACAGCCTGTAGGATAAGTTGTAACAAATTTACCCAGAGTGCAGATCGTGTACTTAATGCGAAGATCCTCCAGCCAGGACCTTCCACGCATGACATGAATCACGGCGCAGGCAACACGCATGTACAAACACACGACTACACTGGCGTGTATCTGTGGGCGAGAAGGCACCAATGACACCGACAATACAGCATTTGTTGTGGGTATCCGTCCGATGATGCAGGTCACTGAAGATCGCGGAAAGTGAGATGTGAAAGTTTAAAGTTTCGTGTCTCTTTAAATATCTCACTCAGTCACATTTTTATTTCAAATATAATAAATTTACGGAACCATAAAACTTACCAAAACGTATAAACACTTGTCTATCTACACCTCTGTCATCGGAATATTACATTCGAATTATTTGTCTGGACATCATGTATGGAATGCTGCTGGAAAGTGTTCACCATTTTGTGCAGGTCAGTCCTTTATTCTAATCCTTAAGAGACTTAAACTTAGTGTCATTCGACTGCAGACGGAGTGGGCATAATGTTCACTTCACCACAACCAATGATAATTGTGCGTACCGCCCTCATATGACACTGTTGAATATAAAGAAATTCTCTGTCTTATGTACGAAGTGAGTGTTTAGATTATTTAATACGGTTAATTTAAGATAAAGGCGTCGGAATTTAAACCATACAAAATTTACGACATTCGATTTTCGTACAACGATTGAAGTTCGTGAACTAGAATAACAATTTAAGATGGACATTAAGGTGAATTAAATTTAAAGATTCGTTTCCCATCACACAGCAAAGTACTCTATAATGGTTACAGAAACCGGTCAGTGGTGCATATAGGGAAATAATTGCTGCTTCTTTAACATGGAAGACAAACATTCACTAGACAGACTGTAGAAATGTTAAATGTTAAGCCTGGTGGTAAATAACATAACCACTAGGCTTTAAAAGGTCAAACAATAAATCGCAATGCACGTGATGGATTTCTAGAGTCCATACTTTTCCTTACGAGATACGTGAAGAGAGACGAGAAAAAAACATACAACAAAGTTTTGGGTGAGAAACCTAAAGCGACGGACCATATGGAAGACACAAGCAGCATCAAGTTGATGTTAACTGAATATAGTAAGAGTTGGACTGCATTCATGTAGTGTAATATAGGGGGCCGTGGTGGGTTCTTTTGAGCACCATAATGAACATTCGTGTTCCGTAATGGGAAGGGAATTTCTAAGAGTATCTGAGCGGCTATTAACTTGTTAATAATAAATCCCCTTCATGGAGCTGGTAAATCAGTCAGTCAGGGGTTATAAGTTACATATAGATTAAGAATTGCGAAATGATATACTTTTCTCTTTAATTTTAGCTTATCTAATGTTTTGTATAACCATCGGAGGAAAAATATACAATTTCAGTCGACACATTGGTGATTGATACGCTGTTATTGGTCGCTTTGACTTTTGTTTCGAGTCAAGTGTGTACTGAACGCGGATAAGAGAGTTACACGCCCAGCACTGAGAGCACTACGTGCTGTGAGGAGGTACATACGTGACAATACTGTCATTGTAACTATAAAGCGCATGGAAAACTCACAACAGTTTATTTTTTGCCCTTCACGATATCGGGTGGCGCATGGAATGACAACAACACAACAAAATCAGCAATTTTCCCACTTTTACTGACTTCAGTTTCATTTAAGTTCTTACTTTTAGGATTAGAAAGAGTTTTTATCACATACGCGTTCACAATCTTGTATGGCAAGACAGTGAAGAGGAAGAAAAATACTTCAGAAACTTGGTATGTATATTTTACTGTATTAAACTTTTGGAGCCTACTGGTTACGTGATGCAACAACAAGTTTAACATTCAACAACTGTACGCTCTCCCCACACTGTACATGTGTTTTGTATTTATCTGAGAACAAACAGCGACTTGTGTCATTTCCACCATAAACTGATTGGTTTTTATAACCGAGATGAAAAGTGTTTACAGCGCGGTACGAACTGGGTCTTTAAATAAAGCAGTCTGCGCTTCGTCTTTAAAAATTCCATCTGCGATTTTAAAATAGTTACTTTTTGTTCAATAATGATTATGTTCAAGCATGATTATAGGATTTTGCAAACGGTTCTTAGTAATATGGTTTCAATTTACATTACCTAGGGACTATATAAATTCTGTTCCATTTAAGTTCAGAGGTTTCTTCTGTGATAGCTAAAGAAATGGGTGAAGATGTAGTCAGTGATGTACTTAATGATTTGGGGTAAATTAAAGACACCATCTCACCTACAAAATAAATAAGCCCACGTCAAATTGGATGAGGAAGTAATCATAATTGTTCAGTGGGCGAGGATTGAATGGATTTCTTCGTCGATTCTTTGCATGAGTTACCCTGACATTCGCCTAAAAAGTTAATTAAAATTCTCATTATATCCGACAATCCGGCTCAGATTCGAATCATGTTCGTGTCGAATACAAGTCCGGTGCGTTCCTACTAAACCACTCTTCAGTCTAAATGCCCAAGCCACGTGACTACTTGGACACGTACGTTAACATATATACGTCACACCGTTCCACTGTTCATATAATACACGTATTTCACTAAAATACCGTATATACGTTATTTAATTTTATATTATCGACAAGGCCAGTGCTCACAAATCCAGGTAGCAACACTAGACTTCGCCACATATAATGTCAACAGGCATATATATGTGTTTGTGTGTGATGTCGCGATTATTTTTAGCACGATAATTAGATATTTTAATAAAACTTATTTACCTCAGGATTATGTAAACCACACCATTTATACAAACCCATTATGTCAAAGCTTGTACGTCTATTACTGTAAAAATAAACAGTTGCCCAAAGTCATTTCAGAACACTAAACCATTCTACCACTGAATTAATAACCTGAATAAAATATTGAATTTAATAATGAAAAACATATATAGGTACACATATAGATACATATATTAGGTGTGTGTTCGTGTGTATATACACATATATACATAACACAAATTACTGGCCATTTTAACATTTTACATTTGCATACTCGTAAGTAGTTTAATTTTGTATGCAACAGTACACTTCTCATTTTAATTCTTTAAGTTCCTTGAAAATGACCCGCAGAAGTCGAGACAATGTAGGAGAGTGAATATAGACGATTAGGGTGTATTTTGTTGATTTTAATTTCCATTACTGAACCATATACATCAGCATATAGTTGCGTAATTTGTGAGTTACAAAGAAATGTAGTTCCGTACAAAGGTTCTCAAATGAGACGTATTTGAATACCTTGACTTCATTGTTACTCTCATGGAAGCGAGAAGGATCTCCTCCTACGAAATGGAGTACCGATTTAAATACTTTTCTAAACACTGAAGCATCAGATATTTTCTTCTTCCTACCAGGAACGTTTAATATCTGGCGAACAAATTAGTCATCCAAAAATTTCAACAAAGCACAGTCTATTCAGAAGGTTAGAGTAGCTCAGCTGGTCAAGGGATGCAACCCCAAAACTTACCGTCCTATTGACACGAACGGATTCTAGCCTTAGACAAGTGTACAACAAAATACGAGAACAAATTAACAAGAGCATGCTACGACTGTTCGTCAGAGCTTATAAAACAACACTACACGCAGACTTCACTTTCTCTTTAATACCTTATGGTATCTTTGGAACTTCCATTACTTCTATGTTTACGTTTATGCCTAATTATTTTGAACTTCATACTCTGTTCATACCCGATGGGGTCATTGAGATTTCTTATTTAATTAATCCTTCCGGCCGCACTATGGCCCTGGGGTCGACTCAGCCTCTAACAGAAATGAGTAGCAGGGGAATCTCCTAAGGGGTAAAGATGGCCGGTGCTGAGGGCTGTCAACCTTACCACCTCCATGTGTCGACTGTCTGGAAAGTCTAAGAGTTTCAGGCTCCTGGAGCCCTACGGACCTGTCCAGGCCTGTAATGAGATAGCTTTTATACTGCATTCATTCAAAATCAATTTTAGTATCATTCTTCTATCTACATCCCAGTTTCGCAATAAATTTCTTCTCTTCATGATTTCAGACTAAACTTCTGTACTCATATCGCACCTCGCCATGCTTATACTTACCAGCTGAACATCCTAACCAATCTTTCTTCATTATGTAAGTTACAACCTAATAATATTGCCTGAAATATGCACATTATTAACCAACTTACGTATTTCACAGTTTACCTATTTTTCCACTTACTGCCTCTGCCTTACGTCTGCGTATTCTCCTCCAGCACTGTCGTACATGAAATTTGATTTCAGATTACTCTCAGCAAAGGAACCGCCCTTCTGCAGCATTACAAGTCGCACGTGAGCGCGGATGATTTTTGGCACGTTCGTAACAAAAAGGGACAAAACTGCGCCTATCAGCTTTACCGTGTCTCCGTCCTCCAGTCTGTCCGTCTGCAAACATGAGCTTCAAAACAAGAATTTATCTGTCAATCGTTATTTAACCAGTCGCCATCAATAAGACTTTAAAATGGAACATAAGCCAACAGATGAATTAGAGCCATAGAAAGATCCAAGCCTGCACTAGTTCATCCTAACACGGAGGTGTGGGTCTCTCTTCTCTAAATTTGCCGTTGTGCACCTGTAGTTATAGAGCTATGAAGTGAGCTTCGTTATGTCAGTCATCTGTAATATTAGTTCCTCTTGGGAAGGCAGCTGTTGCTGAAGTCCGTACAACAACAGATTTAGAGAACACATACTTACGACATGGTAGTGACAGCTACAGCAACAAGCACAAATACCATTGATTTTGGTAAAACTGCTTTTTTATAGTGGCGGGAGAGAAGTATGTAGCATTTTAACATCCATTTGAAGCGCTTACGCAGAATTGCGAAAAGTGAGTATTAGCTTCGTCATGTCTGTTTGCCCGTCTGTCCGCATGGAACAACTCGTCTCCCAATGGAAGGGTTTTAATGGAATTTGAAGTTTGAAGCTTTTTCGAAAATCTACAGAGAACTTTCAAGTTTAATTAAAATCTGACAAGAATAAAGGGTAATTTACATGAAGACCGATATACACTTATGATAATATCTAGCTGAATTCTACTCTGAATGCGAAGTATTTCTGAACGAAGTTGTAGGGAAAATTAAAACACATTTTGTGTTCCATGATTTTTTCCAAACGTCGTGCCGTTTATGAGAATGTAAAAGAACATGGTAGAGCCACACAGGACACAGATGACAATATAATACGGCGCATGCGCCTGGCATGCAGGATACCAAAGGCTACAGACACACATTCAGAATATTCAATAATTATCGCTTTTCCACGGCAAAAAAATTGTTACAGGAAGGCACCTCACCATGTTACGTTACACGTACATTGCCTGTCTTATCCTAATGTGCGTAATTTGTCAACCTACTGTCAAACGATTTTAATCAAGTAAGTTTCGTTGATGACGACCTCACTTTCTCATTCTTTCACGAGTATAATTACATTTCCCTACACCCTGTCCCTCATCACTGCAACATCTACCAGATCTCACGGGAGCATGATTTGTCACTCACACACACGCGTCATCTGTCAAACGGACATCTGTCCTTCTGCGAACAGAGTCAGTGACTGATGTAGGTTGTACTTCCATTGACTATAACTCTACTGATTAATTGACTCGTTTATTTTATATATTCTGATTTATTATTTCGCTGTCATTCATATAAATTTTCACAGAAGCTTTAAATTCTATTCAGGAGGTGGCTGGTTTGAACATCGGTAGGATTACACTTGTCTCAACGGTTTTACACGTGGTTTCGCTCGTTTTCCCATGCGATTGCACGTATTATTATTTGTCAATAAGCCAGGACCCCCTTCCACCCCTATCCTCTTTCTAATTCACCCAACGTGATTGCCCTCTCGTACCGTCATGAACTAAATAAACATTTCAGTTGATACAGAATAGTTAATAAGTTAAACTTGATCAACCTTATTAATCCTTTTAAAGCACACTGTCAACTACACGTATAGCTCATTGACTAATTTGACATTCAGAGGACCGTGCATCGTGATATATTCTTATAATAAAACCAACGAGATGCACTATTTTCTCAAATTTATTTTTGGAATAGAACTCTACATGTTTCGTACAGTTTCTCTGTCCATCATCAGGAGTCTAGTACTGTACACACAGCAATAGGTATATGTCATATGCTGACTGCTTGCTAGCCAGCAGTCAGCATAACCTGTATGACGTACACCTATTGCTGTGTGTACAGTGCTAGACTCCTGATGATGGACAGAGAAACTGTCCGAAACATGTAGAGTTCTATTCCAAAAATAAATTTGAGAAATTAATGCATCTTGTAATGCGAAATGTAATATGGCATTTTCAGAACCTTTTAGAATCGGTTGCTCTCTGTAACAGGGAACCAGTGTTCTCTGTAAGGGAGGGATTAAATTATAAACATCACTTAGACATATTTCAGGTTCTGAATTGTTTAAATCGGCTGCACTGTCTGCTTTCTCCTGTGAGTTCTCATTTTTGTATGTTCTTGAACAATGCGCTGGCTGTATGCCGAATAAGAGTGGGCCAAACGTGAGCGAAATAACAGACTGCACAAGTAAGTCATTTGTACTTGAGAAGAATGTACATTTAGTTCATGCGCTTATGACAAATCTGGCCGGAATAGCGTAGTCGGTATAGCGACTCGCTACGGGCTGGAAGGTCCGGGGATCTAATACGAGTGGAGGCGAATTTTCCGCACTCGTCCAGACCAGCCCTGGAGCCCACCCAACCTCCTATACAACGGGTACCGGATCTTTTCCACGGGTGAATTGGCCGGAGCGTGGCGTTGAACACCCAACTCCATCTAGCGCCGAGGCTAAAGAAAGAATAGAGCTACATCTCTACTCCCCCTCTGGGCCTTCGTAGCCTGTTCTAGGGTCAATTTTACCTTTTAATTTTACTTTACTTATGACAAAGAAATATGTGAATTAAATCATAACTGAATCAATCCACACAGTTCTTGTAGTTATATTGACAGTTACATAATAACTTGGTGACTGAAAGCGTAAATATGATCATGAATCATAGGTAGAATGCTGACTGCCTCACATGAACATAGCACGCAGCTGTCCCTCTTGAATTATCACATCTCGTAATATAATCCCACTTCAGGACTTCCGTAGCTTACTTGAGACTCCGAAGGAAGTTATAAAGGAGGATCCTGAAACAGTCAACGACTGTCTGTGTCGCAATGAATTCATAATTTGATTCTTTGACGTCACTGGTACGCTCGCTGCAAATTTATAAGCAGACAGCCAGACAAAGCTGAAGTGTAAACATACTAACAGGCCTGACATGAGCATTCAGAACCAATAATAACTGCAAGCGATTGACAATTCAATGAGCACACGTGACCTATAACATTTGTACGTGTCTTACGGTTAGGTGGAAAATATGGTCATATGAAAAAGATGAGAGCAATATTTGAGATTTATCTGTCGTCAGTAGCATATTTAAGGACACTTGCTTGGATTCTTATACTGTATGACGGATATTTCAAGCGTTTACAAAAGTGTATTCCAAACACCTGCATGACACGAAATACGTACCCACAGCGCGCAGTAATCAAACTGGGTGTTGGGTAATCAGTCATGTCCGGCGGTTCGATCGAGTCTCCTACAGCTGTAACGGATTGCGATTCAGAATACCGAAGCTATAAATCTTTACCGAATTGTTACAGAACATTTCGACGGTGACCAATCCATATCAGCGGGTTGAAATTCCTATACGTGATCCCAGCATTCTTGCGATTCTAAAACCTACGAGCCTTAAACTGCGTGGCTATGGTGACCGTCCTTAATTCACTTCATGGCAGCACGTCCATTAGGAACACTCATCATTATCAAAACTGCGTGTAATTTAAAAGGAGGGACTAATTTGTCTGCAATTTTTAACCCAATATACTTTGGCAGGACCCACCAAAAACTTAATAAAAATGACAGACTGACGAGCAGGCAGATAACATTTATCCCTTGAAGTGTCTCTAGCAGAAATGAAAGTTGTTTATAAAAGTGTATAAAGGCTAGGCGTTTGGAAGACTAAAAAAACCTAAAAAATTTATTTCGTATCAGTTTATAGCTTTTATCAATTGAAGCTTAACCTTTTACTAAAAATTTAATAACACTCTATCTAGGTGAAACCCTTAATGGTTATATATTATACCACAGCTTCGACACGTTTCGGCTCTAAAAGAGCGTCTTCACCGAGTCACAAAAACTAAAGGAGAGAAGCGCACAAATAACACGCACATTAATACACCCTTGAAGACACACTACAAGATTATGCAACAGCGTGGACGCAAGAGATGTCAAAAATCGAATTAATTTTGGCCAAGGTTTCAGTATTTAAAACATGTATGTGTACGTACGAACTAATTACTCTGGTCAACAAAATTTAACTTTTTTTTTTGTACCACGAACTTCAATAGGTGAACTTAGTAGTACTTTATCTGCTTAATTCGGATACGTATACAGAATTTTTCTATCAGGCAGGGTTTCAAGGATACAGAGGAATTTAAATGTGCAAAATCGTACTTTATGTGCTAATGAAACATGCAAAAATTTTCCTCTAAAATATAGAGACGGATGATTTTCGCCGGTATTTGGCCTCAGGTACATCCCTCTTCAGTGTCCAGCAATAGTCTGCCAACACACTTGAGGTCCACTTGCTTTGGTACCGCGTTTCCATGGCCATAATGTCTTGGTGAAATCTTTCACCGAGTTCGTCACTGACTTCGCCGAAATTTTGTGGTAAAAAATCCAAGTGTGACTCCAGAAAGTGGATTTTCACACTCATATTGCATCCCACAGCTTTTTATAAAGTCAACAAGTTCGCTGCTTTGTGATTTCCTAAGAAGTTCTTGCAAATCCTCTTAAATGACAACTATGCATTTCTTTCAGTCTCATTCAAGTCTTCATCGAACTGCACGTCTTGCATCAGTTTCCTGATTTGGGGTCCTACAAATATACTCTTCTTGATTTTTGCTTCACTCACATTTGGGAACTTATTCCTCACATATTCGAATCCACCTTTCTCGAAGTTTTTCATGAGGCCCAGCTTTATGTGTAAGGGGGCAGATAAATTTTGTCCGGAAGAATAAGAGGAGGACTGACGACATTTTTCTCCTCTGGCGTCAGTGATGTTCGTTTAGCCCACAGTTTATTTACGTAGCGATTCTTCTTGTCCAGGCTGTCCCACACGCACAGGAAACAGCAGTATTTTGTGTACCCGAGTTGCAATCCGAGTAACAGTGCCACAACCTTGAGATCACCACATAACTTCCACTTAAATTCGTCATACCGAATCTTTCCCAACAGTAGCTTCATTCTTTCATAATTTTCCTACATGTTGGCTGCATGAGCCAAAGGAAGAGAGGGGAATCTCTTTCCGTTGTGGAGTAGAACCACCTGAAAGTTCACTTTTGACGAATCAATGAACAAGCGCAACTGGTCTAGGTTTTATTCACGGCCAAGAACTTCCGTAACGGAACAAACGTCATTGCAAAACACGACACCATCTTCCTGGGAGAAGAAATCCTCGAATTCTTCATGGCGCCCACGGTAAAAACACACCTTAGTGTCCCGGCGCAGAAGTTTCCAGCTCTTTAACCTGGAGCGAAAGGTGTGGGTGATAGAGAAATTGTGGAAACGTATTTGAATTCAGCGTCCAAAAATACGTCACAAACAGATATTTTTCCTCATGAGACAAAATCTTTGTCGACTAAGAGTGCGGTATTGTCATTGTGTGTGTACAGATATTTAAAATATCAGTCATTTAAAAAGGTAAGTCAAAATTAAAAGATATGCATATTAGAAAGTTTGCGTGCAATTATTCTTACTTCAGAGCGATGTGCAACCATGCGCATTACATCACTGCTAACTGAATTTCGTACAACAGCCCAAAGTAATGACTGAGACACTCGTCTACAGAGAGCCATTCATAAACTGCCTTGCATATGCGCAGCACACTACAACATTTGCATACAACGCTATAACGCTTTGAGGGTAGTACATGGCTTAATGAGACAATCTTCTTCTTGGACTTAGTCCGTCATCTTAACTTTTAAGGGAACACGACGTTTCGGAAGCCAGTTCTGCTTCCTTCGTCAGGTGAAGTGGGAAGAAACACGTAATCTGGTGGACACCTTGGAAAGAGCTACTCCCAGTCACTGAGTCTTCTAGACAATTTTTAGTCCTTTAACAGCTATTCTTGTTCCTGCCTATGGACAAGTTCTGTGAATATGTCAAGACGTTAGACTATAGTGCCCAGAGGCTGAGAGTGCCCATCGGATTAGGTGCTTCTTCACATTTCACCAGAACACGGCAGAACAGCCGGCTTCCTAAACGTCGTATTGCGTTAAAAATGAAGACGATGGACAAAGTACAAAAGGAAAAAACTGTTTCATTAGGACAATTTACAGCTCAGTTACTTCGAAAGGAAAAGAACTTACGTGAGCAAACATGATTATTTTAAAGGTAAAGAAGTTCCCTTACAGGCCTGGAGTGGCCCAGAGGGTTCCAGGAAATTAAGGTTCCCAGATTACATGACAACGGCACAGGATGGTAGTAAGGCTGTCAGCCTTACGCACCGGCCGCCTTTACCCCCAGGAAATGCTCCTGGTACTCATTTCTGTTAGAGGCTGAGTCGACCCCAGAGCCACAGTGCGATCGGAAGGATTTTATGTTAATGAAAAATTCCAATGACACCAGCTGGGATCGAGCCAGCGACCTTGCGATTTGTTGCACAGCACCTTAACCACTGTGCTACCGCGGTCCCCGTTTATTTTAAATCAATTTTAAATTTTCGCAATGAAAGAATAATCCCGGAAACGTCGGCGCGTTAACCAGCTAACCGGATATCGAGTGTATCAGATGACTAAAAATTCAATAAATGAACTGAAGGTAATAAGTCGTTAAGCGCCACAGTCCCGTTCTTTAAATGTTTCTTATTTCAAACCGAAGTGCAGTCCAACGCCTGTTTACAAATTCTGAGCGAATCGTTAAAGAAGACGACATTGAAACTCGTCACAGTTTGTCACAGCCTACAACAGATGACGCCGACCAATTAGGAGAAATTAAAATGTCTTTTCCGCACGTATTGTTCCAAGTACGCATTGTTTGTGGACAGGACTGATAACCTTCATTTTATGCTGCTCAGACACCAACTTTAGCAGACTTCAGAACCTTGTTAAGTTGGCAAAGCCAAATACGGCTCACACTAAGCCATCCCATGAATGTCAAAATGATTGCAGGTCTCACTGAATTTGTTTCTACTCAGTTACGACATGCACGTGTAGATACCTCCACCTGACTCTTAGAAACAACTGTACAGTGTCATGTACGTTACATGTAGCCTTCGTATGTGCAATTCTGTGGTCTCTCTTTGGAACGTTTAGAGAAATTAGTTAAGTGTACCAAATGTTTTACGTCCCTGAATCTGACATAGATTCCAAGTTTACTGAATTCTTGTGCTTAAGCCTGAATATCAGACTGTTATCATCACAAAGGACTTTGGGGATTCCCCAAAATCTTCAGAAGAGTATCTTTAAACGTGTCATGATCGCATCTTTCCAAACTATTTCCAATCCATATTTATTGGACACCATTCAAGCAAAGAACTGAGAAAGCGTAGGTACATAGACTAAAACAGTGTTATCTTCAGTGGTTCCAGATAAAACGAACATTAGATGAACTCTAGAATAGTTAACGTACCTTAGACGAAGCTTCTAAACTCTAATGCAGGATGTTATTTTATCTAACAACTACTGTTTGTTATTTTCCGCCGCTACACTGTCGCTCGTGTCAGCAATCGGCTGGGAGGACCAAGCGAATGAGACACGAGCCGACAAAAAGTGGCAACTGATATTAAACAGTAAAAGAAGGCTGTTCCTCCTCACACCACGAAGGCATTAGGGGGATAAGAAGTATAGTTCCACAAGTAAATAAGCTCAGCAGTACATTCAGGTCATAGTTGTCATATAAAATAATGGCACTATCATAGGCCTTAATAACTTCAGAAAAAGGACAGAAAAAGGTGTTTTAATCTAATGACGCTGTCAATTGTGAGAAATGTGGATGGGGAATGTATAAAATATGAATACAGAACAGTGATAAAGCCCCCAGATACTCGAAGGAAACCTGCCCCAGTGGCATTCTGTCCACCAGAAATCCCACACGGTCTGGCCTGGTGTTTAAGCCGGGTCTTCTCAGTGAACTGCAGGCGTCTGTGAATGCAACAAAAACTAAATGTGAGGTTTCAGAGCGGTTATATTACTTCCATCTCTGGTTCGGACATGCTAGCAGGAATCGGAGCCCAACTCCGAGACAAAATAAGCTGCATTCCATGACGTCAATTAGACGGTACATCCTGTGTGGTACACCAGAATTACCATTGCTGCACCTTGTTTGATAAAACGGAGATGTAAAATTTCAGTGTACGACCTGCCATGAACGCACAGAGGAGAAGTAGAAGCATGCCCCTACGCTTTCTTCAACCGCGGCTTTAGACAGGGGTTTGTTGTTAACTCTAATCCCCGTCCCCCTTCCTCCGGGAATGACCAAGTATACATTGAGTAGGAAGTTGCGTGGGCTCCACGACCGGTGTGAACGGGCGCGAAAAATCTCGCTGTTACCGGGTTCGATCCCCCCCGACCGTCCAGCTCGTAGCGAGTTTCTATACCGACTGCGCTTTACCGGCCCACATTTTGTTTTATAGACGCACAAAAATTACTTATCCTGACATTAAAATAAGACCGAATGTTTTGAGAAATTCAGTCCAATAAAATGTATTTAAATCTTAATTATTTAAACGGCTGATACTGAAGGCTATACGAGGTTTAACGTATGTGTCTCATAATATAACTGTTATCATGTATCATGTAATGTAATATCGTTCTATATACCTTGTTTTCTTCCGTCCTGTCTGTCTGGTGACTGTTCGGATATCATAAAACCAACAAAGTAAATACAGCGATCTGTGCCACTTTATGTTTCATTGGCAATTGTACAGAGTTAGTGTACATAGCACCTAACTATTCAGTGCTTACGAGCATTAGCATCGTACATCAGCATAGCGTAAAAAATGTATGATTCATAACATTCAGATTTGCATAATGGGTGCTATGAATGTAAGAGCAATTCATTGCTTGGCTCCTTCAATGCTCTAGCTTATGTTGCACGTACATGAAGTTCATTATAAAGATTTACGCAGAAGGTTAGTTCAACACGAAAAGAGTTAAAAGCCGTCAGTAAGCTTTATTAATCTTTAAAACCCAGGATTTTCTTTACTTACCGCTAGGTTTAACATTCCAAAATTCCTCCGTCATGTTTACAGATTACGTGTTATGTTTCGATTATCTTTACGGATCTCAGTAACAAGCAGATTATTTCCGTATACGTCATCGATTGTTCGGAGTAAGGATTGTGCTTACTGCGTAGTACGGACTGAATATTTAAATATAATTCAGGTTAATTTTTGCCTTTATGGTGTCAATTTGTGTGATAAAAAATATGAACCTCAAAATCTCAGCATAGTTTATTAAAAGAACAAGTTGGAAACGGGAATTTTAATTAATTACGCGCAAGCACGAGCACGTGTAAACAAACATTTAGCACGGACAGTTCCGTTTCTTTGCAGGTACTGTCAATGCGTTGCTGCAAAGTTCTTAAGAATGCCTACACACATTACGAAATATTTCAACTTGCAGGCCTGCTTCTTAATATTCCCTACATGCCTACTGTGTGACACGTTTACATAAGCCATCCTACCTACAATACGTGGACTACGTTCCGTATCTGAAAAGCTGAACATGATCTTAATGTTATCTGATAACGTAATTTTATTATACATGCTTAATATTACGTTGTAATTATTTATAGCCTGAGAATGGCGTATATTTAGCCGAAATGTGTAGCTTTATTAACCGTGTTGATGTGCTAGAATGAATACTATAGTCACTTGTAACACAACGCACAACAGGGTGAATAATATAAAGATACAACGTGGCCTCATTTAAAGCGCCCGATGTAACGGAAATTTCCCGGACAGAACTTTCAGCCTGTAAGTGATTCGATTAGGGCCCCTAGATGTGCAGCAAAAGCTAGTGCAAATGAGATCGATTGTGTGTGAGCGGTTTGTGTGAAGTTACTAGCATCAAACCGTCGTGAGCACTGCACCACAAAATGATTTTAAATACAAAGCTCCAAAGCTTTAGGTTGTACGTATTCTTAAAGACACAGATAAATAATTTAAATCTTTTTGATGCTAATGGAAAGTCACATCCTCTTCTTTTACGAACTGTTTCACATTTTGACAGTCCAGTCAGACCTTTGCTAGTTCGTACCAGCCATTGTCCCATCTATTTGCTGCAGCATATAAATCGGTTGTGGGGTTTTAACGGTCTCCAATCCAATCGCTACAGCGCGCTTCTTACCCCGGAGTTGAGCGACTGTGTTACGAAACTGAACACTCTGCTTCGAATGGTGTGAAACAAAAGCCGCGGAATAATACTGTAATTTTCCTCTTTACCTTCATGATACAGCGCAAGTCTTGTACAAAGAGTTTTGCTGTAACTTTTCTTGATATCCTTTAAGCACACAAAATTTGCAAAAACTGAAACTTTGCAAAAGTAATGGACGTGTAAGTTTTGTAATTGTTTACTTCTAAGCCCAAATTCAAGTAATCTCTTTTGCATACGCACTTATAAAAATCGGTGCGTCAATATGTTCTTGTCAGAATTTCCTATGAAGTTTGAATTCGGATAATCTGGATTCCTATGTTTTATATAAGTTCTGTGTAAATAAATTTTTGTAATTAAAAAGTAATAGAAGTTAGTGATAGACATATGTACTATGAATTGCCGAACGACAGGATGAATAGCGATTATTACATTGGAAAGGCTGTAGCCTGATTTGAGGCACTAGCACGGAACGTGCCTGCAGCGACATGAAAACAAAGAAATCTCATTCAGGAAACACGGTCTGTGTACCAATGTGTGGGCACGGTACATCCAAAGGTGCCCGCCACTCAAAACCGACTGTCAGTGTACTTGAAACCAAGAGCCTGCAGACAGCCAATTTTAGTCCATGTTATCCTAAGCTCAACTTTCTGGCTACATGTCGTGTAGGTAACACAGAACGAAGACATACATGGCGAGTTTGTAACGTGGAGCAACTAATGAACTGTTGAATCTGAATTTCATATAAGATAACTTATGAGTTCCCTTTGTACATCGAAACAGCAAAATGTAATGCTACGACGCAGTGATTGGTGCATATCATTAATATAATAATTATTGTCTCAGATCCTTGACGAAGGGAAGAGGTAGACACATTCGCTTCCGTCTGGGTTGTTGTAAGTGTAAAGAAGTGTGAGGCAATGGAAGTAAGGGAAGTTCCTCACGCGGAACGCAGCTGTAGATTAACGGAATATATTGCTCTTTTAGACTAATGGAAAAATGATTTAGGCCTAGGTATGTCTAATTTATTGACGCTGTCTGTACCTCACACATTATGACGGCTGGAATGTATATGAACGAATACAGACAGGAATGGCTCTAGCGTGACGCAGTGGGAAGATTGGTGTAGAGGAGCAGTTATCATAAGATTTATAAAGATTAAAGTGTATTCGAGCGCTGCGCTTTTCTAATAAAATACTATTACCCCTTGATCGCGATGAGGATGCCGGCGTCATGGGAGAGGAAGACTTCAATACTAATTTTAATGTATGTATGTCCGTGCATCGTAGGATAAGCGTAGTGAAGAAAACCAATTAGCTGCTACTGCAATAAAGCATTCAGTAGCATCTAGTTAGTTTTCTTCTCTACACTTCAATCCTGATCTCATTTTATGGGGGTTAAAGTGTCGGCGGCAAGGTACTTCGAAAACACGCATCAAAGCAAAGCCTTTCATTTATAGTGCATCGCCCAAGAAACAGCAAATTTAACAGGCTGTCTACGTGCGCTTCAGTTATAACCTCGTAATAAATGTTATCACCGATAACTCATAACGGATTACCATGAGGACAATACTTGTAAGATGGAAAAGGGCCGTCAAGCAGTTAACGATCCTGCTCCGTGCTCTGGAGGTCCGGGTTCGAATTTACAGAAAAAAGCTTGTAATTCAAAATTCGGATTTCGCCCCCAGGGTTTGTACGAATTAGTAGCCATTGGAAGTCAAACCTTACGTTAGGATTATTAGAAAAACTGAACAGCCACGAGAAATATCTCAGTACTTATTTCCTTAATTAATTTACTTGACTCTGTTGTGTATTTATGCGTTAATTTGTAAACATTAGCATTCTGGGGCCCTTTAGTGCACTATCGTAACTCTAGAAGTCCAACATTGAACAGCGTCTTAGAGAATTAACACTTTGAACGCTTGAATTCGTCTAAGATTTAAATAAAAATTAACGTCCTAACCTGCACAGAACAACTTTCATCCCCATTACAAAGACTACTAGCTCTTTCTTCTGAGATTCATAAATATGCCGCGGGGGCACAATGTAACTGTTAGAGCAGGTTTGACTAATAAGCTTTAAGTGGTTAAAGAAAATCCTTATGTTCAGTGTAACCCTTACAACGGCTGCTGTACTGTACAACGATTTATCTTCTCGTGCTATCAACCAGGTGAACGAAGAAAATATACTGCAGTCTAACACTTCGAAAACTTTAGCGTTTCTATCACACCTTGTAAGGTAATTTAATTGTTCTTCGATCTTCTTATAATAAAACAAACGAGAAGCACTAATTTCTCCCATGTATTTTTGGAATAGAACTCTACATGTTTCGGACAGTAACTTTGTCCTTCATCAGGAGTCGAACACTTTACACACAGCAATAGTTATAGGTCATACAGGTTATGCTGACTGCTTGTTAGCTATTGCTGTGTGTACTCCTGATGGTGGACAGAGATACTGTCCGAAACATGTAGAGTCGTATTCCAAAAACGAATTTGAGGAATTAGTGCTTATTGTTGGTTTTATTATAAGAATGTATCACGATGCACGTTGCTCAGAATGTCAAATTTGTTCTTCAATCATTGATTGTTTGGCTAATTATCGTTCAAAATTCTCTTCCATATTAATCGATAAAGGCGAGTTTCCCATATATATATGGCACTCAAATTTCTGGGAGTTCTTAAGGAACGAACCTAACTGAAGAACTAACTAACTGATTTGGTGAATAATTACTGTGGCCATAATTATAAAATGTTACAATTTTGTATTTTATCGTCTAATTTGACATTTCAAATTAAATTTCCCTTGCATGTTTTTTATTCTGATAATGGTCAATATTAAGACCGAGACATGTCGTACGTTGTGTAATCTATGCAATATAGACTGTTCTGTTAACAGTATTCAACTCGTCTCCACATACCTTTAGTGACACATAAAACAAAAATAATGTCATATCGCACAGTTAAATAAGGTAAAGGTAGAGTGATTCCGTTACAGGCCCGGTGTGGCCTAGAGGGTGGGTAGAGGTATAGCTCTACTCTTCCATGACCGGGGCACTAGAAGGGGTGAGTAGTCAGCAGCACGCCTCGGCCGCACTTTACCCCCGGGAAAGACCCGGTACCCATTTTACAGGAAGCTGGGTGGGCCCCAGGGCCGGCCTGGACAGGTGCGGAAAATCTCGCCCCCACCGGGATTCGATCCCCGGGCCGTCCAGCCCGTAGCCAGTCGCTATACCGACTGAGCTACCCGGCCCACAGTTAAATAAGGTATGGACACTAAAAACATGCAGTCATAGAATAGCTGACAGAATAACGCTTGCAAAGAGCGTGAAAGTTAATGGTTATATAAAACTCGTTTTATGATCTCAATGAATAAGACTTGTACAAACAGTGCCTGATGTAAACCCACTCCCCCCTCCCACATTCTTACAAGTAAACGTAATGACCCTGTTCCTTATCTTTCAAAAACACGCGTCTGAAAGTTATCAGGTTATAACTCGTCTCATAAAACCCTAACCTGAATTGCGTTCTGTTATGTTGCAGCTGGAGTACGGGGAAGAGATATGGCAGCAAGTCATGGAGGAGGCAGGCTGCAAATTCGCCGTGTTCAGCACACACCACATCTATCCCGACAGTCTGATGACAAACCTGGCAACAGCCTGCGCAGTGATCATAGGAGAGGGTGCAACACCAGACCATTTCATAAAGTTCTTCGGCCGCTGTTTCGTACGCTTCTTTAGCAACTTCGGGTAGAGACACAGTAATATAACACCGGAAAGGAAAACGTTCGGACTGTGCACCATGCATATTTATAATACTCATTCCATATGAAAAATTACAATAACAGTAATCTTAAATTTAGAGCTTACTTGAAAGATAACGAAATTCAAGAAATGGCGAAAACAGGTTTGGTAAGATTTTTTTAATGTTTTGCTGACCGTGCATCTCAGTATAATCCTAGTAATTAAACAACTTGAAGCACAAAATCTTGTTTTATAATAAGTTTATTAAATTCCTCTACATGTTTCGAGCACTATGTGCTCGAAACATGTAGAGGTGTTTAATAAACTTATTGGAAAACAAAAATTTTGTGCATAAAGTTGGTTAATTACCAGGATTTGTAAGATATGTCGGACGTTTAATTGATACAAGCCTGGTGGTAACTTTAAGTACCACCAGGTTTAACAAAAACAAAATCCACGTGTTCCCCACGTAGAGCAGTCATGCGTTTTTTTACAAATAAACAACGATTATTTGCTTATAAAGTATCGCCTAATTGGATTTTATAACCGAAACTGATAGAGTCCACTGCGATAGGATGTGACAATTTTTTTAATATAAGTCGGATTAACTTTGGTCTTCAAAATTTTAATATACACATGCACGATAAACTAGGTATATTTAAAAATACGAGTACAAAATATTTTCCCACAATAATTTAGGCGTGCATAATTGTAAATGTAAATACATCTTTCCTACTTACTTTCCGTTCAGTACATTCGCTTTCGCCTGAAACACTATAGACATTCCCCAAGAAATTTAAATCATAAAGTCGTTAACTAGGCCTTCAGTCCATGGGTGACAAAAAAATTAAATTCTAAGCAGACAGCCTCACATGTTGTACCATTTCACCTTGAAAGTTCTGTCTCCTACAATTCTGTTTTGTATTTAACCACCAAGCATATTTAGGCGCCTACCAATCGGACAATGTTTGAGAATAATTGTCATGGCACAAAAACCATTCTGAAAGCACAGTTTGCTGTAGATGTGCTTAAGTTTTCTTTACACGACATTGAGAAATAATAATATTGCCTTGATCAAGGATACAATAGGGTACAGAGTTTTCAAATGGTGTACGCTTACATTGTGATGCAATAGGCAGTCTTTCCCAAGGCATTATTTACTTTCAAGATGTCATATGGTTTCACAGCCCACGCGTCGCGCGTAAATGTAATGTTATTTACGACGACAAGAAAAGTAGGGCATTTCCTGCGTCAAACTTCACAAACTTTAAAAATGTTCAACATCATTAATCGCAGATCTCTTACAAGAAAATTCACACAAATTGGAAAATAAGTGTGGAAAGTATGAATAGAAATTCATCTGCGCACCAAAGTAAAGTGTGGCTTTCAATGCGCCATTTTTTTTTAGAAAACTCATTCACCCAATACATATTTGCGGGCATTTCGTATGCCGAACAGGAAAATCATTATTTTCACCCTAAGGAAAGCACGTCTTTTGTTGCACCGATTTATATGGGAATATTAAAGGTTCGGCCGTACGACACGGACAAATAATTTAAAAAAATCGACCATGAAATATGGGGGGTACGGGATTAGGCCCTAACGAAATTGTAACTGTTGCTGTGCCAATTTTCGTGAAGTTCGTGCTTGCAAAACAACTTTCCGTAAAAAAAAACCTTAAGCTTATTATCATGAAAATTCGACAAGGGGTTTAATCGCTGATACTTGGACACAGACAGACAGACAGACGAACGGACGGTTAGAAGCTCAGTTATCCTCGTTCTTCTAACAATATTAACCAATACCAATAACTACGGCTGCGCTAATTCTGATTTTAATACTGAGTTAAAAACTATCGTTGCATGAGGCTGGAGAAAACTGCATAATTTTTACTATTCAATTTTTAGGGTGGTCAGACCAAAGAAGATGATACGAATGTTCCAAACGTTATGGGAGGTAAGATAAACATAAGAAAGTTTGGTTGGAAAACTTGAAGAAACGAGACAACTGGTGAAACCACCTAAAATAAAAACAATATGTGGGTCTGGATTAATCTGAACCACTGAATCGACCAGTAGTGGACTCTTGTGAAAGCAGTAATGAACTAGCAGATGCCATGCAAGGCGGCGGAATGTCTTTAGCAGTAACGTGATCACTAGCTTCTAAAAAGAGGAAATCTGCTCCACGACATAAAAGATAGCTATAACATCGGTTACTCTGTTATTTAGCGAGTCAGTGAACAAATCTGTTTACATCTCGAAGCTTCTGCGGCGTGAAAATTCATTAAAGATGATTTCACTGAACGAATCAGTTATCAATAAAGAGTTGTCAAATAGCTAAAACAGAACCCATCTGAATTAGACTGCTGAAGAACAAACCGAATTATCTAAATCGGCGGCTTGTCCCATAGAGTTGAATAATCTCAGGCCACGTGCCGTCCACAGACAGTCTACTAATGATACGAAGAGCCTAGTACAACTCCTCTCTGTGGTCGTGACAGATTGGAATTATTTATAAACGAAACTACTGTGACACTGTAAGTTTCTTTCTTGTTTGACATAATGAGACTGAAGCTGAGAATGTTACATATTCACTAATTCGTGATCCTAGGGCATGCTTATACAAATTGTTAGATAAAACTCTACTTACGTGGTCGAACAATAAAGTTTGCGAACTCATTGCGGTAAAAGTGCTACATACCTCATTGCTGAATACCACCGTGGTCGCCTTCAAACTACTCTCCTTGTGAAGCTATTCACCGATGCCAGCGCCTAGTCCACCCTTCAGAACAATTTTGGAATTGGTTTTGTGGAATGGCCTTCAGAGCCGCCGTTGTATTACTCCTGATGTCATCAACATCATCAAAAAGCCTTCCTTTCAACATTTCCTTTATCTTCGGGAACATAAAAAAGTCAGTGGGAGCTAGATCCGGTAAATAGGCAGGTTGTTCCAACACAGTTATTTGTTTAGTAGCTAAAAACTCTCTCACAGACAGTGCTGTGTGAGCAGGTGCATTGTCATGATGCAAGATCCATGAGTTGTTTGCAAAAAGTTCGGGTCGTTTCCGTCTAACTTTTTCACGCAGCCTTTACAGTACTTCCAGATAATAAACTTGGTTGACTGTTTGTCCATTTGATAGAAATTCATAATGAACAATCCCTATAATATCAAAAAAGTCAGCAACATTGTTTTTACTCTTGATTTTGGTCGTGGGGAATTGGCAGTCTTCCATTGTGTACTTTGCTGCCTCGTTTCAGGGTCGTATTGGTAGACCCATGTTTCATCACCTATGATGACACAGCCCAAAATGTCATCTTGCCTCTCCAAAATGTGTTGGCAAATTGTGACTCTTCTTTGTTTTTGTTCTTCGGTGAGTTCCTTTGGGATCATTTTTGCACACACCTTCCTCATGTCAAGATCTTCAGTTAAGATTTTCCTGTTTCTCTGTCGATGTTCACTTGCTCCTGACAGTCAGCCGACGATTTTCACGCACAATTTGACGAATTTTTGCAATGTTTTCTTCAGTTCTGTTTGTTGCAGGCCGTCCTGATATCCTTCGTCAGTGACGCTTTCTCTTCCCTCGTTTCACCCACTTGAAAACTGCTGTTTTCTTCACAGCATTACCCCGTAAACTTGCACTAACATCTCTCTGATTTCGTTTCCACTTTTTCTAGGTTTAACAAGAAATGTAATGTTCGTTCGCTGCTTCTGATATGTCAACGTCATCAAACCATACGAAGGCTTTTGTCCAGCGCTGCCACGGCAAGCACACGGTGGCGAGTTCGCGAAATTAATTGTCAGACCACGTACGATAGTTCGTATCTAAAATAAAACTGATGCTAAAGCCAAAATATTAATTAAATTTTCGCATATTCTAAAACCAATTTTCCATAAACGACCGCCCTGTGGCCTCCATATCACCAAATTGACAAGGCAATACGTCGGATAATGTACTAGCTGCTGTGAATTTTTTTTTTCACATGGATTGCTTTTCATACCATTCTCATTCCAACTTTAGCCGCTGTAGAAGGCAAATGTCTCCAGTTTAAATAAAAAACGAGAAGTGTCGCCTTTATTAAAGTGGGCACGCCTACTCGCAGAAACCATCATGTGCACAAACTTGCCTAATGACTGGCCGTGCTGTAAACAAAATCTTATGAAAGGCACGATATATGGAAATGCTCCTTTAATATTCGCAATAATACTCTGACAGATTGCAAATTACAAGATGTGGTATTCGCTGTTCGGAATTCATGGTGGAGAACGGTCGATCTTGGGATTCTGTTAATACCAGCTTTTCTGTGTCTTTCAAATTTCAATTATTTCTCCCCACGAGTACCACACTTATTACGCAAACTGAACAAATAATATATATATATATATAT
>Ga0136643_10002350_pt1 | contig 24401 bp, 14 predicted proteins | sample TergutLab28metaG_FD_96883 | JGI IMG/M metagenome (GOLD analysis project Ga0136643, IMG submission 96883) | Labiotermes labralis P1 segment gut microbial communities from Petit-Saut dam, French Guiana - Lab288 P1 (version 3) (version 3) | ecosystem: Host-associated > Arthropoda: Insects >... | reverse complement strand
TTAAAGCCATATTCAAATACTCAGTTTTTATTTATTCCCCTCCTAGTGACAGCTTATTAAAACAGGTCCGTCCTTCCGTTTATTTGCAACGATAACCTGGGGGGGGGGGCTGAAAACGTACTAAAAAAATTAATAAATTCTGCATACCCAACCCAATTTCAGTAAAATCAGATCATAATAAAAGATATTTTACACTAACACCTACTGGCATTTCTGATCGCAGTTCGCTGAATATTTGTCAGAGTGAAAAATATTTTTTTTGTAAATTCTGAAGGAACATAAACACTCTACACCTCTTTGGTAAATTTTAGTTTTAGAGTAATTTCTAAGTTGCTTACCTCACTTCGGTAAGTAGGACAATTTAATAACGTCTATAAATGCTCCGCAGACAGCAAAGCCTTGGCCTGCCTCCTCCAAATTCTCTGCATTACGTAACAACCATTGTAATAAAGTTACAACATAAAATTACATCACCCATTAATGAAGAAATGCCCCTATTACAAAATCCCGACAATGAACACAATAGTGAACCACTTTCTTCCATTTTTGACCCTCATAATCAATTTCCCTAGATCCATCTTAATTTAATTCTCCCATAATGTTCTCAGCATTTCAGAAGGCCTGTAATTTGCCAAGCGGTTTCCACATTAAAAGATTGCATATTTTCTTTTCTCACAATCCTACCTATTTGGCAGCACTTCTAGTGTTGTGCGCCAGCCCCCCCCCCACCTCTCTCTCTCTCTCTCATGCAAACAACCTGTGTGTTTATTGGCCATTCAGAGCGCTGTGGTCACTACTCGAAGTTCACCAGCTTCATTAACTTAACTTCGTAACACATTTTATGTGTGTTGTACAGTACATGATCCTCATAAGAAGCAGCAAGTATTTCTTATTTAATGGAGGACATCCCGTTGTTTCTACGCTGTATATAAAACAAAATGCTTTTCTTCCGTCGAAAAAACTACTTATTTTTTATTTAAAAATATCTTCGTTTAAACGAATAAAATAAACGGTCGTGATCGAAGGAAAAGAGGCGTCCTGTTCTGTAGCAAGTGTTTTGCTAAACAGCACTGAACAATTTGTGTTTGTTGCACCGTGCATTTTAATATAATTATGTAATATAAACCCAAGAAATTTCCACTTTCTAAATTAATGTTTTATTTTAATTTTTAATTTTGATATCTTCTACATATTTCGAACCCGAGGGTTTATCTTCAGGAAGACGGTTATATGTATATGCGGTCATGCCACGGTACGTTTTACATGCATCGGTATAAGCAGCCTAGCAGGTAGAAGAGTCAGTTCGATTAATTTAATTAAACAAATAAATTAAAAATTAAAATTCTAATTTAGAAAATATGCATTTCGTTGGTTTATATTATATACATATAAAAAATTATCTTCCTAATGGAGATGCAGTGTGTGTTTACTGTGAAAGGGAAATGAATATTTAAATGCAGTTCAAATGAATGTACAAAGACAATCCTGTATGTGTGACGCAGGTTATAATCAGCACTCACTAAGTCACAATTATTTGAACACGAAGAAAAGACAATACTGTGCAAGGCGAGAATTTCAGCTGAGGGAGAAAATACAAATGTCTACTCGCGGCGGTACTGTGAAATTATCATTTCAGTTTTACAGGGAATATAGCTCGCGAAAATGTGGTGGTGTGGTTTTTAATGATCCGTATATTTCCTAGAAGTAAGAGTAAAGGGTGGGAAGGCAAAGACAAATAATATAACCGTGATATTCCAACCATTTGCATGTTTTAAATGGAGCCGACGACAAAACCGGAGTGCTGTGCTGTTTCACTGCTGCTTCAGTTCTTTGGCCACTTGCTCCCTATGTTACCCCGCACACTACCACAGTTACTGCGTTTTATAATGCCGACATTATTCTCACATTGTGCCTCGATTTTAAAACGTGTTTCACGCCTGCATTTCGGCTACAGCGCAAGTCATTTCTACTACCAGTACAAATGACATTGACTTCAGTACTCTTCAAGAGTCACACAGGTAAATGGTCGTACAGCAAACTTTAATGTCAAAGACTTTACATTCTGGAAACGTAGTGTATACGTTGAGACCTAAAAATAATATTAAAATTGTTCAGATTATTTACAAAAGTCTATTAGAGTAAGTTTTCACATTTCAATTTGATCCAAATATCAAGACATGACAGGCCCTTTACTGAAAAAGGATTAAGAACGGTTTCTTATTTGCAGGATCGGGAAAGCTCCGTTGAAAAATTTTGCGAGAAGCCTCAAATTCAATGGCGGGAAGATAACAAAATGAGTTGAATCTCAGTTTTTTAAGATGTCCAACTAGTGTGTTTACGGTCCGTTGTCTGTTAATTCAACAGACATCATTTTTAACTGCGCAGGTGCTCAGAATATACGTTCGTGTAGAGTAATATCTGATTTTGACTCATTAGTGAATTTGTTCATCTCCATTGAATGCAGGCCAGAAAATGTTGCGGACTGTTCATACATCACTGTGTCCGGTATGCTTGGGGTTATGATATCGGCGAGTGAAAATTCCCCCACGTTTTTACTGGTGGCGCTATGAACTTTACTGCAGTTTGCAGAATTTCGCTGGAACTTACAGAGTGTGGTAAAGGAAAAACACTAGTTGGAAAGGGAGTGTTTGGGTGTTAAAATTCATTTTTGAAGCTCGTATGTTAAGGTGAGCAAATGCAGTGAATATCTGAATTTTTGAGCAAGTTAATATCAGGGTTTAGATAGATATGATGTAGTCAAGTGCATTTTCTTGTCATCATCAGTAAGGTTAATTTGTATTCAATTGTTCTGAGGGTCATATTCACTCCTGATGAATTGCCAGCGATAAAATTCGGTGTTACACGTCACTGAAATAATTCAGGTGAATGGGACCACTTTGAAAAATTTGAAATATTTTCCTCTTAGAAATTATATTTTTAAAACATTCGGTCAACGTTTTTGAAGTTACTCAATGCACCGCTTTGCAACTTTGCTAAACATAAACGACAGACAGGGCAGTCGTAAAGGGCAGAAATACGTCAATAAAACTCTAAAAGCTCGCGAAGAAAGCAGAAGCATTAAGCATGCAGAAGACCTATTCAAATACCATAAACATATCTGCGTATTGGAACATTTCATGAGAATGTTGCCAAAAAATAAAGAGGTGGTCAAACGTTATGAAATTCTGACGAAGAAACTGAGCTGGCAGCAAGAATTCTTCGCCATTTTCACATCAAGCGAGTTCGCCTCTGTTCAACCTGTCCTTCCTCAAACCACTTCCTACAATAACAAAACGCGTTCACATAACTGAAATGCCAGAACACAAAGATCCATTGTTTACTCTATCTACGTACATTGATGAGGCACGCGAAGAATATCGGCACAGGAATGTAAACCATATCCAGAAGGAGAAAGGTGTTCCTGGATTCAAAATTTCATCCTTCTTATCAACCTCGCAAGATAATGTCGAGGAAGTTGGGGCTAAAGACACAGAAGAAGGTACATCTTGTGGGTTCTGCAACGAATAATATAATTGTCGGAATTCATCGCCATTTCGACACTGTATATAATGTACAAAGTGCGCTGTAATAGTGCCACTCGAAGTGCATTGGCGCCAGAGACTGTGAAAAATTCAATTGTTAAATTATACGTAAGGAAGCTCTGACGCTAAGCCCATATGTAAGTAGTATAAAGATTACACGCAAACAACCGAAGAAAAATTTTTCGTCAATATTTGAAGTAATGACAGTATCATTTATCCTGTAGTTTGGGCCGCAATCACAACACAAAAACTACACGTTACTGGGGAAAACCCCTTCTAACAATGATAAGGAAATAACTTTTCATCCCCTCAACATGGCGTACAAGCTGATATCATTTTTTGCGTTCACATTCCCCACAACGTCGCCTAGTGTTTGGAAGCAAAGCTTGGATCTATCGAAGTTTATGGTCACGGTTACTTACTGTGCACCTTGTATTGCGTCCCTTCTTTACACACACATGAAAATTATGTTTCCAAGAAAAATTTACAACGTACCGTTGCTTTACCCACAAACTCACAAAGATCTGTGGTATCAGCCAATCACGCCCGAAATCACCAAAGCATATACCATGGTAAGTATTCGGCTATGAACGATTCCAAAGTTTGCTGGCTTAGGAAGGAAAGTTTGTACAAGGTTGTCTCAGCCTATCACTATTAGAAGCCATCGAAGTTACCGTTACTGTATATGGACAGTCAGCCAATCAGCCAATCAGTCAATTTCGTGACGAACTGAGAATATAGTATCATACGACGTTCTTGACAGTTATTTTGGGCAACAAAATGACAAACATCAAGTTACAGGCCATGTGCCACATTGTAGATGTTACGTGCAACATTTTATGGGCCTTCCAAATGAAATTATAAATAACTGATTCAAGGAGTTTTAAAAAAAATTATCCATTCCCAAACTGCCAGATATCGAAGACTGCTCTCTTCGGGATGCGATGCCATACAGTCTGACAAAAATATACCGACTTTTCGGAGTAAGCTGCTGCCTCCGCCATCTGTCTAGATTCATCCTCGGAGACTACTGTACACGTCGGCCAGACTACACGTTACCACACCCAGAAAACTTTATCTTCAGCGTCCTGGAAATCTCAAATATCATTGACAGAAAGTATTTTAACAATAATACTAAACAGCGGCTAGTGTGTCAGTTTTAACAGATACTGCAGTCATTGACAAATAGAATCAGACGAAACATTGTTCAGAAATCTGCTATCTTTCTGAACCATCATACGAAGATGGTGATCCTACTTTACAGCCCAAGCCGTTAGCCCTACACTGCAACGACGAAATTAGACCTAAATTAAAATAAGACACCTGTTGAAATTTTGTTACTTGTCTTCCTAAATACAGATACCCGAATTCACGGTAGAAGGCTGCCGCTTGTTGAAGCTTCCTCGGAAGTAATTAGTTTGTGAATTAGAGCTCACACAGATGAAGACATAAATCTACTCAGCGGTAGCAAACGACTGATGTAAACCTCACGGGAAACCTTCGGCTGGCCACAGCAAGCACCACACATGACTGGCAAATCTTCGCATCTGCAGTGTATGCTCAAGAGTCATATTAGTGATTTGCGATTTTGGTTACTTACGACCATTCTATATTTTATTTCAATTAATAATAATAAGGTATATTATTAATTTCAGTAAAGTAGATTGGTATAGTTCGCGTGCGGACTAAGGCCACGGAGTTTTGGATTGTTATCCTGCACAATCGTAATACATAATTTATGTAAAGCGACGCTGTAATATTAATTGTAGTTACATAATTAGTGCACGGGTTAAAGTGAATGTTCCTACACGAAACTTTCTACATTTTATTCCTACAGGTCCACATTCTGTTGGCTTTCGTGTTGTTTTTTCTGTTCTACAACATTTTAGAGGAACTATTTGAATAATTACACTTGATGTTCTTTTCGAACATTTCATATCAAAAATATGGAATAAATTTCAGAGTTCTTTGTTTCTGACGGTCGTGTTGATAAAGATTCAGATCTTCTGGGACGTGACGCCTTGTCGGTTCGAAGCTAATGACTGACATTTCGTAGGAGCTTGCTGCCTCCTTGTTCATGGTTGAAGCAGTTCCGTTGGAATTTTCTTTATAAAGGCCAAAATGTGCAACATGTAGTTTGTAATGTGGGTCTTTGAAAGAAAAAGCTTCTCATCACTGGTAATCAGATATATGGGTAGCTGTGAATTCAGTGAATACGCAGTCGCGAACTGCCAAAATGTCGTGGTCTATCATTTTGGATTTGGCCGCGGCTGTAACAGGTCCTCATTATTACAAACTGAGTATGGAAGAAGATCTTCAGAATATCAAGTGTGTCCAGATTTAAGGCTCAATGAGAATAGCGCCAAAGTTGGCCTGTAAGTGGCGGTTCTAACACTGTTCTTGAATTCCTAGACATTTGAGATGGAGGCTGCACCCTCCTTCGAAACGTCGGAAGCAATTTACGCCAATCAATAGACACGCCGTAAATCCTAGAAGATTTGTATCTTAAAACACGCCTGTAAGCTGGATTTAGTGGCGATTTATGACGGGTGGAAAGGAATCAGTACAGCTAAGGCACTATACATGTGTCTATGGTAAGGTGAAAGAGATCATCCAAGAGGAACGGAACATTTTGTACATACGTATATAAAAGCTGCCTCAAATGGCGGGTTGGAATAGCACTAATTAATATTAATTTCGTGTGGAAATAGGACATTTTGAATGTTTGGGTTCCGTGAAAGAGAGTGGGACTCTGTGCTACATGGGGTTACTTATTTAATGCTAAATTAAGTATGTAAGTCTTTAGCTGGTTTATTAATTCATAAATATTTCATAGTCTACGCTAGTTTTTAGGCTTTCGCGACGGTGCAGTTTCTGTTTCCTTCCTTTCTTGTGGAATGTGTCGCCGCGTCCATGGCTGATTGGTGGCCGACGTCTCCAGACCCCCAGGTTGCCTCTAAACGTAGGAGACCCACCCTTAACTGAGAGCGGCGATACTTCCCAGAAGAACGGAAACCTCAGTTCCTAGTCCATTTTATATTCGGTAAACACCTACTGTATGGATAACCCTCTTCGAAGCCTGTGTGATATCTGTAAAGTTTTGGACCCCTTACTCTTATTTCAATTTAAAATCACAAATTTGTAGGTGGCAGATTATCTTCGTAACGCACTCTTTCAGCACGTCACAATAAAACATTTGCATTTGGCTATTTTCTACAGTATCGTAAATTTTCTGCTATCTTAGAGTTGGACGTAATAACGCAATATTTTGTAGCTACACAAAAAGTATCCACGTTTGATAAGATAATCAGGACTTAATGTCCACCATTTTTTTTTGACACCGATTATGTGACTTTAAAAGCGATATAGAAGAATTCTGAGAAGGTTTTGGCCTCGTGGGTCCACACAAAACATGAAAATGGAAAGAAGGGCAGCACATGCGCGGTTGATCCCGTTTGCAAGGGGTGAAGGTAGCTACTGTGGCAAAAGCAGTCAATATCCCGAGAACAACAATCCATGATTATTTGCTCCTGGATACTCATTCTAAACAATCTAGAAAGGAATGGAATTCTAAGTGAGGAGACAAAATTTGTTAAAGGAATTCAACGAATGCAGCAATTTTGATAAGGCCTTAATAGACGGCGCCTGAATAAAACCGTATTTCAATTTTTTATTTCCAACAACACTAAGCACCAGTCAGGTGACGGTAAAGCTGGACGATGATGACTGGAAGGATTCATTCTACGTCACTCTGACATTTCCGTGCGAAGCCCTGAACATTCAGCTATGGCACATTTGTGCAGTTTAACGGAGGAGAAATGTGTGACATTTGCCTGATTATGATCATAAATACGATATATCTGTTTATAGTATTTATAATTTAGTAATAATAAACTTCTTCTCATTGAAGTATTTTAGAAGTTGTTTTGCTCATAGCAAAATTTCGAATATGACGTTACTACAGTCCAAACGGATCCAATAATTCAATTTGACGCTTAGAAAACTTAAGCTTTTCTCTTAGTTTCTGCAAAGAAACAAATGTTTCGTAATTACATACATGTCACTTACTAATGTAAGTAACTGAAACATAAGTTAGATTTAGATTCGTGACAGAACATTGTGTCATTTTGAAAAAGAACTTCTAAGAAAATACTGGCGTTATTGCAGTCATTTACCCTATATCTTCTTCGGTACAAATCTCATGCTATATTTCCACCCATTTTTTCTTTCTTACTTTGATCACCCTAATAATATTTAATGAAGAGAATAAATCTAAGTGAATTACACAGCGTATTTTTTCGTCGTTAACCAGATCTGTATTAAGAGATATCGGATATCTTTTTAAATAATCCCGTTGTACTTTGGAGTGTGTGTGTGTGTTTCATAGCTGAATTCAGTGGTTAATGTTTTTAATAAACAACAGAAGCAGTGACCCTAATTACCTACACATCTTAAAACTCCATAACCTGCATAATATAAGAGGGAGGCAGTTACATTAAGGCACTGTACCTACTGCGCTGAGCGCCCCGTCCTGGCTAAACAACCAATAAAATGTACATTAGAACTAATGCGGACAGTCACACCCAAAACACAGTCGTTGTCTTAGTGCAATACACCATTTTAAAGAAAAATAATAAGAATACTGTTTTGCTGTAAAGTTACAGAATATTAAGTGTTATTGCAGTCGTCATAGTGTCGAAATTGGTTTTCAGATTCAGGCAGTTTATAACAACCATGAGACGTCCTTAGCTCGACACAAATTCCGGGGTAGTAGAGAACTCGTGTCAGAACAAGGCCGTTTCCTTCCTCATCCTTTCCGCATTATTTCCCACTAGTAATTCTACGATTTGATGCTAGTAGCTTAGAAGCTATTCTGAGCTACTGAAGTATTAGTTAAAGGAAGGAGGCCTGTACAGACTCATACATCTTACACACACACACACATACATACGCAAGTAATGTAGTAGGTATATGACTTTAATACTTGAACCTATACATATATATATATATATATATATCCACACAAAGTACATACATATGCAGTACACATACACATACACATACATATAATACATATACATATACACATGCATGTGGATATACACAAAGCATACATAACACGCACACACACACACACACACGGCAGCAATGAAATGAAACTTTGCCTGTGGCTTGTGTGTAGCAAATTACATTTGCAATTTGCTCATTTCTACTTGAAGTTAATCATATGTAACAGGTTGGCAACCCTACTACGTGCCATCAGTTGGGCCTACTTCTATACTTTTCACCACGTCATCTTTTTGTGGTTTCAGAGATTTTTTCTCCTTCTTCTTCTCTTATTTCACTGTCATACACTATTATTATCTCTCGCTCTTCTCCAGCCGCCATCTTTAGCTCTCTCCTTTTCGCCCCGCTAAAGACTCTTTATTCCCATCATGCAATAACCTTTATAGTTCGACCAATCGCAAGGCGCATGCGCTTACCAGGAGCCAATCCCGGAACTCCATTCTCGATGTCGGTCCAGTCATTATTGCCGCCATAATAAACGTTATAATAAAAAATACGAGAAAGTTAGAAGGAAGGAAAAAGTCCTGACTCCATTTTTCTGATATTCTTGAAAAGACATGATGGGGAGAGGCGGGGGTTGAAAACGAGGGAGTATGCAGAGTTAAACTGGTACAGTCAGCCAAGAATTGCTGAGACTTTGTAGAATGAAGGGGAAGAAGCTGTAACTGCAGCCGTTTGGTCGCTGTCCGAATACGAAGTGTGGCCACTTGTGATATGTGCTCAAGCACATCGTTAAAGAACTCCAAGAAAGAGAGTTTTTTTTTTTTCAGAAGCTAAGAGTCTTGCACTTTGTCAATTCCGCCGATTTTTATGAAAACCAAAATTTTATCACAATGTTCTTTGGATCCCGCTTTCATGAGCTACACGAATCCACTCCACGTCATCTTCCTTCGAGATCCAGCTTAATAATTATTACTTCCTGGACGCCGGATGGTGTTTCCTGCAGCTCCGACTAAAATTTCTTATGCAGTTCTCAAAACACTCATGCCTGATACGGGCGTCATTCACTGCTTTGAACAATTTTAGTCATTAGCTTAATTGCAAGCTCAGTGCAGCAAATGCCTATTGGTCGTCGATCGAAATTTGTCAAGCAGCAGGGCGTGACATTACAGAATGCCGTCTCCGTCTCTCTCCGTGGCCTTAGTCCGCACGCGAACTATACCGACAGAGCGGCCGCCGCCGGTCGGCGAAGTTAGTGCAAACTTTTGCGGATAGAGGGGTGTCATGTGGTCAGCGCAACGGGTCCCCACGGCCGTTAATCTACAGAATGCCGTACTTCTTTTTAATGAAAAAATCATGCCCACTCGAAAATGCCCCGAAACCGAACATTAATATTTTATAAGAAAAGTATTGCAGGACCAATTTTGTAGTAATTACTGAGGCGAGAGAGCCCATCTTTGCCAATTTTGTGCAATCCATCCACAGAGAGACTGTCCTTCTTTCAGTGAGTCCTGGCAGCATGGCACTAGTCGACAAAGATGGAAAAAAGAAACACACACGGCCGACGTTCAGCGGACAGCAAATCTTCGCCCTGGAGAAAACGTTCGAACAGACCAAGTACCTGGCGGGACCTGAACGGGCGAAACTCGCATACGCGCTAGGCATGACAGAGTCACAAGTGAAGGTACGTGCGCTTGATTTCTTATCTTTCCTTTTGCACGCTTGGAAGAAGTTTTGTCTTTAGACGAAAAAAAAAAAATTGTGCAGCAACAGTGTTCTGGTCTTGTATTTGGGAGGTGGCCGGTTCGTATCTCGCCGGTATCAACGGTTATTTCAACTTAAAATTTGTACCTGTCGTCAGTCATTCCAGGCATAGAGATATGCCGGGATTGTCGCAATTTCCTCCATTATGAAAACGATCGCTTTCTTCCAAATTCCTTACAAATAATTTCATTAAATCTTTCTGCCATCACCATAAAATCTGCGATGCTGACAGCGTCGTGAAATGAACAACAGAAAGAGATATTCCAATAGGAAACACGATTTACTGTACTCTAAATAACTGAAATACTTGCATTAGGCTGCCAATTTTGTGAGTCAAAACAACGCCTGCGTTTTCAAGACGATACAAACCAGTAAGTAGCTAAACACGTGCATTTTAACGAATGAAGTAAATAAACTTTTTTCTTGCATCAGACAAAACGCTGTAGGATATGGAATATTTCAGTCAATACAAAGATTTTACTGAGCCAAAGACTGTAGTCCAATGAAAGGTTTGCTTGACGACGCTCGGAAATTTCATAACCCTGCCCACTATTTTGTTACCTACAAATCATTTTGGCCTATGTCAACCAGCCCAACGAAATATGCTATTTAAAATACTCATGTGAACTGAATGACTTCAGGACTGGAGGTGGATATGGGGAAGCAACCTGCAGAAGGTGCTGTAGCATCTTACAGATGTGATGGGGGGGGGGGTCGATACTTGGGACTGTTCTTGTGGCGTAAGAGTAACAACAGGCTACGAAATGGTCGACCTAGAAATAAAGGAACGATTTCCGGTCTCTCCTATTTTCATGACTAGTCCTAATTGGTTCAGTGGCCAAAACAACTTCTCTCCATCGGATACTGGGGTAAGGCGACAGGGACGTGAATCTGACCACTCGCTTGAATGTATTGCCGATATCAAAAATTCGTGGAACTATACCTCTACTCCACCAAGGGCTACGTCTTCATGCAAAGATGCTTCAGGGCAGGAACAACTTACTATATTTCCACATTGAACGCTGTCGCTCATAGTGGTTGTTTATTACATTTGCCACATGCTGTGACATTTGAAAACTGTGCATTTTGCCCGCACAGTGCATTCATGTGTTTTTATGATTCGCACATTCAACAGCGACCACTTCCCCAAATAACATTCGCCTGCGCAGTCGTGTGTTTGCGATATCCGTGCTTCTGGGACGGAGGGCCACATGCCAAAAGAAGAGAAACTCAGTATAAATTTGTGGGTCTTTGTAGCGCAGAAGCACTGTGTTCTCTGTGAGGTAGTAAATGACGTTTATACATAATTTACATGGGAGCTGTATTTATTTATGCCGTGTACATGAAATTATGGATTTACAGTTTATGAAATTATGGCTTCAAAGGTTCATACATTTGACGATGGATCCACTAGAACAACTTGTTTATATTCACAGTTCACAGTTGTTGGTGAGGGGAGTGGTGTGGGAGTGAGCAGTGAGAACAAACTGCAGTTTAATTCATCGGATGTAGCACCGGTAGAAGGGAGGGGCTGTTACTGAATCGAGTGTTTATGGGGCTACTATACGGCTCGGCCAACTTCAGGCTGTAATGCAGCGACAAGTATTCCTTTATAACACACATAAATGTAAGCCATCTGAGTTTATCTCCCAATCTGACGGATCTTCTGACGACACAACACAAGTACCAGCCGATTTTGACTAAATGCGGTATGATAGTGCCAAGACTATCTACTCCACATTTCTTAATATTTAACTGCTGCTTTCGATAATACCAACACGGTGAAAGAGAGTTATTAATTTTATCAAAAGTTATTTTTACTAAGGAGAAGTCTGTGAATGCCTAGACACGCATGAGAGGATAATATTAAAATAAATCATAAATACATGAATTTCGATGGTATGGATTGAATTTATCTGGCTCCGGGTAGGGACGAGTTGCAGGCTCCTGTGCATTCTGCAGATAAATTTTGGGTTCCATAAAAGGCGGTTAGGTTTTTGACTAGTTTAACCACTACTGTCTTATCAAGAAAGCCAATGTTCCGTGGAGTTGGGGATGAAGTCAGGAATAAAATTTTATCTAATGGTAATTATTAATCATTGTGGGTCTTATTCCTGTGGCGTTGTGGGCCAGCGAGGGCCATGACATCCTCATTACTGAGGTTTCTAGATCACACACAACGACGCACCAGAGTCGGTTGGACTCCTCTGGACGAGTGATCAGCTCGTCGCAGAGACCTCTACCTGACGACACACAACACTCACAAGAGACAGACGTCCATGCCCCCAACGGGATTCGAACCCACAATCTCAGCAGGCAAGCGGCCACTGGGACCGGCCACAGTGGTAGTACAAGTTTACACTGTGCAGGCTGTTGCAGATGTAAACTAACTGCGCTGCACAAGTAGGCCTACTTTTATGTCATGCAAGGTGTAGGCCTGACAAACGGTACCCCTCCTGTGGGTCATCCGACCCAGTTCGTGAGCGTAAACCTGTTTCTCATCCTTCAAGCACGGTACATGCCCGCCACTTTTAGGTTATTTTATTTCGTCGTGGTCATACAAATGTTCCGTGAATCTTGTTCGTCAGAATGGTAGCTTTATCGTGTACAAACCCTGCCCGCATTCCTTGTAACATCCCTGGACGTCTGTCCTGTTTAGGGACAAGACAAAAGTGATATTTTGCAGTAGAGAAGATATGTGAAGAATAACATAAATCACAAACTTGGAATTAACACGTCTGTCCGTTAGTCGGTGTTCAATCTGCATGCCAGTGGCCTCTGCTTACATTCATGTTGTATAGGAAATAACACCGGTTAACTGCGAGAATTATAAAAAGACTGGCCAGTTACTTATTACGTAACAATGAGGCGCGTTCGTACAACCATTGTTACAGTGTAAAGCTACAAATATTACACATTCTAAGGGTGTGTTTCTAGCCTTAGGTATTCAGCAAGCAATATGCATGCCCCATATTGTCGTCTGCGGTCTGTCCGCTTCCAGTATCTTTCCACGTTATCCCATAAACGGCATGATATTTGAAAAAGTTATTGGATACAAAATGTGTGTTTTGATTTTCTCTACAACTTTAGTCCGAAACATTTCTCCTTCTAAGAAGAAATGAGCGAGATATGTTCAAAATTGTAATTTGGTCTTCATATAAAATACCTGTTATTCTTCTAAGATTTTAATGGAACTTTCCCGACAGATTTCCGAAAAATTCCCAAATATCAAATTTAATGAAAATCCGTCCAGTGGGAGCTGACTTTTTCCTTGTGGACAGACGAATAGACAGACTGACGGACGGACAGACATGACTAAGTTAACAGTCGCTTCTTGCCAATTTTGTGTACGCACCAAAAATGCATAAAAACATTCGAGGAAGTATCTTCTGTCTGCAGCAGCAATGCATACAAACAGAAGTTCATGTATTTCACTGCCACACGCGCAACTTCATGCTGAACAACATCGTGAGCAGGAGGCCTTGATAATCCAGCCACCTTCCATCTCACGCAGAGCAATTGGTTGTGACTGCAGCAGCAAACCTAACCTCACTTTAGCTCGTCTTTTCATATGTAAATTGTTATGGAGCTGTTTAGAGCCAGGCGGGGGCTTTCAACCCACCCAATTTCTTTGTGTCTTGATTAGATTCAGTTCGCGGAAGCTACACTACGGAAGGATGGTCTGGTGTTTGGGTGGGGGGGGGGGAGATTTTTACACTGAACATCATTTCAAAATGAGTATTATAAAAAGAGAAAAAAATAGATACGAAGGAAAATAAGAGATTTCAGTGTGGCTGAAATGCCTCATGGTATTACTAAGTTATGGGCTACTCAGTTCCCTTTACCACGCTGCAAGTTTCTACTGTTTCCATAACCGACCTCAAAGTTTCCATCTTAAAGCAAAATTAACGATCTACGACTAGATCCAGTGACCTCAGCAACATGAGGTCTTTGCTCCTGGTTGTTATAAATTAATTTTGTGACATCGAATGACGGGGTTCAGTGGGCGGAAGATATTATTTGTGTCTTCAGGTCCATATCTAAAATCTCGAACCGGAGACCAGTTCTGGTAACTTACTTCCTACGTGATTTTCCTCAGTCTCTGTGCGAAATTCCAGGGTGTAGGTATACCTCAGATTAGATGGCAACCGACGCCTCCCACAGCCCTGCAAGCCACTTATCATTATATTGTTCGACGCTATGTCTTAAGTGTTGTTAAATAAGCACGTATTTTCAGATAAACTTACGCGGCAGTCTGAAGGCAATCATGACACGGGCTATTCCGATTCAGACATCAATCGCATCGGCACAGCGTCTAGACCGGCAGTAAGAGGGGGTGCTGATAAGTCCTTAGCCCGGCCAGGAAAGAAACAAGCTACAGCGACCAAACTCGGGATTTATTCAGCACAATCCCCACGAAGCTCAATATGCTTCATAGCCCGTTGCTCTAACTTTGCAAGCCACTCAACAAAAAATCAGAAGGTTGTCCGTCCAACCAGTTCTCCACGGCAGCAATGACCTTCGCGTCAGACGAAAAATGGCCACCTTTCAATTGTTTTTTCAATACAGGGAACAGGTGGTAGTCCGACGGGGCCAGATTCGGAGAATAGGGTGGGTGATCAAGACATTGGAAGTCCAGGTAGGCCAGTTTCTTCCGGGTTGCAAATGCCCGGTGAGCCGGAGCATTGTGCAAGAACAAGACCCAGTTGGTGAATTTCCCGCGGTGTTTTTCCTTCAAAATGTCCTTCAATTGCACCAGCAGGGATGAGTAATACTCCGCGTTGATAGTTTTGACCTTTGGAAGATAATGAAGAGGATGCAGTCTTGATCCAAAAAAATCGAGGCGAGAACTTTTCCAGCGGATTTTTGCACTCGGAATTTTTTTTGGGCCGGGTGAGCCGCTATGCCGCCACTCCACTGATTGTTGCTTTGTCTCCGGGTCATAGTGATATAACCAGGTTTCGTCCGTGGTCACCAATCGCGACAGGAAATCATGTGGATCACGACGAAAAAAAATTCCAAAAGTTGCACAGACAACTGGCACCGTTGACGTTTGTGATCCGCCTTCAGGCATGTTGGGGCCCACTTCGGGGAGAGCTTCCGCGTGTCCAAATCTTCATGAATGATGGACCCAACCCGCTCATGTGAGATGCCCAGTTGCTCAGCTACTGATTTAGCCGAAATCCGGCGGTCTTCCAAGATTAGCTCATGACTTTGTGCAATAATCTCCGGGGTGGTCACTGTTTTGGGCCTTCAAGAACAAGGCGCATCACATGTGGGAAAATAACCACGTTTAAACTGGGCCACCCAGTTTTTGACGGTGGCATACGATGGTGTATTTTCCCCCTAACGTTTCTATCAGAATGGCGTGAATTTCCTTCGGCGCCTTGCCTTGCATGAAAAACACACTTAATGACAGCTCGTGTCTCGATGTTGTTGAAAATGCGCGTCGCCTGACATGCTTCCTTTCAGCCTCTGTAATAAGAAAATACTTGCAATTCGGCATATGATCAGAGCCCTCTTTCCAACGACACTATTGATTCCGTCCTACGACATCGGGAAGTATGTCGGGCTAAGGACTTATCAGCATCCCCTCGTACAGTCCACGCGGCCTTCTATCTGAAGGTCACGTTAGCCCATTCCTCCGGGTAAAACGGCCTAAACGAGAAACTGATAACAAATCGCCATTTAATGCCGACTTTACAAGTTCCTGTATGCAGCCACAGGCCTATCTCCAATCCGCCTTTCAAACACGAGAAGAAGTTAACCGCTGCCTCTTGTTTTCACTAACCACGTTAGAGCCCTGTGTCCCAGCACTTCCTTTTCATCTGTTTTAACACTTCAGATAACATTTCACCCAGATAATGTACACAAATTAAGTTCCTACGGAACAGAGAACACTGCGTTAAATAGACCGAGCACTTAATGGGTTTTAAGGAAATAGTAACAGTTTACCGTCAATTTCATATACAACTAACTAATTAATTAACTAACTCCAAGAATCAGGGTTCTTCTTGAGAAACTCACAGGTCAACAGCTGGTCAAGAAACTGCACGCATTTTATGTAACCCGAAGGTTCATTACCGCGTTCACAACAGCCCCTCCCCCACCTGTCACTATCATCAGCCAGAAAAAGCCAGTCCATTCCCCCATCCTACTCTTGAAGATCCATTTTAATATTATCTTCCGACCTATGACTAGGTCTTCCAAGTGGTCTCTTCCCCTCAGGTTTTCCCGCCCAAAACCTCTATACATTTCTCCTCCCCTTCATACGTTCTACATGCTCCGCACATCTCATTCTTCTTGATTTGACCTCCCGAATAATATTTGGTGAAGGGTACAGATCATAAAGCTCCTAGTTATGTAGTCTTCTCCACTCATTATGAATTTCATACGAGACACATAATTATGGAGAATTCATGTACGTGTATGTTAGATCAAATGAAACGTGTAATTACACTGTCTTGTGAAGGGTTCAACTAAATATGTCCTTGAAAGTATCTCACAATTTTTTACATACTTTCAAAAAATGACTTCAACAGTCTGACGAACGTCGGGGTACTGGCAAGCGTGACAGGCACGTTAGATCGTTTGCATGAAGTCAGAAAATTAGCCATGTAAAGATACTAGATGCTGCTGCTAGGGCTATGTTGCAGAGTCAGTCCGATTATCTCATCGTGTTTAAACTATAAATCTTCTTGATGCCATTTTTTGGTTTGTTCGCAACGACAGTTGCATAATTACGTCTATTTGTTTCGCCGTGCTTGTCTGTGTGTCTTCATTTAACAAAACGAGACGGTAGGAACGTCCATTCCTCAAATTTATCATTGGACGGACCAACTAACTGTGTCGACAAGCTTTTCTGAGCTCAGCTTAAGTACACGCACTGAATATTTATTGAATCACACAGCTGGTTTATGTCAGATATGCATTTTCCTTTCACGGGTTTCGATGTAATTAGAAGAGCAACTCAAACGCGAGGAATATTCACAGCTATGCGCAGATTATAATCTCACTTGCTGTAATCTGGAAATTCTTACGTGTTAATGGAGCAGACTGCCATGCAAGTCATCCTTCGCCATTCATAAAGCTGGCATATTTTACTCCATTTCGGCAACCATAAGACCAAAACAATGCAAGTGTCGGCCAGATTTCTGAAATACAAAAAAACAAAGCCAGTGTCATCGTGGTGTCCTGCTCTCTCTCTCTCTCTCTCTCTCCTCTAATTCATTTTTTGTCGTCTCCGTGCGAACGCGTCTCGTCTCGCCATATTTACATTTTTATTGAAACTCAGCGGGGATTTGCATGTAAGCCGCCCGCCTCACTGACAGACGGGATACAAAAACGAAAGGACAATTCTTGCAGCATTATGATATAGAGAGAAAATAGTCCCTGTATTTCTTATATGCTGCCTCAAATCTGTGTTTCGTGTTCAACCAACCATCTAGAATTTTTCGCTAATCAGTCTGTTGAGATAGTATTAAAACGGATATTTAATAGAAAAGGTAAGAAGGTGTGGAATGGATTCGTTGAGGGTAAAGTTATGGGAGAGCGACCAGCTGTCCTGAAAGTCCCAATGCACCTTTGGATAGCATATTTCTTGGCTTGATTAGCGACTACTAGCTTCTGAACAACAGTGCTACTGCACGAAGTCAGTTATTCGGTAAAACTACTTTTCTCAATTGTAATTCGCGTTTTGTCCTCTGCTGTGTTGCAGTACCGCCGTACAGCCTGGTCGGTGGTTTTAAAAGTTTCAGAGAAACAAACCGCATCCTTCTTGAAGGATAAACTTCAAAGATGGAGTAATAATAATAAGTTCCTCCGTAACATCGGTGACCTACTCAGGTGCCAGATGTCACGGAATAACAAATCAGCAGTAACAATGTAAGAAGCTCGCATCTTTTGCTCAGTAGGCTGTTTATAATATGGTTACCTGAGTAACTCTTGTCTATTTCGTTTTTAAGCGCGTTCGCAAAATTGCAACAAGGAACTATTAGCTTCGTCATGTCGGTCTGTTCGTCGTCCGTCTGCATTGAAAAATTCGACTCCCACTAAACGGATTTTCATGAAATTTCATACAAGAATATTTTTTCAATAATATGTCGAAAATTTTCAATTTTTATTAAAATCTGACAAGAGTAACGGGTACTTTACATGAATACCAACATAAATCTCTGATCATACCTTGCTCAGTTCTTCTTAGTATGAGAAATGTTTCAGACAAAAGTTGTAGGGAAAAAACACAGGTTTTACTTCCAATAACTTTTTTCTCCCCCGAATATCGTGCCGTGTACGAAGTAACGTGGAAATATATTGTACAGTCGGACAGACCTCAGATGACAGTAAGGCGCTGGCGCATTACATGCTGGATACCTAAGGCCACAGACATACAATGATGATACGCAAAACTTACTGCTTTTCCACCACAACAATGGTCGTATGAACGCGCCTCATCGTTACGTTATACCTACATTGGCTGTAAGGTTAAGAAATAATGACGGTAAACCAAGACAAACTGGATGGCAGAGAATAATGAGTTATTTTATTTTTGGGTCTCGTTAGTTACACTTTCTGCAAGAATTACAGCTAATTTTTAATTTTAAAGAGAAACCAACCTAAAGTAGGGATTGCGCTGTCTTGTCTTGCAGTGTGATCTAATTTCGGGCAACACTTCGTCACACTGACGTCACATATATGTTGCACATTCTCTAGCATCTGGTTTTGGCTAAACCCCATATTATGTCTATCTAACAGACCCAAGAGAGTAGGTTTCTTCTGATGACAGAAGCAGAGATAGATTCCGAAACAGGACTTTTAAACCACAACAAGATAACGAAAAATGTATAATATCTGTAAGAGTTTAATAACACACGAAGTTCGGGATTCAAACCCTGACATCAGCTTCCAGATTGAGGTGTTTCATATTTTTTCTTAGATTATCCACACAAATGCACAGCACCTCAAAGTAGGCTGCGACCGCTTCGTTTCGGCGCTCTTTCCAATTAATTTCTCTCTGTCACGCAACTGTTTCACGTTGCATAGACGAACATACTGCCCATGTCGTTAACGGATACGATCAACAATAATTAAACAAGAATTGCTTTAGTCCGAAAATGTAAACATCTTCACGCATTTCGATCTCCATTTAATACCAACTTGATATAATTACTTCTCAGGCATGATATGATACGGCATTCTTGACAGGGCTGGCACTGCTAGTGTCTCATTTACTCAACCTTAAATACGCCAATATACGAAAATATTGCAGTTTCTCAGGCATGTGATTACAAATGACTGCTGACGTGGAATGTAACGCCGTGTAACTGGTAAAATCTTATCCCATCTTCCACCTTGCATACAAGGGCACTAGCTGCCACTCGAAAAGCCGGTAAATTTTTACCAATCTACACTGCATCACATCCTATAAGACAGTACTTTTCTAGCTGCGACTTTGTTGACGAAATAAAATCATTTGTACGTTTCAGATGCATGTACGTGCAGAAAATAAAAATCGAATATGTGGGCCGCGTAACAAGCCACCCAACTGCTACGCTATGTTTCATTTTACCTGTATTTTTATTTTATATTTTTCTCCCTTACTCTTCGTCCCCTCGTTCTGACACGCTAGAGGCTTTATTCAATTATCTGCCTAATCCTCCAATTATAACGAGAGTAGTCCGTCCGTCTGCCGACAGATGGCAGTACCAAACAAGTGACTGACGAAACTCGGGATGTTGTCGTCATAGCAACGCCCCGGTAGTGGTGACGGTGACAGCAGAGGGTGGAATAATTCATTAAGCCAGAGTAACTCCCATGTTTACAACCGTGCAAGTGGGTGCGTCGGATTGCTAGCGCCGTCGTCTTCAAGACGAGGGCAACCACCCCACCCCCACCCTACGAGAGTTGAACTGAATTAGCGATATGACTGTCCAAGTTAAGATCTTTCTAAATCCTCTACAATGTATAGATTACGATTCATCCCTACACAAACTGTCTTACAGTTAAAACAAATGCCCTCCTCTCTACAACGAGGTACAGAAACCCCATAAAACCTATTAAACTTACACAATTCTAAATCTCCACAATTTTGGTACAATCTGTGCAAAAAAAATTGGCTGCCCCGCACAAAAAAAATTAAATCAGTGGTAATACAATCCAAAAGCCAGGATGGCTCATTAGGTGTATAAACTATACCACGAGGTTGACGTCAAAACATTGAGGTTAGATTTTTTTGGTAGGTGCATAGATTACTCTCTTACCCACAGGGCCCACACAGGCTGCGTGGTCCTCCCACGTTCCTACACAAATAGGTACTGGGAGCTCTTTCCCAGGAAGTAATGCGGCTCACCTCCATCTGGTATTTAGATCAGGAATGCGTGATGCTATAATACCTCCACTTCGGTACGCTTCATTTAATGGTGCATAATTAAACATAGGAGAAATCTTTACTTCAATTACCATGTATACAGTCCTTGTAGATTACTTTTCTTCTTCAAAAGAACACAAACCGAGCCATGAAATAACAGTGATCTTTTGTGTGTGTGTGTGTGTGTGTGCGCGCGCGCACACACACACGCGCGCTACTTTTCCAAAATATGTGCCAGTCGACTGGTTTTCACGAATCTTCATGCGCATTCCAACATCGTATTTGTTAACTTCCCACAATCAGCAATAAATCATGGCGGACGCGCGAACCTCTGAGGCCACAATGACACCTACCATTAGATCCTCAAACGATGTATGGTAGTAGAACTCAGAAAGGTGTGCAACTTTATTATTTGTTCTTCAATTTTTGCAAAATGACAATATTGCCACCGTACGGATAGTTTCTGTGGGTTTCAGTTTAAGGACAACTTCTACTGAACTAGTGGAAGTGTGGCTGTGAAATTTGGCAGTGAAATAGACCACAGTGCTGCCTACACATTGTATATGGAAGATTGTTTCTCGGCCAAGAATTTGAAATATGGAAACTGTGGGGAAATTTAAGGTTACATAAGCGGCGAATGTAACCTACAAAGAACTGGTATTTCAAGGGTAAGTTATCACAGAAATAGAACGAGTCAACAGACGTCGTTCCAATCAGTATTTCGAACCGCAGTTCTTTACAAAAGTCAATTTTATTGCATATACTTTAGAATAAAAGGAAAGCGTTTTGTTTAATTCCTTGTTTCGCAGGCTTTACTTAGCTAATATCGTTGGCAATCTTATGTGTAAAGGTATAGGTAAAGCAATCCTATTACAGGTCCGAACAAGCCCTGACGGTTTCAGGAGGTTGAGGCTCACAGATTTCAAGACAATCGGCACATGAATGTGGTAAGGTTGTCAGCCCTACGCACCGGCCTCCTTTACCCCCCTTTACTCATTTCTGTTAGAGGGTGTGTCAGTCCCAGGGCCATAGTGAGGCCGGAAGGATTGTGTCAATGAAACATTCCAATATGACACCATCGGGAATCGAACCCGCGACCTTCCGGCTTGTAGCGCAGTGCCTCATCCAATTGCGCCACTGCGTACCCCTAGCCCTACTAACTGATAACAAATGCCTTCACGCTGCCAACTCTTTATATAGCTAAACAGATTTAGAAATTACTTATAGGAAATTCTGCAACACACATGTAAAAACACACGCGATGCCTTCCATATCCAGTACAATACGCATTATCTAATATAACCCCACTCAGTTCTCAATGCTTACATTACATGCATTTAACTTGATTAAATAAAGTTTTCGTCTAATATTCTCTCATTCAAACACCCCATGCCAAAATGTCAAATGTCGTAACAATAAGTAATGATTGACATTCCTATTGTTAACTTTGCAGTGCTACCAACTTTGAGTCCATCTGGCGTTTGATGCGCTTTTAGCTTCTCGTTTGAAGAACAACAACGGTATCTAGGATACAGGATTTGGCATGCGGTCACAATAGAGGATTAGTTTCGCCTTGCTAACACCGGAACAAAGCAAGCGATGAACCAAGCTTAAGGCATATTATAATGCTTTATATAAATGGAGACAGAAGGGTGGGGGACTGAAGGGAGCAGTCCCTTTCAATAAGCTTACATGTGGTTACAAGTTGGTCCCTTCGTCTACGCATAATTCATTGCCGAACTCCGACCCACGTGTCGAAGACTATTATTTCTACTGAGTTCTGAGTTAATTACATCTTATCAATAGAAATGACCTAGCGTTTCTTTGGAATCTTTAGAATTCCTGCTTCATATTCGGGAGTACCGAGTTAAAAACTCGGCACCAAAACCGGTAAAATACTTATTTTTCGTGATTCGCCTTACTCCCTTCAGAAATACTTCAAACTAGTGCCTCAAATTAGGCCAAGATCGCGTCCTTCCACACTCCGTCCAGTTCGCTATTTATTCATTATCCTACAATTCGAAGCGGCATATTCCGAGTTACTGACATCGACGTCAAGTTAACAATTCAAAGGAAAATTCTTGGTTACTTGAAACAAGCATAAATATTCCAAAACTTACTTACTTACTCCATGGAGCAGAGGGCTAAGAGGTTTCCAGCTAGTCAAGAAATTACCCGCATTTTAAAGAACCCAAAAATTCATTACCGCAGTAACAAGTGCCCGCCACCTGTTCCTATCCTGAACCATCTCGATCCAGTTCGTACCCCCCACATCCCACTTCTTGAAAATCCATCTTAATATTATCCTTCCATCCAAAAACAGACAATAAAGACTATCTCCATCTACATGCATAGCTTACTTTCATTTGAGATAGGTTATCATGACAGTGCCTATGCGAATTACTATCTTCTAGCAAGACTCTGCTTCCTGAATCCCATAATCCGCAACATGGAAGCAGCAGATCCTTCCAAAACACTGGCACCTACCTGCCAAACTACACAACGCTATGTCACAGAAGACTGGATCATTTATAATGCAATAGTAAGAAAATGAAATCAGGATTTCTTTTACGTTTACTGTGTTAAAATCTGAAACGGTTAGCTAGGAAAATGTGGCATTGCTAAAAATGTGTTTATTCATGCAACACCCCCAGAAATTATTTAAATAATGCTACGAGATTTGAGGTCCTTAAAGACGCGCTGCTGATGATTTAAGTCTTCTGTGAAGTTACGCCGTGTCCCATGGTACAGAGCTATGGACGTTTCGAAGGATCGTAGTGCTTTCGAAGCTGAGTGAAAAATTTACAAGTTGACAAAGCGTAAGAATCCAGAAAACTATAACTACAGACGGTAGACTACCGAGGTTTTTGTGCTACACTCGAGGCTCTAAGAGCGTCACAGTGTAACGTTATGTTCGCAACAGCAAGGCTCATCCCATTAATTTAGCACATAGCAGAATCTTATTAGCAAAGATAAATAAATTGCTGCTAAATTCTCGGTATTGGGTAAAATATTTATTTCTGCTCTAAAGTGTCCAGTTTCCCTCCTAGTCTCCTATGCAGTAGATATCAGGAGACCTTTACGTGAGCTAAAAGAGTCGGAACGTGAACCTGATGTCTCCTCCATACTCCACCGATTTTTAAAAATATATGGAGCTGTAATGCCACCGCTACGTCATTCCGCCAAGGTGCTTAACTACGTGCAGGGGCCAAGCTGACTTTACCTCTTCTCTAGGCATACCAAATAACTAAAAATGGGACGGCTAAGAGACAAGATTATTAATATAAAAGCACTTGGACTTAACTCAGCCTACAGACGGCAGGTAAACAGGCAGACTTACGAAACATCTAACGTTGTAAATAAAATAGGTGAATTAAGCAAGGAAGTTCTTGAACGAGATTTGTTTCGATACTCCCCTCTATATTCACAGGGTAAGAGCTAAAATAAAGTTGGAAATGTGTCGAACCAGAACCGCAGTTCATCCAATAAAGATCTAGAGTGAAAGGCTGGATGTATGCTGAGCTGAAAACATAGCTTCTCTGATACAAATCAACAGTGTAACTTCGGATGTATGCCAAGCTAGAAACGCAGCTTATCTGGCAGAGACCTACAACTACCTCTGGATGTATGCCGAGATAAGAACGCAGCCTATATGACAGACCTACAACTAAACTCTGGTTGTATCCCGAGATAAAAACGCAGATTATCTGACACAGACCTAC
>Ga0136643_10002344_pt1 | contig 24422 bp, 10 predicted proteins | sample TergutLab28metaG_FD_96883 | JGI IMG/M metagenome (GOLD analysis project Ga0136643, IMG submission 96883) | Labiotermes labralis P1 segment gut microbial communities from Petit-Saut dam, French Guiana - Lab288 P1 (version 3) (version 3) | ecosystem: Host-associated > Arthropoda: Insects >... | reverse complement strand
ATGCTGAAACTGGTTTCCTTTCACATCCAAGCGCACTTGAACGCGTTTCTCCAAATTCTGGAATTCTTTTCCCAAAGTGTCGACGTTGACGGCTTGAATCTCTTGGCGTATATCGTCCTTGAGTTGTTCGATTGTGCGGGGTGTATTTTTGTACACTTTGCCCTTCAATAGGCCCCCCCCCCAAAAAAAAGTCGGCAGGTGTTAGGTCGGCTTCCCCTTGTCTGTAACTTTTTAAACAATTTCTGGATGGAACACTTCGATGGTGCACGTCTTTCACCAAATTCATTTCGAAATGCCGTCTGGCATGCTTTAAATGAACCTGTTTGCCAGTATTTACGAACGAGAAATCCGCTGTGTTCGACTGTATACATTTTCACTCACGCGGCATTCGAGTCACAACAGCCGAGATGCGGCAATGCGCAACATAGGCAAATGCAAGTCATTGGATCAGTCCAAATCGCGGGGAGGCCCATGGTCTTTTCCACCGTTGCCGGTATGTATATACTGTATAAATTTTTTATTGGGCCTCTAGCACAATCGAACAACTCAAAGACATTATACGCCAAGAGATTCAAGTCGTCAACATCGACACATTAGGAAAAGTATTCCAGAATTTGGAGAAACGCAACCAAGTGTGCCTGGATGTGAAAGGAGACCAGTTTCAGCATCGATTATGGGCAGGTCCTGTTTTGCATCGTTCCCGGTATGTGCATATAAATTTTCAAGTCATTATCTCAATAACATAATTTTTACAGACAATAGTTTGGGGCCTCTAGCGAAGGACTCACCCTGTATCTTCTTTTCAGGCTTTCATATTAAAAGTGTCACACACGTTTCCTGAATATCTCATGCCTTGCCCACCTCACTCTAATTGATTTCTCATTACTAATTTTTAAATTTTACCTCTGGCACAATTTTGGTTTCTATGAATGGGGCTAAATTTATGTTCATGCATCAACCTGTAGTTAATTACAAACAGGGAATGCTCCCTATAATACAGCGCAGGATATTCTGTCCTCCTATACTGTGCAAGTACAGTAATAGATTTGAAATTGTGACACATACAGAGAAGCAACCAAAAAATAATCATTTGTGTTTTTTACACTTCTACATGTAAATAACCTGAGGTTAAAAACGGTTGAATTGGCGAGGAAAATAGCGTTGTCTCTGAAAGGCCCTGGGGGGGGGACACATGAATGTGGTAATGTTGTCAGCCTCACGCACCTACCGCCTTTACCTCCCAGTCGACCCCAGGGATTATGTCAATGAAAAATCCCTATGACCCACTCGGGAATCGAACCCGCGACCTTCCCGGCTTGTAGCGAAGTGCCTCAACCAACCGCGCCACCGCCTATCCCCTTATGACAGTGGTAAAAATGTTAAGTTCTGGAACGCTGAGCCACTGCAGTTTCGCTCCTGTTACTTCAGAAACAACAACAGCAGTGTGTTAGGCAACTGGCCAAGACAAAACAGAATCACTACAAAGAAGTATAAGGCTAACAGACGAGAGTCACAGAATAATGGCGGCGTGAGAAATGCGAGGATATTTTTAACTTTGTTAAACCTACTTTACCTACCACAAGTTTTGAAAATAAAAAATTCTATGTTGTGATCACGTGGAATTTGTGTGTTTTGTACGGGTCTCTGAATAAACAGAAAATTCTGCCTTATGCAGCATTAAGACTGGTTTATATAACCGAGGTTGAGAGTGTTTACTGCGCGGTACCCACAGAGTCCTTACATAACACAGATAAGTTTCGTCTTTAAAAGGTTCAAATCCAATCACTAACAAATCTCTAGCAATATTCCAAGGATTGTGACTGTCAGATAGGAATTTGGAACACTTATCATTAAGTATATGGAGGCGCCTACAGCATGTGCCAAAAATGGATACAGGATTTGTAAAAGCACAATAAAATAACAATCGAGTTGGAGGACAGAAGGAGGGAGAAACAAAGGAGAAACAAAGAACAGACGGGAATCTGCCAAAGGACACAGACCTCATTTATAAAACAGAGTGCGAAGAACAGCCACAAAGAGCACAAAGATATCTTGCAAAAGAGAGCGTATTTGTGAATCTGAGAAGAAAAAAATTCCATTAGTGACAGCTTCATTTTTTGAACATGAATCAACATTCTTCTCGGAACATGGACGTTCAGCTGTACTGTCTTGTTAGCTTCCAGAGACCGTCAACAATGTAAGCACTCTTCCAAAAGACTGATATTCTTACAACTAATTAGGCTGCAGAAGGAATCGTAATAAGGTCACAGAGAAAAACCAAACAAAAAAATGTGAAAAAGAATAATACAAATCTTCAGTCCGTTACTTGTGAAACACTCAGTGCAGAATTCCCGTAGGAACGAATGACTCACAACAAAGGAATACACACACGACACAGACATTTGTCCTTTATTTAGAAGTAATTATTATTCATTAAGCATGATTTATGTAATCACTCTTTTTTTATGGAGGACATCACGATGTGCTAGGGATATGCTAAAACATTAAAATCGTGATGTCTTTCATCAAATTTGTAGCAGACCAAGCTAACTGCATCTACCAGTATAAGAACCTAAGAGCCACAGTCCAGAAATGCTGCGGAAACATAGAAGGTCTGATGATGTCCGTTTAAAAGGTCGAAACATGTAGCCTCGTACACATTAAATAGTTGTGCTTGACTTATATTAATTAATGTTTTAGTAAGTCACTCGTTTATTCGCGTCTTATGGCCTCGCTATTGGCAGTTCAGTGTATATAGAGTCGAATGATTAGTGAATAATAACTGAGGAAGGATCTGAAAGGAAACAGTTGTGTTCGGAATTGTCCTGTAAGGACTGAGAGAAGCCACGAAAACCTGTAGTCGGAATATACAGTTTGCGGGCTGAGATTCGAAACTAATAGCAAATGAAATTGAAAAGTACTGCAGCCACTGTGAACATGGCTGTGGTACAACACAAATCTTCACAAGATTATTCTACATCAAAGACATGTCTACACACTGCGTAGTTCACTCACTAACAAATGCACTATTCATTAACTTGGTTAAAAGTTTTAAATTTACATTAAAATACACAATAATACCGCTCCTGCATGTTTCGGTCTTTAATGACCATCATCAGGGAGCTTTATCTGTACCTAACTAAAGTTATATTTGTGTTAAAACGTTTCGACGTTCCATCTAAACCTGCATACCACACGGTCACCTACATAGCTTGACATATACCGGAGGTCGTATTGATACAATTGACTCCCCTGATGATGAGCACTTGGTTGCTCGAAACATGTAGAGAGTGGGAATAAACAAATATAAGAAAAAGAATTGTACGTCAAGTTGGTTATTTACGAAGATGGCCACATTGTAAATATTCAGGTATTTAATAGGTACTGTAATAATTATTTCCTCAATATGTGATTACGTACCATTATGTCAGTCTCACGAATAAGCTTCCAAATAGCAGAATTTAAACAAATTATCAATGCCATATTAATATATTTCCTTAAAAGAAACCGCCATATTTTTTCGTCAATCAATCATCCCACCCAAAATAGCGCTGATATTCTGCACTGCTACGGAGAAGCTTAGGTTGAACTGACAGCTAGATAAATCACTGTAAAGACAGCCACCAATGCAGGGATCCTGCAACAGTACTGGCGCACAAGCGACGCCACTTCATTTTGCCGAGCAGAGGTAACTTTCACTGGATTCCTAGACGGCTGGAGGGGTGAGGGGAGTTTGGTGTATCACTTTCTAGATTTACTCTATTACTCTTTGCATCTGATGACAAACAAATCGAGTCGGCAGTCAGGAACTGCAAGGTTTTGTCACTCGGACGACACAACGTCTTTACAAGTTACCGTTTTGTCAATATCATTCTTACTTACTTACTCCATGGAACAGAGTCCTTCTTGAGAAGCTAACTGGTTTTCAGCTAGACAAGAAATTCCTCACATTTTATGGAGTCCGAAGGTTCATTACCGTACTCACAAGTGCTCGCCACCTGTCCCTATCCCCAGCCAGCTCGATTCAGTCAATACCCCCAAATCCCACTGCCTGAAGATCCATCTTAATATTATCATGCCTTCTACGAATGGGTCTCAGAAGTGGTCTCTTTCCCTCAGGTCTCCCCGCCAAAACCCTGTACACCCCTCTCCTCTCCCCCATATGCGCTACATGCCTCGCCCATCTCATTCTTCTCTATTTTATCATCCGCACAATATTGGGTGAGGAGTGTAGATCATTAAGCTCTTCATTATGTAGTTTTCTCCACTCCCCTGTTACCTCATCCCTCGTAGGCCCAGATATTCTCCAACACCCTATTCTTAGCTTACGTTCCTCCCTCAATGTCAGCGAACAAGTTTCACACCCATACAAAAGAGCAGGCAAAATTGTCAATACCATGCTGCATATATTGATAAAAGAATTAGAGGTTTCGGTATGAGATGGAGGCGAGTACTCAGGTGTACGTTCAACACGATTTTTCACCGAGAAAGTGTTTAGGGATGATTTGGAGTGGGTAGCGTAGTGCTTCCCAGTGCCGATATCCACTTCGTAATGGAAACGAAATTCTTAGCGTCCTTTGGGACTCAAACATGGGCCTTCATCCCGTAGAATACCGTTACAATAACGACGTCACGTTTCAATCTACAACCAAACCACAGATGAGACAGAAATAACAAGAAACTAAAGACTGCACAGCCATATTTCAGGTTCCGGCGTAACAACGCGTTGAACCATGGCTTCATTAGTGCGATGTTTCTTGTGTTTATTTTCATGACGAGTTTCTGAATAAATCCCAGTAACGAACCGTGGCGCAGGAACATAACGCGGGAGTAAATATGCCCTCAGCTAGACTCGACTACACATTTTTTTTTTCAACGGTGGTGTTCTGAATTGTAATCACCCGACGGCTTACGATGTAGGAACTTGGACAGTTGTTTACGCTAACTCCGAAGGAATTTGTAACAGCAAGACTAACGATAAACTTCATCTCATTCTACGTAACTCACACTGACAGTGACACCTAATTTAATGACACGTAGACCGTAGCCAATATTTGCAATTTTTGCTTTAATTATTACGAATTAATTTACTTTATTCCAAACCCTGTAACGTCGCTGTGTAAAATTCATGTTGCCTCGAACCACTCAAACACACGGAGTACGTGAGATCTGCGATATTCTGGAATATTACATAGCTTATAATGGTAATTCCTTACCGACGTTTCGGGACACCTATCGGGCCCTGAACCTTAAAGATGGGACCGATAGTTTTTCCCGAAACGCCAGTAAGGAATTATCACTATACGCAACGTAATAACCCAGAAGAACGCAGATCTCATCTACTTCTCGGCGGAAGCCCGAAATCACACACGTCGGATGCGGTCACATTCTCCTCCCGTATGGGCCTTTGTCTAAGACGTTCTGTGTTTTCCTTAGACGGTACGAAGCCCCGCGATGGTACAATCGTTTACATGGGATACGTAATTAAATATTATCACATTTAGAGCGTGCAGCGTGAAGAAAATCGTTAGCCAGTGCACGCACATTCTGACAGCCATCCTGCCCAACAGTCAATCCGACGAATACAAATATCGCTCTATTTGGCACAAATCACTACTTTGGCCATGTCTATTGTCCCATGTATAAAATAATAATTAGAATAAGAAATTTCTGGGACAGTACGGGACCTGTCCACAGATAATGGGTAAGGGAGGAGATTAGAACAACTTCTCCTATGGGGCCCAACTGGGTAGGCGTTTACCTACTCTTTTCCCTGAGGATGGAAGCCGATCACGTCTACGAAAGGTTGTTTTAATATTTATTTTACAAGTGTAAAAATGGGCAAAATCCAAATTCCGTTTTCAAATGTTATACATGATCGACAGAATGCTACAGAACTGCGACCCGCTACTTGTTTCCAAGCCTCTACATACCCTCTGAGTTCTTGCCGCTGCAGCCGTGCTCTGAGATCAACCAGCAGTTGAAACAGCGCTGCATTGTACTAACTTTTCCGAAGCATCATGTCGTAGACATGAATAGAGAGAAAAGCTATCCCTGTACTCGCCAAAAAACGAGCATAGTAGACTGGAGGTATAGCTCTACTTATTCTCAACGCAGGCATTTGATGAAGTTCATTGCCAACTCTACGCCCTCGTCGCTTCACCCACAGAGAAGGACACTTACGAACCCCCTGAACACGAGGGTGTGTGAAGTTCACAGTCGGGCTAGAGTTCTGAGGAGATAAATCTCTTGTTCCTGCCCGTAATCTAACAGCGATACCCCGGTCGTTTATCCTGCAGCCTGGTCAACGTACTGACTGAGCTATCCGGCACCCGTATAGGACAACACAACACAGTAATATGTATAAAGCGCTCTTCGGTTTGTCGAAATTCTTAATTTCAGTGGGGGTCACCACATTAGCACAACAAACTGTATGATCAATCAATGTATCATCCAACAAATGCACGCCGTGAAACACCATTTGTGACATATATCAACTCCTACATGTTTCGGCGCCGATGTGCCAACTTCAGGGAGTCATTACAACACAAGTATAATACACTACACCGCCAGGTATCCTACACTACGCACGGCGTATCTGGAAGAGATCATACGGAACAGAGACATGATTTTGTACGTCATCTACATATATATAAACAATTCAGTACTGGCAAATATGGCCGCTTAATATTCCATATTTTCTTGCATAAAAACATCAGAATACCGTAATTTATCAATTGTTTCAATTTTAAGAATTTTAGCGTTTTAAGATTCTAATCTTTTTTATGCTTTTGTACCGCGCATTTTCATGTAATCGTGTAACGTAGACCAACAAAATGCACCTTCGTTAAATTCAACTCAAGAAGGTGCATTTTTTTTTGTTCTTCATTATATGATTTTAACCTTCTGAGGAGGAGCGGAACACAAAATGGCATGTTGGCTTATACACATTTGTTGCAATAACTCCCTGAGGATGGCACTTCAGGGCCGAAACATGTAGTTGCTGTATGTCACAAATGGTGTTTCACGAATTGCATTTGTTGGATGAAACACTGATTGTAAAAACACGCACGCTATGAATAACATAAACAAGCCATATGCTATTTCCTTTCAGATATCTGTCAAGCCCTGATAGTTTCGTCCTCCGAATATCACGCGGTTTGTCACCGATATTTCAGTACACAGTCCCGGTTTTAAATCCAGGTCAGCCTACGTGGGATTTTTGGTGGACAAAGCGGCACTAAAACTGGAGTGTCTTCGAATGTGGGTCTTAAATTTTCCTCTGTCAACATTATTCCATCATCGCACCCTGTTCATACATCCTACATCCACCATCGAGCTCTATAATATCAGAAACTGACGACATCCCTAAATAAAACATTTCCCTCATCTCTCTTAGCCATTTGTTTGTGTCTGTCTGTTCGCCTCCTTAATTCAGAACATATATCGATATTTTAGACTCGTATCGCACAAAGTTCGTGAAATTTGGTACGAGTACAATAATTATGCGGGGGCCTGGTAGCTCAGTTGGTATAGCGACTGGCTACGGGCTGGACGTTCCGGGGATCGAATCCCGGTGAGGCGAGATTTTCCTCACCTGTCCAGACCGGCCCTGGAGCCCACCCAGCCTCCTGTACAATGGGTACCGGGTCTTTCCCGGGGTAAAGAACGGCCGGAGCGTGACGCTGACCCCTCACCTCCTTCTAGTGCCGTGGTCAAGAAAGAGTAGAGCAATACCTCTGCTCCCCCTATGGGCCGTACGGCCTGTACAGAGCCTCAGTGTCTGTACGAGGGTGCACTTTACTTTTACCTTTACAATACTTATGCAGGATAACCCCTTCTCTAGTCCTCCAGTCATTAACACATCAACAGTCTTAGTTAGGAACTACTGATTTGAAATGAACAGCAACGCATTTCGGAGGTTTATTATTATTATTATTTTCATTGTTTACTGCAATTGAGTTGTCACTCGGTGGCAGTAGTCCTTACACTAGTAACAAATAAGAATAAATATACATAAACGAAACAATACAAAAATACAGTAAAAAATACAAAACACAGTAAATACAAGTACACATATTACCAAAACACCCAAAAAATTGTCAAAACATCCACATATTACAAAAACCACACATATACACACCAACACATTACAAAACCCATACATACACGCATCCATATATTACAAAACAGCACACCCACATATTACAACCACACCCATATATAACAAAACAAAACCCATATATTACGAAATAAACCCATATATTACGAAACAATTTGTGCATTATCTTGTACACGATGCTTTTTGGTATAAAATAGAATTACTGGGCTCTGAAAGCTTCTCTTTTCATTGTGATGCTCAAACAATAACGCAGAAATGTGACGATTATTGAAAAGAAACTGAGCATTTATGTACGTGGCACTCTCAACAGCAACGTTAGATAAAGGCCTTCTTTGTGACGCTGCTAGAATTCAAGCCCCCTTCCCACACCGGACGACAATCCGGTAACAATAGATACGTTAAGTTCGAGAGACAGCAAATAAATAAAGCAGCAGCTCTATAACAAAGTTCTTCATTTTGGTCTGAAAAATGCTTTTTTAGCTTAGTGTGCTTAGCAAGGAGGTCAAATTCAAGTTCTCTCTGTGCTTAATTAAACACCATACCACAAAGAACCGTGAGAAGTTGGCGGCGGACCTGGATGGAGGCGAATGCTCAAATTCGCTTCCCGACCGTTTTAACCCCGGGAAAAAAAATCCGGGTATCCACTGAATAATAGGATGGATGGGCCCCAGAGCCAGTGTGGACGATTTGGAAAAGAGAAAAGTCTCTAGCCTCTCCTGAGGATTCAACAGCAATTCCTCGGTATTCCAGCTCGATGTCTACTGACTTACGTGTTGATATATCTAGACTCCTGCTTGTAAGGAACCTTATTAAACTGAATAAGAAAATAACATTATGGCCGCATCACCAACCTGCGTTCTGCTACGATAGTCGAAATACATGCACACCTTTACGATCCAAATGTGCAAGACTAATCCTCTGCAGCCGATCACAATGCCAGCATGACTTACGAAATATATCCCCTACGCTTGGATACTGGGATAGTGGCTTCAAATCCCACTAGGATCATGCATGCACCAGCGTTTCTGTAACTCTGGTGCCGTCTGCAGGTACAGACCTTGCCCCTTGCCAAAGGCCCAGGACCGGCTCAGATACTCTTTGCCGCCACTTACTACGTGCAGACTTGCTGCACCTTCCCCCCGACAACCAACCTCATCAGGAATTTGAGGAAGAATAGACGTAATTCCTGTTATAAAACCATACAATACGCAGTTAGACATACAGTCAAAACACAACTATATTAGCAACAAGTGGCACTTTAAGTATCAAGCACGTATTTCGGCCACTAATTGGGCATCATCAAGTTCTATTCATCTTATTCCTGTTTATTTACCCCCCCCCCAATTATTTCGGCCACATAAGCCTATTGGTTTCAGCCGACCCTCGACGGGCCAATCGCTCATCCCGACAATCCTACTACATGTATATATAAAGCCAAGACTGAGCAACATGGGCAAAAATCTTTGGGCCGAAATGGTTGATGTTGGTGGTGGTGATGGTGATGATGGTGGTGTTGGTGGTGGTAGTGGATATGGTGATGGTTGTGATGTTTGTAGTAGTTATGGTGTTGGTGGTGATGCTGGTAGCGGTTATGGTGGCGGCGGCGGTGGTAGTGGTTATGGTTGTGGTGGTGGCGGCGACTAGAGATCCATTTTTAGTTCATGAAGTTTAGTTACGATTATGTACCGCTCATAGTTACAGAGCTGTGAAGCAAGACTGCAGCTGGCTGCAACATATATGCAGCTTGTCAGTACTCGTTAACAACGTGGTAGGTTATTCGTTATTTTAACGACATCAAACAAATTTCAAATCTATCTTTAGAATGTACAAGATTAAAGTCTGTCGTGTATGGGGAAATGGAAATGATTTGAGAGACATAAAATCGCGACCTATTAAATACGAAATATTTAGAACTGCGCCCCTCAGAAATGAGGAAAAACGCCAAGTTTATCAATCAGGTTAGCCAGTGTCACACTGTGCCAAGTGTAGCAGTCAGGTTAGGCAGTGTCATATTGCGCCTAGTGTAGCAGTCAGGTTAGCCGGTGTCACACTGTGCCAAGGGTAGCAGTCAGGTTAGCCAGTGTCACACTGCGCCAAGTGTCGCAATCAGGGTAGCCAGTGTCACATTGCGCCAAGTGTAGCAGTCAGGTTGGCCAGTGTCGTACTACGCGAAATTTATCAATCAGACTTTACATTTTCAGAACCGTGCATCTTTCAATATATATGTGAGAATGACCAACAAGATGAACACTTTATTTCCTTTATTTGTTTCAATTATACTATTTTCTACATGTTTCGAACAAACAAGTTCATCATCAGGAGATTAATTCTGTACACGTAGCATGTAGCTTTCTCCACGCAAGTATATGCTGCGTGTACAGAAGTAATCTCCTGATGATGAACTTGTTTGTTCGAAACATGTAGAAAATAGTATAATTGAAACAAATAAAGGAAATAGAGTGTGCATCTTGTTGGTCATTCTCACATACACATAAATATGTATCCATCAGGTTAGCCAGTTTCGAACTGCATAAAGTTTATCAGTCAGGTTACGCAAGAACTGTTCCTTCAGCCGGTAAAGTAACGACTGAAAGCAAGAAACGAAGCTGCACACGGTTGCTGGAGTTACAAATAAGAGTAAAGATTAAACATCTGCGGCTGAGGTGCATTTTTTGGAATAGGTCGGTATGTAGAGTACAGAGTTTCCACCCTCCGGTTTGTAGGCGCTTTCATAAAATTGCGAAAAGCGACTATTAGCTTCATCGTGCCTGCCCGTCCTTAGGTCCGGCCGCATGGAACAACTCGGCTCCCACTGGAGAGACTTTCATAAAATTTGATATTTTGAGTACGTTTCGGAAATCTGTCGAAAAAAATTCAAGTTTCGTTAAAATCTGACAAAATAACGGGAACGTTACATGAAGACCAATATGCGTTTTTGATCATACCTCGCTCGATTCTTCTTAGAATGAGAAATGTTTCAGATAAACGTTGTAGAGTAAACTGAAACATACATTTTAAGTTCAATAAATTTCTTTCGAAAATCTTGCCTTTTATGAGATGACGTGGAAAAATAGTGTAGACCCGGACAGGCCACGGATGACAGTATGGCGCACGCGCATTGCAAGCTGGAAACCTAAGGCTACAAACACACAATCAGAATATGTAATACTCATTGATTTTCCACTGCAACGGTGGTTTTACGAACTAGTCTCAATGTTACGTTATACCTGCACTGTCTGCCTTGTTATCACACAGGTATGGAAACTTGATCTGCTTTCGCCATGGGATAGAGAAATTAAAACCATATTTTGTGGTCTACTAGATTAGGTTAACATCTGTCCTAAGCGAGGCGTATATTTAATAATTTTGCCTCATTTTGTAAACCAAAATGATAAGATGAAGTTTCCAGAATGTGAGCATATATATATAAAATATTATTTCTTACATAATGTTTTTACACATTCCGGACGTCGGCACGTTATGGGACTTATATGGAAACTTATGTCTACCGTAGCGTGCCTCATTACGGTATATTGTCAGGTTCGGGAGCATTTAGCGTGTGGAAAATCCGTAAATTCAGAACAAAAGCTCTTTACGTCAGATCTTCTTTTGCACGATCTAAGTGGAAGGTAAGTGTTAAGTGCTGCGAGGCAGACTACAGACTATTAACTACAACTGTCCGTCGACTCCACCATTTGCTTGGAGTAACACGCCCATTTATAAATGCCCTGCGAACGGCGTGGTCTGACTTACAAAAAGCTGGCGAGATACACCGCAACTGATCTTTCCATCCTTTACCGTCCTGGCGGACAAAGAGGAGAGTTTAGTAATCTGCGTAATGCACCAGTTGAATTCTTCATGGTGACGGTTATAAATGACGAATGTGGTAATGAATTACTAAACAGTGCGAATGTTGTTCCCACGGACAAGAAAAGAAAGCGAACAAATTGGGAAATAAATACAGAGCGCTGCAGTTTTGATGCCTTCTCTGTGTTATTGCGGCAGGTTTTCCTGTTCACCAACACGAAATTTTGTTTCACTGCAGATTCCAATTCCGTTCCTCCAGGAGATGAAACCATGGAAATTGTTCAAGTTCTGAAGAACTGCCATTTACGATCTGCAGAGCAGTCTTCTTGGGTTGCATAGTGCCTGAGGTACAGAAATATCCTCCGAAAGATCGATAACTATTTACGAAAGGTAAAGCAATCCCATTACAGGCCTGGACAGGCCCAGAGGATTCCAGGAGGATGAGGCTCCCAGATTTCAAGACAATCGGCACATGAAGGTGGTAAGGTTGTCAGCCCTACTCACAGGCCGCCTTTACCCCAGGAAATAATCCTGCTACTCATTTCTGTTAGAGACTGAGTCAACCCCAGGGTCGGAAGGATTATGTCAATGAAAATTTTCAGTTACATAATTAGGAATCGAACCCGCAACCTTCCGGCTTTTAACGCAGTGCCTTAACCAACTGTGCCACCGCATACCCCAACTATTTATGAACCAATGGGATATTTTGAGAAAATATATTAATCGGCAGTAGAGATTTCCACAGTTCCGTAGTCACCGCCCTTTCCACCAGAGCCCTCCAACCAATGCAGAGATGGATTCGCCCGTGCCATGCGTACCCGCTAAAAAAATTGGTTAGTAGATTAAGTACATACAACTTGGGAAGAAAGCTGTTTCTCCTGTGTGTATTTGGTCTGAAGAAGAAGTTCCTACGCCTTGCAGTACGCAGTAAGCAGTGCGCAGACACGCATTTCGTTTAAACCCGCTTTTTGTAAAGGTCATGTTTCGAATTTTTGTGTTGGAAATCAAATTATCATTTGGTATAAATGTCTAACAAAACTGTGGTCGGTATGTAAATCTATACCGAAGTTAAGCAGCTGAATGTTTCGAAAGGCATGCGTTCATCTTATAACCGTACACTTTGGTCCCTTGTAAGGATCAAAGAAGGAGTGTTAGGATTGAAAGTTTATGGTAGCCGGCACCCCATGTCAAAGAGAACTGGGGACATTTTGGTGGCGAAGATCCGAAAAGGGAGAAAAACAAGTTGAGTGCACCAGCTTTGGGAGCAGGGAGATGGAGGAGGTCAGGCACTTGGAACCTGGCGGTATTAGGGAATAAAAGTTGTATGGGATTTGTTCGCTAAATATATTTACTACTGAATATTAAACTATTGAAGTTTGTCATTTCTGTTGAGAGTGTTCAACCAAACGATATAAGTTAAAATGCATAACCATTGATGACCTGTACCACCCAATACACACCACGTATATCTCCCTGAAATAAGACATGTTCGCCGCTGAACAGATTAGCCGAGTGAACAGTTACAGTCTTCAGGCTGTATATTGCACAAGGATGTAACTGTTCAACCGTTCACTAACATGTAAGCTTACACATGTCAGTAAACAGGTTACACCCTTGTGTGAGTTTAGGCTTTCGTTGGGAAGTAGATAAGACATGCGCTCTTCTGGGATGTTATGCAGCGTCGAGCGGCAATTCTATGCTGACGTTTCTGGACAGAAGAGCGCAATCTCATTAGATCTATGTACAATGTACAGCCTGAAGATATCTGATGTTTATTGGATCGTGCATCATTGTGATAACTGAAGATAATCGCATGCCGTTCGAAACACGAAGCTGTTTAACTCGAGATGTTTAACCTTAATATAGGTATACATACCAACCACAGTTGTGCTAGACGGTTGCACCAATTGATGAACTCATTTCGTACTTGAATCAGTGTCTTGGAAATCGCTGGATTGGACGTAGAGGGCCACAAGCCTGACCACCCCGCTCGCAGGACTTGGAACTCTTACGTTGCATCATGGGCAGAACTGCTGCCATAAGAGACAGCGACAATATTATATCGAAAACAGCTTGAGCTGTTTTTCAAAGAGGACCTCACCTGTACAGCAACAACAGAGTACTTAATTTCGATCATCAAGCAGCCAATGATTAAGCAGCTATGTTACGGTTCAGATTACGATCCAATATTGGTGTAACAATTTTTTCACAAAAAAGGCCAATGAATAGCCTTTTGAGTTTGGTAGACGTGTTCATGGGACGCTCTGTATCTTGGAATAGGTCGCGGTCACTTCCTTCCTGTCACATTCTCCTTTGCTTCGACTTTCCGTAAACTCTACAGATGATATATCTGCGTTAAATAACTTAGGTTTCGGTAAACACATGAGCAGAGGAAGGTGACAGAGATTCAGAAGCAGTAAATGTCATTTACTTCAGATATGAATTTGACGGCTGCCAGTTCACGTCGCACAAAAATACGCAGATATTTTGTTCGACTGCGCGGTCATCGACTTCGTCACACGTTTCGTTACGAGTATGAATCCTTCGGAATAATTCATATCCTTGTTAGCCATAAACTGCTCCTTTGCTCGGAAGGCAAGTAGTATCAACTTGAACTTCTGACCTCGCTGTCAGCTTCACGTCTCTCAGAGCCCATCCAATTTACGATGCTAATTATTTAACCCAACATGCACTAAAAGCCTGAGACTCGGGCGCGGCGAATATATGACAGAAGGGACAAGAGCAATTATGAAATTAAAAAGGGAGAAGCCACGTTGCTGGACTGCTAACATCCTCAACAAATTGTTGTACAACAACAAACCAGCTGGTCGCTGGAAAGCAGGACGATGTACTATTAACTGGGTGAGTCGTGGTGGTGAGCTGTTGTGTACAGTTTGATACTATGCCAGCATGTTCTGCGGCCAATGGCAGAGAACGTAACAAATCTGTATGGTTTTCACACACTGTACCTAGTAGGAAGACACCTTAAATGAACTCGTATTAGCCAACTCCTTGCAGTAGTGCACAAATTCTCCGCATTTTACATGATGTAAGTTTTCTCTGAAAGTGTTTACAAAAATGCGCATGGATTTTTATTCTGGAACATATTAATGCACTGCAGATACTAAAGCACTCACCGTAAATTTCCATTTTAATGCAGTACTAGTACAAATCCGCAAAAGTTGGCACTAACTTCGCCGACCGGCGGCGGCCGCTCTGTCGGTATAGTTCGCGTGCGGACTAAGGCCACGGAGTTTAGTTTAGTTTACTAGTACAAATTTAGTACATCTAATTCACAGTTTTAAGGGTAAGGATTTGTGTCAGTGGCAGTTCACCTAAGTTCTAATAATTTTATGAGACTTAAGATGTCACGCAGCAGTGCTGGATGTTTGTAATGTAATGGCTGTTTACGGGTGTGTGACAGAGAGAGAGAGAGAGACAGAAGAAAATAAATGAATGATCTTGTGGAAAAGGCGAAATTGGTGCACAATTTTTCTTAGTATGTTTATTTCTTTTCTCTACACGTTTCGGGCTAATATGTGCCCATCATCAGAAGAAATAAATGTATCTATGCGAGACTTGGTATTTGTCACTCTGTGTAGATAACAGTCTGGAATGCTGCGTGGAATGACACCAGTCATCCACACAGAGTGACAAATACCAGGTGTCGCATAGATACAGTTATTTCTTCTAATGATAGGCACATATTAGCCCGAAACATGTAGAGAAAAGAAATAAACATACTAAGAAAAATTGTACACCAAGTATGTCATATTTACAAGATGGTACAGGGATGCACGGTCAACAAAACATAAAGAATAAATGAATGATACGTTCCTCTAGTCTCGTTTTGTATCTGCATTCAGACGCAGTTTTACTGTCCATCCAACCCAGAAGTTCAGAATGTATAAGGTCTAGTTATGAATGCAAATTTCGGTATTTTTCTGTCCCCAATAAAGGTCCATAATTTTCTTCCAACTGTCCGTCTATAGATCAGGATAAAAAGCATATATGTTTTTCATTAGGCCAGGGCCTCCTCTTTATCGTGGTTTCACCATCACAATCAGACTCGAACTACACTCGAAAGGAGTCTTCTAGGTCAACGATCTCCCCGACGCACAGAACTCTACCTGACAACACACACCACTAACAAGAGACATACGTCCATCCCCCCCAGGCGGGATATTCGAACCGGCAATCCCAGCAAGCGAGCTGCCGCAGACCCACGACTTAGACCGCCCGGCCAATGGGGCCGACACACAACAACTCAAACGTGTGTTATACTCTGTTCAAAAGGGGCTAGCTCTGGTGTCTGATTTGAGCCACAATATTCTAGTCACGACAAGCCATAAATTTACTTTGAAATCTATTTTAATACTGTCATCCTATCTACGGCCGTGTATTAACGCGTGCTCTCTCATCTTATGGAGTTTGCAACTAAAATTCTATAAGCTTTTCTCAAATCTTCCATTCGCGCCAAATGGCCCGCCCATTACGCTATTTTCTCCACCTTCGTCTTCCTTCCTCCAGACATCATTTCCAGCACCAAGTCTCAGTCTATGTTACTGCTTCAACAATCAGAGACTGTTGCACAACAATACAAGACAAAGCGCTTAATATTACAGTTTTGTATATTTTAATATTTAGGCTTTCAGACAGAAGACGTGAAGACGGAAAACCCTGAACTGAATCGTAGCTAGCTAGCATTCTCCGAATTTAATATGGTACTGATTTATACGCGAAATAAATTTTGGTTTGTTGCGTCGTTCTCAAATATCTGTTGCCAAATTTTCCAAGAAGATTTAGCTGTCATTATGGGGTAATTCTGTCCTGCACCTTGCGTCCAGTCGTGAACCCATACTTATTTTTCTCATCATTCAGCTCTAAAGGGACGAGAAAATTGTGAGAGGTTCTAAATAAACTTCCAGTACATCTCGGCACGCAGCAGTTTTTGGGTCAGCGTCGCTGATGGTAACCTTAACGGTAGTGAGCACATGCAATGTGGGTAAAGAGCCTCTGTCCACATTTACTAGTTTTTCGGTTTTGAAATTTAATTTATTACTCAGAGTGTTTAAATGGCTTTTTCAGAGTTTTTTATATTAAAAATTGATAGCAAACTTTCATATCACTTTGCATACAGCGCACACTAACAGCGCACAAATACAGAACACAAATACTTGAAACCAGTGATTAATACAAATGCGTTTTGCGCTAGTTGCTTGGATCACACTGCGAATTCTCCATGCCTTGTTTAATGGACAAATCTGTAATGACAGGTAGCAGGAGAAAAAAAATTGCACCTAAGGTTCGTTCAGATCGCCGAATATATATATATATATATATATATATATATATATATATTGAATAAAATTACAAAACTTCAGTTTGTATGAGTGCTGGGAGAGTGACAGGCAAGAACGTCCCGTTATATGCGAAAAGGTATATGGAAGAGTCAAATAAACACTATACGTCAGTCAATAAGACAATATTTATTTTATATACATTGATATATATGTCATGGCGACATGTTTCGACCTTGACGGTCATCCTCCGGCCCTCCAAGAAAACAGATCCAAGAGCTGTTTAGTCTTGGAGGACCCGAGGATGACCGACAAGGTCGAAACATGTCGCCCTGGCATATATGCCATTGTATATCAAATAAATGTTGTGTTATTGACTGACGTATAGTATTTATTTGCATGTTATAATACTTCGGGATGGAAAACTTTAAAAAATATATGGAAGAGTGAAAATATAGCTCAATTCGCTTCTAAACTCAGCAATAAATAGATGTGAGTGGCCAGCCTCACACCCAGGCTACTTTACCTCCAAGGAAGCGTCCCTGTTTCTCAGCGACTAGGAAGATGAGTGGGCTCCACAGCTGTTTTCAATATTTTATAGAAAAATAAAAACCTTTTTCCAACGCCAGGAATCGAACCAAGATTCGTCGGGTGTCCACACCGTATTCTGGTCGATAAATATCAGAATACATTTCACAAATATCCGTACAGAGAAAGTGTGACATAAATTTTCTACACAATAATTAATACATTTCTTCTTACATCCATATCTTTTTCGTATCCATGTAATTCCTCACAGTATCAAGAATGAACAGACGTGTGACGGGTGTCACATACGTCCATTGGCATGCAGATGTCGTGTCAGATATAATATACAGGCAGGCAGTAACGTATGCACAAGTCGTCTTCTTGCTCTGACCATCATGCTGTCTCTGAGAGCATATGTTGTTCAATTTATGATGACCGTTAAGGCGGAACAACACACTGTATCTGTGAAATGTTAATTTTATCTTATTCAGAACTGTTTTTTTTCAAAGCAAATACAAGCTCTTCAATCATATCATTTGACATATACGTAGTTATAAGTTTTCTATATCTGTTCCATTTTTTAACGACTCAGTTTTAAAGCTACTATTTTCCTGAAGGATAACTTTTTAACAAGTTTTCTTACAGGAATCAATTTTTGGCCTCACGATTAATGCAAATGGATCCGATGGGCGGGGCGGAGGCCTACGCCGGGTTACATAAAATAAAGCGACACGTAACCTAAAAAAAGTCAGTTGGAAGGGAACACTTGCAAGACGTAACCTCGTACTTCATAAGAATGTGGATAATGGAGGAATGCGGCCATGAGAATTACGGGTTAACCGAGTTTTTCAATACCGGATATCTGCCATGGAATCCGATAATACCTTCCTCCATGTTGCCGTCAGCTACTCTAAGAACAACAAAGAGTTTCGTTATGTGCCCTTTATTCACGAACTAAAATTCGATCAACATATTTAAGTGAATATTGTTCGAATCTACAGCAATCTTATTCCTTTCCTGCAAGATATGCAAATTCTTAAGCCTTCTTCTGTCACCCCTTCCTTCAGTATAAAAGCGACAATCATATCGGTCGCTCTCATTAGATCCGCGGCAAAATTTTACGCTCCGCAAAAAGAATACTAGGGCTCGGAAGCAGGTCTCACAGAAATGTTAATTTTACCCCGACGCCGCGCTGGCACAAATTCCTTTACCCTAGGGTAAAACCCTCCTCATTAACAGCTGTAGAAATACGGAAGTAATGCGACTGGAAAAATTCGTGATTGCAGTAAAATGAAGATCCTCGCAGAGTCTTAGTTGCCAACAGCATCGACAGCGGATGTGACAATTCACGTATAATTCCTCCCCAATTACAACAGAAGTTCGTGTCGAAGGTTTTGTCCGCCTTTGTTGGCAAGTCTGTGTGGGTAAGATTTTCTCTTCAATTAAGACACGTTTTTACTTGCGTACAACACAGAACTTTTTCGTAGTTGCACCGTGCATGTTGACAATATCAAGTTCTTTATTTGTCCAAAAAATGCACACATTCTTTAAAACTGTTAAATCGTTAAAATCATTTCAAATTATCATAGTTGCTCCAACATGTTCCGGTTTACATAAACCATCATCAGGGAGTTCTCAACCTGTGCTTCGCCAAGTTACAATGCTGATGTCGGTTATATATAAAGTTAGTTGAAGTTATCGGTACTGTGATAAATTTTATCACAAAGTACCGTCATATACAAAAACTGAATATCAATTGTAGTTTTATAACTGGCTAATCAGGCTACATGTTTCGGCCGTTTTTATCCGGCCATCATCAGGTCTACAGAATAATATAAACAATGGGATCCCATTGGTATGGTTAACGAATGTACCTTAATTGACAATATTATTCTGTAGGTCTGATGATGGCCGGATAAAAACGGCCGAAACATGTAGCCTGACTAACCAGTTGTTAAAAAAAGACTCATATTCAATTGTTGTGTATGATGGTACTTTACAATAAAATTTATTACACATGCACAACAGGATGGCGTCTCTCAAATTCAAAATATCGGTACTGTGGCTGCATATGCAGTCACAGTACCGTTAACTTCAAATAGCGATATATATAACCGACATCAACATTGTAACTTGGCGAATCATAGGTTGAGAGCTCCCTTATGATGGTTTATGTAAACCGGAACATGTTGGAGCAACTATGATAATTTTAAATGATTTTAACAGTTTTATAAGAATTGTGTGCGTAAGTTGGACAAATAATGAACTTAGCATAGTACTTTATTCAGGAAATCAGTCTGAAGAAGCGTAAGGTCAGGGAAAGTGAGCACATAGTCTTAGCACTGGGCATTATTCTAATGCTTCCTGGGAGTCCGAAAGATTTAGATGTTATATGTGTCATAACTACATTCGTTGTTATGCTTACAGAATACAAACGTACAAAATCAATGTCATATTAGGTCAATTTAATATTGTATACACCTTCATCAGCTACAAATCGAAATAATCCATATTTACAGCATTTCTCAACTCCTATCAACATATATCTGTCATGGAGTTGGGCCACTTGTTGACCCATTCTGGTCTCACGTATCCAGAATAGTCTCCAAAAGCCTACCAAGATTCCTTCTGCCTGTTGGGGAGTAGTGTTTCATTGCCCTGGGTAATCTATTTCGAGGCATTCTATTTACATGTTGTATCCAGCTTCTCTTGTATATCTCAACTTTTAATAGGCCTGAAATTCTGTTAAAATATCTAATATTTCCGAATAAAGTCCACGATCTCAATTTCTGTTTCAAATCCATTTTAATATCATCGTCTCACATAATAATTTGTCTCCTAATTGGTCTTCCAGTTTCCAGCATACACTTTTGTTAAGCACAGTTCTTAAGCTATAGGAATATAAACACAAAATTATTTCAACTAACTGAATGTCTTCTTTGCAAGAGAGTATTTTTTTTTGTCAGCAATGTATCAGGCTGGGTTAACTACAAAAAATCAAGCTGTCCGTTGGGAAAACTAAGGAACGTTCTGACGAAGCATTGATGATCTCTGCTGGTACACCCTGTATATGTCTACTGTAGATTGTACATACAAGCGCCCTTTAACATAAGGAAAAAAATTGTACTGCGTCTGCGCAGTAGTGAAAGGTTTATTGTTGTCACCTTTAAAATGCGGGAAAATGCAAGATGTATGGAGAGACAGAACTGAATGCATAAAAAGGCGAAGAAGATGAAACTACAAGAAAGAGACAGTACGAAGCGTAGGGCGAGGAAGAAGGATTTGCTAGGCTATTGAAAATAAAATAAAAAGTTAACTCGTAACGTTAGTAATTTGTTCTTCCGGAATGGGCCTCTTGATCCAAGGGGGAAACATCAATCACGCAGCCAAAGTAGAAAACGGGAACACGGAAATGTGGATACAAGCAGTGAGACTGTGAATGCGGCTTACAGAACGCTGTGATGGCCCGCACGAATCTCTCCGTGCAAACAACAGCTTCGGAAACATAACACAGTGGTTCTGAAACTTCGATTCAAGGTGCAAATGGGATACGGCATTAAACAGCCTGTAGCTACGACGGAAATTATGTCCCCCTGCTTGTTTTAACAATGCCTACGGAACATACAGCATGTCACTCGACATAAGCTTCGTACGCTTTGCGACAGTAAGGAGTTTAAAACGAAAACCTGAATGACTTACCAGCAACCGTATCTCCTTTGTTAAAAGGTAAAAACTCGTAAAAAGGTAAATCAGTCCCGTTACAGGCCTGAAGTGGTCCAGAGGGTTCCAGGAAGTTAAGGTTCCCAGACTTCATGAAAACGGTACAGGATGGTAGTAAGGTTGTCAGCCTTACGCACCGGCCGCCTTTACCCCCAGGAAATGCTCCTGGTACTCATTTCTGTTAGAGGCTGAGTCGGCCCCTGGGCCATAGTACGATTGGAAGGATTATGTCAAAGAAAAACACCAATGACACGATCTGGAATCGAGCCAGCGACATTCCGACTTGAAGCACAACACCTTAACCACTGTGCAACCGCGGTCCCCCTTTGTTAAAACGTAATGGATCTTTAGTCAAAACAAAACATATACTTTCTCACACCAAGAGGCTACAAGTTTCGGATTGAATAATCCATCTTCGGTCTGCTAAAAGATTTAATTGCCAGTAACATGCATATACACATATATCGCCGTGTTTTTTGTGGGATCCCACATCTCATAAATATCATTACAATAAAACAGTATTAGTAAATAATAAATATACGTAGGTTAAAATATGTTAAAAATTGTTTAAAACAATAGTTTAATACGTATATTAGTGGCTAATTAACATGTGTTAAAAATACTTCACAGTCTGTTGGCGGACGCATGAGAAGATGATTTTCCATAACATGGGTGATATGCCGGAGAACGTAGAGCAAAGAAATTATTACGTTTGTCATCGTATTTATATTCGATATCGTGCAAATATCGTGAACCTGAAAAAAATAGATATCGTTTACACCTTAATTAATAGAAGACAGGATTTTTGAGTATCGGTAGAGAGAGATTATTAATTTTGATGGATTAATTACAAGAATTACTGAAGAGAGCAACTTGAAGTCACTTGCTTTATTATTTCATTATTTAATGCTCAACATGTTTCGGACGTTAATACATCCATCCTCAGGAGCTTGCGACTTATTTGATGAGTTATTTCATGGGTTGTATTGCTCTGGTACGATGTGTGTTGGTGTTACGTTGTGGCTTGGATAAGTTGGTGTGGTATCCGGATGCAGGCTGAAGCCTGGATACGGATACCACACCACCCCAGCCAAACCACAACATAACACCAACACACATCGAACCAGAGCAATACAACCCATGAAATAACTCAACAAATAAGTCGCAAGCTCCTGAGAATGTATGTATTAACAACCGAAAACATGTTGAGCATTAAATAGTGAAATAGTAAAGCAAGTGACATCAAGTTGGTCTCTCTTTATTCAACTATCAAGACGATGCACGGTCCAATAAACATAAGATTACAAGAATTACGTTGAATCTTCCATTCCTTCCTTTTTTTGTATAGACTCTAACTTTTAATGTTCCTTTCGCGATGCACATATTTTGACAAAGGGAGGGACGAATATTCATAATTCGGTTCCTTTTCGCGGTACGTTTTCTAGGGCTGCAACACAGCGATCATGTATTTGAAATCCATTATTACGCCCTCTCCTCTCATTCTGCAAACGCTGCGAACCTACGCTGCGTTGTCCTTCAACCAAGGAATATTTCTGCTTGTGTGTGATAAATTATTTAGAAGACCCACAAAACAACAGCGCTCCTTAATCTGAAACTGGGTGTAAGGCAAAGCATAACAAGTTAGAAAATGTCCGCCAAACGTATTAATGCGGGCGCTCTCGTTCTGTTGTTTTCTTCAAATTTTAAATTCGTAAATAATCGCAGGAAAAAATTCTGAAAAAGCTAGCAGTACTTCAAACGTACCTGTCAACATTTACACTGCACTTAGCAACATATTTACTGTCAATCGTTATCTATATCTCGTGGACGTATAGATGTAAACAGGAAGACTTACAGTCGATAACGCTCGATTCCTATGTTTGGATCATCAACAATTTCTGCGGCCTGACCTCGTACGTCATACATTCTTTGCCGGTTTCAGGACAGGCAAAGTATGTATGACGTAACACTGACACGCGTGCGTGCAATCTATGTTGCTGTGGAAAAGCAATAATATTACATATTCTGAGTGTGTGCTTTTAGCCTTGTATCTAGCATGCAATGTGCATGCGCCATATTTCATGTGTGGCTTGTCCGGTTGTACAAAATGTTTTCCACTTTATCTAAAAAAGGGCACGATTTTCGAAAAAAAAAATGTTACTGAACATAAAATGCGTGTTAGGATTTAATCCACAATTCTTGTCTGTAACATATTTCATTCTAAGGAGAAATGGGCGGGCTATAGTATAAAATGTATATTGGTCTTCACATAAAATATCCGTTATTCTTGTCCGATTTAGTGAAAATTTATTTTTCTCGACAGATTTTTAAAAAATACTCAAATATCAATTGTCATGAAAATCGGTCCAATGGGAGCCGAGTCGTTCCATGCACACAGACGGACGGACGGACAGACATGAAGAAGGTAATAATCACTTTTCCCAATTTTGCGAACGCGTCTAAAAACAATGAGGATCGTAATATTATCAATGTACAGAGGTCTTCATGTAGAGTGTTTGTCATTTAGGCCCGATTTTGAGCCGAACAGAAATGATTTAACAAATTTTATCTAACCAAAATCGGAATGTAACAACACATTTTAGTAAATCTTATGTTTATTGGACCGTGCATCATTGTGATAATTGAAGAATAAAATACCAACTTGATGTCACATGCTATTTTATTTTACTTCTTATGTACTCAACATGTTTCGGACATTAATATATCCATCATCAGGAGCTTGATACTATTCAGTTGAATTACCACATTGGTCGTATTGTTCTTGGTTCGATGTGTGTTGGGTGTTTCGGTGTGGGTGGGTTGGGGTGGTATCCGTGTTGCAGGCTGAAGCCTGAAGCCTGAAACACGGATACCACCCCAACCCAGCCACACCGAAACTCTTAAACACACATCGAACCAAGAACAATATGACCAATGTGGTAATT
>Ga0136643_10002340_pt1 | contig 24428 bp, 10 predicted proteins | sample TergutLab28metaG_FD_96883 | JGI IMG/M metagenome (GOLD analysis project Ga0136643, IMG submission 96883) | Labiotermes labralis P1 segment gut microbial communities from Petit-Saut dam, French Guiana - Lab288 P1 (version 3) (version 3) | ecosystem: Host-associated > Arthropoda: Insects >... | reverse complement strand
CTCTGGTATCATCACACCCATAGGTTAATGATACCAGAGGCTGTGTAATGCAATTTTGATCTCCTGATGATGAACACAGGTGCTCGAAACATGTAGAGGCATGAAATAAACTTATTGTAAAACAAAAATTTTGTGTATCCAGTTGGTTAATTACTGAGATTGCCTTTACGGTTTGTGGTAAGGTATGAGGTGTGACCGTTTAGAGTAAAAATGCTTCTTATAAGCGGCAAGTTTTTCTTGTGCTTAATGTAATGCACAGTAAACCGTAATTGGAAATACATTCCCAATATAGACACCTGTAACGAAATTAGAATAGCATTCTTAGTCCATACGGATGTAATTGCGAATGTTTATCAATGTTTCCACCAGTAATACATTCTCTCCCAATCTTCACTCAAATCGCGCAGCCACCAGCTCGTGCATATTTACAGGATGTCCTGCCACGAAGTCCAAAGATAAGGAACTATGTGGAAAGTGGCATTCTGCACTGAAAGATACTGCAGCCATTTCCCTCCTCATCTGCCGCACTCAAAAGCCTGCGGTCATTAAGAAAGTGAATATAAATGTACCGCTCAACCCCTCCACATTCATTCCCATAAAATAACAGTTTGAAACACTAGAGGCCTTCTCCATGGCTAGGAAATTAAAATGGAGATAGAGTAGAAAGTGTAGCTGCAAAGGGCGAGTTATATCCGTTGCAAGAGCAACCAAAGGCCGTCCTTTTTCCCTCCTGTGCTAAACCTATCTATTTCTGTTCTGATGTCTCGCGCTCTGGTTAATAAATTTATTCTATAATTAAAATACATCAAATATTCATTAATGCAGGCATAATTAGAATCTAGACTGCTTACTGGATAGTGGCGCCAAAATTCTGACCCCCTGTTTCTCCACAACATATTCATGAAAAGACCAACTCCCTTACCAAACCCTCCGGAAATATACCACAGTATAAGCATTACAATTGTTACCCATTTCATAATCACAAATCCCCTAAGTAGGGCGGTATATGCGGATGGGTTTACTGACCAAAAGAAAAAATTCGAAGCTGGTTTGTTGACATTCCTTCCGCTAACTACGAGACAGAATTAAAGCCCATCTGCACGAGGTTCCGTTCTGTCTGCTGCATTCGTCTTATTCAGAGCGCTTCGTGGGACCTGCAGACTGAATGCCACATTCTTAATAAACACTCGTATACACATTTTCTCAGATTCGAAAGTAACATTTGTGTGTTACAGTAAATTTCTTGACCAGTTGCGTGACTGACCAAGGAATTCACTGTTGTGGCCCAGAAATGTGAGTTGGGAGATAGCAGTCGATATGATGACTTCGCTACGGGTTAGGAGATCTGAGGTTCGAATCCCTGTGTTATTCCAGATCGCCTCTGGAGCTTCTGCTACAGAATTAGTGCCAGAGGCTCTTTCCGCGGGGGCAAAGCGGATGGGACAATAGGCTGACCATTTACCTGCGACTGGCACTGGAGTTAAGAATGAATGGAACTGTACTGCCTCACCCTCTATACGCCTTCGTGGCATATATATGTAGGTTATTCGGAAAGTAAGTACAGTCTGCACATATCTCTCGCGCATCCTCGAAACTGTCACTTTGCGCATGTGCAGTGACTTCCTCTATCAATTGAGAAGCCACAGACGCCATTTCGTGAAGTTCGTATTATGTTTATGTTTGTTCCTGTTCGTTAAACATGTTTAAGACAATTGAAGGGGCCGCCTACTGTGAAATACGGTCTTTAATTCGTTTTTTTAAATCTAGGAATGTGCTACCAAGTGAGATTCATCACCAGATCTGTCAAGTGTATGGTGACAATGCGATGGGCGATGGCATGGTTAGGAAATGGGTTCGGATGTTCCATGAAGGACGAGAGAACCTGCACGATGAGGCGCGAAGTGGGCGTCCATCTTTGGTGAATGATGATTTGGTGCGTAAGGTCAACGAAATAGTGCATGACGACAGACGTTTCACAATTTCTGATCTGTCCCTGTACTTTCCTCAGATTTCAAGGACTGTACTCTACGACATTGTCAGTAGTTATTTGGGTTATCGGAAAGTGTTTGCTTCACCATAATGCTCGGCCGCACTCTGCTGCTCAAGACCTCATCACCTCATCACTTCATTTAAGTGGGAACAAATAGACCACTTCCCGTACAGCCCTGATTTGGCGCCAAGTGATTATCACCTCCTCCTACACCTAAAGAAGATCCTGGGCGGCAAGCGATTTGACGACGACGAAGACCTGAAGTATGCAGTGCAGAAGTGGCTAACATCGCAGGCGGCCGCATTCTACGAGGAGGGTATACAAAAACTTGTGCCCCGCTACGATAAGTGCCTAAATAAAGGCGGCGAATATGTGAAAAAATAGTTTTAAGAGTGTAGAATCTGATTAAAATAAAATTTTATAGGAAACCTTAATCGATTTTTTTACAGCGAAACGGTACTTACTATCTGAGTAAGCCTCATAAGAGCGGTACTACCTTTTAACCGGTAGAACAGAAAAATTCGTCTGTCACATAATCTGTCAATTTAGATGTGTCTTGTATATTTCAATTGTAGATCACATGCTATGCTAAGTAATACACTGTAATCACACCCGGAAAATTCACACATAAATTTTACTACTATTTGCTCATATTTATAGAATTGTATTTTTGTAATTTTAGTCCACTCAGTTTTTTTCAGTGTGATGATACCAGAGGCTGTGTAATACAATTTTGACCTCCTGATGAAGAGCACATGTGCTCGAAACATGTAGACGCATGAAATAAACTTATTGTAAAACAAAAATTTTGTTTATCAATTTGGTTAATTACTGAGAAAAATATACTGAGATGCACGGTCAGCAAAACGTCAAAATATATACACATGTATTCAACATCTGTATTTTCTTTGGAGATGACTTTTGATATAAAACAATAAAGACAATAAAAATTGTGTTCTCAGGCTTTAATCTTTAACGCACCACCTAATTTAACCTCCGCATTTTTCCTTAGAATTTATTTATGCATTTCGTATGATTATTTCACTAAACAATACTACCTGACTGGCTTTTATAATGGAGATGACGTGTGTTTTCCTTAAGTCAAAAACCAAGTTTTTATACAACCCAGGCTAATGAAAATTGGTCAAACCCTGAAGAATTCCTATCATCGATATTGGATTTTCCTATAAAGTTGTCGTTTTTGTTGTCCCCAGAATGCCCTCTCCTTGAATTAAAACTGTTTACACCAGGAAGACGTTACATTTTGCCCAGAGAGTGTAATTATATAATTCAATTTATTCCGTCAATAAAATTATTTCTCTCAACAGCACTAACAGAAAGGTTATTCTACGGAGAGAGAGAGAGAGAGAGAGAGAGGCAGGCTGTTGCCCTCGAAGTAAGTCCTCATTTTCAGGCTTAATGTCATATCTCTGGGTTCTAGTAAAGATTCCTCTGTCTTTGTGTCTGCCCCACGTATCAGGTCAAGACCTGCTAAATGCTTAGTCACGAAATACTACCTGGAAGAAATTTGTGAATTATTATCGAGTATTTTAAACTTTTATCCACATCAGATAGCAGGTCGGTGCATCCCCCCGACCCTTACATTTGTTAGCGAACTTACTCCCAGAATTCACAGTAGGGATCCGAAGCCAGTCTTAAATAACTCGCATAATATTTAGTATTCTGTACGTTTGGAGTCCCTTCGAGCTGCGAATTTTAGGGAGACTTATCTGCGCCACTGATTAGAATTAAAAGTGTTTCGAGAAAAATGTGGTAGAGAATTACAAAACACAAGTTTTAAACAAATATAAATTTTGTTTTTTTTTATCTTTACATGTTCTATGTCCTTGTATTAAGGACTGTTACACACACACGACAAATCAACAAATGCATATTTATAAGTATGTTTAATTGCATATTACAATTACTCACCAACATGTTTTCGGTCACTCTTGTGACCGTCATCGGTGTGTTTTATAACAAGGACCAAATTAATATACAATTAATTTTACAAAGTGCATGATAGAACCATTTAATATTATACTTAATTTCGTTTACGATATTGGAAAATGAACAACTTTCCCGAACAAGTGCTCCAAATAGCCATGCGTAAACAAGATCTTAAATTAAGTTCAAAATAAGTTGAAATCAAATTTATTTTTATATTCTTTATTGGGATACGTTAAAGAAGACAGGCCAGTGCACGCATAATTTTCGTGTATTGTTTGTACGATGTACAAGTAACAAGCCTCGTAGCGGTTTATAATTTTATATGTGTGTCACTTCAATTATTAACCAACAATTCCTCTTACATAAATTCCACACAAAAAATACTTAAAAACAATTAAAATCACTCCGACATGTTTCGACCTTTTTTAGATCATCATCAGGGAGCTATATTTATCTTTACTAAAGTTATATTTTACCTTTCACAATTTAATTCGTTTCTGTAAACATGGTGTTGTGGCAGCATGTCATGTTGTGTGGGAATACGCTGTTGAGAGTGCAGCTGGCTAGGTTTGCGATGTACGACGCACACCTAGCCATGTTTACAGAAACGAATTAAATTGTGAAAGGTATAATATAACTTTAGTAAAGATAAATATAGCTCCCTGATGATGATCTAAAAAAGGTCGAAACATGTCGGAGTGATTTTAATTGTTTTTAAGTATTTGTTGTGTGGAATTTATGTAAGTGCAATTCTCGGTTAACCCTTTAAACGCCGAGTTAAATCCCATCTGCCATTTGCTGGCACTATTATTAGCTCACCATATTCTCCACGTTAGCAGGATAAGGGTTAATAATTGAAGTGATGCTACAAAATGCACGTTGCAACAATAATGTTTATACATGTGTGTTTAAGTATGTAAGATTTTGAAGTGATATTTTAAGCAAATTTATGATCACGAATTTTAAATTGTGTTTTATAATTTCTCCTGTTAAATCTCGCCCATTATATGTACACTGCTTATTCTACAGACTTTTTTAAGATTTCTATATTAAATTTTTCCTTTAAAGGGCGAAGTTGTGTTCCTCCGGAAGGGCTTCCGAAAACTTGTTCGAAGCTCAGTAAAAGCAGAAGATGCGTTCGCTTGATTGCACTTGAACACTGACAGGAATGGGTGGGAAAAATAAAAGAAACCTTTTAACTTTTAGTCTATCCCGATATGGTTTCTTAAAGTGAATATCCCATTGATAATGTAAGAGTTATCCTGTAGATTTGCTATTACGACTTGTTGAATTGTGACACTATATGTGCAATTATTCAATTAGTGTCCTTGAAAAAAATACGTGACTTTTCGCAGATAGGAGAAAAGAAGTTGATGAGTTATGCTTTATATGTATATACAGGTACTAACTAACTCACTTTTAATCAAGTTGCTTTGTTTGATTTTACTAATTGGAGTGTGACTTTCTGTGGAAAGTATTGGACTTTGTTGTAAAGGAAATAAATTAAACGAAGAACTTTAAAAATACAGTTCCATTACGTCCAACACATACAGTTTATTTTTAAATATTTTTTTCTCCTTTTAGCATTATTTATCCTTGCATTGTTTTAAGTTTTTGTCACATAAGGAACGTACAAATAATACTCAATTATTATACCAACTACTGCACATATATAAAATTTATAAAATTTAAACATTAAAACATTAAAAACGCTGCGACATGTTTCGGTCCTAGGACCATCATCAGGCAGCCGTACCGTCCTTGCTAAAGTTACACTACAAAAGTCACATTAATTTCGCTGTACCAGTTGGGTATTGTGGCAGCATGCCGTGTTGTGTAATGTTATGTTGCGAACACGTCATGCTGCCACAATACCCAACTGGTACAGCGAAATTAATGTGGCTTTTTATAGTGTAACTTTAGCAAGGACGATATAGCTCCCTGATGATGGTCCTAGGACCGAAATATGTCGGAGCGTTTTTAATGTTTTAATGTGTAAATTTTATATATGTGCAGTGGTTGGTGTAATAATTGAGTAACTCGTCAACATGCACGGTGTAACAATGAAAATAAGTACAAATAATAGTTGTTCTTATTGGCGATTTGTATACTTACGTTGTGCAGTTTGTTTTTTATGACAAAATAGAAATTACCAGCAAAATATTTTCTACGTTGTTTAAATAGGTTTTATATTTAACCAAAACCAACTGGAATTTAAAGTTCTCCGATATCTGCTAATGTAAATCCTGCAATGTTCAAATTTTAAGAATCCGCGTCCGTAGCTTCGAAAATCAAATATTCTAATAGCAGAAAATGACATCCTCATCATGCGCCCCTTTTATGCCATTAGTAACAAGAAACAACATTGAGAAGAAGAAATGTCTAGAGGTCGATTCCTGTCACTTCAATAGTATAGCCAGTTTTTCTCTAGTGACAAAACACATGAATATTTTAAAAAAATACCGATTTTAACAGCGGGAAACCCACAGTAGAGTGTACAGCATATGCAAGCGTGTCAAATCTAACAATGGCGAATGACAAATACTGGGTTTACCTCATCCTGTAGGTGGTATATTACATAAATCTGTGTAACCTCGTGGTGGCTGCAGAATCGTTACTGATTTGAACATGTTATGTACATGCGTTCTCCTCTTCTTCTCTGGGATCATAAGCTTCCATCCTGTGGGTTCACTCGCATATGACAGGCGATGGTTCCGAATATATAGCAGCGAAATTCTCGGTACATTTCAGCGTGCGACCCACAGGTAATATATAGTTCGTTCAGGATAAGGGGAAGGCTTTCTCTCTATATTCTTTCTTTCTTTTCTCGTTCCTGTTACAGTTTATTGTAAGTTTAAATAGCTTCGCTGTTACGAAATGTTTTCGTTGTATAAAAAGAAGGGCAATATGCAAATAACATAACAATGAGGTGCACTCGTGCTACCATTGTTGCAGTGGGAAAGCAATAAATGTTACGTATTGTGTGAGTGTGTGTGTGTGTTTAATCTTAGTTATCTAGCATACAATGCGTATATACCATACTGTCATCTGCGGCCTGCCCCTCTCTATACTCCTTTCCCACATCATGTCATAAACGGTAAGATTTTCGAAAAAGAGTTACTGAACTCAAAATGTGTTTTTTGACTCCCCTATAACCGTTGTCTGAAATATTTCTCTTTCTAAGAGAACTGATTGAGATATGATCAAATATGACTAGTGGTATTCACGTAAAGTACCTGTTATTCTTGTCCGATTTTAATTAAACTTGAATTGTCTCGACAGTTTTTCGAAAAATGCTCAAATATTAAATTTCATGAAAAATCCATCTTGTGGGAGCCGAGTTGTTCTATGCGGACAGAAGTGCGGAGGACAGACATGACGAAGCAAATAGTCACTTTTCGAAATTTTGTGAAAACGCCTAAAAATGAATTGTTTTGCCGAGGTTAAGTTACAAAACGCTACTGTGAAGATGTTATTCCTATCCTGCCCGCTAAGCCTTGTAAATGGAGGCAGCAAGTTAACCTACAACACAGAAAACACCCCTCTTCTACGCGATGTGATCAAGCAACAGCTTCAAAGCTTCAGACGTTAGAGTGGGGCAAGAAATTTATTTTGGGTTCTTTGGTTCGTCACAGTCTATTTTTTACACTAGGTTTCAGACACTGTCATATTGTGTCAGCGGACGTGTAGGATGAATTGCAAAATCTTAGTTTGTTTGGATCCCCAACAGTAATATCACGAATGAGCCGAAAAAAGAATATTCTTAAAAGCCAAGTATGTAAAATGTTTATAATGAAGAATACGAACAGCCGTGCAAGTCCAGCAGGAACAACGTTGACAACAAAGGTCATCTGTGAAACACAGTCTAAAGTTTGAGCTTGAAAGAATGCATAACGAAGTGCTAGACTGTACATATAATGAACACAATCTTATACGTCTGCACTAACTTATAATAATAATAATATTTATTGACTGCGATTGGGTTCTCCCCCGGTGGCAGTGGTTTTTTACATGTGAACAGAAACATGAAGTCGGCTCCTACTGAATTTAAGTCGGGGGGGCTACATGAGAAGCATGTAGTGGCTTCTTGGAATGTTGGGAACCATCTCAGCATTCGCTCATGGACACAGGGAAACCAAAAAAAACCTGTGTCGAGATGGCCGGTCGCAGGACCTTCTGTGCACTACCTATTCATTGAAACATAGGCCACATATTTCGACCCAACATTAAGTCATCCTCAGGCCTGCGGCAGACTAAGTCATTGGTGCTGTGTGTATATTGGGATCCCAATATACACACAGCACCAATGACTTAGTCTGCCGCAGGCCTGAGGATGACGTAATGTTGGGTCGAAACATGTAGCCTATGTTTTAATAAATAAGTAGTGCTGACGTATATAATTGTGTTTATTATATGTACAGTCTAAAGATTTGCATTCAAAATCAAGAAATCCCGTTCTACGCTAAAAATGAAAAGAAGCACAAAATTATACAGACAGCCTAGCAGACTAATGTTACACTACAAGACAAGTAACTAACACTGATTCTAAACACAGGTAAATCAAATTACGTTACATGAGGAAAGTTGAGTAAGAAACGTCTTATAGAACACACGTATCAGCACTTATTCACAATCCAAATTTCTTTAGAGATCCGAAAATTTGTTGAATATTTCCTTCTTATAGAACAATCCGTTTCAAAATAAAGGTCTTCTGCCACAGTATTATGTTTGAACACAAACATTTCCTGGGTAACAGAACACGTGCTGAAGGCATTATTTACAGTACCATTACACCATCAGTGCCAAAAAGCACATGTGATCGGATTTAGGTACCTTTGAACGACAGCAACAAACATAAGTTTCATTCACTTAGGAATTAAGAGCACATTCTGTTCGATGAATGTTTCCATCGTACAATTTATAATCTTCTGGCCTTCCCTCTGGTACCTAAAGGTGTTGAAGTGTAGAATATAACGATAAACTTGACTTCTAAGAATGTAAATTTTGTTCCTGAATTATATAAATGCGGGCTTTACTCTTATAAATCTTCAGGAAATATTTTTTTTATTATAACAGCATAGAAGATTAGATGGATGAGTTGTGATTCATGAAAGGGGAAGCGATAAATTCATAGGAAAGTCTTATTTAGAATCTGAAAAATGTTCTCAGTTGGAAGGTACAGGCCAAACAGGAGAAAAAAAATACAAATTAATTATACAAATATTGTATGTGGATATGAGTTGGATTTGCCCCAAAACATGGAGTACAGCGGGCTGCCCTACACGTGATACTGAAAATTTAGGTCTAATAACAGTCCAAAAATTCCTGAATAGACAGATACTATTACCTTCTAAGGGAGAACTCAAAATAATTAATTTAGTTTGTTCCTGTCGAATTCAAAAATAAATGTCCAAAATCTATTTCCAGTCTATCGGTTTTACTGCTACAGATACCTCTTTAGATTTTTGTTGAGTCATTATTTTCAAACCGGGAATTGATCACTTGTAAAATGAAATGTATGTTATGTAATTCCTCCGTCTGTAGAAAAGGGCGTAAGTTTTTTACGTGCCGCTTCACTTTCCCTCTTCTGATTCTGAGAAAATACAGCGATGGCGTCGTCACATTTTTTAACTAGAACCCATTAAATCAAATGCATGGTCACGGTGCTCGCCGCAAAAACGGTAAGATATATGGCTCGCAATTCTTCGCCTTAAAGTATACCAGACTTCGAGCACTCGAACGCAAGGCATATGCCTTCCTTTAGTGAAGAAGTGGACTGTAACTCCACAATACTTATTCTTCCAAAACAGTTGATGGAAGATTTAGAATTCTTCAAAATACCGTGTCAGGAATCTAATCCGAAGGAAGATTGTAGACTTTTTTTTTAAATTGTAGACGTTGACAAGAGATATGTTTAACGCACTATATATATATATATATATGTGTGTGTGTGTGTGTGTGTATTAGCCTTTCCAAAACCCATAACGGGATTTAAGAGGGATTTAGTACAATAAAGAAACAAATTTTTAGATATTACATTGTTATATGTTTGGAAAGACTTAAATGTAACTGCCAGAAACTTTATTACTAAACTTCACAATTTATTTCTTCAGTTGTGTCATTATTATTATTATTATTTTATTATTATTATGGTTTCATTCCCTCTGGAAAAGTAGGTAACTTCCCTTAATCTGAAAGTGCAATTTTTTCCCGAAGTGTGTTGTAGCTTCCGACATGTCAAACAGGAAGGTTTAAATTATAGACGGGGCAGCTGGGTAAGGTGCATCATAAAACTCATTTATAACATTTTCCTCTCCCTAAGGACACTAACTCGTACTGGAGCGCTGTAAAACACAGTCTGCTTTGCAGAGCAGCAGAAAGACATTGATTTCAACTCAGTGAAGTATATATGTTTATATATGTTTATATTTAATGATTAATTCACCTCACTAACTACATGAAATACTGAAACCTACGGATGAAATTATTCTTCCAAACTGCATTAGATAATCAATATTTTCGGCATGTTATGAATTTGAAATTAAAAATCTTAAAAAATTTGGACGCCGGATTACTCGATCAGAATTGTGACTACGTTACATGAAAACCACTAAGTTGTATCTTTTCTTAAGTGTGTTATTTAACGACGCTGTCAGTTGTTGAGGTTACGTGGAGTCTGTCATGAAGGAATAAATGAATATGGAGTACTGGTGGCACAATGACAGATACAGATGAGACTGTTCTGTTGGCTGAAGAAGAAACGTGGCTACAGGCTATGATGATAGACTAATTAAAATTGGGAGAACCTAGGGAATGGAAATGAATATGGAAAAAAACTTGAATATATCAATATAAACATAACACAATGCAGATGATAGATCAGAAACAGGTTGAGGCTGTGGAGTGTTGCAAATATCTGGGCAGCAAGATAACGAATGATGCAAGATGCACGCTTGAAATTAAATCCAGTCCTCTCAATGCAATAGGAGCATTGAACATGAAGACTCTCTTCGTCAGTAAGTTGGGTTTAAATGTAATGAAGAAACTAGTAAAATTCTGCATTTCAATCAAATTGTAGTACGGTGCTGACGCTTGGGCACTTCGGAAATATCTGGGAAGTTTTTTAAATGTGGTGTTGGAGGGGGATGGAGAGGATCAGTTGGGCCAATCGTGCCAAATATTAAGTATTATGCAAGGGAATATTCTAATAGATTGGTCACATCTTGCGTGGGAACCACCTTCTATAACACGTTATGAAAGAAAAGATAGATGGAACTGAAAGAATACGAAGAAAACGCAGGCAGCTGCTGGATGAACTTAAAGAAAAGCGAGGATACTGGAAACTCAAAAAGGAAACAGTAGATCGACCTCTGTACAGAACTCGCCTTGTTGCAAGACAGACTACGTAATGAATCGTATGGAAATATAAAACCATGAAGCTTGTCGTGCTTCTGGGTTCGCTTCTCAGTTAAACTCCCTAATGGCTTCCGCTTTCAAGCCTGAGGCTGTTCGTGGTTTCCTTCAGTCATTCCATGGAGTTTTCAGAAGGGGCTCCCATATTTAAACACAATAAGAAATTCTTTGCTTTCTTTATTTTATATTCTGATAACATTAAGCATTGCATAATTCTGCAGAAGAAAGGGCTTGGTTGATTAATTTAATAAGCAGTAAACAGCAGAAACCATTTACTCTTAGACTTTAAACATGATGATGTTCAAAGTGGAGATATTTGGAATGAAGCTGTCGCGAGCCACTTACAAATAATACTTCGGCTTTTACGTGGAGTTACAGGGAATAAACCCGTACATGTGAATAGTTATACGTGATTTTCAGACATTGAAATAATTATTATGAAAATGAAAAAAACTCAGTGCATTTCAGTGGGTAGTTATTAATGTGAAGGCTTAACGGCACAAGTGCCTATTATAAAGCCAGCGCACAGACACAAATACAAAACAAAAACATTACAAATACACAACAAAAAACGTAAAAAATAAAACAAAACAATATAGTAGTAAAAAGCAACATAAAAAGTGCTAGAGCAAAAAACCGAAACTTCGGGAAAAAAACGTGTGATATTTGGAAAAAAACGTAGCTAAGTTTATATATGTCACAGATACGGGCAGAATTTGTTTTAAAGAAGTAATGGCTTCCGTAAAGATGTACACGTTTTAACACACAAATAATAATTCAGATCAATTTCTTATTTATTAAGTTGTTAGTGTAAAACCACAGAGCCAATTATAAAACTAGAACAAAATACAAAATGTTAATAGAACTAATAGACAAAACACAATTATCAACACAAGACCAATTTTGAAGTAGTACAAATTATTATAATTAACACAATCTAACACATAAATCACACTTACAGGTTAGATTTACTTCACGAACAGAGGATAAACAGCTTCCAAATTATCTAGTAAAATTATCGGATACTAACCAATCATTTTAAATTAAATCTAACGTCCACTGAATATATCAGTATCACTGTCGATGACATTTGTCGACGAACTGTGTGGTGAGGAACGGAAATTTCGATGTTTAAATTCGACATTTCCAAACTAAAGTCTAAAATTTCGATTTGGCACGCGTCGACCAACAATTTCCGAAAGGGTAATAATAATAATAATAATAATAATGGCAAAAGAACAGTTTATAAAAAGACATGTTAGAGTGTGTGCACAACTACACTTTAACATATGCCAGGAAACAGGGGTACAATTGGACAAAAAACACTGGTATGAACATGTGCCAAAATCAGTAGAAACAATCAAGAAGGCAAGGTAACCATATTGTGGCATCAACAAGTACAAACTGATAGGACTATCCCCAACAACGAACCAGACATTACAATCCGTGATAATGAAAAGGGAACATGTAGACTTTGCAATCTCAGTAGACAGAAATGTGATTGAAATGGAAGTCGAGAAGATTCTAAAATATAAAGACCTTACAATAGAAATACAGCGCATGTGGAATGTAAAAACAAAGGTTTTTACCAGTAATAAGAGGGGCGACTGGGACTATTTCAAAGTCATTCAGAAAATACGTGAGCAACATTCCAGGAAATTATGAAGTCAAGGAACTACAGAAAACCGCCATACTGGGCACTGCACACATATTTCGGAAAGTACTAATGTAAAAGTACAATAGATTCAACATTGAAACTAACGATATAAGCACCATGAATAGTAACAACAGAATAGTTGCAACACTGTATTCACTAGGGACATAGTTTGTCTCAGGAATATAAGTATAAATACCCTGCATAAAGGTGATGATGATGATGATGAGGAGGAGGAGGAGGAGGAGGAGGAGGATGGTGATGATGATGATGATGATAATAAAAATAATAATAATATTTTACCTCTAATATGACTCCCTTTCCAAGGCTCATGTTTGAGTGGTTTAATACAGATCGTGTGTTGCTGAAATTAGGAATTTTCTTCGCCGTCTTAAATCGGTTCAAGCCATTGTGATTAAAAAATTATGCGGAAAAAATCCGTCGATCACAACTCAAATTTGTTATTTTTAGTATTTTTTGGTTATTACACCATGTTTCTGTCCATCGGGACCATCTTCAGGTAGTAATATATCTTCGTACGTACATGCTTCACTTTTCAGAACGACAATAAGTACGTGAGACCTCAAAATTCCGAAAATAAATTGAGTTTTTTAAAAGACAACTGACCCAGATGGACTAGTAATGACCATTTTCTACCAGGCAAGATCTCATTTCTAGGTCACTTCTCTATCCGTTTCCTATAAAATATATACTGACGAGCAGCAGGATGCAGTACAGTGTAGAGCACATCGGCTTTCAGATCCATTCGGGGACCAACTGAAAGAAGAATATTTTTCTTTCCTTTTCCTCTTTTATTCTTCTATATTCCCGTCTCTGTCTCACTTTTCTTCTATATTAGGAAAAAAACAAGTTAATTCAAAATCGATAGAAGTGAGCTCGTTGTGAACCTTCGGTAGCTTACGACATGACTTTGACAAATTACTTTGGACCTAACAGCAGTAGCATGACAGCAACAAGCATTGAAGGCTTGATGGGGAAACTCAGCCTGTCATGGCAGACGCATTATGCTATCAACCTCATCCAGATTTATGATGATGTTTTGATAGCAGTTTTGGGAACCTTGCGTCTATTATATGACCTTAAGGGCACCGCTTTCTTTTCGTTTCTTTACTTTAGTTAACTCTACACAAACTGCTTAAATTTAATTAAAGTTTCATTGTATAACCTATGTCGCCGGTCCGTTTTGTGTGTGAAAGAATTGAGTTGAATTAGACTTAATTTAGAATTGCAAGTCTTCTCTGAAATAATTAGTGTTGCTTGCATCCATCAGTAAATGTCTGTTTTACATGAAGATTAGACCAACATTTTCATGTATCTGTGCACTGCTTATCTTAAATATGGTCAAGTTGGAACTTCAAATGTAGCTCTGAATTACTAATTTTAATTCTAAATTTAATTTTAAGAATTAGGTACAGCGAAAATTCAAGAAAATAATAATTTCTGTGTGTAAAATGTGATATGTAGGGCGCAATTATTTTTCAGAAATGTATTTGAATTTTCAGTAGATGCATGTCGACACATACATATTCTTCTTGACCGTACTGTGCACAGCGAAAAACACAACGGATTAGTTAACTCAATTATTACACCAAACACTGCACATATATAAAATTTATAAAATTTACACATTAAAACATTAAAAACCCTCCGACATGTTTAGGTCCTAAGACCATCATCAGGGAGCTATATATTCCTTACTAAAGTCACACTAGAAATAGTCACAGATTAATTTCGTTGTACAAGTTGGGTGTTGTAGTAGCATGCCGTGTTGTGTAATGTTATGTTGCGAAGAGTGCCCTGCTACGGATGTGCAGAATGCAGTACGAATTCAAGAAGGACAAGGCAAATGGGGTGCCTGTGGTTTTTATACAAGTAAAACTACGAAACCTCTGTGAATCGTAACTACAAAATATTCTACCTCAGTTAGTGGGACGTCCTTACGCTTAGAATAAAATGGGAGAATCCATTCCGAACCGCAGCAATCAGCCATCCGTACTGAAGATTTAAGCATTTTAAATAAATGCCAAGCTTGACCACGTTGGAGGGAGGTAGCTTCACAAAAAATGTGACCAGTACCGGAGGCTGCTGTTACAGTTTTGTGTACTCCTTGACACCCGAAACATGTAGAGTGAACTTGCAGAATAATAAATAGACTGCCTTTTATTGCAACTCGTTGGACAATTATTAATACAGATCAGTGATGCACGGAACCATAAACATAAAATTTTTCACGTATGTCACTTTATCCTGACAGCAGCAGTTCTGATGCCTTTAAAATATCTGAAATATACGCAAAATTTTAGGGGTTGGATCAATTTATTCTTTAAGAATATAGATATAAATTATTCATCACATTTTCTATATTATACAGAACTATGAACCTAGCTACTGAGTTTCCCTGCAGACTTGAGCCCACTTACGAGTAAACAGCTACAAATATCAACCAATCATGTCAGTTTAGTGCAGCATTAAAATTCAGCAAATTTTACGACATAGACCTGGACTATACTAATTTTTTCTTTGAGTATCTTCCATATACAACGTCTTAAAATTTTTGAAGATGACTTTTGTTGATTAAATTAAGATCCGGTAGTCATTTCCGATCAGAAACAAAGAATATGAGAGAGAATAAGAATCGAACCCCAGACATTCAAAAATGACTATTGTAAAGCACGTAACTTCTCACTGTATTGAATAATAAAATAAGGTAATACGAAAAGGTAAACGTGCATACAAATGAATTAATGCTGTCAACGAGAGGGAAAGTTTAACATTTCAATAAATCTGAGACTAAAAAACTCAGACTCCCCACTCCAACAGGGGCGTCTCGAAAAACGAGCAGGCCACAGTTCGTTTCCAAAGGCTCCCCTCCAAAAATTATCGTACTTGGCACAAAAGCAACATCGATAATATACAACCGTCGACACAATACCCATTATTCGCGCTGCATATTTCGTTGGGGTTAATAAAAGGAAAGAACAATAAAGCCTCTTTTCCATAAGCCTTCGCGAACACCTTGCATTAATTATGAGGACTCCCAGTGGTGTTCTGCCAGCAGATTTGGAAAACCTGAATTTATTAACATCGTACTGACGAATGAATTTTTGGTGGTGGTCAAATCGATTTTCTGCTATACAACCTGGCAGCTTAGCTTCCGTCTAGCCTAGTTTAAGGAGACAGCCGAAGAATCCATGCACAGTTCCCGGCAGGAGAAAAGAGTTTTTCTGTTCTTCACACCGTCCCAAACGCGGTCTCCTATTCAACTGGCATTTGAGGTTTTTTTCCCCGCGGCAAAGCGGCTGACCAATCGCCTCTACCCAGTGCAGAGCTAAAGAATGAGTACAGCCACAAGTCTGCTCCTCCATATGCTTTCGTAACCTACACAGGACTATCACCTTTACCTTTGTACCACCTGACTGAACCCTATTGGTCTTTGTGAAGCATGTCGTCTGAACGCATAAAACTCCCGGTCGAAGAAGAGTCGGATTTATGCGCCCTAAAGCAAGTGCGCAGAGACGTGATCAGCAGAACTTTCACGGAAACACTCCATCGATACAGAAAGAGCTCACGTTGACCACTTGAAATAGACTCTACTTCACCTTTTACTTTGATGTTTCTTGCAAGTTTTCCATTCCTACTCTCAGTTAACCAGAACTCTGCATTTTTCACGTTTTTTTGTAACCTTGTATTACTCTATTATCCAAAATAGAACGCAATCGAGTTCTCTCACATCCATCCCCATTACCTAAATGGCCTCACTACATCGTACAATTTGTCTGAAATCAGCATTTGATATAGAGTTGTAGCATGAATAAAAAATTAGCACAATATTTCAGATTTATATGTCAGTACTCCCTCACTCCAACCAAGTAACAAGTTTATTAAATTGAACCGTCTTTACACAACATACAAATAACAGTTGCAAATCTACAACTCTTTAATTAAGCAACATGTTTCGGCTTTGTTCGGCCATCATTAGTCTTACAAAAGATGGTGTTAATTAAGGTATATTATTATTAATAATTAATTCATTTGTTACATGTACACAACGGGATGGAAACAATCCAATTCAAGTAACAAGTGTTTTCCCTAAATCAAGCCATCCCAGTCATAATAAACAATCACCCTACCACCTGCCATTCGACTCGAAATACTGCATATGTCTTAGAATTCGAAGAAGGGACCTAAGAGTCATTTCGGCGATGGACATTTGGCGAGGGGAGTCTCCTCTGCTTGCTTAATGAAGCATAGACATGCGCCTTATATTGTGATCATGTCTATATTTATGCGTATCTAATTGTCCATCTGTCGGTCTATGACAATATATAAGTGCCAAACTCTAGACAAGATCGATTAAAATTCGATATCGGGGACAACCACAGAAACCTGTCAAGCATATCCGAATTTTAGCTTTGCTGATTTATTATAATAACCATTTTGCGTAGGAACATTAGTCCCCATAAAATTCTTTACGAGACAATCTATGCATAAATTTAGTCGACCATTTGCTGTGAGCTGTAAATGAAATTATGTTGGAACTCGGCAGGAGGCAAGTTTTTCACAAATTAAATCTGTCATGTTGGCTATTTCGACTTACGCCATATAAGGTAATAAAAAAATCATTGAAATACAAAGTGATGTAAGTCAGTCTTTCAAGAAAAATAAGTGCTTAATCAGTACCAAGGCACAGAGGTAAATGAACAGGTAAAATGTTGTACGTTGGAGTTATTAATTTAACCCTCATATCAGAACGAATATTAAGGTTTTCTTTTTCATGGTTCGACAGCTCTCAGTGGGCCTAGACCTGCTCATTTTTTCGGTTCCGTGATCACATTCAGACACGCCATTCGGCAAGTCTCCTCTGTAAGAGTCAATGAGCAGTCGCAGAGACATCTAACTGACAACACACATCATCAACAAGATACTGACATCTATATCCCTGCCGGTTTCGAACCCGCAATTTCAGCAAGAGAGCTGCCGCAGACCCACTCCTTAGACCGCACGGTTACTGGGATCGGCGTGTATCAAGGCAGTTCAGTGATAAATCTAACTCGTTGACAAGAAAAGCAGCAGAATTTTTTTAAATGGAAAATATTTCTTCCGCCACTTTGTCTTGCAGGAGCTCAACTAATAATACAAACAGACACACAACAGCCAGTGAGGCTCCAAACAGTTCCAAAGGGGTATGAAGTAGGGAAGGAGCAAAGAAGTAAATTTGTTACAAATCCGTGACGTAGAACCTGGTTAGTCGCTGAATCGATTCCACGCACACCAGGTTTCGTCGCCGTTGTAGGATTTGTGGTGAACAAACTTGTATTGGGACAGGTGTTTCTCGGAGTATGTCGATTTCCCGTGTTACCTAGCGTTCAGTGAATGTTACTTATTCAAATCAACTCACCTAGGGAATGATAAAACGGTATTTCACCACATTAAACAATATACTGTATATGTACCTGGCCCGCGTTTTCAGGACTGCATAAAGACAATGCTATTTAACTAGTGTTTTAATTACTGAACGAATGATTGAAAACACCGGACCTAAATTAAATTTTCTGTTCAAATCTCGGCCGGCTTTGCAGTTTATCAGCTGAGTTTTTATCTTCCAGTTCTTCAGTGTATACAAGAAAATTCAACGTTACTACTTAGGAATATCTCAAGGTCTTCACCTTATCCTGGCGCAAATTATGTTACTATCCATATTTGTTTAAAATCATATAAGATTGGAATAAAAAGAGCTACCAAGCGGTTATTTCTTTCAAATTGTTTTGAGAGCTGCCCAATTGGAAATTTTAATCTATAAAATGAGTGCTAGATATGTGGGTTGTCTGCGTACATTTAGACACTGGATTACAGATATAAAGTTTTTTTTTCGTAAGGCTAAAATATTATTACAGAAAAGAACATTTCAACTGGGCGCTATTTTCTGGTGTGTAAAACTTATTAATTATATGCCCTTGAGTTAATCTGTACAGCAGTGAGAGGGATAAGGTATGAATACATGCAATTTTACTTCGTTAAATATGTTTCGACCACGTAGAATGTCGGAGATGCTGATATAGACCTCTAGGCATTTAGCTGCCAACCCATACCTGTGATATCTGCAGTAAAAATTTTCGTCCTTAAAACCGGGGACAAAGCTTTTCATTGATAGTAATAATAATAATAATACGGAATTTAAAACAAGAGTCTTACTGGTATTAATAGAGGCAAATGCAACCATCCCAAAATCTTTCGGTTAGTAACTGAGCATCATATCTGGAAAACTCAACATTAAGGAGATATAGAAATCTGCCATATGGGGGCACTGCACACATACTTTTGAAGACAATCATTTGTACTTTTATGATAAAGTACAAATGATTGTCTTGGGAAATGAATATTAAATTATTTCTGAAACGAAATTAAAAAATCATTCAAGGAAATAAATAAAAAGCCTCTTTAACACTTATCTTGCTAACGTGGAGAATATGGTGAGCTCCTAATAAGGCCAGCAAATGGGAGATGGGATTTAACTCGGTGTTTAAAGGGTTAAACCGTACGACTTAACATTTTTTAATTAAAACTCCCACTTTACCTACCACAATGTGAACAATATGTGCATTTTTTGGAAATAAAGTCTGTTTACAAAATAAAATCTGGAGTAGGCCATCATGTAAATATGACAGCTGTAATTATTAATTATTAGTGTTGTAGTCCTGAAATGTTTGTTTATTCCGAATCCAAATTTTTAAATTTTTCTAAACAAAACACACCGGTGCATGTCGCTACTTACACGGACCCTTTTCTAAGATCTTCTAAATAACACAAAGTGCAGGTGTTTGGTGGTCCCGCGGGATGAATTCTTCTTACTAGAAGGCAGTTCGGACTCACTCGGTACACGCGACTCCAAGTATCTCCTTACACTGACTTCTGTTCTAATATTTCACCATTGGCAATAAACAAGGTCATTCTACAAAAACACATACATTGTTAGCGTTTAAGCTTTCATTTCTTTGTAAACAGGCTTGGCATTGGAGGAAGGTATTTTCCTTCTCTTTATTTTTTGTTTTGGTCGCGCAAAGTCTCTATCGGTTGAGCAAAGTCTGGGTTGTTGAATGCAGCAGTAGCTGCCTTGCAAACCAGTTTGCAGCAGTTTCTTGAGCAATGACTACAGTTTTAGTGTAGCTGGAGGAGCAGTGATTGTTTAATAGTGACCATGTGCCACACAGTCCAGAGATTTGAGCTAAATACAGTTAATGTATAGCAGCAATATAAAGTTTGTGACTTACTTTTGTTGACTTATTTTGGTTACGACCTAAACATTGTTGCGGGGAAGCGACGTAAGTCTTTTCATGGGGAAGCGACCTACTGAAATACTACTCACAATTATGTTGGAGAGTGAATATAAGTATCTGTAGGTAATATGTAAGTGTTCTTCATTCAGGTTACGGGACGTTTCACCGTCAGATGAAACTTTCAATGCATTTTTAAAGTTGCGAAAAACATCTATTAGCTTCGTCATTTCTATCTGTCCTCTGTTAGTCAGTCCGTCCCTCCGTTGTTCGGTTCGTCTTTCGCTTAGAACAATAGGCTATCATTGAAAGAATTTTCATGAACTTATATATTGGGAATTCATTTTAAAAACTATCTTCCATGAATGAAGTTAGAATAAAATTCAAATAGCAGGCTTTCTACATGAAGATGCAAGTACGTTTTTAATAATATATCGTTAAATTCTTTATGAAATGAACAAATTTTTAGACAAAAAAGTCAGGAACATCACAGCATTAATATTATGTCAAATTAATTTTATACAAAAATAGTTCCATTTACGAAATAATTAGAAAAATAAAGTAGATCTTCACAGCTCATGATGACGATGATGTAAAAAATATGGCCCAAAAATGTAACGTGCGTGCCGATTTATTAAGATAACAATACATAAAATTAATCATAATTATTAAAACGTATTTCTTCGTAAGCAGGTAAATCAGTCCCGTTACAGGCCTGGAGTGGCCCAGAGGGTTCCAGGAAGTTAAAGTCCCCAGGTTTCATGACAACGACACAGTATGGTGGTAAGGTTGTCAGTCTTACGCACCGGCCGCCTTTACCCCCAGGATATACTCCTGGTACTCATTTCTGTTAGAGGCTGAGTCGACCCCACGGCCATAGTGCGATCGGAAGGATTTTGTCAATGACACCATCTGGAATAGAACCAGCGACCTTCCGACTTGTAGCACAGCACCTTAACCGTTGTGCTACCGCGGTCCCCATTCCTTTATATTCTATTAAAAGTAAATAATAATTTGACGTCACATAAGCTCTACTGTAATGTGTTGTGTTGTGACGTAGCAGGCAATGAAGTAAACTTTGTGTTACGACGTCACATTTGCCAGACACCCTAACAAGTAAGAACAATATTAATGCTGCGTATGCTACATTACGACTTTCAAGCCCTGTCGATCTTATTGCTCAATATCACACATCACTTTTGCCATCTTCGTTTCAAAAGTTCGTGACTCCCCTCACATCCACCTAACTTCGCTTAACTGAAATAATTGAATGTTCCCATACGTTTGTTTCTTCAAAAGCAGTGGGGTGAATATGTGTTTACATTTCAGCTGGAATATTCTAAACATGATTTGCCATAAAAAGCATTCTGAAACAAACTCTGATGTTATTAGTACGTCTGCTTTTCCTAACCTTCCTTTCATGAGGGAAACATTGAGGTCTTGTTACCTACTGGCTGACGTGGTAGGAAGAGGAATAACTGTAAATTTCGTACGCATGTCCATCGTTCATTCATGTTTGTATCCTCCATCCACCCACACATTTTGACTATACTTTGATTCTCTATTTCTATGTATGTTGCTCTCTGTTCCGTTTTTCTGTACATTCTTACCGTCAAACCTTTCCGTCTAGTCACTTCACCAGTTTTTTTGTTGATCTGTCGGTCATTCGAACCACCCACTATTTAAAATATCTAGTCCCATATATTTATGTTAGACCATGGATTTATACTTATAAGGTTTATTTATAGGATAGAACAACAGGATATTTTTAAAGGGCTTATGACTTAAAATCATTTAAATTACGTGTAAGACATTAGTGTCTTCTTAGTAAGTGACCAACTTAATGTACAAATTCTTGTTTTATAATAAGTTTATTATATTCCTCTACATGTTTCGAGCACTGTTGTGCTCATCATCAGCAGGTCAAATTGTATTATATAGCATCTGGTATCATCATACCTGTATGTGGCCGTCCGGTTCACGGGACAGCCACATACAGGTGTGATGATACCATATGCTGTATAATACAATTTGACCTCCTTTGATGAGCACAACAGTGCTCGAAACATGTAAATGAATATAAAAAACTTATTTTAAAACAAGAATTTGTGCATTAAGTTGGTCAATTACTAAGATTATACTGAGATGCACGGTCAGCGAAACATAAAAACATCAAAATTAGTTTCTTCTTCACAGAAAACAGACTCCTCCATTACACGAACGAAACAGTTAATGTTGATTAGGGAGATAATGGTTGTTTATTGTAAGAGTCATAATAAATATGCAAGTTAAATTTTTAGGGAAAATTCAGAATTACTTAATGCTAATGAAATTAGATCTTTAGAGAATTATAATATCTTTAGTTCACCTACATAATGAAGTAACTTGAAAAATCCACGATATGTAGCCAGGTCATAAGTCTTTGATTCGCCTTTCATTAAATGTAGCATATTTCCCGAAGGAGATAAGTTAACACTTCGATAATACGAATAAAGAATTCGCTTTTAGGTACTGAAACTTTGACGAAATGCATAGAAATTCTTCTGCCCCTGCTTACTTCACCTTCCTGCAAATTCTCCTTTCTCACAGACATTACATTCTAACACTAGAGCCGGGACGTGACATATTCGTTTCCAGTCAACTGACAGATCACGAGCGACTGCTTCTACAAAATTCACATTTACAGCTTCAGATAGCAATAGCAGCTGCGTAGAGCTCTTCCTTCAAGATTACGTCTCCCTTTGGAATTCTGAGTTACTTTATTTTGTCGAAAGAGAAGTCAAGTTAAGTGTCCTTTTCTGAGGGGTAACCTGCGATTCAGCAGGTGTTGCACAGTAATGTCACTCCCTCTTTGACGGTACAGTCAGCGGAAAGATTTCAATCTTCCCTCCCAACTGCTATTGAAACCTTCTTGTCTGGTTGAGCGGTCACAGATAAGAAAACTTTTAGGTTACTGACTCGATGTTTGAGATTCTATTTCTTACTTCTTGTCTTGATGTTAAGAAAGCCTAATTCTTGAGATTTATTTCTGTTCTTCCTTTAGGCTTAGGGGCCTTGGTATTCAAACAAGGTATAAGGAGGGAGTTTTGTGTATATATATATATATATATATATGTATATATATATATGGGCGTGAGGATTCTCGCCAGTGATTTTTAAAGTTAAGTTGTAAAACACAATTACAAATCTGATGTTTATTGGACCGTGCATCATTGTGATAGATGAAGAATAAAAGCAACTAGATGTCACTTGTTATTTTTATTTTACTTTTTAGAGACTCAACATGTTTCGGGCATTAATATGCCCTTCTTCAGGATTATTCGACTATGTTGTTGAACTACTACATTGGCCGTTTCGTTCTTGGTTTGCTGTGTGTTGGAGTTTGTGTTCGGTTCGGCTGTGGTGGTATCCGGGTTCAACAAGGTAGTCGAATAATCCTGAAGATGGGCATATTAATGCCCGAAACATGTTGAGTCTCTAAGAAGTAAAATAAAAATAGCAAGTGACATCTAGTTGGTTTTTTATTCTTCAACAATTATGAATATCCGAGAAGAACAGAATCAGATACATCCGCTTCTAGTTTACGCTAATCATGTGTTTATTTATACCGCAACATAAAAACGTGAGCTCACTTAGAGGCTGGTTAGTAAGAAAATCTGTTCAGAAGCAAAAACAAACTGAGCTCTTTGACACACTTGGTCCCACAAACTGCCGGAAATTTCAAAAAAGAGTTACGTATTTAAGTATTTTCTCATAGTTGCAAAAACCTCCTATTAGCTTCGTCGTGTCCGTCCGCTTCAAACTGGCCTCATTTTGCCGTGAATTTTGATAACGAGGCCGTATTTGAAAACCTGTCGGGAAATTTTAATTTGGTTAAAATCGGGCAAAAATATCCGGTATTTTACTTGAAAGCCCAAGTACGTTTTACTGATGCATGCGATATTACACAGGGCGTTTCAGAATGTTCTCCATGATTACAAACATTTTTAACAAGAAAACCAAAGGACCTACCTTAATGGAATTGTTCACAGTCACAGGAAAATTGAAACAGTTTTTTTTTTACAACTAGAGATGATCGATGTGTGCACCACGGATGACACCGCACATATCGACACTATATTCAAGTTTT
>Ga0136643_10002335_pt1 | contig 24447 bp, 17 predicted proteins | sample TergutLab28metaG_FD_96883 | JGI IMG/M metagenome (GOLD analysis project Ga0136643, IMG submission 96883) | Labiotermes labralis P1 segment gut microbial communities from Petit-Saut dam, French Guiana - Lab288 P1 (version 3) (version 3) | ecosystem: Host-associated > Arthropoda: Insects >... | reverse complement strand
GTGTGTTTCGGTTTGTTCAGTGCTTTCGTGCGTGAGTGCATTGTGCAGTGTGTTTGTGTGCAGTGTGTTTGTGTGCAGTGTGCAGGGTGTTTGTGTGCAGTGTGTTTGTGTGCAGTGTGTTTGTGTGCAGTGTGTTGGTGTGCAGTGTGTTTGTGTGCAGTGTGTTTCTACGTGTTCAGTGTGTTTGTGTGCAGTGTGTTTCTACGTGTTCAGTGTGTTGGTGTCTGTGTGTGTGTGTTCAGTTTGTTTATGATTGTTCGCTATGTTTCTGCGTGTTCAATGTGTTTTAGATTAACGCCAAATGTAAGATATCCTAATACATTACCGACCCAGACCAGCGCTATGGCGGGCGGTCCGTGATACTGTAATTGATAGACATAGCACTTATACCGGAGTTGTGTTATAGTATCAGAGATTTCGGTGTAATATATGCTGATTCTTATCGAAATTTCACATCTTTCAATATTGTACGTGTTATGAACAAATTGCTGTGCTTCTTGTAACACATAGCGGCCCATGCCATAGTTCTGCCTCCAACAAATTAACGTAAGGGGTATTCATTTACGAAGTGTATAGAACAGTGCTGATGAAACGGATAAGCATCGGCAAGTAACATTCGTAAACTGAAGGGTAGAAGCAGTAATATAGCGCACATTGTGTAACTTCTTTCCATTCAGTCAGGAAATTGGGCTTATTTTGCAGCCCCAGTTATGATGTGTGTTACTGAATTGAATTAATGACGACTAAGCCCATAATTAAACAGCGGAATGATCCGTGACGTCATGTGTCTATTCCGATATATCGGATTGTAGCTTATTCTGGCGTACATTGACAAGAATACGTCGCCTGTGTATTGACTTGGTTCCGTATTGATAGTTCGTCGGTTCCAGGAATCAGTTACTTAGAAGTTGCTGGAAAGCGAGTTCGTTCAACCTCTTGTTTGTGTGGCGACGTAGAAGGAGAGCGAGTGCGTCAGAACAGGGCAGATTGCCCGGATCAGCCGAAATATTCTGCGACACTGAACCAGCTGGGTGCATTAGCGGTTCATAAAACCAGTCAGTATGACAGTCTTCAAACTTTACATCCTGCATATTATTATTTAAAGCGTATATAATAACTGCCTAAATTCTCTGATACACACGCCGAGTATTGTGCCTTCCGAGTAGGTTATTTGCATTTTGAGTAATTCATTAAACTTCACGTTTCTTTATTGTAATGTGTAAAATACAGGAGAATATTTACGAGTTGGAGCGTAAGGTTGCAGCAGTATAAGATATGTAGTGGTCAGAATTAAAGTGTCAAACTTTGCTGCAGTATTTGGTGCAAATTGTTGTATCCAGTTCAGTATATTCGTTTAAGTGTAGGTACCACCCATTTTCTTGTTACTAGTTAAGATTAGTCCCATGTGTAACGAAGCAGAAAACGGGATGAATGCTGTAAGGAGACAGAGGCGTATAAAGAAAACTTTTTGAAAGATGAGTGGTTCAAAATTAACAGGGAATAGAATATAAGAACGTAATGAACGGTACCAAACTTAGATAATTGAAAAATTTAGGAACATTTCTGTACACATTAGAATGGAAGTAGGAAAATCAAGGTGAAAAAAACAGTGCAAAATTTAAAGGAAATGCTGAAAGAGATACTGTAAATAAAAATACGTTAGTGGGCAGAACAGATGAGATTAGAAACTTAAAAAACAGTGAATAATGCTAGAAAAACGTTAATCGTTAGTAATAAATATGAAAAAATTAAAAACTTTGCACTGGCAAAAACCTTGTGGTACGATCATATCAATGGGCTGCATTAGAAACGTAACTGATATGGTCTGGTAAGACCGAAACATGTAGCAGCAGCTGTCAAGTGGTACATAGTAAATATGTAGTGGCGTTTGACCGCGATTGACCGATTAATTTATCAACTAACAAATTTGATTTAGGTATTTAGGTATTATATTCTGCAATATAAATTATGGTTTGCATTTCTTTGTATTTTATGTTTGTTGTAAGTCTAACCTCGTGTTTGTGGTGCAGTATATCGTACATAAATATTGCAGTTTTCTTTTGTATGATGTGACGTGTGTGGTGGTATTAGTGGTTGTCGGTTTCAGGTGGGTTATCACGAGCACTAACCACCTTGTGATAATGAGGTCCATAAAATGAACTTCAAATATTTATTCGTGCTTGTATTTGTATCCAATATTTCTATGAATTTTATATATTTGTTTCACCTCATGTGTGCTTATTTTAATGATTATATAGAAAAGGAATGCAATGGCGTTGTCATCTGAAATATGCTCGACTATTTAATTTTCGTGTAATTATACGCAACCATATGTGCTGATACAGCATAGCGCACGGCGACTCATTGTTGCGGTTCGTAGTGTAGGTTCTTCTGTTTACAATATTTATGATTTATTGCATTTTTAGCATGAGTGTTGATTACAGTAGAACTCCGCTTATCTGTGAATTAATTGGGACGGCGTGCTATCCGGATATGCAGAAAATCCGAATAATTGGATTTTTCTTTGAAAATTGGCTACATTGGCAGATTGAAATTCGGCTGTTACTATTTAAAATGTGTACCTGTGTCTAAACCTTTCGACCACGCCTGATTTGAAGTTCTAGAAGCCATAACACTGTACTATACTTCATCCGATAACCGGTAATTTTAAGACAAGTTAGTTTTGTAGAATTCTCAACAAATTTATCCGAAGTGCCATACCGATCCGGATAGCCAGGGTCCTGATAAGTGGAATTCAAATATATTTAGACGTTATCATTGTTTAGTAAGGATCCAGTAGTATGATGGCTCCTATGTATATGCATAATGTCACACAATGACGATGCTAATGTCTGGTGGATATTAGTAAATTTCTTAAGTCCTGATCCTTTGCAATCAAATCATTGCGGTGTAAATGTCTTGTAGACTGATCAAGTTTCGAGTTTAGTCAGTAAGCTTTCTTCTAATCTTCTGTAAGCTGCAACAGTATGCCTTCTATATGTAGTTTCATTATGCTAAAAGTGCAATAGTTAAGATTGGATTGTATTATGAAACTGTTGGCTTCGTTATGTCTGTTAGCGTCTGGCCACATGGAACAGCTCGGCTCCTACTGGACGGATTTTCATAAAATTTGCTGTTTGAGTGTTTTTCGAAAATATGTTGAAAAAACTCAAGTTACATTAAAATTGGACAAGAGTAAAGTGAACTTCACCTGAAGACCAATGTACATTTTTTTTTTATCAAATCTCGCTCATTTCTTCTTAGAATGAGAAATGTTTCAGTCAGAGTTTGTAGAGAAAATCAAAACACATTTCACGTTCGGTAACATTTTCTTCTCAAAAATCATGCCGTTTATGAGATAGTGGGGGAAAATGTGGGAGAGCCAGACGGACCACATACGACAATATAATGCTGCCTAGAAAAGTTGCGATTTGCATGCTGGCAAAACTAAGGCAAGGATTCACACACACTCTTTGCTAAAGAAGACCATGAGGAAATGAATATTCTTTTGTTTGAACGTAGCCTTTATAGCCTATGTACGATGGGAAAAAATTATTTGGAATATAATTTAATCTTAAAAAGTGTTACGTGAAATTTGCATAATTCTGTTGCTTGCGAATTAAAATTGTGAGTTGACAGAGATATTATGTATAATTTGTGCAATAATATATGGTTGACAGTGTAAGGTTATGTAATTCCATTAATCATCTCAGCGCTACTTGCAAAAGAACACGGAATTATTCCATTTAGCTGGAAATCTTTGAGTCTATCCCACAAGCTATAGATAAGGAGAGAGATGTATAGACATATCGATTATGAATATACTTACAAGGTATCTGCAAAATATTTTTGTAAGACAACAATTGAAAAATATTTAGGTGGTAGTTTTGTAACCAGAAAATTTACATTATGAAGACGACTTTACATTTATGTTATTACCCCGCTCAATTCTTCTTAGAATGAGGAATGTGGCAGACGAAAGTTGTAGAGAACAATCAAAACAAACATTTTATGTTCAATGACGTTTTTCGGAAATCGTTCCGTTTGTGAGATAATGTGGAAAAATATTGTAGAGCCGGACAGGCACTAGATGTCAATATGGAGCGTGCCCACTACATGCAGGGTACGTAAGGGTACAAACACACACTCAGAATACGTAATACTCATTGCTTTTATACTGCAACAATTGTTGAACGAGCACGCTTCAATGTTACGTTCTACGTATATCGCCTCTCTTGGTACGTATTACTGTATATTGTTGCATATGCTCAGAACGTTTCATATTCGTTTAGCATATTATTAGTCAGTTTCATTTAATGCAGTAAATTTATCATACTGTGATAAAATTGAGCGCTTTGCTACTGATATCAGTGTTGTACGCTTTGTTGAACTAGTCCCCCTCTGCATGGTTTTCCATTGTTACGTCATTATGGAACTGTTTTTTAAAGAATAAACAACTCCCTCTTTTGTAGGTCATTGCTTTTTTGTTGCTGCCACACCTATGTAAAATTCATGTTTCTTTGGCTGTGTATGCCTCATTGCTTCTCCTGTTTCGGTCACTAAGCCCTGTGGTAACTGACTTCAGTGGCGTTTCGAGATTACAGTGTTCTCCGTTTATACAATATTTGTGACTTCCTCGCTAATTTACTTGCGACTAATTTTGGATTCTGCTGTCAAAAGTATGCCTTTTTTCTCGCCTGTCTCCCCTAAACGTGCAGTCAATGTTAGTTAATGAAACTTAATTAGTTAAATATTAATAGTTACATTGTGAGATGATATTCTATCTTCTATTACATATATTTGTTCTAAATGAATGTCCTGAAAAGTTTTAGTTTCATCGAATTTAATTTTCTTATTAATTCTGTCTTGCAGCAAGCTGTTTTTTCGGTCGTTGCCTTTACTCTTTTCACTAACGTCATTTGGACATATTTTGGAATTATTTTTTGCTATCAGTTTTGAGTTTTATTATTGCGGTTGGTGCTCAAATAGAAGTGTTTGTTGGGTTTCTGCATCGCCCAGTGTTTGAATGTTCTGACTCTTTGGGGAAATGCATTGCTTTTAGTTTCAGAACGAAAGTTTTATATCCTCTTCCCCCCTTGCGTCGCTGTGATTGACAGAATTCTTTCTAACCGTTTCTACACATTCCACAAATTTTCTCCCCCTTATCACTTAAGCAGCCACTTGAACCAGTTGAATCTCCCTGAAGACAGAAGAACCATGTTTCTCCGAAACCTCTAAACATATAAAGACTATACGGTACAGAAGAACAGATGAAGACCATCATCTGACTGATATTTATGTTTAACCGTTTTCTGATACACGCTACGACGATAACAGTCAGAAACTTCCATTTTGTGTGTTTTTTTTCAGAACAGTGAAGAATTTTCACTTGAATTAGCTTATCAGTATGTGAAGATCTGATTAATTGCTCAGGAGACATGTTCTGACAGTATACCTAGGATTTTTCTTTTATACAAGGGGTAATGTTAAGAAATATACAAGTTACAGCTAGACACAATATTGCATGCAGTATAGTTATTTCCCGTTTTTTTTCGTTAAATTCCACATAGTAGAATCAGTTCAACAAACATTTCATGTTTTGAAGTTACGTATATGTGTTGATACGCTCAGTTTTTTGTATAACGAGAGAGAAAGGGAAACAAGAGTGGAAAATTTTGGATTTTAGCATCGTATGAAATGCAAAGTTTATTGTTTAGTTATACACTAGAATGAATTTACTTGTTGAATTTTGTCGTATAACCGCAGTACACAGTAGTACTGGCTGCTACACGAGAGGACAGTCGGGTGTATGCTGCCCTTCTCCGCCATGTACCCTCCTATTTGTTCCCGCAATGGACGGCGTTTGTTTTGAGGCTATGTCGAAGCCCCTCACGGTTTCGTATTACGCTGCCATATTGCAGTTTTAGAGCCCCTACCTGAACGTGTTTCCCGGTTATACGAGGGGGTGCTGATAAGTCTTTAGCCCGACCAGGAAACCAGGAAGGAAACAACCTACAATAACCAAACTCGGGATTCATTCAACATACTCCCAACGAAGTTCAATATACTTATTAGCCCGTTGCTCTAACTTTTGCAAGCCACTCAAAAAAATTCAGAAAGTTGTCCGTCCAACCAGGTCTCCGCGGCAGCAATGACCTTCGCGTCGGACGAAAAATGGCGACCTTTCAAATTTTTTCCAGACCAGGGAACAGATGGTAGTCCGACGGTGCCATATCCGGAGAATTGTGTGGGTGATCAAGGCATTGGAAGCCCAGGTAGGCCAGTTTCTTCTGGATTGCAAGTGCCCGGTGAGCAGGGGCATTGTCATGCAAGAACAAGACCCCCCCTGGTGACCTTCAAAATGTCCTACATTTGCACCATCAGAGATGAGTAATACTCCGCATTGATAGTTTGGCCCTTTGGAAGCTAATAAATAAGGAGGATGCCGTCTTGATCCCGAAAAATCAAGGCGAGAACTTTTCCAGCGGATTTTTGCTCTCAGAATTTTTTGGGGGCGGGTTGAGCCGCTATGCTGCCACTCCACTGATTGCTGCTTTGTCTCCGGGTCATAGTGATATAACCCGGTTTCGTCCATTGTCACCAATCGCGACAGGAAATCATTTGGATCGCGCCGAAAAAATATTCCGGAAGTTGCTCAGTCGACTGGCATCGTTGACGTTTTTGATCCGTGTTCAGGCATTTCGGGACCCACTTGGCGGAGAGCTTCCGCATATCCAGATCTTCATGAATAATGGACCCAACCCGCTCACGTGAGATACCCAGTTGCTCACATACTGATTAAGCCGAAGACCGGCTGTCTACCAAGATTAGCTCGTGAATTTGATCAATAATCCCCGGAGTGTTTACTGTTCTGGGTCGTCCAGGACGAGGGGCATCACAGATGGAAAAATCACCACGTTTAAACTGGGCCACCCAGTTTTTGACGGTGGCATACAATGGTGCGTAGTCCCCTAATATTTCTGTCAGAATGGCGTGAATTTCCTTCGGCGCCTTGCCTTACAAGAAAAAAAAAACTTGATGACACCTCACGTCTCCATGTTGTTTAAATCGCTCGCGTCGCCTGACATGCTTCCTTTCAGCCTCTGTAACAAGAAAAGCCTTGCAATTCGACACTTGAACGGGCCCCTTTCCAACTACACTATCGATTCCGTCCTACGATATCGGGAAGTAGTTCGGGCTAAGGACTTATCAGCACCCCATCGTAATTACTGAACGGAAGGAACAAGTGAGCACGTAGTATTGACTTGACGTATACAACGAGATTAACAGCAAGTTCCATGACGATTAATTGTACATTTCTGTGGTGTGTTTTACCACAGTACGAGGGTTCAGATGTTGACGCTGCGCCTGCTGGGCGCTGTACGTGCACTGTACTGGCACTGCGTGCACTGTACGGGCACTGTACGTGCTGGGTAAAAATGACTGAGGGTTTGTTGACCAACATTTGGCCATCTGCAGAGGCTACGTTTTGTTGTTTGATGGCAAGATTGTGTGAATCGTGAATTAAAAAATATGCAGGAGGAAACGGTCGCGGGTTGTGTGAGGTGCCGTAAACTTGTGTTGCGGCATGAAACCGAGAAGAATAACAGAGTCAGCCATTTAGTGCCTATCGCTGACTTGGTTTGCTAACTCGAAATATCTCCAAACAAGCATTAAGGATAACGAAAGCAGAGCTAACAAAAAGAGATGTCTCGTATGGACAGCGTATCTCGTATAAAGAGTAGGAGAGCTAAATTGTGTGCATATCTTGTGTAGATAATATAAGAGCTAACCAGTCTGCATATATCGTACAGAGATCAGAAGAACTAACAAGTCTAAATATCTCGTAGATGGAGTAGAAGAGATAACAAATCCGCTTATCTTGTGAATAGAGCATAGAGTATATAGAGAACAGAATAACGTATTCTCTCGTATGGGGAGCAGAAGAGGTAGGCCTATCGAGTATGCAGAGAGCAGAAGAGCTAACAGTTCTGCATCTCATGTATAGAGATCATAGTAACAAACAAATCTCCATCTATCATATATAGAGTGCAGAAACGCCAACAACTCTGCATATCTCGTATATAGAGCAGAAGAACTAGTGAGTCTGCATCACTCGTATATGGAGATCAGAAGAGCTAACAAGTCTGAATGTCTCGTATATAGAGCAGAAGAGTAAACAAGACTTAAGCTATCGTATATGGAGAACAGAAGAGCTGGCAAGTCTGCATCTCTCTTATATGGAGAGCAGAAGGACTAACAAGTCTGCGTATCTCATATATAGAGAAGAAGGGGTAACAGGTATGCATATCTCTTATATAGACAGCGGAAGAGCTAACAAGTCAGCCTATCTCCTATATAGAACAGAAGAGTTAACAAGTCCAGTCTCTCGTATTCAGAGAGCAAAAGAGCTACCAAGTCTGATCTCTCGTATCGAGCGACAATGCTTATTTCGTCCTGTAATCAATATCAAAGCCTTCGCAATTTTGAAACGAAGTGGTGGTGTGTGGCTACGTTCAAGCTCTGAAACCTTTTGAGTTGAGTGGATTGAATCACTGACTTTTTCTGTTCGTTGTGCTGGAATCCTGAAGTCCCTACTCCATTGATATCTGTGAAGGCCTTAAGTACGTGGCTGCTGCCTTCCCTTCATCAAAGAAACGTAAGCAGCATTTGTTGGAGCGAGACAGAAGTGTCGGTGAAGTGTCCCCGCTACCAGCAATGCACTTCAGCGGAAATTTCATGCGAACTCTTTCTTCTATAATTCAAAGCTATGGCTATTTGTAGCAGTCTCCACGAACCTGTACTTATACAGCTGAAAGGCGTGTCTGCTTTTAGCAGTGCTTGTGATCGTTCATTTTCCTCAGGGCGCGGAGGCAGATTTTCACAAGGGAGTTCGACCTCTTCCAGCTGTACATTCCGTCAGTTTAGACTCTTGCTTTTCGCTGCTTGAATTTTTTTCCCCAAAACTAGCTTTTCCTCACAGCTTTTCACGCTTTCCTCAAAACCTCCAGCGTAATTTGGCGCAGTTTGGGGCTTGCCCGAAATTTAAATGTGGTATTTAAAATTCATCCAGCCTGGAAAGTTCATGTATAAGAATACAAATGTTAGTTCACAATATTCGTGGAATGGCACTACCATCTTATTACTCTAACGCCGTGGAGATCGGTCGAAGTCTGTCACCCATATATGGCAGTTATACAATTACGAGGGTAAGTCGAATTAAGAAAGTATTTTTAAACAGTCTGTTGCAGGCTGTCAGTTTTGGTATATCCTGTGTAACTTTTCGGCACAGTCAACACAGTTCGCGATACACGGTACTGTGCCAGCACACAGCGGGGTGTCTATTTTTTTTTTTACAGTTTTACGTTTTCCGTTTGACTCCCCTCGTAATGTTTAGCCTCTCCATAAGTTAATATGATCAGCTGACACAAATCTTCATCTGCATGCCTTACCAAATATCATCGATTAGAGCCGTACGATAGTCCGGAATGTTCATGACGCAGTGGCTTAGCTAACTATTCAGGAGCCCGGTGCCTGTAATCACAGGGGCCGTCGCTAACAAAAATTATGAACTTCAAAAAATCACTATTATTTATTCAATTTTCTTATATACAACTCAGAAATCTGGAATGTTTTGATCGCAGGAAATCCGATTTTTTAATTTAAAATGTTCATTTTATCGACCGGTTTGCAGTCCCTTCGACTCTGGTGCCCAGGGCTGTCCACTCCCTCCCTTCCCTGAAACTACATCCCTGTTTGACATTTTTGAGGATATTTCGCCCTTGTTCACGTGCTGATATGAAGACAGGAGAGAATGCTAGTCATGGCGGCCGGTGTGTGAACCCAGACCCCAGTGCAATGACTTACAGTAGTAGTCTTCGTCAATTTTTTGTGATTTATATCTCCTGACACACTTCGAAAATACCTGGGCTCCATTGTAGAAGGAACTGGGAAATTTCACGGCACAAATTATCAGTGCCCCTGTAATATAAATGGTCACATTTGTGTGTTTTGCAGTTACAAGCTTATTTTTTTTGGCGATTCAGCTGTACAATTATTTATTGGACTGAGACGGTTATGTCTGTTCCAAGTAGGAATGGGTGTTGAGTAAACCGGAATAATTGGTATGGTTTCTGTGATACATAACCTCGACAGAGTAACTACGTATACACTTCAACTGTTTATCTTTTCCAAAATATTTCCAGCGAGCAGAATCCTCTGTGTAAAGGTGTGTCGCATTGAGGTAATCAGTTAATTAAAGTTCCTTTTATGGAGCCAGAAGTTCAAGTTTGCCATTCACAAGAGGCCACTACTGGTCTTTATCAAGAGCCAGATGAATTCCGTCCACATTCCCATATCCTGCTTTTTAGGCGCGTACACGAAATTGCGAAGAGCAACTGTTAGCTTCGTCATGTCTGTTCGTCCGCCCGTCCGCATGGAACTGGGCTTCTCACTGGACGAACATTTTTTAGAAATTTGATATTTGAGAATTTTTCGAAAATCTTATCGAGAAAAACCAAGTGTCATTAAAATCGGAGAAGAATAAATTGTACTTTACATGAAGACCATTATACATTCTTGGTCATATCTCGCTCAGTTATTCCTAGGAAAAAATATTTCAGACAAAACTTGTAGAGATACTCAAAACACACATTTTATGCTCAATAACTTATTTTCGAAAATCGTGCCTTTTATGAGATAATGTCGAAGAATGTTGTAGGTCGGGGTAGGCCACAGATGAAAATATGGCGCATGCCCATTGCATGCTGGATACCTAAGGCTACAAATACACACACACACACACACACACACAGAGGTTGTGTAATACATATTATTTTTCCACTGCAACAATGTTTGCACGAACGCGCTTCAGTGTTACGTTATACGTACACTGTCTTACGTACTCCATGTAGCAGAGTCCTTATAGATAAGCTAGCCATTTCTCCGCTAGTCAAGAAATTCCCCGCATTTTATGGAACCCCTAAGGTTCATTACCGCATTCACTAGTGCCCACCACTTGTCCCTATCCTGAACCACATTGATCCAATCCATGCCCTCACATCCCACTTCCTGAAGATACGTCTAATATTATCCTCCCATCTACGCCTGGGTCGTACAAGTTGTCACCTTAGAGTCTATAAATAGCTGGTGTAATGTGTCATTGGAATTTTTCATTGACATAATTCTTCCGGCCGCACTATGGCTATGGGGTTGACTCAGCCTCGAACAGAAATGAGTACCAGGAATATTTCCTGCGGTGTAAAGGCGGCCGGTGCGTAGGTCTGCAACCTTACCACCTTAATGTGCTGATTGTCTTGAAATCTGGAAACCTCAACCTCCTGGAACGTTCAGGGCCTGTCCAGGCCTCTAATGGGACTGCTTGACCTTTTACCTTTACCGTACAATATATGGTAAGTGATTGATCTGTTGCATCGGAATCCACATTGATGATCCCCAATAATTTCCTCTGCATATGGAGTTAACATTGAAGGCAGGATGTTGGATAAAATGTTGTGCATAGTTGACAAAAGTGATATGCCCCTATAATTATTACAATCTGTTTTATCGCCCTTCTTATAGATAGGTACAATGGTCTACTCCCTCCACTCCTCAGGAAATTCCTCCTTATTCCAAATATAAATAATAAGTTAATGGACCGCATAGCGAACTGTTCTGCCCCCTGCCTTAATTCATTCTTCTGGGATTTGAACAATACCTGGTGATTTGTGACTTTTCAGCTTTTCAGTAGCCAACTCAAACTCAAAGGCAATTGACTCAGGCACTAGTGGTCCTACTGTGTTTATTTCCGGCTGCCCAACATCATTAACCCTGTCTATATTCAGTGGTTGAGAGAAATGGTTCCTCCACCTAACCAAAATACTCTGGGAGTCTGTAACCATATCACCCTTCTCATCCCGTACTATATTAATTCGAGGCTGGTAACCGTTATTAAAGTCATTGATGCCCCTATACACATCTCTTATATTTTTTATCTCACTATTAGTAACATTGTTAAATTACCTACATTGCTTTGGTTTCGATCCTGTAACCACTGCATTTTAGCATGCTTCCTTTGTTCTATGAAACGTAAACATTCTTCATCTTACCTTGGTTTATGCTGCTTCAATTCGTACAGATGTATAATGTCTTTAGCTGAGATTTTGATATTCTCTTTTTAATGTTTTCCAAAGCACTATTTATGTTCTTGTCATCATTTAAGTTCTTCGAAGCTGCAAACCTGTTTAAGATCTTAATCTTTTAGTATTTCCTAACCTTCAGCTCATTTAGAGTCCTGAGATTAAATCTTTCCACATCAAACTTCTGTTCTGCTTGTTTACTTACTGCCAATCTTTCCCCAACTTTTTGCAACCACCAGATAGTGATCAGTATCACAATCAGCTCCCCTGAATAATCGTACATCGAATACACCGGAATGCCATAATCTGTCTCTCAATATGTGATCAATATGGCTGTGAGTCTTCCCGTCAGGAGAGATCCAGTTGTACTTATTAATATTTCGGTTCGGCACATCCTACACTTAACAGTACAGTCTTTGATGTGGCAAACTGTACTATTCTAACACCGTTATTATTACTGTCCTGTTGTAGACTCTCATTTCCAATTGTCGGTGTGAAAATATTTTTTGCCCCCACTTTTGCATTAAATCTCCTAAGAGAATTTTCATGTGGAACTTAAGAAAGTGATAAAAAAAACCTGCTCTAATCCCTCATAAAATCTGTCTTTTGAATCATCATTTTTTCCTCCCTTGGTACATGCACATTCAAAACAATGATATTACACCAGCGACCTCTCAGAACTATATATAACATCCTATCATTAACAAAATCTACCGTCTTAATTGCCTATATTATTCTGCAGTGTACAAAAAATCCTGTTCCCGAGTGATACTATAATCCCCTACTCTTACCGTGCCCCCTTTGTCCCACCTAACCACCTGTGCGCCCGCTAAATCTAATTTATATTTTGCTAATTCCCTGGCTGCTGTAAGTTAACCTGACCTATATAGGCTCATAACATTCTAAGTATAGAATCTTATGTCCCTTTTCCATTGCTTAGGTCGTACCAAAGTGTCAGTCCATGTCAGCACCTCGTCCAACCTCCAAGCTGGAGGACCACCCCTTGTCGGCTTTCCACTACTGTTTATTCAACATTTTCGCATCTTCCCTCGATATTGGTGGCCATTTCTCCTTCCACAAACTGAGGACGCGCCATGCTGTGATGACAGGGACCCACTTATCACGGTCTCACATTGCCTGTGTTGCTAATTTGTATCTTGTACCGTGTGTTCAAAGGTCGCCTTATCGAGATAATGACCTCAACTGTGATTATTTTCCCTTGCTTTCATTTTGTCATTTACAGAAGTTGACAGTATTGCAGTAACAATAGCTGGGGTTTCTATCGACTGTTACATCATTGGTGTATGTAGTCAATTTACATCTTGGTTCTAAACACAGTTGTGTTTCCCCCTTGACTTCGAGTATGTCAGTAAAGTGAGTTTAAGAATACCCGCTATTTTTCTACCATCTACGTTTACGTCTTCAGAATTATCTGTTCACATTCCTGTATATGTATTTTCTGCCTACATGTACCACAGGCCCTGTGCAAATCACAGTCCTTGACCCGAACACCCTAGCAATGAACAGTGCAAACGATGAAGCTCCTCATTTTACAGTCTTCATTATCGTGCCTGTTGTTAAACACCCTGTCTTTAATATCTTCTCCTGTATGAATAAGCGGTATATGTAGCCTATAGTAGTAGCGGTTGGGAAGCTTTGTTAAAATTAATAGCCGGAACGAAAATATATTTGTGATGAAAACTTTGTTGCTTGTATTTCTCATAATACAGCGTGCTACGCCATAGTATGAATTTTGGTGTTTCTGGAATGCTACGTATTCGATATATCTGTGACCTCTCTCCCTGCCAACCGAGCGCCTGCGTACGTACGCTTCTGTATATGTTGAATCTGAACACCATCGCTGCTCTGGCAGTCGGCCTTATTGGATGGCTGCAATCAATAACACGTGTTTTATTTAATTCAATTTTCATGAGTCACGTACTGTTTCTACAGGATGAACTTTGGGTTGGTTCTGAAAATAATGCCGATAATTATCCGTTTGTAGCTTATGTAATTAAGTTTTTAGTAACCCAGAATATAATACTGAATAATAATGAGCTTAAATTTAGGACTACGGAAGGAATTGTCTGTGTCGTGAGTTAAGATGCAGTCGAGTTGTCTGGATGGACGGAGGGACGGACGGACTGAAGCAGACACGAAACTCGGTCATAGAAGTCGCCTTCAGCAAAAATTTTATTTTGAAACTTTTAAAATATCGGCCGGAACGGTTACTGTTGGAAGCAGCTGGTTCGGTCATACCAGCAGTACCTGGGTCACTTAGAACTTTTTAATAAGCCGTCCGTGCAGTATCATTTCTTTTACTATTGCCAGGTCATTAATGTACCCACGAGGTTTGGTACACTATTTCTGAATCACCCTCTGCATTTATAACATTGTTAGGATAGAGTGCAGTAAAGACGGTTTGTCCTGAAAGTCGTGTTAGCAATTGTTACGTTCCAGGAGAACAATACTTATTCAGTACTACAGACTTAAGTGCTGTAGCTACACATAATTGACTTTAGCAGCCGTCAGCGATACTGCGGCTCAAAATGGTACTGAGTACTGTACGCAGCATAGAAGTTAGCAATACTGCGGCACATAATGATACTGAGTGCTGTACATACCTACATTAGATGATCTGTGGTACATACCATTTATGTTAGCAGCCGTCAGCGATACTGCGGCTCATGATGACACTGCGTACTGTAGACAGCAGTGACGGTAGCGATACTGAGGCTCATGATGGCACTGAGTACTGTACACACCAGTGACGGTAGCTATACTGCGGCTCATGATGGCACTGAGTACTGTACACACCAGTGACGGTAGCGATACTGCGGCACATGATGACACTGCGTACTGTACACAGCAGTGACGGTAGCGATACTGCGACTCATGATGGCACTGAGTACTGTACACACCAGTGACGGTAGCGATACTACGGCTCATGATGGCACTGAGTACTGTACACACCAGTAACGGTAGCGATACTGCGGCTCATGATGGCACTGAGTACTGTACACAACAGTGACGGTAGCGATACTACGGCTCATGATGACACTGCGTACTGTAAACAGCAGTGACGGTAGCGATACTACGGCTCATGATGGCACTGAGTACTGTACATACCAGTGACGGTAGTGATACTGCGGCTCATGATGGCACTAAGTACTGTACACACCAGTGACGGTAGCGATACTACGGCTCATGATGACACTGCGTACTGTACACGGCAGTGACGGTAGCGATACTGCGGCTCATGATGGCACTGAGTACTGTACACACCAGTGACGGTAGCGATACTGCGGCTCATGATGGCACTGAGTACTGTACACACCAGTGACGGTAGCGATACTGCTGCTCATTATGGCACTGAGTACTGTACACACCAGTGACGGTAGCGATGCTGCGGCTCATGATGGCACTAAGTACTGTACACAGCAGTGACGGTAGCGATACTGCGGTTCATGATGACACTGAGTGTTGTACTCACCAGTGACGGAAGCGATACTGCGGCTCATGATGGCACTGAGTACTGTACACAGCAGTGACGGTAGCGATACTGCGACTCATGATGGCACTGAGTACTGTACACAGCAGAGACGGTAGCGATACAGCGGCTCATTGTGGTACTGAGTACTCTACACACTTGTGACGGTAGCGATACTGCGGCTCATGATGACAATGAGTAATGTAAACACCAGTGACGGTAGCGATACTGCGGCTCATGGTGGCACTGAGTACTGTACATAGCAGTGACGGTAGCGATACTGCGGCTCATAATGGCACTGAGTACTGTACACAGAAGTGACGGTAGCGATACTGCGGCTCATGGTGGTACTGAGTACTGTACTCACCAGTGACAGTAGCGATAATGCCGTTCATGATGGCACTGAGTACTGTAAACACCAGTGATGGTAGCGATACTGCGGCTCATTATGGCACTAACTACGGTACACACCAGTCACGGTAACGATACTGCGGCTCATGATGGCACTGAGTACTGTACACACCAGTGACGGTAGCGATATTGCTGCTCATGATGACACTAAGTACTGTACACAGCAGTGACGGTAGAGATCCTGCGGCTCATGATGGCACTGAGTACTGTACACACCAGTGACGGTAGCGATATTGCGACTCTTGATGGCACTGAGTACTGTACACAGAAGTGACGGTAGCGATACTGCGGCTAATTATGGCAATGAGTACTGTACACACCAGTGACGGTAGCGATACTGCGGCTCATGATGGCACTAAGTACGGTACACACCAGTGACAGTAGCGAAACTGCGACTCATGATGTCACTGAGTACTGTACACACCAGTGACGGTAGCGATACTGCGGCTCATGATGGCACTGAGTACTGTACACAGCAGTGACGTTAGCGATACTGCGGCTCATGATGGCACTGATTACTGTACACAGAAGTGACGGTAGCGATACTGCGGCTAAATATGGCACTGAGTACTGTACACACCAGTGACGGTAGCGATACTGCGGCTCATGATGGCACTGAGTACTGTACACACCAGTGACGGTAGCGAGATTGCTGCTCATGATGGCACTGAGTATTGTACGCACCAGTGACGGAAGCGATACTGCGGCTCGTGATGGCACTAGGTACCGTAAACATCAGTGACAGTAGCGATACTGCGGCTCATGATGGCACTGAGTACTGTACTCACCAGTGACGGTAGCGATACTGCGACTCATGATGGCACTGAGTACAGTACCTAGCAGTGACGGTAGCGATACTGCGGCTCATTGTGGTACTGAGTACTGTACACACCTGTGACGGTAGCGATACTGCGGCTCATGATGGCACTGAGTACTGTAAACACCAGTGACGGTAGCGATACTGCGGTTCATGATGGCACTGAGTACTGTACACAGCAGTGACGGTAGCGATACTGGGCTCATGATGGTACTGAGTACTGTACACAGCAGTGACGGTAGCGATACTGCGGCTCATGGTGGTACTGAGTACTGTAAACCCCAGTGACGGTAGCGATACTGCCGTTCATGATGGCACTGAGTACTGTAAACACCAGTGATGGGAGCGATACTGCGGTTGATTATGGCACCAAGTACGGTACACACCAGTGACGGTAGCGATACCGCGGCTCATGATGGCACTGAGTACTGTACACACCAGTGACGGTAGTGATATTGCTGCTCATGATGACACTAAGTACTGTACACAGCAGTGACGGTAGAGATCCTGCGGCTCATGATGGCACTGAGTACTGTACATACCAGTGACGATAGCGATACTGCGGTTCATTAAGGCACTAAGTACTGTACACAGCAGTGACGGTAGCGATACTGCGGCTCATGGTGGCACTATGTACTCTACACAGCAGTAAAGGTAGCGATACTCCGGCTCAAGACGGCACTGAGTACAGTACACAGCAGTGAGGGTAGCGATACTGTGGCTCATTGTGGTACTGAGTACTGTACACACCTGTGACGGTAGCGATACTGCGGCTCATGATGGCACTGAGCACTGTACACAGCAGTGACGGTAGCGATACTGCGGCTCATGATGGCACTGAGTACTGTACACAGCAGTGACGGTAGCGATACTGCGGCTCATGGTGGTACTGAGTACTGTAAACACCAGTGACAGTAGCGATACTGCCGTTCATGATGGCACTGAGTACTGTAAACACCAGTGATGGTAGCGATACTGCGGCTGATTATGGCACTAGGTACGGTACACACCAGTGACGGTAGCGATACTGCGGCTCTTTATGGCACTGAGTACTGTACACACCAGTGACGGTAGCGATATTGCTGCTTATGATGACACTAAGTACTGTACACTGCAGTGACGGTAGAGATCCTGCGGCTCATGATGGCACTGAGTACTGTACACACCAGTGGCGATAGCGATACTGCGGCTCATGAAGGCACTAAGTACTGTACACACCAGTAACGGTAGCCATACTGCGGCTCACGGTGGCACTTTGTACTCTACACAGCAGTAACGGTAGCGATAATGCGGCTCATGACGGCACTGAGTACTGTACACAGCAGTGACGGTAGCGATATTGCGGCTCATGATGGCACTAAGTACTGTAGACAGCAGTGACGTTAGCGAATCTGCAGCTCATGTTGACACTGAGTATTGTACACAGCAGAGACGGTAGAGATCGTGCGGCTCATGATGGCACTGAGTACTGTCCACAGCAGTGACGGTAACGATCCTGCGGCACATGATGACACTGAGTACTGTTCACAGCAGTGACTGTAGGGATCCTGCGGCTCATGATGGCACAAAGTGCTGTACACAGCAGTGACGGTAGCGACACTGCGGCTCATGATGGCACTGAGTACTGTACACACCAGTGACGTTGGCGATATTGCTACTTATGATAGCACTGAGTACTGTACACACCAGTGACGGTAGCGATACTGCGGCTCATGATGGCACTAAGTACTGTACACACCAGTGACGGTAGCGATACTGCGGCTTATGATGGCACTGAGTACTGTACACAGCAGTGGCGGTAGCGGTATTGCGGCTGATGATGGCACTAAGTACTGTAGACAGCAGTGACGTTAGGGATACTACGGCTCATGATGTCACTGAGTACTGTACACAGCAGTGACGGTAGAGATCTGCGGCTCATGATGGCACTGAGTACTGTACACAGCAGTGACGGTAGCGATACTGCGGAACATGGTGGCACCAAGTACTCTAAACAGCAGTGGCGGTAGCGATACTGCGGCTCATGTTGGCACTCAGTACTGTACACAGCAGTGACGGTAGCGATCCTGCGGCTCATGATGGCACTGAGTCCTGTAAACAGCAGTGACGATAGCGATACTGCGGCTCATGGTGGCACTGAGTGCTGTACACAGCAGTAACGATAGCGATACTGCGGCTCATGATGGCACTGAGTACGGTACACAACAGTGACGATAGCGATACTGCGGCTCATGATGGCACTGAGTACCGTACACAGCAGTTACGATAGCGATACTGCGGCTCGTGTTGGCACTGAGTATTCTACACAGCAGTGACGGTAGCGATACTGCGGCTTATGATGGCACTGAGTACTGTAAACAGCATTGACCGTAGCGATACTGCTGCTCATGATGGTACTGAGTACTGTACACAGCAGTGACGGTAGCGATACTGCGGCTCATGATGGCACTGAGTATTGTATACAGCACTGACGGTAGCGATATTGCGGCTCATGATGGCACTAAGTACTGTAGACAGCAGTGACGTTAGCGATACTGCGGCTTATGTTGGCGCTGTGTACTGTACACAGCAGTGACGGTAGAGATCCTGAGGCTCATGATGGCACTGGATACTGTACACAGCAGTGACGGTAGCGATCCTGCGGCTAATGATGGCACTTAGTACTGTACACAGCAGTGACGGTAGCGATCCTGCGGCTCATTATGGCACTAAATGCTGTACACCGCAGTGACGGTAGCGATACTGCGGCTCATAATGTCACTGAGTACTGTATACACCAGTGACGTTAGCGATATTGCTGCTCATGATGGCACTGAGTACTGTACACACCATTGACGGTAGCGATATTGCGGCTCATGATGGCACTGAGTACTGTACACACCAGTGACGGTAACGATACTGCGGCCCATGATATCACTGAGTACTGTACAGAACAGTGAAGGTAGCGATATTGCGGCATATGATGGCACTAAGTACTGTAGACAGCAGTGACGTTAGCGATACTGCGGCTCATGATGGCACTGAGTACTGTACACAGCAGTGACGGTAGAAATCCTGCGGCTCATGATGGTACTGAGTACTGTACACACCAGTGACGATAGCGATACTGCGGCTCATGAAGGCAGTAAATGCTGTACACATCAGTGACGGTAGCGATACTGCGGCTCATGGTGGCACAATGTACTCTACACAGCAGTGACGGTAGCGATACTGCGGCTCATGATAGCACTGAGTACTGTACACAGCAGTGACTGTAGCGATCCTGCGGCTCATGATGGCACTGTGTACTGTAAACCGCAGTGGCGATAGCAATACTGCGGCTCATGGTGGCACTGAGTGCTGTACACAGCAGTGACGTTAGCGATACTGCGGCTCATGATGGCACTGAGTACCGTACACAGCAGTGACGATAGCGATACTGCGGATCATGATGGCACTGAGTACTGTACACTGCAGTGACGATAGCGATACTGCGTCTCATGAGGTCACTGAGTACTGTACACAACAGTGACGGTAGCGATTCTGCGGCTCATGATGGCACTGTGTACTGTAAATAGCAGTGACGATAGCGATACTGCGGCTCATGGTGGCACTGAGTGCTGTACACAGCAGTGACGTTAGCGATACTGCGGCTCATCATGGCACACCGTACTCTACACAGCAGTGACAGTAGCGATACTGCGTCTCTTGATGGCCGTGAGTACTGTACACAGCAGTGACCATAGCGATACTGCGACTCATGATGGCACTGAGTACTGTACACAGCAGTGACGTTAGCGATACTGCGGCTGATGATGTCACTGAGTACTGTTCACAGCAGTGACGATAGCGATACTGCGGCTCATGATGACACTGAGTACTGTACACAGCGAGACGATAGCGATACTGCGGCTGATGATGGCACTGAGTACTGTACACAGCAGTGACGTTGACGATACTGCGGCTCGTGATGTCACTAAGTAATGTACACAGCAGTGACGGTAGCGATACTGCGACTCATGATGACACTAAGTACTGTACACACCAGTGACGGTAGCAGCCGTCTGCGATACTGTGGCACATACAAGTACGACGCTGTGTTATTTGCTGTCGTCAATCCCAGCTGTAATTTCGGGAACTATCTGGTATTCCTGTGTACACTGATATAATTTTAAACCCAGTGTTATAATCATTGATAGGCCCACCCAGCCGTTTGTGATTTAGAAAGCACACCTGAAGGCATTTTGTTTTTCGAATCGAAACTTGCTGGATTAACTATTTGTAAAAATATTGGCCCTTTCCACGCCATAAATGTATATAACATGTATGGTGTTGCAAGTCCACTCATTCATAATCTTGATACCAATTGGAAGTGAGATTGATGGCTCAACTTTACGCTTCGCTCGCTTACTCGCCGTCACATTGACTAGGAGAATGGGTGAGCTCGAGGGCCGGTCTGGAACTTTTTTGAGAAGAGAGAAATTCTTTCTGCCCGAAGAATGCATTGCAGTGCAGTGCAGTCTGCATAATAAATAATGTGTGACTGAGACGGTATTTTAATTTTTGTTATCTTTTACCTTGTAGAAGCCGGGATAGTTCAGTCGGTATAGTAGCTAGGCTACCGGCTGAATGGTCCGGTGCTCGAATCCCGGCAGAGAAAAGAAATGTTCCTTCTCCAGTGCGCCCAGGCTCGTCCTACTGCCCGCCCCGCCCCCGGTTCAATGGGAAACGAAATTCTTTCACGGGTGTAAAGGTATGCGTCCCCACATGTCTAAATGGCACAGGCAGGGAGCAAAGTATACCTTGCGAAAATATCTTTGTGAAGTAGACTAAGGACAGGCTATGGCTGGGGGGGGGGGTGTGTGGGGGGGGGGTTAACGTGACTGTTAAACAGACTTATCGTAATTCAGATAAGGAGATCAGCGATAGGGAATTAACAGCCCTTATCCATGTTAAACACTAGCATGTGGTTGTAATGCACCGACTGCTGCAGAGGTATTCTGATCTGTTGGCACAAAAAGTAAAGCAGCACTGTTTTATTTTGTATCGTTTTGAAACTCCTTTGACCTGCCATGGCTCAGCGGGTTAGACGCCGAACTCTCACCGTGTAGGTTCGGGTCTGATCCTTAGCAGTAATCTGCGATTTGTGTTAGAAAATGACAATAGGACATGTTTTTTTTTCCGACTACTTCGGTATCCCTGTAAGAATCATTCTACCAATGCTCCATGCAGGTCTTCATTCACTATCACAGATGCTGCATAAGCTTAGCAACTTACGGCGTCGTTAACACATTTAAATAAGAAGGTAAAGCGAGGCCTGGACAGGCCTGAACAGACCCTGAGGACTCCAGAAGGTTGAGGCTCGCAGATTTCATGACAATCGGCAAATGAAGGTGGTAAGGACAGATCTACGTACCTGCCGCCTTTACGCCCAGGAAATATTTCTGGTACGTACATCTGTTAGAGGTTGAGCCTACCCCACGGCCATAATACGGCCGGAAGGATTATGTCAATGAAAAATTCCAATGAAACCATCGGGAATCGCACCCGGGACCTTGCGGCTTGTAGCGTAGTGCCCAAACTAACTACACCACCGCGTGCTACCATTTAAATAACGTTAAGAAGACTTCTCGCCTGAAGGAAAGAAGTACTACTACTACACCTCCTCCTCTTGAAATTAGTGATATATAGATGACATTTTGTTACATGTGTCACATTCAGGTATAGGCGTGTAGGCAGATGGTTGTCGGTGATGTGCACCGACTTTATTTTTAAGGTACGTTTAAAAATTCTACTTAATGTGAGAGTATAAAAGCTACAAAACTACGTGGTGATACAGGCACACGGCACAACCACACCTGCACATGAAATAACATAAAACTGAATGCGAAACATCTTGCTGATGATCTGGAGGATATGATAAGGAAAGTTATGATGATCGTTGCGAAAGTAGGCAGCAGGTGGATATATATGTTACATTGCAGCAAATAACCAACTACGTAGATAAAGCGTAGAGGATTTACTGGCGTAACGGGAACTTCCTGCAGACAGTGACACAATGACAGTGTGTAGAAGCATAGCCATGAGGAAAGTCATATGAATATGGAAGTAACTACCTTACCTTCTAGGCTGCTGCACATAAATTGCCGTGAAAGTTTTATAATTTTATGCCTGCACGGTGTAATGATTCTGTACACTAAGGGTATAGAGCGCTGAGTTATCAGTTGCGTTACGAATGACGTAGGTACGTTGCCTAGTAGATAATTTGGCCACACATCTAGCTGACTTACGTGATCGTGCGACAATGCGTGCCGTGACTAGAGTGTGATTGAAGAGTGGAATACCCTGTGTGCTGTAGTGTGGTTGTAGCTGTAGACTGGAACACACTGTGCACTGTAGTGTGATTATAGCTGTAGATTTGAACACACTGTGCACTGTAGTGTGATTGTAGCTGTAGATTGGAACATACTGTGCACTGTAATATGACTGTAGTTGTAAACTGGAACAAACTGTGCGCTGTAGTGAGATTGTTGCTGTAGACTGGATCACACTGCACTGTAGTGTGTAACTGTAGACTGGAACACACTGTGGACTGTTGTGTGATTGTGGCTGTAGACTGGAATACACTGCGCATTCTAGTGTGATTGTAGCTTAGCCTGGAACACACTGCGCTGTAGTGATTGTAGCTGTAGACAGAAACACACTGTGCATTGTAGTGTGATTGTAATTGGAACACACTGCGCACTGTAGTGTGATTGCAGCTGTAGATTGGAACACAGTGTGCACTGTAGTGTGATTGTAGCTGTAGATTTGAACACACTGTGCACTGTAGTGTGATTGTAGCTGTAGACTGGAACACACTGTGGACTGTTGTGTGATTGTGGCTGTGCACTGGAACACACTGTGCTTTGTAATGTGATTGTAGCTGTAGATTTGAACACACTGTGTACTGTAGTGTGATTGTAGCTGTAGACTGGAACACACTGTGCACTGAAGCAAACAGTATCGATTTATTTTAGGTCGTTACGCAGAAGTATCTTAACAATTTAAGAAAGTTTACTCGGTCGACAACGTGACGTCAGCGTGCACGTCATGCAGGCATACAGGGGGAGTTACAGCTGCACTCATTCTTAACCTCGGCACTATATGGAGGTGAGGAGTCAACATGCCGGCCGCTTTATCCCTGGGGAAAGAAACCCTGGCAAGTGTTGAACAGCTCTTGTCTGAACCGGGAATAGGGCTCCGGATCGTTGACCGCATGGCTTAGTCACTGTAGCGGCAGAGCTACCCCAAGCAGCAGCTAATACTGGGAGTAGACTGCTTTACCTGCAAGTGTCAGAGAGGAGTTTGAGGCAAATAGAGAGGTATGAGTGCATGGCCCGTTGCGCACTTTGCAGCTGAAAGTGCGCTTTACATGTGCGATTACAATTAATGTGATGAAATGGGGGGGGGGGGGGGGGGGTGGAAAAAAAATACCGTGAAAGTTTTCAACTCAAAAAAAAACGTTTTGTAATTTTTCCCCAACAAAGCTTCCTTTCCGGATTCCCAGACAAACCCCCCGATATTTTTTGCACCTCCCACCCCCCCCCCCCCCATTTCATCACATTAATTGT
>Ga0136643_10002334_pt1 | contig 24448 bp, 19 predicted proteins | sample TergutLab28metaG_FD_96883 | JGI IMG/M metagenome (GOLD analysis project Ga0136643, IMG submission 96883) | Labiotermes labralis P1 segment gut microbial communities from Petit-Saut dam, French Guiana - Lab288 P1 (version 3) (version 3) | ecosystem: Host-associated > Arthropoda: Insects >... | reverse complement strand
CACTTACGGTACACTTACGGTACAATCAATAACACAGAGTCAGTGTTATTTTGATCATATTAAACTCGTTTTTAAACAACCACGGCTTTTAAAGTTATTTGTTGTAGCGTATATACATATATAATTTTAAACTAAACCGCTGTATAAACTCATCAGGCGCACAAGACACTCAAGGCCTTGAATAAAACACTTCTTAAATAAACAACAACCTGTTACTCTGAAATTTGTTTACACATTTGACAAATCTGATGTTCATTGGACCGTGCTTCATTGTGGCAGTTGAAGAATAAAAAACCAAATAGATGTCACTTGTTATATTTACTTCACTTCTTAGATACTCAACATGTTTCGGGCATTAATATTTCCGTCTTCAGGAGTTTACGACTATGTTGTTGAACTACCACATTGGCTGTATTGTTCTTGGATTGCTGTGTTTTGGAGTTAGGGTGCGGTTCGGCTAGGATGGTATCCGGGCTGCCACTCAGCATGTTTCGGGCATTAATATGTCAATCTTCAGGAGTTTGCGACTATGTTGTTGAACTACTACATTGGCTGTATTATTCTTGGATTGCTGTGTGTTGGAGTTAGGGTGCGGTTCGGCTAGGGTGGTATCCGGGCTGACGGCTGCAAGCAACCAGCAGCCCGGATACCAACCTAGCTGAACCGCACCCTAACTCCAACACACAACAAACCAAAAAGGTAACAGCCAATGTGGTAGTTCAACAACATAGTCGCAGACTCCTGAAGATGGACATATTAATGCCCGAAACATGTTGAGTATCTAAGAAGTAAAATAAATATAACAAGTGACATCTAGTTGGTATTTTATTCTTCAACATTTAACAAAATTCACATTATTAATAATTTACATTTATAAAATGCATATAAAATATAAACAATTATGGAATAGTTATACTACAAGACACATAAACTTCAGCGCATTAAACGAGAAATGCAGAGTGTCACTGTCACTTATTCTTAAGTTTTGCTTGGCAATAAAACACGAATAAATTATTTCACATGTTTTACACTATCTACAGCCGCGGATCCGCCTGGTGGTCAGTTCCGTAAGTATCAAAAGGCCTATATCGCTTCATGCATTAAGTTAAATATGATTTCTTGGTAAAAGAAGAGTAGTTTATATATATGTATATATGACATTATTCTTTATACGTTGCACTGTGCTGTATAACCTGCCAGGCAAACAAGCCAAGACAGGAAGGAGAATTATATTTCAAGGTGTAGTGAATTTAATATGAGAAGATTTTTATATTTATCAAGCTAAACCTGGAAAGTCTGAGAACACTAGGGTAAGCAAAGCTTTAAGACACGACACTGCAGCTGGTAATTAGGATATATAGAACCACTTACCCATGATACATCAGAAAGGAGAGCAAAAAGAAGACACAGGCTAAAACGTCAGCCCTTCCAACTACGCCCGTCACCTGGAAAATGAAAATTTATGAAGATATAGACGACATTGTTAAAAAACATAAATCTGCAATGTAACTTTTGCCAGAAGTTACACATTCAATTTGTGGGAAATACAATGCACCTTCGTGTAGAATCTGATTATTATGGCCATAAAATAATAATTCTCTGCGTCGGGCTGGTCATTCACGCAGGGGACTCCTACTGATTGCGGTGTGTCTAAATGATTGTGATTGCGAGGCCATGAAAGGAAGTTCATGACGCAAAGAAGGGGTGAAGGGCCACAGGAAAGAAATTAAAGAAAATAGTGAATATATAAAGAGCAAACCGTCTGAAACAAGAAGAAGAGAGATAGGGAGATGTGAGAAATAATTATAGAAGAGTTAGAGCAGAGGGAAAGTTACGGGACAAGTAAAATCCTCTTAACCCAAGGGTATTTTTAAATGACTTTTATTTTATAATTATGCTCCAAGTACTAAGATGTTTCTCTTGGATTAAGGCATTACCATAAGGATGTGTTCGGAAGACATGATGTTACATAATATCCTGATCACGACCTATTCATTCAGAATATTTTAGCAGTTGATAATAAATTTTAATTTGTATAAATTTTATAAGTTTGTATTTGTTGCTTGCAGTGACGAACAGCAGTATAATGTTATTTCCCTTTTAAATTTGGCTTGGTTCTTGTTGGTCTAATTGCGTGGTCGTGCTAACATCCTATTTGTCTATTAGCCTGCTGAGTCAGCACATAAGGGAGTGTTTTAAATGAATTACCATGCATATCAGCTTTGTCGCTGAACTTTGTTTAAAATATCAAAATATTAAGACCCATGTCTTCTGAGAAATGACGCCGTGTCGGTTGGTAAATATGTACCGACTTTCGGGGGACCTTGTAGCCTCTATCTTCCAGCTGTTATGCAAAAAATTGTTTTTGACATACACAAAATCCAAGTACGGAGGCGGAAACTCCTTGTGAAACGTCTGCAGCTCTTCACCTAACGACACTGCTTTATATTCCGGAAGACTTGAATGTTTACTATCCTCTCTGTGGCATCTCCAATATCGTAAAGAAATGTTCGATACGTAGGGTGATAAGAGGAGCACAGCTGACTTCTGAACTCCTGTGCGAATCGAATGGGCATAAAAGTATGTACAAAATGTCTAACCTAGCTTCGACATAATACAAACAGATTCTATTCAGTGTTTGTCTCAGTGTCACAAATGTTAGAAATCTTACTGAAGTTCAAATAGCCAATTAGAATTTCAGTGCTTATTTCTGTCTAACAGCTCGTTTACATAAATAGCAGACCTTAGTGTTTTGTAGAAAATGGGGAGTACAAGAGGCGAGAGATTGCTCTTTCTTTCTGGACAACTTGCAGCCTTTAGTAAAACGACGCCATTTTTATTGCTGACCATTTGTCATTGAAGACGCAGTCCTTGCTGTTGTCCGTAAATTGAACTAAGTAGGAAAGTTTGAAATTCAAATTTGAAAAGGAAATCTCAATAGTGTGTTCATTATTTGTTTCTCTATAAACCTCTGTCCGTGTTCCAGAATTTAAAACCTGCAATTCCATACTCGAACTAAAGTATAAGTAATTTTATATTCAGTATATTAAATGTCCCCATGTATCTTATGTATATTGGACCGTGCATCATTGTGATAGTTGAAGAATATGAGACCAATTTGATGTCACTAGATATTATGTTTTATCTCACTTCTTCCATACCCAACATGGTTCGGACATTAATACATCCGTCATCAGAAGCCTGCGACTTATCTATTGAATCACCACATTGATCGTGTGTTCTTGTCTCGATGTGTGTTGGAGTTTCGGTGTGGCTGGGTTGGGGTGGTATCCGTGTAGCAGGCTTCAGCCAGCCACACCGAAACTCCAACACACATCGAGACAAGAACACACGATCAATGTGGTGATTCAATAGATAAGTCGCAGGCTTCTGATGACGGATATATTAATGTCCGAAACATGTTGAGCATGGAAGAAGTGAAATAAAACATTATAACTAGTGACGTCAAGTTGGTCTCTTATTCTTCAACCGTCCCCATGTATGTTAAGTCTCTCTTATTTATTAGGCCACGTAACGAGTATAGATATTAATATATTTTGCATATTGCATTGGATTGGCCAGAATATAAAGCAATGTACGCCATTTATCAAGGAGGAGGAATTATGTACTTTTTATCTAAATAGCACGTTTGTGGGTCTCAGAAATGACTGTAGAATTTCGTATTTTCTGCTAAAGTATCATTTTAGATCCACATATCAGCAGCAGAGATTGCTGTTTCATGTACATTCATGTTTGGTAATTTGTGTCGATTTACGCTTGGAAGAATGCGATTTTATTATGAATGTTCTTCTAAGATGGAAACCGGCTTTAGATCCAGTGCCTGGATATAGGTTAAAAATAATTTTACTTCGGTTCAGTAAAGCCTAATGTATTCTTCCCAGAGAGAGTAATGTTTTTTGTTTTGTTTTAGGCGCGACAGCCCCTAGTGGGCTAGGGCCTCCTCATTCACGAGGCTTCTAGATCACACACGACGACGCACCACAGTCGGTAGGACTCCACTTTATGAGTGATCAGCTCGTTGCAGAGACCTCTACCTGACAACACACACAACACTCACAACAGACAGACATCCATGCCCCGGGGGGATTTTTTAACCAACATACTTTTATTCAGGTACATTGTGTGCATTCCAGCACATATGTAACAGCTACTGTCAGCATCGTTTCTGAAGTCAGAGTGTTCATAGGACATGGGACATTATCACTCCCCCCCACCGCGCCTTTCGATCCACCTCTCTCCTGTACACTATACTCCTACACCTCGCATACATTTCCCTGCCCCCTCACTTCACACTGCGCAAGAGTGCAAGGTTGACACACTTTGCGGCCCATGTAAAATACTGAGTCACATCCATTCCTTCACCTAATAGGCCAAGGGACGCTTCTGCTCGTATGCCTTCATGCTCCTGCGGTCCACGCACCTTACTCTTATGGGTCGATTTCCGTTCCACTCCTACCGTTACCAAAGCACTGTAACAAGAGTCACCCCGACGCTGCCGCTCCACGTTGTGTCCCCTTGTGGGATCGTGGTCGTAGGATCTCAAGATAGTTCCCAACGTTGGTCCGGCGATGTTTGGCCTGATACGTCCTCCAGCGTCTCCGTCGCAGAAAGTCGCTCTAATCTTCGTCAGTGTATGTTCGACTTTCTTTAATTCTGTACCACACCATTTGGGCCAGTATCCATGAAACCGCCCGGTTTTGTTGAGGTGGCCATAGCCGGAACTGGGTTCTCGTTGTCCAGGCGGTGGTATATGGGCCGGACCAATGCACAGAATCCATGCTATACGTCGTTTGGTCCAGAGCCAGATCCTCGCCCCATCGCCGCATGCGGTTACTCTATGTTGGACAGTGTCTGGTTCTCCGCAAAGTCCGCAACGTGGTGAGTCGACTAGTCGAATCTTATGTAGACGTTTATTTGTAGGCAGTATGTCCTGTATCACCACATACCTGTTTATCTTTACTGCCTCCGTCGTCCAACACTCATGCAAGTTGGTACATATTCTTTCCCAATCTGCGGACGGATGAAGTTGCATGATGCGCATCACGCGCGGTGGATTATCCGCCTCCGGCATCCATCGTAGCTTCCAGTACACTGTCCCAGGGAGTTCACCCAAATTGTAGGGGTCTATGTACACCATTTCCTGGACGTAGGTACGCAGGTATTCGAGGGTGGGGGAATTTGCCTTATGTGGGGGATTACCTCGCATCCCTGCAGTCTCCAGTACCTCTGCCATTCCTCCATCATGGTCCCATCTCGTTGCCCCTGAAACCAGAGCCCTCGTTTACAGGAGTGTGCGACATTTGATATTCACCTCAATCAGACCCCAACCACCGTCCTCTTTTCGCCTCTGCAGTGTTGATAGTGGCACCCGAAACATGACACCCCGCCATATATACACCACGCAATGGCCGATATAATTTGCCGGAGGCACTCACTGGGAGGGGGGGGGCTGTAGCAATTGCGAAGTGTACCATAATTTGGCGAGCGTATAAACATGTACATATGTAACGCGCTGTGCTATGTTGAGGTCTCTACTGTACACTCGTCGGGCCTGCATGCGTACCAAGGACGTCAATCTCGTCCAACTTGCCAGCGCCGACTGCTTCACGGTCTTCCTCATTTTAACGCCAAGAATCTATATTTCCTCACTATAGGGTATGCCCATTATATCGTACGCAGTGTGCCACGTGACCACGACCAATGTGCTAGATTTCGCAACATTCAGGGTTGCGCCAGTTGCCTTCTCGTAACAGACTATGATGTCTCAGACTGTTCTCAATCCTCCTGCGAAGTTACCTAGATAGAGACCTACGCGATCACCGTGGTCTTCTTTTGCTTCCCATGTGCGTTAAGTCCCTGTAGGCGTTCATCCAAATAGTACAACAAAGGGTTGAGACATAAGACAAAGAGTATCATGCTAAGGGGCATCCCTGTCGCACTCCACATTGGATGGGGATGGGAGTAGATATATGTCCTTTGACTTGTATGACCGATGTGGCGTTTCCGCACATCATCCGAATACATTCTATGAATCCCGCATCAAAACCGTAGGCAAGAAAGACGGTCAGTAGGTACGTGTGCGAGATCTGATCAAAGGGCTTTTCGAAGTCCAGAGATACTACACATAATGGGTGCCGAGTCATCTCCGCGTAGACAATGGCATTCCGTACTATGGCCACGGCGTCGAAGATCGTGTTTCCGGGCACGCCGCAGTACTGCCTAGAATGGAGAAGATCTGCTAGAATGGGCCGCACAGGGCAGCTATCAGTCTCGCTAATATTTTATAATCTGTTTTGAGCAGAGTTATCGGCCTATAATCCTCTGGAGTCGGAGGCCTCGCGTTATTAGAGATGCAGACGATGACTCCTTGTTTCTGACGCTCTTATAGTTGCGATATTTACTTCGCATGTCCTCATTGAACCGACGCACTAAATCCCTCGCAGACGTCTGCCCTCCGTGATCCCGATCCTGCACTTCCGAGATTTCTCGCTGCTCCCTCGGTTGTCTCGGTTTAACCAAGTGCAATAGGGACACGCGTTCCTCCTGGAAGATGACTTGTGTTCGTAGCTCAATATGTCCCCGTACCAGTGTAGCATTGTGGAGTTACACAATTTTGGCTTTAAGATGATTAATCTCTGCCTTTCTTTCCGCGTGTTGGATCGATCGCTGCAGTATGTCATAAAGACAGGCGTAATAGACGTTTTCCATCTGTGTTTACTCCATTCGATTCACAGTCCCTTCAGGGAAGAAGAGTTACTTCATATGCACTTTTGCCACTCGTTCCCACCACAGCAATATGGTAGGGTAGTTTTTGGTCTGTTTGGACCAATCTGCCCAACGCTGTCGCAATTCATCCTGGATCGTTACTCGCGCAGTAAAGCTGTATTCATCTTCCAATAATTGCGTCCGCACGGCATGGTGGTGGCCTCAAGGGCTATTCGTATCAACACTGCCAGGTGGTCAGTAAACGCAGCGATTCTCTTTTCTGCGCCCCGTTTTCGTCTGCTCAGGTTGTGCGACGCATATTTCCTATCAATCCTCGAGGCTCCCCGACTGGTGTAGTGGGTATAGGTACAGCGCTTCTGGGACGTCTCCCACGTATCTACTAGGTCAAATCCTCTAATGAACTCTTGCAGGTCTCGACTGTAGTGTGGGTGTCCTGTGCTCTCCAGGTTTGTGAGGACGCTATTCAAATCGCCTCCAACCAGGACCGATGGTGGGATGCCCCGAAGTAGGTATGTGAGATCGTTCGAAAGAAATTTTCCCTGTCCCTCCTCCTCTCGGCTCCAGACGGTGCGTAGATGTTCATTATGGTTAGATTTTGGATATCTACGGCCATTCCCCTGCCAGTAGGGAGACATACTGTGCTCGTAAGCTGAATATGGTCTCGTGTCAGGATCGCCGTCCCCCGTCCCGTACTGCATATATTTGTGTAAGCTGTAAAGCCTCGGATGTCATCCAAGACAGGCCGCGTGACCTGTAGGAGAATGATGTCTATTTCCTGTTTTTGCAAGAAGTCTTCCTGCATCGCTATCCTGGGTGGCATACCCATGCCGTTAATGTTGAAGGTCGCGATTTTATTAATCTCAGGCATCGTGATTCTTACTAGGGTGGGGAACGCCTCGTTGTTAAAGGGAAGTGATTCCCGTAGTCCTGGATCTACTCCGCCGTCGCACCGGAGGAGTGTCGTTCTATTTGTGGATCTTAAAATTTTTGGACCTTTTGGAACTGGTCGTAGTAGCTGTGTTTTGCATCCCGTCCCGTGGGGCTAGACAACCTTCTTTTTTCCCGCCTGTACTCCACTCCAAAGTGCCCCCTACCATGTCCATGTTGTCTCTGATGGGCCAACCACTCTCCTCATTGCCGGGCTGCCGCCTCACTTGTTTTTGTTCTTGAGGTGCCCCCATCCTTTCCTGCAGCCCCTTCCGGGACGGTGGGGCATGGTCGTTACAGAGCGTCCGTCGCCTCCCCTCCACCTGTGGTCGTTCGCCCGCTGTGACCGTTGTAGTTTCCAGTACCCGCTCCTCCTCCATTGCGGGGCGGCCTCCACTCCCCTTTGGCCTATTTCGCCCTTCTGGGGCGTGGGGGCGCTATCAGTTACCTGCAGTGTCTCTGCCTCCTTGTTTTTGGGTGCAAGCATATCTGTGACCCTATCCAAAATTGTCGTGGTGTTTGAAATGGGCGTCCTCGCCGCCACTTCCGCCCATGATATCGTGGTTGCCGGTCTGCTTTCAGCCCGCTCCCGTCTTCTGAGCGGGCACGCAGTTTGCAGATGAGTCGGTTCGTTGTACCTGTAACAAGTTGTCGGCTGCCCCGGTATGATATTAGCGTTCTGTACCCTGCCACCACCACATGCGAAGGTATATGTTTGACCAGTGGCATGCTTACCACACGTACTCCATTGGAAACCCGATAGCGATAGGTATTTGGCCATATTTCCTGTTGAATGTCATGTATTTTACCAAATGCACCCAGCGTCACTTTCAAGGTCTTGTCTTCAACTTCAGGGGGTAAGCTCGTCACCCTCACTCGTCGCATTCCTAATCCGACTGCCTCGATTCAAACTTTGGAGATTTCGCCGTTCTCATGTCGAAAACCCTCTTGCCCCTAGGTCGCTGTCAATATTGCCTGCATACTCTGTGGGTCCCTGAATTGTATGTAAAGTTGTCTCCGACGCCCATAAATTTGTATCATCACTACTTCATGTTCTTGTAAATGCAGTGTTTCATAGACCCATTCGTGTATATCGAACTCCGACACAGGGGGGCTACGTTGATCGAAAGCACAGACGATCTTTTGTTTGCGTTCAGTCATGTTTACTGTCTCCCGCCGATAGCTTGTTGGTGTAGTATAACCGCACAAACTTGCTCACTGCTTCAAGGGTAGCTGCTCTGCCGGCTCAAACCTTGCGCAAACACAACCGCACTCCACCACGTCTCGAAACAAAATACTCGAACCCACAATCTCAGCAGGCGAGCGGCCGAAGACGTACGGCCACTGGGACCGGCAAATATAGTAATGTGCCCCCTTAATTATTCGTATGGCGATAACAAAGTGTAGCTATTAATTTTAAATTTAGATATCAAGTTAGCTATCAATACAGGTTGGCATCCAGAAGTTTCTGGAAGTTAAAACATATTTACATGTAATTTATACTGACTTAAGTATAAATATAATAGAAAAACTCTCTCGACTTAAAATAAAAAATCTTTAAATATTGAAATATAAATACAATATATATTATAACATCAGAACGAATTAATGCTATGACAGAATTTGGCAGTCCATACCGGATTAAATAACGGGGTGTTAACATGTTACTTGACAGTCGTCAAACTGAAGCATTTTAAGTGGCTTCATTAACCATTTCAGATACTACATAGAGCTGTGACGTAGTTGCGCTGCAAAAATAATGTAAACAAAGGGTTGATTTCCCCTGGCACTTGTAGTTGAATCAATTTATGTTTATAATTGTATTTTTGAATAAAGATTATTCCAAAACATCTAATACAAAATAAGATAAAGTTTTCCTCAGTAATTTGACAGGTATTACAGATTTAAACAAGTTACTTGAGACTAATATCAATCCCAAATGTGGAAACAAGCCTGAGTCACTAAACTGCAACGTAGGTATGTCTTCTGATGCACGTAATAAGGAAATTTCATTGTCCACAAAAGTTGAAATGAAAAAAAATTAACATAAAAATTGTGTTACAATATTTGCTGAAGTGATTTATTAATAATTAGATTCCGTTGACAAGTGTGACAGTCGTATTCAGGCATTTTGGATGTGCATAACTGTACAAAGCTGTCGGTAAAAAGAACAACATAATGTCTCGTGACAGAGTGAGTCATGATTGACGAACTGGAAACAATTTTGGAGGAAACCGTAGTGACGTAATTTCGGTACTTCATCATTGCCGACATTTCCTGACACAATTTTAGTAAATGAAACCACAGCAGTTCCTAATTCGAGTTACTGACAACGCTGTCGACTATGCAGCCAGGTATCACCCTAATACAGGTACCGAACTGTACCGGGACTCCAACAAACTGAGTGCTACAGAATTACGAGGAACGCAACCACGTAGAACAGAGTTTTTGTCTACAATGACTGATTTTGTAAATATTCTGTCTTACTAATTTAAGTGTTCAGTGCTTACTAGAAGTCGGTGTACGGACAAAAGAGGAACCGTCATTTTCTAGAAAGGACTGAGGTATATTGAACTATACAAATTCTAAGGCTGAAATTACAGGCTTACAAAAATCAGACAAAGATTGGGTAAAGAAAGGACATCAAACTGAACTGAAAAACTTCAATAATTATAATATTATCATATGATTGTATTACAGGATTAGGACTTATTCTTGAGGTGGATGGCTAGTAATATCTGAGAATTAAAATGGTAAAGGTAAATCAGTCCCATTACAGACCTGTAGTGGACCATAGAGTTCCAGGAAACTAAGGTTCCCAGATTTCATGACAACGGCACAGAATGGTGGTAAGTTTGTCAGCCTTACGCACGGGCCGCCTTTACCCCCAGAAAATGCTCGTGGTACTCATTTCCGTTGGAGGCTGAGTCGAACCCAGGGACATAGTGCGATCGGAAGGATTTTATGTCAATGAAAAATTCCAAATACATTTACGTTACGATAAATTTTGAATTAATATATTAAATAAATTTAATTTTACGTCCTTAGTGTAATTTCATGTACACCCTATTGACGAGAATCTGCAAATGAGAGAGTTCTCTGCCCACTCTTTGAAGAAAATTTACGGTAGAGAATATCACAATAAAGTCTACGGATGCAATCTACTTCAAAAGACAATAAGAGAAGCTTTCAATAAATATCAATAAAATATGGAAACAATGAATAATACAATTCAAGTTAGTGGGCTACCAATTTAGCAAGAGTGTACAGCCATTTCGAGAGGCTTGTCAGGACACACAAATGGATGAAAATTTAAATGTTTTCAAGAATAGCATTTGCATGTTGCACGCATTTATTGATTTAGAACGAGACATAGACACCTAATGAAAACAAAGTATTTTCAAGATAATTCTTCCTTTCATCAATAAAACTCTATTTTAAAACAAAATTTAACGGTGAAATACCTTGCTATGATTGGCTAGCAGTTGGTGTAGAGGCTAATACCAACAATTCTTTATTTATTGCGCACCGAATGCTTTAAAAGAAGGGACAGAATTCTCAGTACCATCGCTGCTTCCCCATTTTCTTCAAGCACTTGTATTTCCTTTTCTCTCCCTTACGATCATCATTCTACTTCAGCACTTCCTCACCCCACAGTATCTTCTTCTCGTTATTTACTCTCAATTTCATTTCCATTCCTTACAAGTTCTGTGATTTGTGAATCCTATTTACTGCATTCGGAATGTGATTCCTTCCACAAATTTTGTAACACACCTCACTAATTCTGCTAACAATAAGTAACGATTTACAACACCATAAACTATCCAAACGTGGACTAATATATGTGTAACGATATAGTTAGATGGTTTAACAGTATGGCACCTACATGGTCTGAAATAAAAACAAAATATTATCATATATATATATATATGAGTACAGATGGCCGAAAACATGATAAAGAGGTCTACTGCATGATCAAAATACATTATAAGTAAACAAAAAAGTATTCAATATGGATTTGCTTATTTATAATGCATTTTTATCCAGCAATAGAGCTGTTCATCACTGCGTTCTGCCGTCTGTAGGTATCCCTAGAAATAAGCGAATGCTTTGCTTGGAAACCCTTGGTGGTGTAATTGAATTAAATGAATATAAAAGTGTTCTTGAGGGAATGAAAGAAAGGCAAAATCAATTCTGAGTCTTTTCAATTCAGTTATTACTTCACAAGCATTTCACGTATATATTCGTCAAGAACCATTAGCGGTATTTACAGTATAATGTAGATACAAGAAACTTTGCTACATAAATCAGAAAGAATGACAAACCCACTAGTTTAATCAGAATTCTTTGCAAATTTGCAACACTTGAAATCATAAACTTACCTAACACATAGTTACAAGAATTTATTTTATTTTTTTATATTTATGGAAAAGAAATTGATGATTATAACTACAAAATGCCGGAGCATTAAATGCAATAAACCATCAGGACGAAGTGCATAACGAAATGAAACTTATATATAGCATTCTTACGAATTTAGATAAAGATAAATTAATTACAGAATAAAAAGTAAACATAGACGAATATACATTAAATGAAATCTCCTGTTAAATAATTGTCATTTGCTGTGTCCGAAATAAGTTCTATTTCTATGGGTCCATGTACAAGCTCTTAAAGACATTTATCATATTTTCTCCAAAATTTTTAAGACGTTCTACATTAAAAGCCACATGACTATTGGTTTATAAATTACACGCAAGCCCCTTAGTATTAATATCCCATCACTCATAATTACATGCTTTCAGATGGATAGATATCATCACGGTTATACCTTCTCAACATTTGATGTAAAATATGTCCATTATATTATCCGATTAACAAATGTGCTATCATGTCTTATTAACTCCCACTTATGCATGTAATTTTGATTTCGAATAACGACCTTAATGTTGTGGAAAGAATATTTCATGGGTGTAGCACAGCTGATTTATTGACGCATAAAATGTTAGAATACTGCGCAACAGGAGAATTGACTGCATGACATTCAAACTTATTGCAACAAACATTCTTGATTCTATAATACAAAACAAAGAAACGCACAATTTTCTAAATTAATACTTAATTTATAATTTTTGTTGTCTCATACATGTTTCGAAACTTTCGGGTTCACACTCCTATCCACCAGACGGCTCACACCGATGCATGTGAAATATACCATACTGCATATACAACTGTCTACCTGAGGATGAACCCGAGGCTCGAAACATGTAGGAGACAAGAGAAATTAAATATTAGTTTTGAAAATTGTGCGTTTCTTTGTTTTGTGTTATATAATTATATCACAATGCACGGTGCAAAAAAAAAAAACTAAAAAATTCTTGAATTCCCACATAATCTGTTCGTAAATCCACAGAAATGTAGGCCGCATAATGGTTAGGAACTTAACATAAAAATTTATAAAATAATTACAGATCGGTTAAATTGCGTGGAATCTTTTAGACCGAAAATACTGTGTATTCCTATAAGCCTGTTACTGATGTGACAACAAAGTTCATCGTACCTATGATCATTGGCCTACGTATTTTTTTTGATCCAGGTCTTGTAACCACAAATGCCGCCCCTAACAGAAATATTGAACTTTGAAAAATAATTATTATGTCTTTAATTTCCTTTTATTTGGCTGTAAAATTTAAAATTTATCGAGAACATAAAATTAACGATTTTCTCTTAAAATATTCATTTTGACCCTCTTGGACTCTGCCGCCAGGAGGCGAGCAGTATCTCTCTCATTTCCTCCGGCTATACAATGCCTACGATATCAGACATACGCTTGTAACTGAGAACAAAGAGCGGCGTAGTGGGAAGGTTCCCATTACACGTATCTCTTTGACAACAAAAATGGCTGAAAGTTGGTACTTCCTTTCCAGTTTTTGACCTACTAAAACGATTTTGAGGCAAGTTCGGTAGATCTGGATAACCTTGCGAGGAACAAGTTGCAGCTTCCTCCATCTGGCAGAATCCCATTTTCGTCTGACACTCCCTAAACTTGCTCCCTCCTCCATCACTGCCAACGCTTGTTCGCTTGCCAAATGCGTAAGTAGGCAGTTAGGTAACATAATCCGAAACTTTGCTCAAGTTTACGTCACATATTTAGAAGAGCAATGTAAACTCTCTCGTCCGTGTCACACACAAAGGCAAATTATACGTGACTTTGCGTTATTTTCCCAAAATCTAATTTAATTAGTAACTTCTTGGGTCATACACAAGAATAAGAAGGTCTAAAGTATGCCAAAATAAACAAGGCAAGTTCTGAATCACGTAAAGTGGATCTCCTGGGTCGAAACTTCCCTGTAGTCTGAAATAAGCCAACTTTGCTGATCCCATCGTTGGAAGCCTTGTTGTAGTGTTCTTGAAGGAACATAGTGGAAAGAAGGTCAACTAGCGACTGCATCACTGAAGTGTTCACAGAATTTGTAAGTTAGAGACAGTTCCTTGTTAATACAGGAGAATACAAGACAACTCTTGCACCTGCACTTGAAGAAGTTGTCGTTATGTGTCTGTGTAGTTTGGTAGCTTTTAGCTAACATTTAGGATGAATATACTGCCTCTGTCTACATAATGAGAAGCTTAATGATCTGTACTCCTCACCCAATATAGTTAGGGTGATAAAACCGAGAAAAGATAAGCTGGTTAGGTCAACTAGAGAGAATGGAGGAGGATAGGATGTCCAAAAAAACTTCACTCAAGAACTGGAAGGGACGAGGAGAAAAGGAAGACTCAGGAAAAGATGAAAAGAGGAAGTAGAAAGAGATCTTCAAGTGCTGGGAGTGACAAGATGGAGAGAGTTGGTGACAGATATGAAAAAATGGAAGGACGTTGTTCGACAGGCCAAAGCCCACAGCGGGCTGTAGTGCCAATGGAAGAAGAAGAAGATAAAATTGAGAATAATGGGATGGACGGGGCATGTAGCGCGTATGGGGGATAGGAGAGACGTATTCAGAATTTTGGGTGGGAAACCGGAGGGAGAGAGACTACTTGGGAAACCCCGGCGCAGATGGGAAGACAGAATTAAGATGGATCTTCAGGAAATAGGATGTGGGGGTATGGACTGGATCGAGCTGGTTCAGGATAGGGAGAGGTGGCAGAAACTTTTGAGTGTGGTAATGAACCTTCAGATTCCATAAAATGCGGAGAATTTCTTGTATAGCTGAGAACCATTTAGCTTCTCAAGAAAGACTCTGCCCCATGGAGTAGGTAAGTAAGTATAATGCCTCCGTTTTCGGTCTATGCAAATGGACCAAAAATACATTTTAGTTCCTCTATGAACTTTAAACCTTATACCATAACACCGTCATAATTAGACACATAAACTGTGAGTTCTGTAAATCTAACTGCAAACAAAATAGTTGTTTTGTTAGGATGAGACTGGTAACAGAATTTCTTAAGGATTCAAATATTTTATCAGCTTGTAATGGAACTGTGGGCCGGGTAAGGAAGTCAGTATAGGGACTGGCTACTGGTTGGACGGTTCGGGGATCGAATCCCGGTTGGTGTGAGATTTTCCGCACTTGTCCAGATCGGCCCTGGGGCCCACACAGCCTCCTGTGCAATGGGTACCGGGTCTTTCCCGGGGTTAAAAAGCGTCCGGGACGTGACATTGACCCCTCACCCCCTTCTAGTGCCGTGGTTTAGAAAGAGTAGAGCTATACCTCTACTCCCCCTATGGGCTGTACGGCCTGTACAGTCTCAGTTCCTGTACAAGGGTGCACATTACCTTTGTAACGGAACTAGAAAAATCACTGCTGTATAAAAAATACTTGCATCTAACTAAATCTGTTGTACTTGAGTATTTTTCACGCTCGTCTGGGTTATTATACACCACGGATTGGTAGTTTTTTCCCCGAAGTTTCGGGACAAATTATCGGTTACATGAGACCAATAAGTTGTCACGAAACTTCAACAAATCTTAGCTGCGTAAAATCCAAGAAGAGTTAATATCTCATTTAAACCACGATGGAAGCATAAAATCAAGCATTTTTTATGATAATTATTGATGTTGTCGATAATCAATAAATATTGTCTCTGTAATATATGACCGGAATTTTTATAGCAATTTTGTGAAACTTTGACTTTAACTACCAAGTAAATGATAAATTTGTCAACATAGAGGCAATGAAGTTACATGGAGGATGGGAGACGTAACATCTTCCGTTCTAAACATCGTTGCTAATTTGAGTCATGTGGCAGATTTTTTACCACACCCGTTCTGCCTTCGGTGAAATCGTCTAGGGTAGCACTTGACTAAGAGGTTGAGTAGATCCGAGAGCATGTCTGGAGTGTTTCGGAGAATAGACGAATCCCTTGTCTTCTCTGGGAATCGAACCACGAATACTCTATTGCCCAAATCTAAGCCTAGTGCCTACAAAATACTGAGCTATTCCGGTCCAAGTAAATCCCAATGTAAGTAAATGTACATATGTCCACGTGATTAGGAGCCACGCCACAAAGGTGTATGTGGAAGTGGCGGTAGAATGCCACAAATTCTGGTCTTGGTATTAGGTGAAGCTAAAGTGTTGGTTTGACGTCTCTCTCGCTTCGCTTCCATTCACTCAGGATGAAATTCTCAATGAGGAACAGAAGCAATATGGACGTAGTGCGTAGCAGAAGAATTACTGTGTCTGTCGAAAATGTAACTGTGGTCATGTAGCAGACCATTGCAGGCTAGGTGCTTACTCCGAACTGTTGAATATAAAGCATAAGGAACTCTTTTTGACGTGTTGCTGACCGTGCATCTCAGTATATTTATCTCAGTATTTAACCAACCTGATGTACAAAATTTGTTTCACAGTAAGTTTTATTTCATGCCTCTACATGTTTCGAGCATATCTGCTCATCATCAGGAGGTCAACATTGCATTACACAGCCTCTGGTGTCATCACACCTATAGGTGGCCGTCTTGTGCACGAGACGGCCACCCTCTAGCTGGAATACCACCTCTTATCGGTTGTCCATTAGTGCTTATCGAATATATTCGCATCTACCCTCCATACTGGAGGATGTTCCTTCATCCGCAACCTGAGGACCTGCCATGCCATGTTGACAGAGACCCTCTTATCATGGATAGGAGATTAATTAAAGAAAATTTTTATAATTTCTGTTTTACTGTTCGGAGCGCAGCGATTCAGACAGGTATTAGCGTAACGACTTCGCATTTATGTCTTCCATTGAATTCTTGGACTAGAAACGGACAAGTAAATCTAGGAAGTGTGTCATCCCCGTTGAGTTTGTGTGAAACTTGGAAATTGTATATAGTCAAATACAACCGTGTCACATAGGTGTGTTTAACACTTATCCTGCTAACGTGGAGAATATGGTGAGCTCCTAGTAATGCCAGCAAATGGCAGATGGGATTTAACTCGGCGTTTAAAGGGTTAAAGGCTATATTTCCCAACACAGAGGAAATTTCCCATGCATAACTAGACTAGAGCAATTCACCACCCTACTCACACACAAATCTCTGTCTTCATAGGCAATGGACCAGCCACCCAAGGTCACTCGAGCCCCCCACGACGCAGCCGAATTAAGGAGAAGGACGGACAACAGGCCTCCACACAACTACGGAACCGCACACCTGCCGAGCACACCTCCACATATAGCTTTACTTTTGTAGATAAAAAAGTCCGTTTGTAGAGATCTCTACACCACGTGTGCGCGAGCAATGCATATAGTTGGATCCTAAGCCAGTTCTCTTAAGACAACCTGAAGATGGCCAGTACGGGCCGAAACATGTAGTTGTCCATTTAGCCATTAAATACACCTATGTGACACAGCTGTGTTTGGCTATATACAATTTCCAAACGGGCAACTAAATTTCTCTTGATAAATGTCTGGGAATTTCCTGAAAATAATTTATGAATTCTTCCTTTCAGATAATTTTTACTTTATAATTTAGACTCATATTCGTACCTGTTTTTTATAAAAAAAGAAACAGCAAATATTTTCAAACACAGAGAAATAATGAGTATTGATTTTCTGGTAGATTTAGTACGCATTTATGCAGCGACAAGAATTTTTCGAAAACTTCAAGATTCGCCTCCAAATCTGGGCGGTGGGAGAGTGAAACGCAACAAGATCTGTACTGAGGATTCACAAATATTCGGCGCCAGTCTGATAAATTTATTCGTCCAGGCATTCGTGTCGTCCTGGATTATTGTAACCCTTGTCTGGCGTTTAATATTGTGTGTGTTATAACCCAGTAAACAATATAAATTTGCAAAGGTCAAAAGTTCACATTATGGCATGCCTGTACAAACACAGTGAGGAGGCGGAGGTACAGCTCCTCGCAACCTCGGTGCTACAAGGGGGCGCGTGGTCAGCACCACGCTCCGAACGTTGTTTTCCTAGGAAAGACCCAGCGCCGTCTGTGCAGAAGTCCAGGTGGGCCTCGGGATCGGTGTGGATGGGCACGAAAATATTCTTCCAAAACCGGGATTCGATCCCCAGGCCTTCCAACCCGCATGGAATCGCTATTCCGACAGCTATAAATATTCACTTCTGTGGAAATCACAAACATAATAAAACATTTCCGTATTTGTGTTTACAGGCTATAAGTTTTTAGATGCCGAGTTCAAGTGTGTCATCCTCTATATCGCGGGAAGTAGCTTCAGATACAGTACGGGATAAAATAAATTAAATGTGTGGTGTTCTCAGCTTGAAATAGTTGCAAAAACGTAAGCAAATAACACAGCAGAAAACGGAAAAGAGAGAGACGAATTTCGGCGTGGCACCATATTGCCCCATAATTCTCCTTGCCCCAATCTTACAAGAGAAGGAGAGAAATATTTTTCAAGTCTCTTTACTACCCTGTCTTATTCCGTTATATATTTCTTTCTTTTTCTCTTTTACGACCCTCTATACATACAAAATATGGAACCCACGGCACAAGAACTCTCTCTTTATATATTTGTGTGTCTTACTGAGACTACTCTCCACATTCTGTTGAGCAGAATTTCAATGTAGAATTCAGAAAGTGAGAAATAGAAAACACTAAAGAATTATCTCACTCTATTTGGAAATACAAATCTAGCAAACTAATTATATTACCTTTAACACAAAGCCATATACAGAGTGTTTTAACTTTGTCTGTACACTAAATTCCCGTCTACGATTTTATACGTTACACAAAGTTTTGTGAGAGTGTTTGTTGTGCTTATTCTTTCTGAGCAGAACACCCATTTGAGATTTGAAGTTTCCATGGTGATAAAGTTGTGGTTTAGGTTCGTTGTGACATTCAATATATTCGGAAATTTCGAAGGACGATATTACTATTCGTCGGAGCGTGATATCCAAGAATACTTAAATCGTTGACTGTTCAATTATGACAATCGCAAACTCGCAAATACATCATAGTTCTTCCATATTTCTATCACCCACTTCCTGAAAGCGATTTTCCTACGATGTAATTGTATTTTTTTTATCTCTTGTTCATTTTATTTAATGTCGTTGGGAAGCTGTCTGAGTCATACGTTCGTCCCACAGTGGCCTGTCTGAAAAGTGATGACATATGTTACGAAATATCTGAGTAAAAAGAGCAAGTGAAAGCCAAATTTGTATACTTATATTGCATTACGACTTTAACCATTCCAGATCTCACAACCTAACGATAACGTCGTCTTTCGTCCATATAACACGTGATGCCATAACCTAAGAAAATATTTTCTTTTTAATTCTAGCCAATATTTTAAAATTTTCACAATTTTAATTATTAAATTTTAGAGATATATCAATTTGAATCGGTTACTGTAAGATTGAAATCTCAATTCCGTGGCACTGACTAGTGTCAGTACAATGTAATTTACATTTCTGTAAAACGGAGCGGTCTGAAGATGACCGTTTAACGGTCGAAACAATCAGCCTTATTATATTTGGCAAATTAGTATCTCAAATTAATAAATTTTGTGAGACTTAAATAAAATAGTTTTCTTCTGAAATATAAGCACAACGAAAGACATTACATTACACGTGTACGTGTAATGTCTTAAATCAGCAGATATATTACACAAATTAACAGTTATTAAAAAATTGGAAATAAATAAATCTATATAACGGTCACCTTTAACAAAAACAAAAGATATGCCTGAAAAAACCAAAAAAAACAAAAAATATTCCTGCCCCCCCCCCCCCCCAGTTTTATTCCTTTCTCTGTCTAATACTCTCAAACAAGTCATCCTCTGGAGCTAAGGCTGTAGATATATCAACTTCGAAACTATTCCTTGTAATAAATTTTCCCAGGAAATCAATTGGACATTTTGTAAGAAGAGGATCCCCACTCCGTCAGATGGCCAGTGCGCAGGCCGCGATTTGTCCCCACCCCTCACTGTAGATATATCGCCCCCTTCTTGTAGCTACTGTCACTGCCTTCTTTTCGCCAACCGCCATGGCTACTTCCTTCTGCGTTCAAAACTTTGAAGATTTTGCGTGTGCGTCGACAAGTCCGTCCCTTCTTATAATACATTTCACTTTCGCTCCCACAATGTGCCTTTTCATGCTTCTTACATTCTTTCATCCGAACAATTTTTTCTTTCTTACTTTTTCTCTCATTATTTATTTCATCATTTATAGATTTTGTATTTCCTCATTTACTTTCTGCTTCTGTCTTATATTCACTCTTTCATTTCCTTTCGTTCAAATTTCTTTCATCTTTTCTTTACCTACATTCCCATTTTCGCCTATTCTGCATTCTTTTTTTTTTTTCTTTCTGTTCCTTTCGATTTCCTTGCTTTTTCCACCTTATGTGTAAGTTTCAAACGTCCCATTCAAACCGCGTGTTATACAGGGTAATCAATATTTTCATGTCACTATTACAGGTTTTATTCCTGAGACCTCTACACGCTTAAGACGTCACAATAACATAAGTCGGTTAGGGTCAAACGGGTATTTTAATGTAAATAATTATTTCAATCCCCGAACATTGCAGAAACAAGAGATGGATTTTGTCGATTTTTAGAGGGTACAAGACGTGCATAAGAACCCGCAGTTCTTGGTAGGGTTGCATCTTCAACAAAACAACTAACGGTGACCGCGTCGAGAATTTGTAGACAAATGACCGGCCTAGGGTCAGGACCTGTTACAAAACACTTTAGCTTTGCGAAATTAATTTCTTAATTTGAAATACCGAGAGTTTCGTAATACTGTTTAGTGGTTAAATTATGATTCTATATTTTATTAATATATATCAGGAGAAGGATAATGTAGTTGATAGAGCGACTAAGCATTGGAGTGAATGACGGAGGGCTGGTGCTTCGAAACACAGTACAGGATTTTTTTTAATCAAAAATTTCCTGATGGTCAGTGACATAACAGGTCTGTTTCTCCATGTTAAAGCTGCCAGAAACTGAAGCTAAGGACTCACCTCTTCTAGTACTGTGGTTAAGAAGGTATAAGGAGCCTTTCCTCCTGTTCTTCATTACCTTAATCGTAAGACGCTTAATTTTAGAGAAATAACAACCGTACAACTGTACCATGTGGACCGGGTAGCTCAGTTGGTATAGCGATTGACTACGGGCTGGACGGTCCGGGATCGAATCCCGGTGGAGAAGAGAATTTCCGCTCGTCCAGACCGGCCCTGAGGCCCATCCAGCCTACTGTACAAGGGGTACCGGGTCTTTCTCGAGGGTACAGGCGGCCGAGGCGTGGAGCTAACCCCCACCCCTTCTAGTGCCGAAGGTCCTAGAGAAGAGTAGAGCTATACCTCTACTCACCCTAAGGACCTGCGTGGCCTATTAAAAGGGTAGAAACCTACCTACAACTGTACCATAAGTATTTAAAATCGAACTACCTTAATACACTCTGATACAAGACTCAGGAATGAGTTTTTAAGCGCCTTAAGATACATGCGAAAAGCACATATTATGTTCAAGTCCACCCACTCTCCTGTCTGTTCATCTGTCCAAATTTATCAGCGGGATTTTCTTTGGACATGAATCAATGAAATCTGATACAAAAAAACAATTAAGGAAATCTGTCTAGAAACCCGAACATGGTCCAAATCAGGCAAAAATATCGGGCACTTCACTTCAGCACCTAAGTACGTGCTATCGTCTCCGACAGTATTAAATTACCATACAAGCCCTCGCATTGAGTGAAGAGGTATCAGGTTCTTACGATAAGCGTGAAGTACAAATATCACGCTAACGCGTCACGATATTTCTTTATACGTAAACTGCCTATCTTTTGAAATATTGACAAAGTTGTTAAACACTTCTATGTAGTCAAGTTAATAATATGTTTCGATAAACTCAAATTGAAACGGAGTCATTCGGAACGTACAATTAACTTGATTTAATAACAAGACAGGCAGGGTACGTGTACCGTAACATTGAGGCGTGTTCGTGCAACCATTGTTGCAGTGGAAAAGAAATGAGTATTATATATTTTGAGGGTGTGTTTGTAGCCTTAGACATCCGACATTCAATGCATATGCGCCATATTGTCATCTCCGGCCCACGCGGTTCTAAAATAATTTTTCTCTCATAGACGACAATATTTTCGAAAAAGAAAAGTTATTGAACATAAAATGACCGTGGGGTCGACTCAGCTTCTAACAAAAATTAGTACCAGGAGCATTTCCCGGGGGTAAAGGCGGCCGGTGCGTAGGGCTGACAAACTTACCACTATCCTGTGCCGTTGTCATTTAATCTGGGAACCTTAATTTCCTGGAACTCTCTGGGCCACTCCAGGCCTGTAATGGGACTACTTTTATAATGATAGACATCTTGTTACTAAGATCTTAACTCCACTTCAATACACTTCACTCCACTTCACTACGCTTTTCGACACTTCACATATTCCCATTTAAACTTCACCCAACTACACTTCACTACCCTCTCATTTGGCTTAACCCCATTTAAATTTCCTACCGCTCCACTTCACCTCACATCACTACACTTCACCTCACTTCATTGCACTGCACATTTAGACGATTTTCGCCACACTTCTATTCCTTTCATTTCACCCCGTTTATAATTGCTTTCCTAACTCTGCTTCTAAACATTTTAGGTGTACAAGGGAAAGACCCTAACGCTTCTGCAGGTAGTTGGTTCCAGTTTTTAATGGTCCTGTTAACAAAGGAATATTTCCCGATATCATTTCCTTGCTTTCTGTCCCTAATTTTTCGAACATGATCAACCCTATTCAAATAGTAAGTTATTAGCAACCTGTCGCGTATCCATTCATACATGTACATATAAGGCTTGAAGTTTCTATGTGGTGTGTAATGTTTGTTGTTTCGTAAAGACCAAAATTGTGCAGCGATAAACGTCATAAGTACATATCTTTCCTCCGCAAGTCACTTAGCATTTATTTTCAGTAAAATTGTGAAATAACTTCTCCATCAAGAGCTTGAAGGCGTCACAGTTAATCGATAGAAACTTTGTGCCAACGTATTCAAATACTGGAATTGTCAGATTTTCTGCTGCAATTTCTTTGATCCTTACACCACTGTTTGTAAAGATAATTACGCAGATATAAGCAATATCCTGTGTTTTATGTCGATCCTTGTGTACTGAGAGGTAAGCCGACCTTCCACATTCAGCTGGAACAAAGAATCACAGATCTTTCTGTAGAGACGCTGGATCCTGCTGACGACATTTACCACAAAAATAGATTCGTAAAACACGAACTCGCTACATTCTGCATTCTTCAAACCTGTCTATATGTTACATATTCATTAAGCATACAGTCTATGTCATATAAAATAGTTACTTTTGCCTGTTCAATCTGTTTTAAAATACTGTCAATTTTTAGGCCAGTCCTCAAAATTACGAAAAGCGGCAATTAACTTCGTCATGCCTCTCCGCCCGTCCATCTGGCTGTCCGCACGGAACAACTGGCCTCCCACTGGACGATTTTTATGATTTGATGTTTATTTGATGTGTATTGGGCCGTGCATCTTCTTGATAACTGAAGAATAAAATCCAACTAGATGCCACTTATTACTTTATTGTGCTTATGGTAGGCTCAACATGTTTCGGGCAACATTTTACTCATCATCAAGAGCTCACGACGATAGCGTTGGTTACCACATAGGTCGTCTGGTTCTGGAGTAGCTGCTGGTTGGAAGTTAAGTGCAGGCAGGATAGTTGAGTGTCCGGACCGAATATATGATATTTTTTTCTTAAATCTGTCGATAAAAATCAAGCTTAATTACAATCTAAGAAGTACAAGGGGTACTTTATATGAAGACGATTACACATTTCTGACCTATGTCGCTAAATTCTTCTTAGAATGAGAAATAATTCTCACAGAAGTAGTATAGAAAATTATAGAACACTTTTTGTATTCGGGAACTTTTTTCGGAAGTCGTGCCGTTTTGAGATAATGTGGAAAAATATAGTAGAGCAGGAGAGACCACAATGACAGTATGGCGCAAGTGCGTTACACACTGGATACATAAGGCTACAAACACACATTTGGAATACGTAGTACTTATGGCTTTTACACAGCAACAATGGTTGCACGAATACCACTCAATTCTAGGTTCTACGTGCATTGCCTGCCTTAAAATTGCGTACCTTTGTAGATGAATGAAATATGAATACGGATCATCCATGTCAATAAGAATATACAGGGTGAGCATAAATTTTTTCCCTGATTACAAACATTTATTACAAGAAAACTACTGCACGTGGAATACAAATATATATATATATTTTGTTCTCCAACATGTGTTCAGTTATTGTAGCAAAAGCGTCCGTTATTCTTGCCTTCAAATTTG